>JAEEGL013403106.1_pt1 | contig 28902 bp, 3 predicted proteins | sample 9134231 | NCBI WGS metagenome assembly JAEEGL01 (sample SAMN16246548, study PRJNA631951) | gut metagenome | biome: gut microbiome; feature: rumen; material: fiber-attached | host: Bos | place: Iran: Karaj | collected 2018-10 | reverse complement strand
TGGAGTAAATACAGGTTTATCATTAGAATCTACTTGTTCTAATAAAGCAACTGTTTCAGCATCATCTGTATCAAATTTTCTTCCGAAAATCCAACCAAATAAAGCATCTAATGAATAGTTATTACCATTTTCAGAACCAATGAATGGAATTGTGATTTCTTGAATTACATCACAACCCTTTAAGTTACCTTCACCCATGTATTCTAATGTGTTAGGGTAAACAATTTCAGTAATATTAGATTCTTGGAATACGAATGAACCAACCTTAGTTAATCCTTCTTCAATCTTAATTTCATCTATGTTCTTACATTTCTTAAAGGCAGCATCATCGATTTCGTCTACTTGAGAACCAATGTAAAGCTTTGATATACCTCTATCTTGATAGAACATATATTTACCGATATATGCATTTTGAATATTAATATTTCTAATACCAGTTATTGTTGAATTTTCATTACTGTAACAATATTCAAATACATTTGTACCAATATTAGCTTTTAAGTAATTAGCATTAATTACAACAACAGTTGAAATATCAGTATTTAATAATTGAGTATGATCAATATTTAAGCTAGCATCATATTCACTCTTATTATAATTTTCTAATTTATAATCATGAGAGAACATGTAGTTACCTAAATGAACTGATGCTGATACTACATCTGTTAATGAAACATTATATGCAAATGCATAATTACCAATTGATGTAAGTGATGCTGGAATAGAAACACTTGTTAATGCTCTTAATCCTGCATATGCATAAGCACCAACAGATTGTAATGTTGTAGATAATGTTAATGCAGTAGGTTTTATTAAGCCATATCTTTCAGCACTTGTTACATTACCTGAGAATGCATAAGCACCAACAGTTGTTAAGTTTGCAGGCATTGTCATAGATAATGCTGCACCACTTTCAGTAACTGTACCTGTTTGATATGTAGCAACACCTATAATTTCAATATTAGTATCATTATAGAATGCATAATTACCAATTGATAAAATACCTTTATTACCAGTACTCTTTGAATCTGTTCCATTTAGATAAATGTATTTTAATGTTGGAATATTATAGAATGCACCATATGAAATACTTGTTTCATCATAAACAGTAACCTTAGTTAAAGTCTTAGGAACATTATATGAAACATTTGAAGTACTATTATATGGTTGATTAATGAAATTATAATGAGTATCTTTTGCAAAAGTAGTAATACTTTCAGCAATAATCTTATCTCTATTATAATAAGTCTTTGTATTATCAAATGCTTCTTCTGATAATACATATGCATTATTGCTTAATACATAATATTTAGAAGTTTGATAATCAGCTTGCTTAACGTCTGCTTTTGTATAAATATATCCATTATAAACAGGATTTTCTTCAGTATAAGCTGTTTGTTGATTTGGAATATAATAACGTTTAGCAGAAGCTTTAATTGTTACTGTTGTAACATTAGTATCATCATTAGTTAAGATACTATAGAATACAGTAACTACAATATAATCTCTTATATTGCTTGATTCAGTTGTTAATGTAAATACGCCATAACTATTCTTATAATAATCTACGAATATAGAATTTTGATCTACTTCTTTTGTTATCTTTTGATAATATTTTGTATTTGCATTATATGTTGTAGCCTTTGTAAATGTAGTACCACTTAATGTGTAATAAGAAGTCACATTAGTAGATGTTACATTTGTTGCAGGCTTATAAATATCTATATTGCTCATTTCAATATATGAAGCACTTGTTCTAGCTAGATAATCATCACCAACTAATTTAGCTTCTCTTGCTGCATAATTAGCAATATCATCTGTTGAATATGAATAATCCATTTGAACTTGAGTTAATACTTCTTCAGTATCATCGTTTGTTCTAGATGTCATATTAGCATATTCAGTTTCACCGAAGATGTAAGCTAATAAGCCTTCTTCATCAGAAGATGCTCTTGATGATCCTACAAACGGAATTTCAACATTTGTAATACTCTTACAGCCTGAGAATGCACCTTCAGCAATACTATTTAATGTAATAGGTAAGCTTAAATTTGTAAATGCAGTTGATTGAGCAAATGCTTTTTCTTGAATTGTTTGAACTGTATCATTTAATATGATACTTCCTTCTTCATTCATTGAGCTTAAACTGAAGCAACGATAGAATGCACCAGCAGGAATTACAGTAATATTGATTGTTTGAGGAGCAATTACTAATTCATAATATGTAGTATTTGCATCATATGTTGTTGCTTGAGTATATGCATTATTTTCATATACATAATACTCAGTAACATTAGTAGATGTTACACCACTTGCTATACCATAAACATTTGCAGAAACAGTTGTTGTACCATTAATATTTATAGTTTCAAGTTTATAACATTCACTGAACATATATTCGCCTAATACACCGCCACCAAGAGTAACTGTAGTTAATTCTGTACAGTTAGCAAATACATATTCACCTACTATTGCTAAGCTTCCAGAGATATCTAATACTTTTATAGATTCACAATTTTTGAATGCTCTATCATCTATTTCAACAACAGATGTAGGGATTTCAACTGTTCCTACAGTTGGTTCATAACCAATATTTGCAATTTGAGCAAGCTTTGTACAATTATAGAACGCTGCTTCTGGAATTCTAGTTAAATCATTAGATAAATATACAGTTTCAAGCTTTGTATCATATGCGAATAAGTATGCTCCTAATTCAGTTCTTGAAGTACAATCAATTGTTGCAGTTTGTAATTCATCATTATAAGCAAATGCATAATCACCAACATATGTTACATTAGGAACTACGATACTTGTAATAGATGTACAATAATTGAATGCATAATCACCAATTGATTTAACAGTATCTGTCTTATCTAACGCAATTGTTGTAGTTAAAGTATCATCAGTTGAGTTTGTAATAACTGTTAATGATTCACAGTGGTTAAATGCACCTGTTGAGATTGCTTTTAAGCCACCACCAGTAACATATTGAGCACCTGTAATATATACCTTTTGTAATGATGTACAACCGTCGAACATGTAATCACCCATTACAGTTGATCTAATTTCAGCTGTTGTTAATGATGTACAGCCACTGAAGATGTAACCATCAACACTATAAGTACTTGCTGGATATGTAATAGTTGAATTACTATCTTTATATGAAGTACATAGATATTCAGGAATTACTATATTTGTTAATGCTGTACAACCAGCAAATGCATATTCTCCAATACCTCTTAATTGTTCTGGTAAATAAACTGTTGCTAACTTTTCACATCCCTGGAATGCATATGCAGGAATTACAAGTAATAATGTATCTCTTAAATCTAGATAAGTTAAATCTTTATTATCAACGAATGCATTGTCACCGATTTTGTTAACTTGGCTTGGAACCATTATTTGTTTAATAAATTCACAACCATAGAATGCATAATCATCAATTGTTTTTAAAGTAGTTTCACAATTTCTAAAATCAGCAGGATAAATCTTATTATTAGATTCATCCACTTGAGTATAATCGAAATCTCTACCTAAATTAGAACAATTATAGAATGCACCAACAGGAACGATTGTAGTACCAGCTGGGAATGAAATTGTTGATAATCCTTCGCAATCCTTGAAAATGAATATACCTTCATTTTCTGCATTATCAAAAACAGCACCCAAATCAATTGTCTTAAGTGACTTATAATATGCAAATGCGAAATTATAAATTGTTGTTACATTTGCAGGTAATATTAATTTTCTTGCAGTTGGAGTGTTATTAGCTACATCTGCAAACGCAAATGCATATGCACCAATAGTTGTTACAGATATAGGAATATTAATAATATATTCATTTGGATCAGTTGCATCAGTTGGAGTGCTATTGAAATATTTTAAGCTCTTATTATTATAGAATGCATAAGATGGAATAGTTACTAAAGATCCTATAACTTTTACATCAACTAAGTTTACACAATCCATAAATGGACAAGCACCATATGTAGTTGCTGCAGTCGCATTTAATACTAATTCTTTTAAATTTGTTGAGCCAGCTAAAATATGAGTTCCAGTTGTAATTCTTAATGATGATGGAAGAGTAATCTTAGCTATAGTTGAATTATATGCAATATATGAACCAAGCTTAGTTACTGTATCAGGAATTACTAAATGGGAATTATTAACATTAGCATCATTTAAATCACTATCTAAATTTAAATTATAGAATGCACCAGTCTTAATTTCCGTTAACTTATTGTTAGTTGTAGCATAATTATCTTCAAATTCTAAAGTATTTAAATTCTTAATACCACTTAATGCACCATTTTCTATCTTAGTAGCATCAGTAATAATAATATTTCTTAATGTTTTAGGGAAATATCTAGTTACTGCAGCACCTCTAACAAATGATGCTGAATAACTATCTTCAACTATATCATTTCTTCCACCAGATAAAGCAAAACGATGTAATTCATCAGTTGTCTCACTAATATCATTATTATAATATTGAGTAGTTGAAATAGTAGCATAATAAGTATAAGTTGATTCAACACCACTTTCATTTGTAATAGTGAATGTGCCTCCACTGATATCATCATAGTAGAATAACCAGCTTAATAATGCTTCATCACCAGTTGCACTTCTTGTCTTACCAACAAATGGAATATGTAATGTTATTAAATTTGAAATGTGACAGAATGCATATTGATTAATTTGAGTAACACTATTTGGAATAGTAATATCTGTAAATGTCCTACATTCTTGGAATGCATAACTTTCAATTGTTTGTAAACCAGATGTATTTAAAGATGTATCCTTATCATGCATTACTAAATTATTTAATCTAATACAATATCTAAATGCACAATAACCAATATTTGTGATAGTCTTTGGTAAATTAATAGTATAAATATATTGAGCATAATCAAATGAATAGTCATTGATAATTGTTTCTTTTGTGATTGTAACTGTTCTTAATGAATAAGGTAAATTAACTGTCCAGTTACCACCTGCAGAATACATTTTACCTGATGCACCAGTACCACCATTGAACATATATTTAAATGTTCCAGCAAATTCATCATCATTTCCAATTTGTGTTCCAACAAATGGAGTAGTTAATGTCTTCATTGCACTCATACCACCGAAGACACCTTCACCCATTGAAGTTGTAGAATCAGAAATTATAACAGATCTAATACCTCTAACTTCTTTGAATGCTTTTGTACCAATTGTAGTATTTTTATTTGCAACTGTAGGAACTATTAATGTATATGCATTGTCTCCTGTAGCATTAGCATTAGATAATGCATAACAATTTTCAAATGCATAATTACCAATTGTATATACTCCAGAAGGAATTACATAATTTATTAGGTTTTGACAACCTCTAAACATATTATTTTTTATATTAGTAATATTAGGCATTGAAATTAATGAGTTGTTTGCATTAATTAAACCTGTACAACCTTCAAACATTGAAACACCTGTTGCACTTGTTGTCATATAAATTGATGATAATTGTGTACAATTCTTAAATGCATTAATACCTACTTCACTAACAGTTGATTGAATAATAATCTTATTGAAATTATTTGCATTTTCAAAAGCACCAACGCTTCTAACTGTTGATTTATCTGTAGTTTCAGTTGAATCTTCAGATGAATTAGTAGAATTTTCACCTAAAATTTCTAATCCATAAGGTAAATATAATTCTGTAAGTTGAATTGCAACTTTATTATCACCATTTCCTGTATATCCACCGAAATAATCATTATCATAGAATGCACCAAGTCCAATGCTTGTAATCTTTGAATTTTGAGCTTCTGCTTGAGTTAATGGCCACTTAAATAATGTTGCACCATAGAAAGCACCTTCTTCTATTTCTGTAACAACAACTGCAAATACATTTGTGCTTCCAGAAACAGCTGTTTCCATAGCATTGAAGCCTTCTAAAGATGAACATCCATAGAATGCGCCCTCAGAAATAACTGTAACGTTATCCATTTGTAGATTATTAAGTTTAGCATCATTCTTAAACATATAATGATTAATTTGATTTGACTTAATATATGCTTTTGTTAATTGTGGTAATTCTGCAAATACATATATACCAAATGAAGTTGTAGTTCCATATTGATATATTTCTTTTACGTTACCACATGCAAAGAACGCTCTATCACCAACACTATTTACAGTTGAAGGTATAACGATAGTTGCTTGATTATTAACTAATGAACGAGTGTAATATGTTCCAGCAGCAAATGCTGTAGCATCAGCAACTGTTGCTTGAGTATATGTATTACCGTTCTTTGTATAATATGTTGTGTTTGCAGCATATGATGAAGCTTGAGTATAAACATAAGATTTACCTGCTAATAAGTCATCATCATAATATGCTCTAGCACCAATTGTAGTTAATTTAGAGTTTGTGCTATTAGTTGAAATTTGATATTGAATCTTAGCACAAGTATAGAACGCTTGAGTACCAATAGTTACAACACCATATCCTTGATTACATGCATATGGTACACATGTATAATATTTAGTATTTGCGTTGAAACTTGTTAAATTATTCACTGCACTATATGTAGTACTGTTCTTTGTGTAATATGTTGTATTACTGTCAGGAGCAACAATACCATATGTGTAATAATCTGTTCCAGCCTCAAAAGAAGATAGTGAATCTATCTTGTGTGCTGTATATGTATTTCCACTCTTAGTGTAATAAACTGTAAATCTATCAGGAGTTGTAACAACTGATGTATCTACTAAATTATAGCCATAAATATTAACTAATTTATATTCATTATATGTATATGATGCCCAACCTTCAAATACATTTAATCCATTTGTAGTTGTTATTTCTTCTAAAGCATCACAATCATAGAATGCATTATTAGCTATAGTTTCTAAGAAATCAGCTTTTACTGTTACTAAATTATCACAATCATAGAACATCTTAGTACCAGTAACTTTATTATTAAATACAGCTTTAGTTAAAACATCACAGCTATAGAATGTTTGATCTCCAATTGTTGTTAATGTTTGAGGGAAATATATTTCTTGTAATGATTGACAATCATAGAACGCATAATTACCAATAGTTTTTAATGTTCTTGTTCCCCAAACGATATCATCATATTCATCTGGTAAACCTACATGATTTGTTGTTTTTGCATCTTTACCAAATGGTAGAATAATCTTTTGTAATTTATAGAAACCATGGAAACATCTTTGAGAAATAGTTTCACAATCTGTAACAATAACAGTTGTTAGACCATTAGGTTCATCGATTCCCCAAGCACTATTATCATTATAATAAACACTTCTATATGTATAATTATATCTATGATATTCTGTCCACCAATTGTCATATCTTTGGAACCAGAATCCAAGTTCGGCTTCATAATCTGTTGCTGTTCTAGTTTTTCCAACAAATGGAGTTGTAATCTTTTGAACACCTGAGCCAATTAACATTTCTCTTCCTAAATATTGTACAGAATTAGGAATAACGATGTCATGTAAGCTATGACATGATGCAAATGCAGCGTGACCAACAGAATACAAACTATCTCCAAATCTCCATTGACCTGCACTTAAATTTTGATATTGTCTTGAATAAGTATTAAATACACCTAATTTTGATAAATTAGTACATAGATATAAACTACCATCGCCAAATTCATAGAATGTTTGAGGTAAATATAATTCTGTTAATCCTGTAGCCCATAACATTGAACCATAATGGATATAATTATCGTTTGTTACAACAAGTTTATATGATTTTGGAGTCATAAACCATTGAGATGTATCTCCACTATTTCTTATATCACCTGTGCTGAAACCTTCTGGACAATTATAATAAGCATAACTATATGAATATGCTGAACTATGTGAGTAATGGTCATCTCTATATAATACACCACCAAAATAAGTAGAACTTGATGTACGACCACTCCATGTAGTATCACCTGGTTGAGTTGAATATATTTCATTTACAAAGAATAACCATGCAAATGCTTGTTCATAATAATTACCGAACCAATTATCAGCTGACCATAATCCACTTGGATTAGATTCAGAATTTGTTTTACCGATACATGGTATTTGCATGAATGTGATATTTGGACACCATCTATAGGCACCTCTGCCCATAGCTGTAATAGTATCAGGAACTATAACATTTTCTAAAGATGTACATTGTCTAAACATCCAGTTAGCTTGTGTACCTGTTGCATAAGGGTAATAACAATATACTAAATTATTACAATCAAAGAATCCATGATCTGCACCAGAAATATTTGTTACTGCTAAATATGCATTATGAATACCATCTACATTTCTGAAACAATATGTACCTATGCTTGTAATATTACCATCTACATATAAATTATATAAGTTAATGAATTCACCTAATTTATATGTTGCAGACGTTGGAGCTTCACTATGCTTATAACGTTCTGTATACATACCATTTTTAACTGTTACATTATTATTTTGGTATACAGTTTGTGAAGTTTCAGAATCAACATATGAATACTTTCCTTCTGTTTCATATTTCTTAGATGCTACATAATCCTTAGCAATTACAATATGACCAATATTGTAACAGTTCATGAATGCACCATAACCAACTACAGTTTCATTAGTAACATATACATATTCTAATGATGTAGGAAGATATGCTGTTCTTGCATTTGTTGAATCCCAATTTTGAACAACTTGATATTGATTTGCACCTGAATCATTTTGTTCACCGAAAATGTATGTGAATAATGCTTCTTCACTGTTATTATTTCCGCTTGCACCACCAATAAATGGTATTACTAATATTTCAAGTGAATAACAGTTATCAAATGCAGCTTCACCAATTGATGTCATATTAGCTTCTGGAATATAAACATATTTTAATTTTGAACAATATTCAAATGTACCAGAAGCTATACTTGTTACTTCTTCAGGAATAACAATTGATTCTAACGATGTACAATGTGAGAACATCTTTTGACCTAATGAATCGTTCTTTAAATCAAGAGTTTCTAAGTCTGTACAATAAGCAAATATTTCTGAACCTAAATTATCAACAGTTTCAGGAACAGTAATTGTTTTAATTGATGAACAATTCTTAAATGCTTTATTTCCTAAAGTTGTTGTTCCATCAGGAATACCAATTGTTGTAACATTAATACAATTTTCAAATGCTGAATTTCCAATTACTTTAATTTGTGATGGAATTAAAGCTGTTGTTAATCCTTGACAATTATAGAATGCATAATCATCAATTGTAGTTAATGCTTCAGCATTAGATAATTTAGCTTTTGTTGTTGGATCAATAATATTATCAAATTCATCTTTATCATTACCAAATTCATTAACGTCATTTAATTTAATTGATGTTAATGAACAATTCATAAATGCACCATATGATACATATGTTTCATCAGTAATGATAATACCTTTTAAGAATTTAGGAATATTAAACAATACTGATTTTTTAGTAATTGTTACATTAGCTTTTTCTTGAGTTGTTAAAGCATCATAATCTGCTTTTGTAATAACATTATTATTGTATACATATTCTAAATAATCTTGAGAAGTCATTTCAAAATTATCATCAACAGCAAAATTAATAACAACTTTCTTAACAGTATTATTAACTACATATTCAGATACTTCTTGAGGATATCCAATTGGAGTATAATAACGTTTTGCATCAATTGTAATTGTTGCTGTTGGAATATAATTTGTAAATTGAACAACTACAGTTGCAATAATAATATAATAATCTGATGCATTATCAGTTGTAGTTAATGCATAAACATATTTCTTATTTGTAGAAGCTGCATTTTCTTGAGCTTCTAATAAATAACCATTTGTAATATATGATGCAACTATAGAATCAGTTGAATCAGTAATTACTTTAACAAATTCTTGGTTATAAGAAGCTAAATATTTATTTGCTTCTTCTTTAGCAATTCCAAATGCATATTCATCAATACTATATTGTTCATAATATTTAGCAGTTAAAATATAATAATCTGCAGTAGAACTATATTCTTCTGGATGAACATATGAATCATTATTCTTTATGTATAGGTTAGCCTTTACATCTTCAAATTCAGTTTCTTTTACTAAAACTTTTAAATATGTTGTGTTATTTGTCATATCAACATTATTAACAGTATTAGTATTATCTGTTTCTTTATAAGATGTAATATTATAATATCTACTTTCACCAAAAATCCAACCAAATAAACCTTCTTTGCTTGAAGAACCTCTTCCTTGACCAATAAATGGTAATGTTAGATTTTCGATACTGATACAGTTTGCAAATGCACCTTCTTCTATAGTTATTACAGAAGTTGGAACTGAAACTGTCTTTAAGTTTTCACAGTTTTGGAATGCATAAGCACCAATTGATGTTACACCATAAGGAATATTAACTGTAACTAAACCTGTACAATCAATGAACATCTTATTACCTAAATTATTATTTAAGAATACGATGTTAACTAAATTTCTACAGCCTTCAAATACGCTATCACCCATAGATCTAACATCCTTAGTAATTACAATTGATGTAATTGCTGTAAATGCGAATGCTTGAGGATCAATTGAATCAAGTGAATCATTGAATTGAATAGAAATAATATCATTATTAGAATTAATTGCTGAACCTGTTACACCAACAGAACCTAATAATGTACAATCTTTAAATGCTCTTTCACCAATTAATCTTACAGATTCTGCAAATACATTAAATGGTAAATAACCATTATTAGATGATGTATTCAATGATGAAACTATTACTTGGTTATATTCATAATTATATGTAGATAAATTATTTGAATTTGTAGTTTCTTTGAAATGAATTCTAACTAAAGATGAACATCCTTCAAAAATACCTTGTGGTATATATGCAATACCTTCACCAATATATGCATCTGTAAGTGAAGTACAATTTGCAAATATATTATTTCCAAATTTAGTAGTTGTTGAACTTTGTGAAGTTGCTGAAATACCATCTGGAATAACAATTGAAGAAATCTTTATACCTTCAAATGCGTTATCACATATTTCTTCAATTTGAGAATTTAAAGTTAATGTATTTAAATTAGTATTTCTAAATGCTCTTGCTTCAATCTTTCTCATAGAGCTTGGTAATACATTTCGTGCTAACTCTGTATCACCATTATAGAAATATAAATTAGTTAATGTTGTTACATCATCAAATAAACCTTCTTTAATATAAGTAGGTGAGCCTTTGATTCTAACAGTAACTAATGCAGATTCACTAAATACATCAGTTCCATAAGTTGTAATATTTCCAGGAATAATGATTTCTGTTAAATCACTATTCTTAAATGCATTATTACCTAATACAGATAAGTTAGTAGGTAATATGAAATTATTTAAATTAGTTGATTGAAGACCATCACAAACTTCACCAACAAATCTTGTGTTCATGAATGCTTCAGCACCAATTTCAGTGATTGTTGAAGCAAATACTGAAGGATCAGTAAAAGCATCTAAATTCTTATCATAGAAGCTTAAATTATGTAATTCAACACAACCTTTAAACATACCTTTAGCAATCTTAGTAATATATCTATCTTGGTTACCATTAAATGTAACTGTTGACAACTTAATACAATCTAAGAATATATAATCGCCATAAGTAGTTACAGATAGAGGGATTGTAATAGAAGTTAACTTCTTACAATTTTCAAATGCTCTATCACCAATATTTGTTAATGTTTCATTTACAGAATAATCATCTTCAGAATATAAATTGAATGCTTCTAAATCCTCACATCCATAGAATGCATAATCATCAATTGAAGTAATTTCTGTTGGTAATTGGTTAGTTTCTGTTTCTTCACGTCTTGTAGGTACTGCATATGTATCATCGATTGTAAAGAATATCTTATCACCAGCATCATACTTATCAATAACATTACCCTCATTATCTTTTTCAATATATATATAAGATGGATAAGCTTTATAATTAATTTCATTCACATTAATTACATAATAATTACGATGACTACCTAAAACATCTCCAGCTTCAACGAATACTAATACGTCATCAGCTGTGCCTAAAAGACCATCTTTTCCTCTTGAATAATAAGATGGCAGTGTAGCATTATTTTCTAATAATACGTTAGTTGCTTGGCCGTTACTAATATATCTTTCTCCATTAGTTCCTAAAACTACAACCTTAGTTGAATTTTCATTAGGTCTAATTGCGCTTGAATCAGTAACATTTGCTACTGCATCTCCAACATAAATTTTTGGATTATTTTGATTATCTAAAACAAATCCATAAACATTGTTTTCTGAATCATAATTATTTAAATCATATTGTTGATATGTATTATCATAAACTGCACCTAAATCGTCTTGTTGTGTATATTTAGATTTAGTTGCAATATTACCAGTTAAATATTTATAAGGTTTTAAATCAGAACCTAAAACTGCAGTTAAATCATCTTCTGTTCCAATTAATTGGTCATAACCTGCAAATGTTACTATATAACCATATGATAAAACGCCTGAAATAGATAATTGTAAATATTTAATATCATTATAATGATTATACTTAGTACCAAAATTTCCATCAGGACCTAAATGAACCATAACATCATCAACACCTAATTGGAAGGTTGTAGCTCTTGCAGTGTAATATTCTCCATCTTCATCTATATAATATTTCTTATGGTTATTTTCAGAAATTAATACACCTAAAATATCATTATCATTACCAATTATTGAATCAGGACCTGCTGAAATAATAGTTTCAAATAATTCATCGTGTTCTAAATCATATAGTTTATATGTATTATCAGTTTGAGTTGGATGATGATAATCATATAATGCAACATATGGTAATTCATCTTCACCTAAAGTAAATGTATAATTTGCATTATCTGTCAATGGTTCAATTAATTCATTTGAGCCAGCAAATTTAACTACGCCAGATACTTTATACCAGTCATCTTTAGTACCTAATTTTCCATCATGACCAACATGAACATCAACAGTTCCTGATGAACTGAATGTTGATGCTGTACCTAAATGTTTATAAGTTCCATTGCTATTTGGAATATAGAAAATATCAGTATTGTTCTTAACAATCTTATAAACTTGGATATCTGAACCAGTTCCAATTTCTCCATTTGAATTTGCAACGAATGTATATATTGATAAACCTTGAGCTTCATCTGCTCTTCTTTGAGTTGTAGGTTCAAATTCACCATTAACTATTACATATGAATAATAAATACCAATAGGATCTAATTGATATGGCATTTGATCTAGACCTAAGACAGCACTAAAGTTAGTGCCATAAGTAGCGCCTCGATATAATTTATTTGCATTTACAAATGTAGCCACTTTTCCTGATTCAATTACATAATCATCAAATGTATAATATTTTCCATCAATACCAGGATTAATTACTTTATAAGTTGTTAAATCATTAATATCAAATGAATCAATATCTGCTGTATAGAATAAGATATCTGTTGTATCACCTAACATATCTTTAGATGCTCTGAAATAATTCTTGTAATTCATTTCAATATAATATGTACCATTAGCAGGAATGATTCCTTCTACATTAGTGTCAGTATTTCCTCTTAATACATGTCTATATGTATCATCATTATCACCAATAATACCATTATGACCAGCTGCTTGAAGTCTACCTTCAGTTTGAACATAGATATCTCTTTCAGCATATAAAGCTGAATTTGTGTTGCTATTATCTATTTCTATTAATTGATATACGTTATGATCTTTAGATGTAAAGAATGTAATTGTGTTATTTGTTGAGTCGACATATTCAACTAATTCAACTAAAGTACCATTGTTATCAACTACAGCATATTTCTTAGCACCTGCTGTACCAAATCCATTAGTACCTACAGATGTATATGTACCTAAATAATCACCTGTATTTTCTAAATATCTTTCACCATTAATTACAACAACATAATTTGCAATAGTTGCAACATTGTTTTCACCAAATGTTAAATATGCAATGTAATCAGCTTCATAAATACCACTAGTCGCTGTTTCTTTATAATATGTATAAGAATTATCATCATTATCTTCGAATAATAATGTTTCATTTCCAATCTTAATTGGATTAACTTCTTTTGTACCACTTGCTAATGAAACATCATATGAATCATCAGCTGTACCTAATAATCCATCAATACCATAACCTTTGTATACACCTTCAGATTCTTCTAAATAATATTTACCATTAGCTCTTAATTCTACAGTTTTGTTTTCGTTTGGATTACCTGTGGCAACATAATTACCATATTGATTTCCGCATGTTAATTTAACATCATAAACAATTGCAGAAGGATCATTAATATTGATAGTATAAACATCATAAACATTATGACCTAATTCATGATAATAAGGACCATTAATAGCCTTCTTAACTAAAACGTCATTTAGACTTGGACTATTTGTATTCTTATATTCAGTATATAGATATATTAAATCATTAACTGTACCAAATTTATGATCAGATCCTGGAACCATATAAGCTCCATCACCTAAATCATAATAGAATCCACAATCTAAAGCTTGAGTTTCTTTAACTTGTTTATTTGCATTTAGTGATGCTAAATCAAATTCACCATCTTCATTACCAATAACTCTTTGTACAACTGTTGAAAGTTGTGGTTGATAATAATCACCATCTCTAACAAATGAAATTTCTGTATAAGTATTGTTATTGTATTTAATGTAGTAATGAGTAACTTCTACTTGCTGTTGTTGAATAGATGCTGTATAGAATGTAGCATTTAAACTAAATTGAACATATTCACTATTTTCTTCTACATATAAATCAGCTAATGAACCAGTATATTCATTTGTTAATGCTGTACCAGTATTATCAGTATATAATGTATAATTTTCCAATAAATATGTTAACAAATTAACTTTCTCATTATTTGAATCAATATATAAAACACTAATATTTGATGTATCGTTTGTAACATTATATTGAGTAACGTTTTGATTTTCTGAAATTTCTAATGTTACAATTTCATAATCTGTATTATTACCAATGTTACTTGATGCTGCAGCTGCATATCTTACATCACGTGTTAAATCACCATATAATTTATTTGTTTTAGCCCCTAAATAAGTACCATCATTTAATGGAATATAATGTTTACCATTATTACCTAAAATAACATCTCTTCTATCAGTTATTTCGAATGTTTGATTTTCACCTAAACATGCAATTTCAACATTGTATGAAATAGGATTTAAAGTTAATGTTAATACATTGTATGTATTATCTTCATTATCATGAACATATGTAGTGCTATTGAATTTATGATAACACATGTTACCAAATGCTGTACTATCAGCGATATATAATTCATCGTTTTCTGTACCAACAGTTAAGCCATCACCACTAATTCTATATAATGCATTTCCTAATGAAATTGCATATTCATCAGATGTAGAATCATTTCTTGTTACAGATAATAACTCAACTAAACTAAATTCATTTCCAACTTTAGCAACATATGTATTTCCATTATATGTATAATTATTGCCATCAATAGTTATAGTCCATGCTCTATAAACATTCATAACATTAATATTTTGGATGTAATATGTAACATTACTAATTGAAGGCATTACTAAAGAACCATTGTCATAAACTAATGGTTTAATTTCATTTTCATATATAATTACTTTTGTATTTGAATTATCTAAAATATTATTTTCATATTGAGCATATAATCCAGTTGTTGAATCAAATGCATAATAATCGTTAATTAAATATTCAACATTTGTATATTTAGTATTACCAACGAAATAACATAAGCTACCTAATGAAGCAACATTATCGTTATACACTACTTCATAATAAATATTACCTTTAATCTTAGCATAATATGTGCCACTCTTATCTTCTAAAACATAACCACTTATTGATAAGATATCATTTGCACCATAAGATGTAGTACCATTTAAAGTATGTGTAATACCATCAATAACAATACCAGTAATATTATTTGTTCCATCAAATACAGGAGTTACTTCTTTTGATGTAATAATTGTAAATGTTTCTGCATCAACATCAGAAATATAATATTTACCATGTTTAACTATTACAGACTTGATGTTATCATTTATAGCAGTTTCAATAGTAATAGCTTGATAAATATTATTAGCAACATTTACATAATATGCACCATCATAAATTGATATTGCTATATCATTTACAGTTCCACCAGTACAATCAGTACCAAATGCATAATATCTTTCAGTACCAGCATCAATATCTTTTTGATAATAATCATCACCTGTATTTTCTCTGCCATCTAAACCTACATTAACGTTAGAAATAGACATAGCTCTAATTACATATTGAGTTATATAATCGGCAGGGAGAGGATCCTCAGAATCGTCTGATGTTGTAGGAGTTGAAGATGAAGTATCAAAATCTGATGCTGTAAATACGGCATATCTAACTTCATCAATGTATGTTACTACGAATTTAACAGTCTTTAATGCCTTACAGTTATAGAACATACCTTCATTAATACTTGTAGTACTTTGAGCAATATTTGCTTCTTGTAATCCACTTTCAGCAAACATATATTCTCCATTACTTGTAGAACGTATATTTGCAGTAATTAAAGATGGAATATTAGCAAACGTATAAATACCAAATGTTTGTACACTTGCAGGAATAATAATTGAAGTTAAACCTGAATATGTAAATGCATAATCGCCAATTAAAGATAAATTTTCACTTAAAACAATTTCTTGTAGACTTGTTGCCTTCATGAAAGCTTCTTCTTTAATTTGAGTAAATGTATTAGACATTTGATTTGTATTTTGAGTATAGATTGGTTCTATATTAATTATTTGTTCAGGAGTTAAATCCACGAAAACAGGGTTTGAAACAGATGTATCATTTCCTGATGCAGTTGAATATAAAATATCGTCATCATTACCTAATAATCTATCTTTTCCATATCCATAATATGAACCATCAATATTCTTAATGTAATGAGTTCCATCAGATGCTAAATAAATAACTTCTAATGTATGAGTTGTTTCAACAGTAGAATCATTCTTATATTCTTTTGTTGTATATGTATAATTCTTGATATTTGTTAATTCATTTGCAGGATTTAAATCTTTACCAGCAGAGAATTTAGCACCTAAAGAAACTGTATAATAAGGAACTTCAACTTGTTGCATTACTCCTTGAACTTCTTGCTCTTCAAGATTAGTTCCAGATTCAGTTATTACTTCTTGATAAACATTATCATAATAAGTCTTATAATATTTGTTATTTGAAGCTAAGATGATATGGTTAATATCATCTCCACCACCATATTGTTTATCAGAACCGAAATTATAATATGTGTCATCTCCTGTTCCTAAAATGCCATCTTTTCCGGCTTCTTGATATAATACATCTTCAACAATTTCAATGTAATATGTATTGTTAAAAATCTTAACATCAACGAATGAATTATTTGTATAACATTTTTCGATGCCAACAGTTTCATAACTGAATACACCTTCGGTATTAATGATTCTAATTTCTTGATAAATACCTTTTGAATATTTATACAATTTAGTTCCAACTTCTTTAATTTCAAATTCGCCTGTCTTATAGAACAATAAATCATCTTCTGTTCCTAAGAATTGATCAGGTCCCATTTTTCTAATAGTACCATCATTATTATTGATGACATATTCATTATTCAAAATTGAAACATCTAAATCATCATTTCCTGAGAATAAAACTTTATCAGGACCTGCTGATTTTAATACAGCTTGAGGTTCATTATTGATATATTTTTGATATACATTATGACCTACATATTGATATTCTGTTACTTCTTTACCAGTTTCAAAATATAAATTTTGTAAATTTGTACATTCTTTAAACATACCTTTTTGGATTGTTGTTAAACCAGCACCAAAATATACAGTAGTTAAAGTTGATTTCATAAATGCATAATCATCAATTGCATCTACTGCATTTGCAGTTGAAGGAATTCTAATGCTTGAAATAGTTGTTTTATAGAATGCATATGCACCAATAGTTTCTACACCTTCTGCAATTGTAATAGATTTTAAGCAACCAATATTTGCAAATGCATAAGCTGCTATATTACCATGAATTATTACATCCATATTTGATGGAAGATATCTAGTAATAGATGCTGAAGATGAATACATATTTGAAACAGCGCTCATATTAGCATTTTCAGTTGAACCAAACATTGAAGCAAATACAGAATTTTCACCAGTTGTATCAGAACCAATTACATAAGTTTCAAATCTTGTAATTGATTTACAATCAGCGAATGCTGCTGGAGCAACTGATGTTACACCTTCTGGTAAAATAACTGTTGCTAATTTATTTGAACAGCCTTTAAATGCATTAGACTTAATTTCAACATTATTTCCAGTAAACGTTAAATTTTCTAGATTTGTACATCCACTGAACATATTAGTTTGAACTAAATTGTTTTTGATTTCAAGAGTTCCTAAGCTTGTACAATTTAAAGCTGCATTATCACCAATTGTAGTTACATTTGCAGGAATAATTAATTTTGTAATTCCTGATGTAGTAAATGCTTTAGCACCAATTGTAGTTAATGTATTTGGTAAATTAATTGTTGTTACATTAGTTAAATTTGATAATGCACCAACACCAATTGTTGTGCCACCAGTGATATTTATTATTCTTAAAGAATTAGGAATATATCCTTTATATGAACTACCATTTGATGCAACTTGTGTTGTTTCTGTTGCACCTGATGTATAACTATTATTAGAAGAATTGTTATACCATGATACATAATATTGGAACCATGATACAAATAAACTCTTATTTTGATAAGGGCCAGTATAATATTCGTCTGTTGTACGGCTTGGATGTTCTTTATATTGACCATCTACATTGTTTTGTCTTCCAATAAATGGCACAGTTAATTCTTTTAATGCATTACATCCATAGAAAGTATGGGCATCAATTTCCGTAGTAACACTAGAAATTGAAATTTTTTCAATATTTCTTGCACCATAGAATGCAAAACCAGAAATAACTGAATCATTTGTAACATAAACTTCTTTTAAATCGATAGGTAGATAAACTGTTGAAACGCCTGCATGGGCATTGTCATCACCATTATCTAAGTCAAATCTTATAGAAATTTCATATGTCTTTGAAGTATCATCATAATTTTCTTGAGAACCAAAAATATAACCTAAATGTGTTTTGAAATAATACATATGATTATTCCAATAATTTGACCTGCTAATATCATAACCATAAGTAAATGTAGGACTTTGCTTCTCACCAATGAACGGTAATGTAATCTTATTTAAAACAACATTAAAAAATACACTCTTACCCATTGTTTCTACACTATTTGGAATAGTTATTTCAGTAAACCGAGTACAACCTTGGAATGCTTTTTCTCCAATTGATTTAACTGTATTTGGAATATAGAAATTATCTTCTAATCTTTCACAACCAGAGAATGCATATGCAGGAATTGAATTGGCAACACTTAATTTTGCAATTGTTAATTTTGTATCATTTTCAAAAATATGTGCACCTATAGTTTGTGAATCAATAATTGCATGTTCTAAAGATGTACAATTAGCAAATGCATATTGTCCAACAGATGATGCAGTTGATTTAACAACTACGCCTTCTAGTCCAGAATTTGCAAATGCATAATCACCAATCGATAAAATAGTTGAAGGAATTGAAATATTAACTAAATCTGTACATCCTTCAAATGCATGTGACTTAATTGCATTGACATTATTTAAATAAACATCTTTTAAATCTGTACAACCTACAAACATATAATCGCCCATAACTTCATTTTGGAATATAACCATTTGAAGATTTGTACAATGATCAAATGCATGAGCTTCAAAAGATGTTACATTTTGAGGAATAATTAAATTATATAAATTTGAATTGTTATAGAAAGCATATTGTCCAACAGTAGTAAGATTTGTTGGTAAAATTGCTGTATTTTGAGTTGATAATTGTAAATGCATATTTACACAACCAGAGAACGCTTTTGCACCAATTGTAGTAATAGTGTTAGGCAATTGAATTTCACCTAATCTTACACAATTATAGAAAGCCTCAGTACCGATTGATGTACATGCATTACCTGTAGTTATTTGTGGGTTAATATCAACAGTTTCTAAATAATCACAATTCTTAAATGCATAATCAGCAATTGATAAAACATTAGGTAAATTAACGGTTTTTAAATTATCATCATTTTCAAACATATGAGTTCCAATCATAGTTGAATAAACTGTTACTGTGTCAGCAACAATGTTTCCAATATTACCTAAATTATCGCACTCTGCAGCTACATAAGTTCCAATGTTTTGAACAGTACTTGGAATAATTAATGTAACTAAATCATTTGCATCATAGAATGCATAATCTTGAATAATTGCTAAATCGCAATTGAATGTTATCTTTTCAACATTTGGTACATTATAGAATGCACCACGTTGTAATACTTGTTCATCATGGATGATTACAGTATTTAAAGAATCTGGAATATAAGATGTATATTTTTGGCTTGTAGCATCACCATAAACAGATACTGCTGGAGATGAACCTTCAGTTTGTCTTTGACCAAATATCCAACCAAATAATGAATGAGATGAAGGATCACCAATTGATGTAGATAAGGTTCTAGATTCACCAACAAATGGAATGTTTAAAGAAGACAAAATAGCGCATCCATTAAATGCACCTTCACCAATTGATTGTATACCTTTATTTAATTTTATTTCTGATAATTTAACGCAATCTTGGAATGCAGCTGTACCAATTGATGTGATTTTTGGCTTATCAACGTCTAAAGAGTTTAAAAGGCTACAACCAGCAAATGCATAATTACCAATTGATGTGTTTTCAGATATTTCGCTAAATTTAACTTCTTGTAAAGCGATACAACCACTGAACATATAATCAGTGGCTAAAGCATTTTCTAATTTTGCTTTAGTTATTTTCTTACAATTCATAAATACAGCCGTACCAACACTATTAACGTCAACAGTTGCAGGAACTGTAACTTCATGAATAGTTTCGCATCCCTTAAACATGTTATTACTTAACATTTGAGATTCAATTTTTATATCATAAAGAGCTCTACATCCTTCAAAGGCACTTGCTCCTATTGATAAAACATCAGGAATTATAAGCGTATATGTACTTGAAATACCTAAAGTTTTACAATTCTTAAACATACCTTCAGAAATTCTATTTAAATTACTTAAATCTGCTTCTTTTAATTCATCACATTCAGCAAATGCATATTCACCAACATAAACATGATTAGCATTTGCATTAGAAGGAATTTCAGCAAATTCAATAGTTTCAATAGAATCACAATTATAGAACATGTAATCGCCAATGTATGTAGTATTTAAATTAACTGTTGCTAAATCAGCTGAATTAGCAAAAGCATGAGTACCAACTTCTATAACTGAAGACGGAATTGTAATTGATTTTAAATAACTATCTGCAAAAGCATAAGAAGGAATCGTAGTGATTCCATTTGCTAAAACAATAGTATCTAATTTTACATCGCCAGCAAACATATTAGAACCAAGATTAATAGTTCCTAAAGTTACTGTTTTTAATGCTGTACATCCTGCAAACGCATCTGTTCCAAAATAATCAATTGCTGCAGGAATATCAAGTTCTTTTAAAGCTGTACAACCATTAAACATATAATTACCAATGACATTATTTCCTAATGAAATTGATGTAATAGTTGTACATTTTTCAAATGCTTTATCACCAACAACTGTAAATGCTACTGCTGCTGATGAAGCATTAACATTTGATCCAATTACAACAGTTTGGATTCCTTTACATTCAGAGAACATTTGTTCAGAAATCATTGCTGTATTAATAGTAACTGTTGTCATAGCATTGTTTTTAGCAAATGCTCTAGCGCCAATGTTATTTTGATTCATTGTTAGACTAATTGAAGGTAAAGTAGTTCCTTCAAATGCACTTGCACCAATTCTTGTAATGTTTGTTCTTTCAGTTGAAACTAATGCGTTAGTTGTCATTGATGAACAATTCATGAAACATTCATCAGGAATTTCAGTCAATGTTGCTAAATCTGGATTTGCATATGTAACATTTGTTAAATCTTTACAGCCTTTAAACATTGCTACACTTAAAACATCTTTTCCAAATGTTACAGATGTCAATGATTGGCATCCTTCAAATGCACTTGCACCTACAGATTCAAGAGTATTTGGTAAAACAAAATTTCCATAATTACTCAAATACGTACAATTCTTAAATGCATCAGCACCAATAGAAGAAACTTTATTCATCGTAACTTCGATAACTGATGATCCTTCGAAGGCACCAATACCAACTGTTGTTAAAACATCTTTTGCTGATACGAATGATTCAAGTCCTGAATTTCTAAATGAATAATTACCAACTGTTTCGATATTTTTAAACAATGGTTCATTCTTTAGAGTCATACAATTATCAAAACAATAATTTGGAATGCTTGTTATTGTCTGATTAAGTTTAGATAAATTCATTTGGGAACAGTTTTGGAATTCTCCTATAGATAAAACCGGAGAATTAGAAATAACTGTTGTTAAGTAAGTACAATCCTTAAATGCATAAGAACCTACTGTTGTTGCTGTAGCAGGAATTGTAATATTTTCTAATGCGCTACAACCTTGGAATGCATATGAACCAATTGATGTTACAGAATTAAATTCAATCTTCTTTAAACCAATGCTTCCTTGGAATGCATTGTTACCAATTGTTAAACTAGCATTTGGTAATGAAAGTTGGTTGTTATCAGCATAAGTACGGAAAAAACAACGTTTGAATGCATTATTACCAACATAAGTAAGATTATTTAAAGTTGCAGGAATTTTTCCAATTTGAGCACTACGACCTTCTGTTGCGTTTCCAAACGCGTTATCACCGATATATTGAAGATTTGTACATAATGATAAGTCAAATACACAATTCTTAAAACTATCAGCTGTAAATGCATTTGCTTCAATTCTTGTTATACTTGCAGGTAATTTTATGTATGAGAAATAGTTTGTATAGGCTTTGTTACGACTATCACTATCATCATGACGATATCCAGCAGGATGATATGACCATCCAGAGCAATAATAAACAAAGCCTTTAACATTTGATGAAATTGTTGTAAATTGATTCCATCCTGATAAATCAACAGCTTTGTAATCACTTTCTTCGCTATGGCTATCAAAACATATAACACTTAATGCAGTTCCACTAGCTTTATCTTTACCGTTATTGTAATAAGCTGGTTCATAATTTGGAGCACCATTTGCTTCTTCATATGTTGGATATCCATCATCTGCTAAATATGATTGAGTTTCAAATTCATCGTATATAACTTCTGTTTTTATAACATTGTCATCATTTAGCCGAGATTTATTTTCTCCTTTATCTATATTCAAGAAAAAGCCAAAAAAGCTTAGCGATGCAATTCCTACTAAGCTAATTAACCCTTTCAAATGTTTTAACGTTTGAGTCTTCATAAAACATCAACTCCGTTCAATTTGAATTTGTAAATATTAAATTTTTTTAATCGTTTCTTAGTCTTTAAAAGTTGTCTCCCTAAAACACTTTTATATACTTTGTATATATTCATTTTACCATAAAACGCTTTTTTTGCAATTAAATATATAATATTTAATACTTTTTCCACACATTACACAAGTTTTATGGAAATTGAAAAAAGACCAAATTTTATCACTAATTTGGTCTAAAAAATCATTAAAATTTATATCAGATTTTCTTCCGCCATTTGTGGCATTTTATAGATATAATCTATACCATTTTTTAAGCTTGATGATGCAAAAGGAATCACTTGGTGTCTAGCACTTAAATTTTCATAACTTAAGCCATAATTATCTCTGTTTGAATTTGAATCATCCCACGTTAAATCAAAGCCATAATATAAATTTTCAATCTTAACCAGTGTCCACGCGTGACGAACAAATTCACCAGATAACAAGATACCATTTCCTGTATACATTATAGACATAATTCCATTGCATTTTAAAATGTAAGAGAACAATTTAGCATATGCTTCACAAACACCTTCTTTATATAGTAATGCACCACTTAATTCATATGAATCAAAGTCAGTTTTTGGCGTTTTTTCACCATTATTATAATCATATGCATATGTCATATTATCTATTACATAATCATGGATTTCACTAATTTTTTCTAATGTGTTTTTGCTTTCAAACGAATGATTTTTAAGCTCTAAAATCTTATCGTCAACTGCTTTTCTTTGTTCATATTTTGCGTACAATTTATTACATAACACTACTATATCAGTAGTTGATGTTAATACCTTTTTCTCAACAAAATAGAACTCAGGATTGTCTAAAATGACTAAATGCCAAATAGCCATTGCTTCTTCTTTAGTTAAACCTAAATTTGAATAATTTAAAGATGCAATTTCATATACTTTTTCGTTATTTTTAACAGATGATTCTAAACCGATTTTTGAATTAGAAAACTCAAGTAATTTTACATATATGTTTATATATAGTTTTTGGGCGTTATTTTTGTTTAAAAATCTTTCCAAGTCCAAATATCCATAATTATAAGAAAAACCGAAATTTGGGGCAATTTCATATAAATAATCACAATTTTGACATTTACAAATTATGTTTGTTTTATCTTCATTTAGTGAATAATCATAAATGTGATCACATATTGTTTCTTTTTCTTCATTATGGTTACAAGATGTTAATGTAAAAACAAATAGTACCAATAATATAATTATCTTTTTCATATTATGATACCGTCTTTATAACATTTCCATCATAGCCCCAATAATTACCAGTAGTTACTGAATTAATATCATCTAGATAATAATAAACATTTTCTTGAATAATTGAATTATTATCACCTATATTTAATGTAGCTTCTCCTTTGCTACAAGAATATAATATTTTTACATTATTATTGTTAATACAATACTCTGGAACATTAACTAATTCTTTTGGAATAATAATATAATCTAAATTATTGCAATTATTAAACATTTTAGTTTCAAGGCTTGTAATATTAGCTTTTATTTCAACATTTTCTAAAGAAGAACATTGATCAAAAATATTTGAACCTAATTCATTTACATTTTCAGGAATAACAATTGTTTTTAATTCTGTACATTCATAAAATGCTGAAGTACCAATTTTAATTAAAGTTGAAGGAAGATTAATGTTATCAAATATATCAGATTCAAATGCATAATTTCCTATTTCTTCTAATTTAGAATTATTAGAAATAGTTACTTTATTAAGCATTATATTATGATAAAATGCTGAAGCACCAATCTTTTCTACTGAATCTGGGATTATAACTTCTTCTAATGTTTTACATTCTTCAAATGCCTTATCACCAATTTCTTTTAATCCTTCTTCAAATGTTATTGTTTTTAATAATGTAGAATTTGAAAATGCACCTTCATCAATTTTTGTAACATGAGAAGGTATTGATATCGTTTCAATTTTAGAATTATTAAATACATATTTTGGTAATTCAGTAATAGATTCTGGAATTGTAATATTTTTAATTCCAGATGAATCAAAAGAATATTCATTTATTTTAGTAACATTAGAAATATCAATTTTTTCTAGCTTTGTTGTTCTAGAAAATGAATATTTTCCAATTTCTTTAACAGTTGTTGGTAATGTTAAAGTTTCAATGTTTTCACATCCATAAAATAATTCATCTTCTATTTTATTGATTTTTAATATATTTAAATTAATATTTGTTAAAGAACTACAATCTTTAAATGAAGCTTTTCCAACTTCTTCAATTGATGATTGTAAAACAATATTTGTTAATAATTTATTGTCATATAAAACATCATCACCTAATTTCTTACATGAAGTTGGGAATGTGATATTTTTAATATTATTTTTTGCTAAAGAATAATCTAAAACATCAATTATTTTATCAGAAACATTAATTTCATCTAATTCTAAATCATATAAAGCATATGATTCTAATTTGGTAATATTTTCATTATTAAAAGATGACTTTAAAGTGATCTTTTTTTCATTTCCTAAATAATTAATAATTGAAACATAATCATCAACATAATATACAAATCCATCATTTGAATAAATGATATTAGAAGTCTCATTAAGGTCGTGATGAACTTTTAATGAATATTTACCCACTTCACCAAAAGAAGCGTCTTTAGGCTCGATTTCTAATCTTGATAAATTATAAATTTCTTTTAATCTATAACAGTTTTTAAACGCATTATTTTTAATTGTTTCAAGTCCATTATCAAAAGTTGCTTTCATTAGGTTAACACAACCATTAAATGAATCTTCACCAATTGTTTTAATATTATTAGGAATTATGATTTCATATAATTCATCATTATTTAAAAATGATCTATCATTAATCTCAAAAATATTTTTTTCTTCATAAGTTGATGGTATAAATAATGATTTTTCACTAAAACCAGTTTCAAAACCATTAACGATATAACCATTATCTTTTTCTGAATATCTTAAATTGCTATAAATGTATAATTTTGAATTATATTCTTCTTCTAATTCATAATTAGATGCAGTTTGTTTTAAAACAAATTTAACATCATATATTCCACTATTTAAAGGTTCTATTACATTATTATAATTATCATAATACGAAATAGAATCTAAAGATAATTCATTACCTAAATTTGTTATTTGAATTTCTTTATTTGTTTTATCATAAACATATTCATTTGATATATTTAAATCATTTAATTCTATTTTCTTTTTATTAATTATTAAATGAGCCTCTAATGAATTAGGAACATTATATTTATCTGGTTCATTAACACTAAATATTAATAATGCTTTATAATTAGAAGCATTAGTTGGATTAGGGACAATTTCATCATCTAAATAATATTTAATTTCATATGTTAATCCATCTGGAATATTAGATGCAGTAAGGGATTTTACATCTCCATCATAAGTAAATGTTGCACTATTAAATATAACATTTGAAACATCTATATTATCTTTACTTGGATCATTTGGATTATCCGGAACATCTGGGTTATCAGGTGTATCCGGATTGTTTGGATTTACTGGAGTATCTGGATTTACCGGCGTATCAGGATTATCTGGGTCGACTGGATTGTCTGGGTTCACAGGATTGTCCGGATTTACGGGGTTATCAGGATTTACCGGATTATCTGGATTTACTGGACCATCCGGATTATCAGGTGTATCTGGATTAATTGGATTATCCGGATTAACTGGATTATCTGGGTTTACTGGATTATCGCCTGGATTATTATTATCTTTATGACTAATATCATCATTATTTTTTATTATTTTTGAAACAGTAACGCTAGTGATTGTAATTGATAAAGTACATATCGCAACTAAATATGAAAAAATAGTTATAAATTTCTTATTTTTCTTTACCATATCAATCACTTCCTAATCGTTCATATATTTATTTAATTATAGCATATTTAAGCATTATTCACAATTAAGAGAAAAAAAGAATGGTACAAAAACCATTCTTTTAATTTTATATAATTGTATGCTTAAAGAATGCACCAATAATTCTTTTAACTGGTAAAACCATTATGAAAGCTTCAGGATCTACCTTATTAATTATATCCTTCGCATGATCAAGCTCATATGATGATATAACCATAAATACATCAAATTTATCAATTTTAGTATAAGCGCCTTGTACATCCATTATTGTGCAGCCTCTTTTAATTTCATTTAATAAGGCTTCTGATACAGCATCCTTTTTAGTTGTAATTACATCAATTCTTAAATAATTATAAGCTGTATGAATCTTATCAACAACAATATTAGAAATAATGATAAATATGAATGTATATAGAGTTGTTGTAGGATCCTTATCAATAATACCACCAATGATAGCTAAACAAATGTTAACCATCATAGAAAATACACCGATTGATACACCCTTTTTTAGGTTAAATGCTTGAGCTACGATATCAACACCACCAGTTGATGTTCCATATCTTAAAGCAATTCCAATACCAACACCAGAAATTAAACCTGCAATAATAGATAAGAATAATCTATTATCCTTATTTTCTTCAATAAAATTAGGAACAGGAATAAATCCTAGCATTAAAATAGATTGAATAATAACACTTAAGACTGTAAATATTATAAATCTATGAGAAACATATTTATAACCAAATACGCAAAGAGGTATATTTAAAAGTAATGAAAATACACCAATAGGTACATTTATATTTCCTAAGGCTAAAAGTCTATTAATAACCTGAGAAACAGCTGTTGCACCTATAGATAATAATCTTGCTGGTTCCAAAAACCAAACTACTGAAAAAGAATATATTGTTGCTGATACAACAACAATTAATACTCTAAAACAACTATCCAAAACCTTTCTTTTTTCGATTTGTTTTTTTAGATTGAATTGCATATTATCTTACTGTATCTCCTGGCTTACATGAAGCAATATTAACTAATTCTAAATATGTATCCTTTTCATCAGAACCGCATAATAGCATACCCTTTGATTCTTCGCCTCTTAATGAAATAGGCTTTAGATTCTTAACAACAATAACCTTTTTACCAACTAGCTCTTCAGGCTTATAGAATTTAGCAATACCAGAAACAATTTGTCTAACTTCTGTGCCAATGTTTACCTTAAACACTAAAAGCTTATCAGCCTTTGGATGCTTTTTAGCTTCTAAAATTTCACCTACAACTAATTCTAATTTTTCAAAATCATCAATTGTAATTTCTTCTTTAGAAGGCTTAGCTTCT
>JAEEGL012800919.1_pt1 | contig 28903 bp, 16 predicted proteins | sample 9134231 | NCBI WGS metagenome assembly JAEEGL01 (sample SAMN16246548, study PRJNA631951) | gut metagenome | biome: gut microbiome; feature: rumen; material: fiber-attached | host: Bos | place: Iran: Karaj | collected 2018-10 | reverse complement strand
TGTTCCCGAGGGGTTCAAGAACTACTTTATCATCATGTTTGACAAACCGTTCTCGTCTTATCGAGTGGTTGAGGACAGCATCATACATGAGGGCAAAAAGGGCATCGGATGCAACCATGCCGGAGCCATCGTGACGTTCAAGACTCAACGCGGCGAGCAGATCAATGCCCGCGTAGCCTCATCATTTATCAACCTTGACCAACCACTGCTCAACCTGAGGGAACTAGGAAATAATAACTTGGAGACCATCAAGGAAAAAGGGCGCCAGCGCTGGAACGACGTGCTGGGGCGCATTGAGGTTGAGGATAGCGACATCGACCACCTGCGCACCTTCTACTCGTGCCTGTACCGCTCGGTGCTATTTCCCCGCAGTTTCTATGAAATTGATGCCAACGGCAATCCTGTCCACTACAGTCCCTACAACGGTCAGGTGCTGCCAGGCAGGATGTTTACCGATACAGGCTTTTGGGACACCTTCCGCAGTCTGTTTCCGCTGGTTGACCTGATGTACCCCACGATGGGCGCATGGATGCAGGAAGGACTGGTGAACACCTATCTGGAGAGTGGGTTCCTGCCCGAGTGGGCGAGCCCCGGACATCGCAACTGCATGGTGGGCAACAACAGTGCCTCAGTGGTTGCCGACGCCTACCTGAAGGGCTTACGTGGCTATGATATCGATAAACTGTGGGAGGCCGTGGTGCATGGCACTACCGCCGTGCATCCTCAAGTGCAATCGACGGGACGTTTGGGACACGAGTATTACAACGAACTGGGTTATATTCCCTATGATGTGGGCATCAAGGAGAGCGTGGCAAGAACGCTGGAGTATGCCTACGACGACTGGTGCATCTACCGTCTGGGCAAGGCTCTGGGCAAGCCCAAGAGCGAAATCAAGGTCTATGCCCAGCGTGCGATGAACTACCGCAAAGTATTTGATGCCGAATCCAAACTCATGCGCGGACGTCTTGCCGACGGGACATTCCAAACGCCATTCAGTCCCCTCAAGTGGGGCGACGCCTTCACCGAGGGCAACAGCTGGCACTACACGTGGAGCGTTTTCCACGACCCGCAGGGCCTGATTGACCTGATGGGCGGCAAGAAGACGTTCTGCCAGATGCTCGATTCGGTATTCGCCGTGCCGCCAGTGTTTGACGACAGTTACTACGGTTTCACCATCCACGAGATACGCGAGATGCAGATTATGAACATGGGCAATTATGCCCACGGTAACCAGCCCATCCAGCACATGATTTACCTCTACAACTATGGCGGCCAGCCGTGGAAGGCACAATACTGGGTGCGCCAGACCATGGACCGCCTCTACAGTGCCACCCCCGACGGCTATTGCGGCGACGAGGACAACGGGCAGACTTCGGCATGGTATGTGTTCTCGGCGCTGGGATTCTACCCCGTGTGCCCCGGCAGTAACCAGTATGTCATCGGCACCCCCTATTTTGACCACGTCACCTTGCACCTCGAGAACGGCAAGCAGGTGACAATCACCCGCGAGGGCAAGGGCTGCTACATCCAGTCGATGACCATCGACGGCAAGCCCTACACCCGCAATTATTTCGAGCATGAGCGCCTGCTACAGGGCTGTGACATTCGCTTCGTCATGGGTGACACTCCCAACACCAAGCGCGGCACCGCCCCCCGTGACCTGCCCTACTCCTTCTCCAACAAGTAATTTACAGGTATCCATATCAAGCTATTATTGTTCAATAAAAGCTCCGCTATGAGCGAATAGAGCATAGGCAGGGGTGCAACGAGGCGAAGCCTTGTTGCACCCCTGCAATAGTGAATTGCTTGTCTTAGCCCCATCGGGGCGGCACTTATCTGACGCCCCTAATGGGGCTATTATTCATGCGTAGCGAACATCCGCAGGAGTTCCGCTTTGCTTCACTCCTGCCTATACCCTGGGCAGCCCTACGGGCTTAAAAGTAACCCACTGCACATAAAACCGTCATTAAGGCAATAATATTCAGTAGTTTATTATGGTTTTGTTGATTATTTACCGAACATTAATAATATCAAGCAAAAAAAGTTCGCTGCGCTCCCGCGTTGCGAACTTTCTGCAAATAACATTTCTCCAAATTTATTAACTTTTAACTTGAATAGAATTGATGAAAGTCGGAATATTACTAAATGTAATTATGAAAAGAGTTATTTCTCCTTGTCTCAAATTTATTGTCAAACCGCACGATTTCCAACTAAATATTTTTCAAACGGAACCAATTAACGGTTCGATGACGCAAAGATACAACTTTTTTGTAAACTCCACACTTTTTTTCAACGAATTTACAAAAAAATCTTATAAAAAATTCATCATATACAATCACCAAACATTACAGGCAATTGCGGAAGATAATCTCGATATCCTGCTGATTGAGGGGCACGAAGCCGGGCAGAACACCGCCATAGCATGCCTTGCGTGCCATCACGGGTATGTGTTCGTCGCCGATGCCCAGTTCGGTGAACGTGCTCTTGAGCTGCAAGGTGTTGAACAGGAAGTCCTTGGTCTTCTCGATGGCCTGGCGGGCAATGTCCATCGGTGGCTGGTTGGCATCGATACCGAACACATTCACGCCATACTGCACATACTTGCTCACGGTCTTCTCGCTCAGGCAGTATTCCATCCACCGCGGGGTGATGATGGCAAGGCCCAATCCATGGGTGATGTCATAGAACGCCGACACCTCATGCTCCATGGGATGGCAGCTCCATGCCTGGCGCTTGCCGCCGTCCACAAAGCCGTTGATGGCCCATGAGGACGTCCACATCAGGTTAGCGCGAGCCTCATAGTTCTCAGGCTCCTTCATGGCGATGGGCGCATACTTGATGATGGTCTTCAGCAAGCCCTCCATGAAGCAGTCGAGCATATAGAGGTCCTGATTCATATTGAAATACACCTCAAAGATGTGCGACATCATATCGGCGGCACCACATGCCGTCTGATAGGGGCTGACGGTATAGGTCACGGTGGGGTCAAGGAAGGACACCTTGGGCAACAGCGTGGGACTCTCCACACGTCCGATTTTGTCGTTGGTCTCGGGATTGCTGATCACGCCACCGGCATCCATCTCGCTGCCCGTTGCCGACAAGGTCAACACGCTGATGATGGGCAGGGCCTCGGTGATGGGAGCCCACTTCTCGTTAAAGAAATCCCACGGGTCGTGGTCCACCTTGGCACCGGCAGCCATAAACTTGGTGGCGTCGATGGTCGAACCGCCACCCACTGCCAGCAGCACGTCGATATTGTGGTCCTTGCACATCTGGGCACCACGGCGCACGCTGTCGATGCGGGGGTTAGGCTCGATGCCCGAGAGCTCAAACAGCTCCATGCCGGCTTTCTTGACCTCGGCAACCACGGCGTCATACAGACCCGTGCGCTTGATAGAGCCACCGCCATAAGTGAGCAGGACGCGTTTTCCGAACTTTGCAAGCTCCTCGCTGAGGTGCTGCAACTGATTTTCTCCAAAGTAAACCTTGACAGGGATGTTATAGACGAAGTTGTTCATATTTTGGTTAAAGTTTAATGTTTACAGGTTAAAGGTTGATGATGACGTAGTTCTTGGAGCCCAAGCCGATGCGCTCTGCCCAGTCGATGGTGTGGGTGCCGTGACGGCTGTTGATGCGCTCGATGAGGGGTGCATTGTCGTCACCGGGTTTGCCCTTGTGGCTGAACACCATCTGCACGCACGCCCAATCCAGTGCCACGGGGTCAAGACTAGCCATGATGCCCATGTCCTTGAGTTTGGGCTCATCAGGAGTGCCATCGCAGTCACAATCGACCGACATGTTGTTCATCACATTGATGTAGATGACGTGACCGCCCATATAGTTGTGTACAGCCTGGGCTGCAGCGGCCATCGACTCAAGGAAACCATCCTGGTTCTCGATGTGATTCCATGCGTCGCTGGCGTCATCGGTATAACCAGCCGAGTGGATATAGGCCTTACCGGCAGTGCTGGCGACACCGATTGAGGCGTTCTTCAACACGCCACCGTATCCACCCATGGCATGCCCCTTGAAGTGGGCAAGGTTAATCATCCAGTCATAGTTGGCAAGGTGGTCGCCCACGATGTCATACTTGATGTGGCTGCGGTCCTTGACGGGGATACGCATCTGCCCGAACTCATCCATGATATCGACGGCGAAGATGCTGTCAAAGCCATGCTCATGTATGGTCTGCCAGTGCTTGGAAACTTCCTGGCGCGAGCCGCCGTAAGCGGTGCAGCACTCCACAATCGTGCCATTGACCTCCTCTACCAGATTGCGGATAAAAGTGGGCTTGAGGTAATGGTTGTTGCCTGATTCGCCGGTGCTGATTTTCACAGCCACTCGACCTGTCGGCGCAACGCCGAGCGCCTTGTAAATCTTGACGAGTGATTCGGGAGTGATTTCACTGGTGTAGTACACCTTGCTCTGCGCATTGGCCACTACAGCCAGCAAAGCAGCAAACAATAAGGTTGAGAATCTCTTCATATCAGTTCTTGATTAAATGGATTTTTACGATGCAAATTTACAACCATTTACGCGACAAAGCAATACCTTTATTACCAATTCATTTACCAATATTTCTGAAAAACGCTGTTTTCTTTCATGTCAGAAAAAGACAAATAGCGGTTTTCATCTCACAAAATGTTATTAACTTTGTCACGACATAACTAAAAAACGATTCAAGAGCGATATGAAAGATATTTATTTTGCAGGCGGATGCTTTTGGGGCACGGAACACTATTTCAAACTGGTAAACGGTGTCACCGAGACCCAAGTGGGCTACGCCAACGGACATACCGAAAACCCCACTTACCAAGATGTGTGTACCGACAAGACCGGATTTGCCGAGACGGTGCGCATCGTCTATGACCCCGAGGTCATCTCGCTGGAATTCCTGACCGAGATGTACTTCAAGGCCATTGACCCCACTAGCGTCAACCAGCAGGGGCATGACAAGGGCACACAGTACCGCACGGGCATCTACTATACCGACGAGGCTGATGTGCCCACGCTCAAGGCGGTATATGACCGCGTGCAGGCCCAGGTGAAGCTGAGACTCGCCGTCGAATTGCTTCCTCTCCAGAATTTCTACCCTGCCGAGGACTACCATCAGGACTATCTGGACAAGAATCCTGACGGCTACTGCCACCTGCCGCTGGAACTGTTCGAGATGGCAAAACGCGCCAACCGATAACCTCCCATGGAGCTCAAACTGGAACTCATCAAGCGCCTGATTGCAAAATGGGCTAACCGTGACAACCGCTGGCTGTCAATGCCTTGCACCCTAGCCGCGCTATTCGTGCTGCTGGTGATGGTCAAGAGCTGCCAGGGCATTGCCTATAACTTCACCAACGAATGCAAAATCTACAAACTGGGCTATACCATCGATGAGGCCCGAACCCTCGTTGCCACCCTCAGCGAAGCCCAGGAGGACACCCTGATAGCCCATCAGGAACACGACACCATTGCCATCCCTGTGCTGGGCATGCGCTACTTTATCGCCGACAACTTCAGCCGTTACCTTGCCTTCCACAAGAAGAACTCGACAAGCGCTCCGCTCGATGTCATCGTCGCCCTGGTCAACGTGGGATACGACCGCGACAGGGGATCCAGTGCGGTGCCCTGCGACACCAGCAAGGGCCAACTGATGCTGGTCAATGGCCGACATTACCTGGACGAGAACTACAAGCCCGAGAATCTGGCGACGTTCAGCATGGACTACTGCTATGAGAATCAGCGGGCGCAAAGCGTCGTCGTTGATGCATTCATGGTGATGCAGCAGGCTTGTAAGGAACAGACAGATGCCCAACTGATGGTCAACTCGGCATACCGATCCTATCAAGACCAGATAGGAACTTACAAGCGCAACCCAAAAGGATATGCTGCCCGAGCAGGAAGCAGCGAGCACCAGACGGGATACGCCATCGACGTCACATCACGGCAGCACCCCATGAGATGGCCTTTCGATACATCTGTCGAGGGCGTGTGGATGCGGGAGCATTGCCATGATTACGGTTTCATCCTGCGCTACCCCAAGAGGCAGTCACAAATCTTCGGCTTCGCCTACGAGCCGTGGCACCTGCGCTACGTGGGCAAGGATGTGGCAAAACGCATCCACGACGAAGACATTACCTTCGATGAGTATTACGCCTACTACATCGAAGGACCGACCCCACGCTAAGACGCAAAGTCGCTAAGTTTTTCAGACAACAAAGACAACTAATTATTCGGCATCCACATTGTAGGGCCTCGCCTTGGCGTGGCCGCATCGTACAGCCCCCACGCTAAGGCGCAAAGCCGCTAAGTTAACGTGAATTCAATAAAAATAAAGTTCTAATAATCAATTAGATATATAGAGACGCAAATTTTGCGTCTCTACATTGACAATCAAGACTTTATTCTTACAGAATTCACGCTAGGATATTTTTAGAGAATAACCGGATTGGCTGGCGGTAATTGAAAAATTGCCACTCAAGCCGTGGAGGCTGCCCATGGCGGCGGTGACCATGCCCATGGTCATGCGCAGGTTAACTTCCACACAAGGATTCAAGGCGATTTTGCCGTTTTCATCCCAATAGAACATCATATCGATGCCCACGGGTCCATCATAATGCGGTGCAATCAGTTCATCTATGGCCAGAAGCACCTGACCTATCACCACGTCGAGTTCGGGATACATGCCCAGCAGCAGCTCGTGCAGTTCTTCCATCTGGGCGACCCTACCCGTCCCGAACTGGCTGTGGAATTCGCTGTCAAAGACCGAATAGCCCATCAGCATCACATGACCGTCACGGCATGCACACTCGATGGCGAAGTCCTGCACCCTGTCCAGCCCCACCTCGCACAATAATGAGCCTTGTCGCTTTAACGCGCCCTTAATCCAGCGCGGCACATGGTTGTCGCCCGTCGGGTCAATGACACGGTAGATGCCCTTGCCGCTGCCCGACCACGGCATCTTCAGGTAACAACCCGGATGGGAGGACGCAAAAGCCATCACATCATCGTAGTTATGCAGTTCCACGGGACAGGGCGAGAACACATCGCCCAAGGCATGATGTATGGCAATGCTCGTGCGGCGATGCGACAAGCGACGAATCCCGTCCAACTGCTCGTCGCTGGGCAGAAAATCGGGAGAGATACCCACCTGCAGCAACTGGTGGCGCAACGTGGCGTCCCAGCCCCACGGATGGATGCGGCAGGGACCCAATTCAGCGATTTGGCTGATGGGGATGGGCGTTATATCCAGATGATGGTCTTGCAGCCAACGGCGGTCCTCGCCAATCGGCGCATCGTCAGGGACGGCAATATAGGACCCTGCAGGCGCCACCCACGCGGGCAGCAACCGCAGGTCATGACGAAACTGGCGTGCAAACGGTGGCGCGGTATAGTTGTGCGCCCCGTGCGCCAGTGCCAGGTCATGCTCAGGATTGAAAAGATAGACGTTGACCATCAATGCAACAACAATCTCGCTCTCAAGTATTACTTGACGGTGATGTTGACGCTGGATTTCATGCCAGTGGCGGGGTCCTTGACAGTGAGTGTCATCACACCAGGAGTTTTGCCAGCCTGGCAAACGACTACCAGCTGGCCGTGGAAGAGGCTCATCTGCGGCTGGGTGAAGGGCTCCAGCGAAGTGGCATCGCCGTTGCAGGCTGCCTTGTAGGTGCCCGCTCCAGTTACGCTGAATTCAAGCCTATTGGCGGCATCGGGGCACAGGGTGCCATTTTTGTCCACGAGGCTCACGGTGATATAGGCAAGGTCGTTGCCGTCGGCGGCGATAGTCTTGCGTTCAGGCTCCAGCACGAGGCGTTTGGGTTTGCCTGCAGTGCGGACAATCTGCTGCCCTGCCTTGTTGCCGTTTTCGTCATAGACAACAACTTTTAACTCACCGGGCTGATAGATGACGTTGCGCCAACGCAGGCGGTAACGGTCCAAGCGAGTGGTATCGTTCTTGGTGATGCGGCCCTGGCTCTTGCCGTTGACAAAGAGTTCGGCACTGGGATAGTCGGTATAGCAATATACGGGCGTCACCTTGCCCTTGCGGTTGGGCCACGTCCAGTGAGGCAACAAGTGGATGGTGTGCTCATTCTTGTTCCAGTGGCTGCGGTATAGGTAGTAGCGGTCCTTAGGAAGGCCTGCCAGGTCGCAGATGCCGAAGTAGCTGCTGCGCGAGGGCCAATATTCATCGTAGGGCGTGGGTTCACCCAGATAGTCGTAACCCGTCCATACGAACTCGCCCACGGTCCAGTCGCGGTCCTCCTGCATCTTCCAGTCATCGTCGGGCAGGTTGCTCCACCAGCAGTATTCCACATCATAACCCGAGCACTGACCGTCGGGCCATGCCTTGTTGGTGGCAATGGTATCAGGGAAGCAGTAATGACCGCGCGTGCTTACGGTCGATGCGGTCTCGCTACCCAGGATAAAGCCCTGGGGCAAGCGCTCAAACAACTCATCATACCTGTGGAGGCGGTAGTTAAAGCCCGGCACGTCAGCCATTTGAGCAAAACCACACCAAACATCGCCGTCGGGCTGGTCCATGCCGCAAGTCACCATGCGCGAGGGGTCATACTCATGGCAAAGAGCGATGAGGTCCTTGTAGCGTTTCACGCCCTCGGGCTTCCACTGCTCGGGAATCTCGTTGCCCACACTCCACATGATGATGCTGGGATGGTTGCGGTGGTTGAGCACCAGGTTGCGGATGTCCTGCTGCCACCACTCGTCCCAATAGTTGCCGTAGCCGTTGCGCACCTTAGGCTCCTTCCAGCCGTCGAAACTCTCGGCCATCACCATCATGCCCAGACTGTCGCAGATTTCCATCTGCATCGTCGAGGGCATGTTGTGGCTGGTGCGGATGGCATCGGCACCCATCGCCTTCATCATTTCGATTTGACGAATCAGCGCCGTCTTGTTGATAGCAGCACCCAGCGGGCCCAAGTCGTGATGCAGGCACACGCCCTTGATGCTGCGGCGCACGCCGTTGAGCTGGAAACCGCCTTCCTTGCTGAAGGATACGGTGCGGATGCCGACTTTGGTGCTCTGGCGGTCTATCTCCTGTCCATTGCGCAACAAAACAGCCGTCAAGCGATAGAGCCGAGGTGACTCGGGCGACCACAAGGCAGGATTATTCACGGTCATGAGCGTGGCAAAATGCCCCAAGCCATCAGCAGGTGTGCGCTTATTAGCCACCTGGCGACCAGCGGCATCAACAAGCGTTATTTCCAGTTCATATCCCTCAATCCGGTCGGGAATGACATCAAGCTGATGTTCTACACGCAAGGCTGCCTGACCGCCATCAATGCTCAATGTATGCACATACAAGCCCCACGGGTCCAGGGCATTCTGTTCGCGTGTCATCACGAGTTTGACAGGGCGGTAGATGCCACCGCCGGGATACCAGCGGTTGCTCTCCTCCTTGTTCTCAAGGCTCACCTCCAGCGTGTTGGCAGAGCCGTTGGTGTTCATATAGGGGGTGACATCGACGATGAACGCATTGTAGCCATAAGCCCAATGCCCCGCGAGCTTGCCATTGACATAAACATAGGGGTCGGCCATCGCGCCATCAAATATGAGTTTGGCGCCGCCGAAGCCTTGAGGAACAGTAAACGTGGTCTTATAGTAGCCCTTGCCAATCCAGGGCAGAGCGCCAGAGCGTCCCGACTTCTCGGTGGCGACGTTCTCACCGTTCTCCTTGATGGCAACGACCTGCAGGTCCCATTTCTTGTCAAACGGGCCGCTGATGGCCCAATCATGGGGTACAGTCACCTCTTCCCAATTGACCTTGTCACGCGAGAACTGCCAGCCCTCGCTCAATGTCACCTCGCGGTGGCTCTGTGCAGCCGCTGACACAGCCAGCAACATCGCTGCCAAAAGAATAAACGTCTTTTTCATTATTTTATAATTGCTGTCAATGCTATAGTTGCTATAGGCACTGTAATTATTGGTTGGATTTCAGTTGCTTGTTGATGCTGTCGATGTAGCCCAGCAGCTCGTCACGGCCACGGGCGTCCTCGCTCGAGGTCATGAAGACGGGAGGCAGTTCCTCCCAGGTCTTGCGCAGCACCTTCTTGTACTCCTCGACAGCTGCGGGTCCGGCAACCTTGCCCAGCTTGTCCATCTTGGTAAACACGATGGAGAACGGCACGCCATGTTCGCCCAGCCACTCCATGAACTCGAGGTCTATCTTCTGCGGCTTGATGCGGCTGTCCACAAGCACAAACAGGTTGGTCATCTGCTCGCGTCCCAGCACATATCCCTGAATCATGTTCCAGAGTTTGTCACGGTCCTCCTTGCTGCGCTTGGCATAGCCATATCCGGGCAAATCGACGATATACCACTCGCCATTAATCAGGAAATGGTTGATGAGCATGGTCTTGCCTGGTGTGGCGCTCGTCTTGGCGAGGGCTTTGCGGCCCGTGAGCATATTGATGAGCGACGACTTGCCCACGTTGCTGCGGCCGATAAAGGCATACTCGGGCTGCGTGGTGTCGGGGCACTTGCGGTAGTCGCTGTTGCTAATCTTGAATTCGGCAGATTTGATGTTCATATTGTTGTAATCGTTAGTTTATCACATTTCTAGATTATCTAGAGTCTCTAGATAGAACGAGACGGGCCTGAAGCCGTCGTTGCACGAAATCATTGCCGAGTAAGGATTCTGCATCCACCCGTCATAGAAATTGCCCTCGCCGCGCGCCAACGCCTCGACAAAGGACCGCATCGACTCCCATGCGCTCTCACACAAGCCCTCAGGACGCTTGCCATCCACCGAAATGAAGGTCTGGCCGACGGAAATGTCACACGCGTGCTCGATGGGGTTTTCAAACTGCTGCATCAAGTCGCGATATACCGTCTGTCTCATTGCCGTGATGCGCACCTGACGCAACGGCTGTTTTACGCTTTCCTCGTTCATGAGCGCAAAGTTACACAATTCCATCCAAAAAAACAAATCAAACCGAATCATTGGCATCCGACGAAAGCTCCGTTAGGAGCGGTTAGAGCACAGTCAGGAGGGTGTGTCATAATTCAACTGCTAGAACTATAACCGCCCTGCTGGCGGGAAATTAAGCAAATTAATTATAAAATTTTTACTAATATGATAATAGTATCAATTTTAATTTAATAATTTGTTTAATCTCCCGTGCGATAGCACGGTTATATTACCGAGTCGCAATTATGACACACCCGCGGCCTTAGTGAGCATTAGTCCTAGCCCCATCGGGGCGGCAGTACCCTATCAGCTCTATCGGTTTTATTGTCATGGCCAAGGTATTTGGCCGGTAATCACGCCGATGATGTAGTTCACATCGGCAACGGAGATCTCGTAGTCACAATTGGCATCGACATTCCACCCAGTGTTATCGTTAGACCCGCCATCGGTCACGATAAAATTGATGACGATGTTCGCATCGGCAACAGTAACCTCACCATCCCGGTTCACGTCGGGGTTAGGAGTATGGGGAGGAGGAATCATCCGGCCTTGCTTGAACTTGTAATCAATGTAGTCGCCAGGTATCTCGAAGCGGACCACCGCCTCACGATAATTCAAGTGCTCGGGCAGTGGCTCGGCGGTTACCGAAGCTTGCACTTCCCAGCCATTCTCTTCGTCGCCCGACACGTCTTCGAGTTCGATATTCAGCCAGTCGGGCAGTTCCTCATCGCCATTCCAAGTCATTATATAGTCATCAGAGCCAAACCATGAGTAGAAGTCTATACCCTCAAACGGATAAGTTCCCTCAGGAACCTCAATGACCTGACTCATGATACCGCCCTCCTCAGGGAAGGTGTACTCGCCATCCTCAAACGAATAGTTGAACACAATGAACGGATTCTCGGTCGAGAGGAAAATGGTCAGACCGGTCTTCATAGTACCGATGCTGAAGAAGTTGTTCAGGCCTGCCCAGTAATAATGACCGGTAAAGTCATATACGGGGTTGCCATCTTCACCGAACAAGGTGTCGCCATTCTCGTCATAATGAATGACGTTGATTGGATATTTGATATAGGCCAGTTCACCGTATCCCTCATCGTCCATATAATTCCTACTGATGCAAGCCGAGAAGTCCTGAATGCCGGCATTGTCGTTGTAACCGTCAATCACTACCAGGATAGGATAATCAATGGTGGGTGTGTATTCAAAGGTCAACGAGGGGTCATCCTCATCATGGCTATAAAGAGTAAACTCAACGAAACCAAAATTATCATGAATCGTGTACTCGCTAACGATAGCCTCACCAGTGACAATCGGCACACCGAGATACTCACTAAGGAAGGCTGATTCAAAGGTAAAGTAGGGGGGAATATAAGGCAGCTTGTATACCTTACAGGTCATTTTGACTCGCTCGCTGTTAAGCTTCATCGAGGTGGTGTACATACCGATTTTCTTGAGCAGGTAAGGACTGGTCGGCTTTTCAAATGCTTGAGCGATACCGTCAATATGAGCGCCATTCTTGCCGAACCACCAACCCGCTTCGTTACCGGGCGCCGGCTTAGCACCAGAGTAAGAGATGTACGGATAAATACTACCACCAGGGCCATCAACGACCATAGTCTTACTGCTTGCCCAGTAATCGACATCGTCCCTACCGCTGAACATCAGATCACCAGGTATAGAGTAAACCGCAAACGGAGACACGCCACTAACCACGGGAGGTTCAGATGGATCATTGATAGCCGAAAAGCCAACACCCTTTTGATAAACATACCAATTGCTGTTCGCATCATCCAAATCTCCTTCAACAACATAGAAAGAAGGAACCACCGACGTCTCGAGGTCATAGGTTACACTCGCTTTCATCACGTCATCCAACTGATAACAGTTTCCTTCCCCATCATATTTAAAGATGTCCCATGCTGTATGGGTATTCTCGTTGGCACCGACGACGTGACCACGATAGGTGTAACTCTTGAAAGGCTTCATGAAAAGGAAAGGTTCGTCATAAGAATAACCGTATTTTCCATCCACAGAGAAAGCATCCACATAGAATGCACCGGCTGGACGATCATACCAATTCCTCAGTTTCACTTCATCCCTCCTGGGAGCCTTGTTGACAACTGGGGAGCCCGGAGTGCGCATGCTCATCACCTCATGCTTCACCTGAGGCATTGCCACGCGTTGCAATGGCACAGTACGGTTAACCTTGGCGTCTGAACGCTTTACTGGTGTGGAGGCTGTCGCCATCGAGCCAAACATGAGTACCAGAAGGCCTAAAAGTAGATACTTTTGCATAATCCAATCAGAATTAATAGAGTTAATAATTATAATAATTAGTATTTGGCATAAAAAGCACAATAAGACTGAGACTTTATAGTCAATACCAGCTTAATGGTTGCAAAGTTAAACAATACTATCCAAAAAAACAAACGGAATCAAGAATATATCCCTAATCATGACCAAATTGTCATCTTTAGACCTGCATCCCCATCCACTACCCTTCCCACACACAACACCAAGAACTTTCTTTCATTAACGTGAGTTCGACGAAACTCAACTCATTAACTTGAGGGTGTGTCATAATTCAACTGCTAGAACTATAACCGCCCTGCGGGCGGGAAATTAATCAAATTAATTATAAAATTTTTATTAATATGATAATAGTATCAATTTTAATTTAATAATTTGTTTAATTTCCCGAAGTTTGGCAGCACCTTAGCAATTGATGCAAGCATCATTGCATTCGGTTTGCACAAACTTTCCCGTGCGATAGCACGGTTATATTACCGAGTCGCAATTATGACATACCCTCAAGGCGGATGAATTGAATATCAGTACTTTAAAATCGTCGAACTCACGTTATTTAAGCCCGTAGGGCTGTCAGGGTATAGGCAGTAGTGGAGCGAAGCGGAACTCCTGTAGATGATGACACACACGACATAATAGCCCCGTTAGGGGCGACACGCTATGCTTCGGCGACACGTCGTGTATCAACGATTCACTGTCGCCCCGATGGGGCTAAGACTTCAATGCGCACTATTGCAGGGGTTGCACTCGGCTTCGCCTCGCTATACCCCTGCCTATACCCTGCTCGCTCCTAACGGAACTTTCACCAGACACGAATCATTTTTTATTAGTGTCCGGTGAAACATCGTAGATGATAGCGGCTAGAAGAACCGATTTCAATGAAAAAAGCAAGCCAGAACCTTTTCGAGGTTCTGGCTTGCTCTATAGCCTTTTGTGCGTTGTTACAGTTCGCCAACAACGCAATTTTAACTTCATGGCCAAGATCTAATGCCGATAATCACTTCGATGATGAAGTTTAAATCGGGAATGCTGTAATATTCATCACCGTTCAGAATACAATTGATGACGTAGTTCAAATCGGCAATAGTAACCTCTCCATCCAGGTTTACGTCGGGGACAGGATTATGGGGAGGAGGTATCATCCCGCCTTGCATGAACTTGTACTCAATATAGTCGCCAGGTATCCCGAAGCGGACCACCGCCTCACGATATTTCTTGTTCACTGGCAAAGGCTCGGCGGTCACCGTAGCATGCACATACCAGCCATTCTCTTCGTCGCCTGACACGTCTTCAAGCTTGACATCCAGCCAATCGGGCAGTTCCTCATCGCCATTCCAGGTCATCTCATAGTCTTCAGAGCCACACCATGAGTAGAAGTCAATACCCTCAATCTCGTCATTCGGGTAGATTTCGCCCTGAATCACATCGGGCTTTCTCATGATACCGCCCTCTTTGGGGAAGGTGTATTCGCCAGTCTCATCAGAATTCTTGAAGGTAATGAACGGATTCTCGGTCGAGAGGAAAATGGTCAGACCGGTCTTCATGGTACCGGTGGAGAAAAAGTTGTTTAAGCCAGTCCATACATAATCTCCGGTAAAGTCATATACGGGCTTGCCATCTTCCCCCCACACGGTGTCGCCATTCTCGTCATAATGAATGATGTTAATCGGGTACTTGATGTAAGCCAGCTCGCCATATCCCTCATCATCATAGAAATTAGCGCTGACGCTCGCCGTGAAGTCCTGGATGTCGGCATTGTCGTTATATCCTTCAATCACCACAATGATGGGACTGTCAATCGTGGGAATGTAATCATAGGTCAATGAGGGGTCCTCCTCATCATGACTATAGAGGGTGAACTCAACGAAACCATAGTTATCCTGAATCGTGTGATTGGTAATACTAGCCTCACCATAGACAATCGGCTCACCGAAGAAGTCATCCAGGCACACTGGTTCGGTGTCATGATAGGCAGGAATCTCGGGCAACTTGTAAACCTTGCAGGTCAATTTGGCCTGTTCGCCGTTAAGTTTCAGCGAGGTTGTGTACATACCGACCTTCTTGAGCAGGTAGGGACTGGTCGGCTTTTCAAATGCTTGAGCGATGCCGTCAACATGGTTGCCATTCTTACCGAACCACCAACCCGCATTGTTACCCTCGGCAGGCTTAAGACCAGAATAATAGGTGTATCGGTAATGAGTATTATTAGGGCCTTCGACATACGTGGTCGTCTTACTGGAGCACCAGTAATCAACATCGCTCTTACCGCTGATTACCATATCACTGGGCACAGAGAACACCTGAATGGGAGTCTCGGACTCAACAACAGGGGGCTCTGATGAATATGGACCATGATTAATGGCATGACAGCCTCCTCCCAATTGATATACATACCAATTGCTGTTCGCATCATCTATTTCACCATCAATGGCATAGAACTTGGGAACCTCAGATAGCTCAATGCCATAAGTAACCTCGGCATTCATCACGTCACACAGCATGTTTCCATCATCATCGTAGATGTCCCATAACGTATGGGTATTCTCGTCGGCTCCAATGATGTGACCACGGTAAGTGTAAGTGGTGAAGGGTTTCATGAAGATGAACGGTGAACTGTAAGAATAGCCATAGCTGCCATCAACTGAAATCATGTCCACATAGAATGCGCCGGCAGGACGATTATACCAATTCGTCAAAGACGCTGCTCGCTTGGGAGCCTTGTTGACAACGGGAGAGCCAGGAGTGCGCACGCTCATTTCCTCAGACCCCACCTGAGGCATTGCCACGCGTTGCAATGGCACAGTACGGTTAACCTTAACAATTGGACGATTTACTGGTGTGGATGCTGTCGCCATCGAGGCAAACATGAGTACAAAAACTCCTAAAAGTAGATACTTTTTCATATTCCAATCTGAATTTAGAGTTAATAATTATAATAATTAGTAATTGGTATAAAAAAACAATATGACCACAACTTTGGTCAATATTCGTTTTATTGTTGCAAAGATAAACAATATTATCTAAAAAAACAAACAGAATCAGGATTATATCCCCATTCATGACCAAATTATCATCTTCAGACCCGCAGCCCGCCCCTTCCACTACCCTCTTCTCACACACAATACCAAGAACTCACGTTATTTAAGCCCGCAAGGACTATCAGGGCAGGAGCGGAGCGCTTTTAAGCCCGTAGGGCTGTCAGAGTATAGGCACGAGTGGAGCGAAGCGGAACTCCTGCAGATGATGACCCGCCCCGACATGATAGCCCCGTTAGGGGCGACACGCTATGCATCGGCAACACGTCGTGTATCAACGATTCACTGTCGCCCCGATGGGGCTAAGACTTCAATACGCACTATTGCAGGGGTTGCACTCGGCTTCGCCTCGTTACACCCCTGCCTATACCCTGGTCGCTCCTCACGGAGCTTTCCCCACACACGAATCATTTCCCTGGTCAATCCTCACGGAGCTTTCCACACACACTAATCATTTTTAAATAATTGGTGTCCGGTAAAGATTTTCTACATCGTCATAATTCACTATATATGAGTTAAATAAGCATTTGTGCTGTATGATGGGCTAGGTTCTTGCCTCGAAGAGGCAAGTTGGGTCGAAGACTCGACTTTTATGGAAAACACCATGCACCCGATGGAGCAGCGAGAGTGAAGCTAAACTTGTTTAAGCTTTACCGAGTCGTGAAAGAGGAAGGCGTAGCCAACCTCATCTTCGATGAGCGCAGCTTGGTGGTTGCCATATCAGGAGAAAAGTGCGTCGTAGACGAACTTCTACATCCGCCAATAGCCTGTCAGTCATGAAGTTCCTCTACGAGGCACTAGCAATATTCGGCTCCAGGACCAAGCTGCGAACCTCTCCGAGGTTCTTGCATGGTCTTTATGATTGAAATCGGTTCTTCGAACCGCTAACATCTACGATGCTTCCCTGGACACCAGTGAATTTGATTAATTTCCCGCCCGCAGGGCGGGTATAATTCCCGCATTTGAACCGATTCAATGCACCCGTCGTCCTCGCGGGACAACCACAAAAAATCAGAAACGGGGAGCCTTCTATCAGGCGCCCCGTTTCTTGAGGTAATAGATGATATGTTAAGAAACTGTAATAAAAATCAGCTTATTCAACTTCATCGGGATTTACTGGCCAAGGATCTTGGCAATGATACGGTTCACGTCGGCAACAGTAACCTCACCGTCCTGGTTGGCATCACATACCATGTTATCGGTACCGGCCAGGATGTTAGTGATAACCATGTTCACGTCGGCAACGGTAACCTCACCATCGCGGTTCACGTCCTCAGGCAGATAGGGAATGGGCTCGCCCTGAGTGAACTTGTACTCAATGTAGTCACCGGGAATCTCGAAGCGAATCACGGCCTCACGATAAGGCACGTCCTCGGGCAGAGGCTGAGCGGTTACCGAAGCGTAAACTTCCCAACCGTCCTCGTCAGAGCCTTCTACGTCCTCGAGTTCGATATCCAACCATTCGGGCAGATCATCACTGCCGTTCCAGGTCAGAAGCCAGTCGCCACCTTCGCTGCCAATCCATGAGTAGAAGTCGATACCATCAACCTGATAGGTCTCGCCTTCAATTTCAATTTCCTCTACCAGTTCACCGCCCTCGTTGGGGAAGTGGTGTTCACCATCCTCAAACGAATAGTTGTAGGTGATGAAAGGATTCTCGGTCGAAATGAAGACAGTCAAAGCAGTCTTCATCAGACCAGAACGGAAGAAGTTGTTCAGACCAAGGAATCTGTATTCACCAGTAAAGTCATAAACGGGTTCGCCATCGTCACCGAACACGGTGTCGCCATTCTCGTCAAGACGAACGACGGTGCGGGGATACTTAACATAAGCAAGCTCACCATAACCCTCGTCAATCTCATCATCATTGCTGATACAAGCCGAGAAGTCAACGATCTCATCGTTATCGTTGTAACCTTCAATCACCACGAGGATGGGATAATCAATGGTGGGAGTGTACTCATAGGTCAACTCGGGATCTTCCTCGTCAACGCCAAAGAGGGTAAACTCAACAAAACCGTAGTTATCCTGAATGGTGGACTCGTTGATGGTAGCCTCACCGCTAACAATCAGCTCACCGGGAACCTCGGGCAGAACAACGGCAGCAGTGTCATTGTATGCGGGAAGTTCGGGCAGTTTATAAACCTTACAGGTCATCTTGGCGCTCTCGCCGGCAAGTTCCAAAACTGCAGTGTACAGACCAACCTTCTTGAGCAGATAGGGGCTAGTCGGTTTCTCAAATGCCTGAGCGATACCATCAATGTGCTGACCATTCTTACCAAACCACCAACCGTTCTCGTTACCGTCAGCAGGTTCAGCACCAGAGTAGTAGGTGTACAGGTAATAGTTCTTACCTTCGCGGCCACCACCGACCATGGTCTTGCTGGAAGCCCAGTAGTCAACATCGGTCTCACCGCTGATCATCACATCAGCAGGTACAGAGAATACCTGTACAGCAGCCTCAGACTCTACAGTGGGGTTCTCATAGCTACCACCCATCTTGTGGTCAACAATCTGGTAAGTGTACCATGTTGCTGCTTCATCATCAAATTCACCGTCAACGGCATAGAACTTGGGAGTCTCAGAAATCTCAAGGCCATAGGCTACCGATGCATCCATCTCGTCATCAATGGGGATGTAGTTTGCATCACCGTCATATTTGAAGATATCCCATGCCACATGAGTTCTCTCGTCAGCACCAGTTACAAAACCGTGATAGGTATACTCAGCAAAGGGCTTTGCGAAAAGGAAAGGAGTGCTGTAGGAATAACCGTAAGAGCCACCAACCGAGATAGCATCTACATAGTATGCTCCAGCGGGACGATTGTACCAATTCTCCAGAAACGCTTCCCTCTTGGGGGCCTTGTTCACGTAGGGAGAACCGGGAGTACGCATAGTGTTAACCTCGTGCTTAGCCTGGGGCTTAGCCACGCGCTGCACTTGAGAAGTGCGGTTCACCTTCGCGTCAGAACGTTTAACAGGAGTTGTGGCGCTTGCATTAGCAGCCAGCATCAGTGCCAAAGCTCCTAAAAGTAAAGTCTTTTTCATAATTGAATCAAATAATATAGCTGTTAATAAAAAATGAATTTCGATTACGTTTTAAAAAACAGCCAGGGCAACCTCACGGTCAGGGTGTGTCACCCTGGCTAAATCCTCATTACTTCAATTACTGGAGATCCCAGATAATGTAGTTGCCAGCGCTACCGCTCTGTGACATCGTCATTCTCACGGGAGCAAGCAGCGAGTTGGCCTTCAAGTCATAGGCAGAAGCGGCGAAGGTATCAACAAACTGACGTATTGTGGGACAGTTCTTGGCATACAGTTCACCATAGCTATTGCCCTGGGGTGCAACGGTAAAGCGCACCTGGTTATCATTGACTTTCTCAATCGTCACATAATAGCCGGGGTTGTATTTCACTGAACCCTTCTTGATGTTGAACGATACGATAAACGAGCCCGTATTATCATTCTCGTTGCTTTCATATGCAATCTGAGCAAAATTCAGCGTGGACTTATTGTAGGCCTTCAACTCGGCAGTAATGGTGTTAATCATGTCGGCAAAGACGCCTCCCATATTGCTCAGCTCACCCTTCCAAATAAAGGACTTGTTGGTGAAGATATTGCTCAACACGTCGGCTGTCATGGTAGTCTGATTGTCATCGCGGCACAGCAGCGAGCCATCAGGCTGACGGATGAAGTTCTTAATCACATAACCGTCGAGAGTCACAGGATCCATGAAGGAAAGACCGTCGTGGGTAATGATGATGTTGTGCGTCTCGGATGTCGAGATTTCATCAGCATCCTCACGGAACATCTTCAAGATGCTGGTTGCACCGTTCTTGACAATCCAGCGCACGCCGTTAGGCAGGTTGATGTAAACCTGGTTCACCTTGGAGTTGAAGAAGGAGTCGGTCATAGCAACCACCTCATTCATGTAAACCTCATCCTCGGCACTCGACTTCACGCGGGTCATAATCATGTTCAGGTATCTCTCGGTCTGGGTGGGCTTCTTGCCAGTCAGATAGAGGGTATCACCCGAATACTTCATGATATCAAACTCATAGTTACCAGCATGGCCATAACCACTCTCGTTGATATCGGTGGTAGTCTGAGCGCTGGTCTGGCTAGGAATGTCATAGGGGTCAGCAAACAGGTGGAAGAACCTGTTATAGGTATTGAACGTGAGAACGGGACCGTTGTCGGCGATAACTTCCCACATGGAGACTTCACTGCCGAAGGCTGATGAGTTAGAGTTACCGGCCAGGACTTGGTTAATCCACTTGTTGTGGCCTGAAATCTTGACCGAACCATCCTTAGCGAAGGTCATCAGGTAGATATAGCCCTGCTCCTCTTCGTTGGCAAAGTATTCAAGCTGCCACCTGCCACCATTGCTGGTGAGGATATCCATATATTCGGCTTTTGCCTTATCCAGACGGATGATGGCATCCTCATCAAAGATATTGTCAACCTCATTCTTGCATGACGCCAGGGAAAGTGTGGATAGCACAGTAAGCGTCAATAATGAAATATTTAAAAACTTTTTCATTTTATCTTCATTCATGTTAAAGGTAAAACATTAGTGAATGTCATAGACCCACTTGCGCAATACGTCCATGTTGTATTCCTTCTGACGGTCCTGGACCTCCTGGCGCAAAGCGTCGAGATCGACACCCCACGCATCACGGAACCACTGGCGGGCAATATCTACCTTCTGGAGAATAGCCTTGTCGCCTTCGATGCCGTCCTTATCCTCAACAGCATAGACCTCGATGCGGTTACCATCCTTGTCACGCTCATTCTTCCAATAGGTGTGTACAGTGCCATCGACAGTCACCTTAGCGATATTCTTCTCGTCAGCCAGGTACACAGGCTTCTTGTCCTGCTCACTGTCATTGTTGGGATAGTAGTAGAAGCTGTAGTAAACAGCGTCGGTAGCATCCTCGGCTGCATCAGTTTCCCAACCGCGGGCAGCAAGACTCAGGTAAAAGTCCCAATCTTCCTGGGTATAGGTGATGAAGCAGGCGATGGTCTCGGCAAAGTCCTCACGGTACTCACTCGATGCATAGGGAGTCAAGAAACCTACAGAGGTCACCTCCCAACCACGACCGGTCCAGTTGGTAGCATCATACTTACCTACCGAGATGGTATTGAACTCGGGAGGATAGGTCTTGGTCTGGTGCAGGATGTGGGCAAACTCGTGGTGCATCGTGTGGAAGTAAAGGTCATTCATCATCTCAAAGCTGTTCACATTCATCGAATTCAACTTGAACAGAGTGATCTTCACACCACCCTCGGCAAGACCGACGGTCTCACTACCCGATGACGGGTTAAGAGCGGGAGAGCCCACCATGAGCAGGATGCGGGGACCGTACAACTTCAGGAAGTCGGGGCCTGCAATCTTGTCATACACATCAAACCACAGGAACTTGCACAATACAGCCAGGTCAACAGCATTCTCATACTTTGCGGGTACAAGGTTGTAGTTCATATTGGTGCTGATGTCCGGCATCTTGTACAGGAACGTCAAGTTATACTTATCAAGGTAGTTCTCCTTGAGGAACTTGTCCAGCTGATAGGAATAGGAATTGGGGTCGAGCGTCTCGTCAACGTCGGGGAAGATCGTGGGACCCAACTTTTCCTTACTGCATGATGACAGCGACAGGGCAGCCACAGCGACAAGCAGCAATGCTGAAATATAATATTGAATCTTCTTCATGATTATCATTCTTTAATTAGTTGTTATCGATACAAGCATTAAGGGATACACTGTGACCCGAATCCTTCGGTACTTGCCTTGGCTTGATCTCACGCGGGTTGGGATCCAAGCCGGCACCGATTACCTCATTAGGAATCTGAATAGCATAACGGGGATCAAGTACTTCCAGTGTATAGACATCACTCATGTTCATCTTGTGGACAATAGAGAAACCATAGCGCTTGATATCAAACCAACGGTTACCCAAGTGAATCAACTGGATGCGGCGGAAGTGCTGTACGCACTGCATGTAGGGCTCAATCTCGGCAGTGAGATGGTACTTGTCACTGGGGCATACCTCATCGATGTGGAAGTCCATCACGATGCCATAGCTGTCATACTTGCGACGCACCTGATAGTCCTTGGTGTAGAACTTGGTGATCAAATCCTTGGTCAGCTCTACCATGCGATAATTCTTGGTAGAATCGAGCATCAGACGGTCATGGTTCCAGAGCCACAGGTCATCGAATGCAGCGTCAACATTGCCAAGGAACAGATTAGCCTCGGCACGCAGCAGAATAAGCTCCTGGCTGGTGAACTCGGGACGGATCATGTGAACATATCCGATACCGGCAATCTTGTCGGTGTACTCAAACTGCTCCCAGCAGTTGGCACCGAAGATTGCACCATACTCAGAGTGAGCCGATGAGCTGAAGAAACTGTTGGTGAAGCAAGGCATCATAGCCCAGGACACCTTGTCCTTACCGCTGGTATAGCTGTAGATACAATTCTCCCAGGTCGGGCCAGGGCCACCAATCGAACCACGCAGGGCCTCACGGGCAGTCCAGAACCTGCTGCCGAAACGGCGCTGCCAGGTGCTGTAGGTATCAATCATCATGAAGTTTCCGGGACGGTCAACGCTGGTGTAGTAACGGGCAGCATTGTCGAAATCATAGAAGTCCTTGTCCCAGAAATCGTTGCGCATAGTAGCGGGGTCGGTACCCTTGAAAGCGGCACCAACATATTCAACCACCTTGTCATACTGGCGCTTGGCAGTATAGAAACGGGCAGCAAAGGCATTGGAAGCAGCCACATTGAAGTGGTACTTGGGAACCTCATAGAACTCGTCGGTGACAAGCTTCAGACCTTCCAGCATATCCTTCTCGATATTATCATAGGTCTGCTGCAGGGTACCACGGTCGTACTTGGGATCCAGCTCAGTCTCGGGCTTCATAGCATAGGGGATGCCGGGAAGCGTCTGGCTGATTTGGGGACCACGGTAAGGCATGCAGAACACCTGAGCCAGGATATAGTGGTGATAAGCACGAATCATCAGGGCCTCACCCTTGATGGCATCCATGCGGGCCTGATCATGAGCACTGATAAGCTCGCCCTCAATCTCACCGGCCTCAGCAAACTCTTCGACTTTCTCGAGCACGGCATTGGCAGCAGCAATAGCGCCATAGCAACCGCTCCAGATTCCTGAAGGAGTGTCAGAGTCACTGATATCAAGAGTCACATCCTGCCAAGCATAAATCTCCTCGTCATACTGGTTATAGGATGAATAGTTGTAACGCATACCATCGGCACTCGGGGAGTTGGTGTCGCTGACGTTGTCACTCGACAGCTCACCCAGGGCAGCATAGTTGGTCTGAGTGTAGGCAGTTACAAGCAACTGCTCGAGCTGGTCAAGATTCTGCAGATACACGCGGGTATCGGGCACTGTTTCCAGAAAGTCGCTGCAAGAGCTCAATCCGACAAGTGCTATAACGATAGATAAGATTTTATATCGTAGTTTCATAATCTTCTATATTATATATAATGTGAAACATCAAAGACAACATTACATACCCAAACGCAGGGTAAGGGTGAACTGCTTGGGAGTAGGCGAAGCTACACCACCACTGTTGAAGAACTCGGGATCCTGACCGTTGAGCTTCTTGTCGGCATACAGCAGGCAGATGTTGGTAGCAGCGAGCTTAACCGAAGCGGTTTTCAGACGCAGGTGCGAAATCAGGCTGTTGGGCACATCGTAGGTGAGAGAAATCTCTTTCAGGCGGATAAAGCCACCATTGGCGATGCGCTCGGTGCTGTAGTTGTAAGCATTGTAAGCCTGACCCAGGTAACGGTTGTCGTAAGCCTGACGGCGAGATGCGATAGCGGGAATCGTGGTTACGTTCTCATCACCGGGGAGTACCCAACGGTTCTTGAAGTCCTTGGTAAAGGAGGTCAAGTCACTGTAACCGTAAGCAAAGGTAGGATCAAGACGGAGCTTGTTACCGAATGCATAGGTCATGAACACGTTCAGGTGGAAACCCTTGAACTCAAAGTTGTTGCCGAAACCGCCAGTGAAGGTGGGATCAACGGGACCCTCATACTTCAAGAAGTCAAGATTCTCGAAATCCTGGAAGTTCAGACCAGTAGTCGAAACATCTCCATGCTCGTCGATAATCATGGGGATACCATGGGAATCAAGACCGGCGAAGGGAATCGAGAAGATAGCACGGTGGGGATAACCCTCCAAGGGGAAACCGCTACCACGCACCAGGTCGATGACGCGTGAACGCGACTGCAGCTTGGTAATCTCGGTCTTCACATAGGAGAAGGTCAAGTCGGTGTCCCAAGCGAAGTCACCTTTATGCTTAGGCTCGATGTTGTGGGTGGTGAGGGTGAACTCAACACCGTGAGACTTCATCTCGGCCACGTTACCATACTTGTTGGTGTCACCACCGACACCCTGGGTGCGGATAAGACCAATCAGGTCAAAGTTGTTACGCATGTACCAGTCAAACTCGAGGTTGATGCGGTTCCACAGGAAACCGAGGTCAAGACCGAAGTTGAACTCGTGCTTTTTCTCATAGGTCAGGTTGCTGTTACCCAGACCCGACAGGGCGAGACCCATCTCATAGGTGCTCAACTCCTGACGCCAGGGACGAGTGGGATAATACAGAGCCTCGGCGTTGGCAAGGCTGGTAGGACCACTCTCGGCGGTGAGCGAGTAGCTCAGACGCATGTTGGCGTTGGTCAGGATACCCTTGTTGTACAGAGCGCTATTGTGGAAGAACGGTTCATCGTGGATGTGCCATGATGCTGCAATGTTCCAAGTGGGAAGCCAGCGGCTCTGCGAGGTGCGACCCATCTGGTTAGAACCCTCATAACGGAAAGTACCGTTGAGGATGTAACGGTTCATGATCATATAATTGAGCACGGCAAAGTAAGCCATGTCACGGCGGTGGTACTCACCGACGCTGTAATAACTACCGTTCTCCTCCTGAATCTGCTTGAAGAGCTTGTAGTTGGTGAAAGGCAGGTTACCGTTGGCATAAACGATGCCCCATGCATCAAACGACTCGCTGAAGCGGTCGAAGCGGTTAGCCTCCATACCACCGAAGAGTCCCAGATAATGGTTACCGTTATCAAACTGCTTGGTGTATTGTCCCGTTGCACGGAACAGGAAAGTCTTGTTGTTGTGCTTGTTGTAGAACAACATACCACCCTTGTTCAGAATAGTCTCGGGGAGAGCATTCTCGACATCGGGGTCGGTATACAGGTAAGAGTTCGACGAACGGATGATGGCGTTATCGGGGTCGATACCGGCGCGATAGGCCATCGCCTGGTTACTGTTGTCAAGCACATAGTGGTTCTGCTCGGTGGTTGCAACACGCATCGAACCCAGAATGTTGAACTCCAGACTCTGGTCGTCCTTTATGATGGGCTTGATGCTCAACTCGCCCTGGAACTTGAGGTCAGTCACATTCAGGTCGATATAGTTGCGTTCCAACTCGTCAAAAATATTAAATGTGGTGTAGTTGCGCACATAACGCTGATCGGGGTCAACGGTACGGGCGGTGTTCAACGCGAAGCTATAGGGGTTGATATCGAAGTCACGCCTTACTTCACCGTTCACAACGTCCACATTCTGGCTCAAGGTACCGGGAGCCCTCTGCTCACGGAAGCTGTCGCTGTTCAGAATCTTGATCCTAATCTTGTCGGTCAGGTTGTAGATAGCGTTAGCGTTGAAGGTGTAACGCTCAACGCGGCTGCTCTTGTACCATCCCGGATCCATCATTACCGATGCCGACGTGTAGAACGAGCCCTTGTCGGTACCACCCGAAACGCTCACTGAGTGGTTCTGCATGATGTTGTGGTTGAACAACAGGTCGAACCAGTCGGTGTTGCGCATCTCTGCTTGACGCAGGAACTGATTGCGGGCGTTAGTGGTGTTGGGCAGAGCGTAGGTGCCGGTAGCAGGATCATAAGTATCCATCAAGGAGTACATCTGGCCATAGATACCAGAAGTCGTGCTGTTAGCTAAGCTGGCATACTCCAGCCAACCCTTCTGCTCCATCTCACGCAAGATACTCATCTGCTCCTGTGAGTTACAGATGTTGAAGTCGCGGTAGTTGGGCTTCAGACGGTAGGTGAATTCACCAGTGTAGTTAATGGAACTAGTGCCCTTGCGGCCCGTCTTGGTGGTGATTACAATCACACCGGCGTTTGCCTTGGCACCATAAATCGAGGTTGCTGAACCATCCTTCAGAATCTGAAAGCTTTCGATATCGTCAGCGTTGAGGCCGGCGACAGCCGAAGCAATCAGCGTGTTGGCATCACCCGACGACAGGTCATCGGCACTGATGTCCACGTTGTCCTCGAGAACCACACCATCGACTACCCACAGGGGCTTGGAGCTACCATAGATTGACGTTGCACCACGCACACGGATCTTGGGAGCCGTACCGAAGGTACCGGACACGTTCTGGACTTGAACACCCGAAACACGTCCTTCCAGACCACGGCTCACATCGGCAACACCCGAGAGCTTAGCCTTCTCAGCATTTACGCTCTGGGTTGCACCGGTAAAGAGTCGTCTGTCCACCTTTTGGTAACCGGTTACAACGATTTCACTAATCACCTCACCCTTGGTCTTCAGGGTAATCGTCATGCCCGACTTGGCAGCAACGATGGCATCCTCATAACCAATGAAAGAGACTTTAATCTTAGTGCCTGCTGGCACATTCAACGTGAAATGACCGTTTTCATCGGTAGAGACGCCATTCTTGGGATTGTTCTGTTGAACAACCGACGCGCCGATGATAGGTTCGTTGTCCTCGTCAAACACGGTACCACTCACCTGGGCATTAAGACCAAGCGAGGCAAGCGCCATGACAAGGAACAAGAGAAAATGTTTTAGACTCATAAAATTTAGTTTAATTGATTAATTATTAATATTTTAAGTTTTTCGATGACTGTTTTTTCCCATCCTCCTATACATGCACGGCTTCAAAACTTATGCTTACCCTTCCCACGAGCAGCAAAACGAAATCTGGTTTCCACTACAAAAGCGTTTCAATCCCTACAACAGATTGAACCTATAACAGTTTCCTAAGTTTCTTAACTACACATCTAAAATTAGATAGGCTTGCAAAGTTAATTGATTTTTTTTAATATAATGTAATTTTGTCAAAAACTTTTTATTTTTTTTTGTCATTTTGTCACCTTTTAGCCCCGATTTTTAGCATTAAAACACTAGGTTTCAACCCATTAACAAGTACCCAACCACCAAAAACCATCGCAAATCCCACATAACACTCAGACTGACAGGTGTTTACACAAGAAAAACGGCAATTATCTGTTAACTAACCCAAAATAATAAGGTTTTACACCGTTTTTTACACGTTGCCACAGCCGGGGCACAACAGGTCAACAATCGCTGGGATCCGACAAGAATGGGCACATTTTTGGCTTCCGGAGTGGGAGAATAGCAGGAAAATGATTATCTTTGCACTGCTGCAACCATGCGGCGACAAGATTTATGGAAGTAGTATATGACGACAACCACATCATCATCGTCAACAAGAGTGCCGGCGAGCTGGTGCAGGGCGACCGCACCGGCGACCCCACGCTCATCGACTCGGTGAAAGCGTGGATCAAGGAAAAATACAACAAGCCTGGCAACGTGTTCCTGGGCGTGACCCACCGCATCGACAGGCCCACCTGCGGACTGGTCGTCATGGCCAAGACCAGTAAGGGGCTCTCGCGCATGAACGAGCTCTTCCGCAAGGGTGAGGTTCACAAGACCTACTGGGCAGTGGTGGGCAAGCAGCCGCCCGAGCAGCAAGGCACCCTCACCCACTACCTCAAGAGCGTGGAGAGCAACAACAAGACCCATGTGAGCATTGTGCCGCGCGAGGGACACCAGCGCGCCGTGCTCAACTACCGCGTCATCGCCGCCAGCCAGCGCTACTGGCTGCTTGAAGTGGACCTCATCACCGGACGCAAGCACCAGATACGCGCGCAACTGTCGGCCATCGGCTGCCCCATCAAGGGCGACCTCAAGTACGGCGCTCCCCGCAGCAACCCCGACGGCGGCATCTCGCTGCAGGCCCACCGCATCCGTTTCACCCATCCCGTGAGCGGCAAGGAAATCGACATCACCGCTCCCCTGCCCGACGACTTCAGGCGGCTGGGCTTCGATGAGCAGTCTTTGTGATTTGAAGAAAAATGGCTATCTTTGCGGCAAGAACAGGACAATCAACTTAAAAACTCAATTAATAATCTAAAAGCGAATTATTCTTATGGCAAACAATCCCGAATTCCGCTATGCGCCCATGTTCCAGTTGGGCAAAGACGACACCGAATACTACAAGCTGACCAGCGACTATGTATCGGTGGGCGAGTTTGAAGGCAAACCGATTCTGAAAATCGAGCCCGAGGCGCTCACGATGCTTGCCCAGCAGGCCTTCCGCGACGTGAACTTCCTGTTGCGCCGCTCCCACAACGAGCAGGTCGCCAAGATTCTGCGCGACCCCGAGGCCAGCGACAACGACAAGTATGTGGCACTGACCTTCCTGCGCAATGCCGAGGTCGCCGCCAAGGGCCAGCTGCCCCTGTGCCAGGACACCGGCACCGCCATCATCCACGGCGAGAAGGGCCAGCAGG
>JAEEGL011985941.1_pt1 | contig 28904 bp, 24 predicted proteins | sample 9134231 | NCBI WGS metagenome assembly JAEEGL01 (sample SAMN16246548, study PRJNA631951) | gut metagenome | biome: gut microbiome; feature: rumen; material: fiber-attached | host: Bos | place: Iran: Karaj | collected 2018-10 | reverse complement strand
TTTCATCGCAGGGAAGCCGGAACGCGTCAGCTGGTTGGCGTAAATGACAATGTTCGCGCCAAGTGCCTTCCATTCTTTTTCATAGACCGTATTGAACGATGTTGGAACTAGTACGACGGGTGTATTCGCATCCTTTTCACGAAACTTTTCAAGAAATTCCTTGATCTCAGATGGATCCTTTTTGCGGCTATGGATCATGACAGCATCCGCTCCTGCTGCAACATAAGCAGTAGCACGTGACAGCGCGTCATCCATTCCCTTCTCCAAAATCAAACTTTCGATTCGTGCGCAGATCATGAAATCACGCGTCTTCTGTGCCCGTTTGCCAGCTGCGATCTTCTCACAGAAGGCTTCTACGTCCTCCTGCGTCTGCGCAACATCATTGCCAAATAGACTGTTACGCTTCAAGCCTGTCTTGTCTTCGATAATCACCATCGAGACACCAAGACGCTCCAATGTGCGGACTGTATAGACGAAATGCTCCGGCAGGCCACCCGTATCGCCATCGAAAATAATCGGCTTCGTCGTGACTTCCGCGATGTCTTCGATTGTACGGAAACGGCTGGTCATGTCCACCAATTCAATATCCGGCTTGCCTTTTGCGGTGGAATCACATAGAGAGGACACCCACATAGCATCAAATTGGTATGTCTTGCCATCTTTCAGTACAGAAGTCTTTTCCGCAATAAGACCTGTTAGGCCTGAATGAGCCTCTATGGCGTTCACACATCCCTTCATTTCAATGAGTCTCTTCAGCCGTCCTCTCCGAAAGTCCGGCATGGAGAGTTGTTCGCGGCCACGACGTTCCAACTCATCATAACGATCATCCTTTGAATAAGGATATTCCACCAGCCTACCGCCATATTCCGCCAACACAGAAACGACTTCGTCTCGTATTGGCTTCTGGAATCCAGTCCGCCAATCATCACCATGGACGACATATGTGGGCCTTAAATCCCGTAGGATATCAGCATAGGAAAGTGTCTTCTGCTCAACAACATGATCGATACCGGCGATATTCTCGAAGAGGCTCTTCCTTTCTTCAAACGGCAACAGCGGGAATCGCCTGTAGGAGGCAACCGCTTCATCCGAGAGGACACCAATAATGAGACGTCCCAATTTTTCCGCCTTGCGGATGATGGCGATGTGGCCACTGTGGACCATGTCCGTAGAGAAACACATATAGACCGTGCGGTTCTCTATTTCAGCAAGTTTCGCCTTCACGACCGCTAGATCTTCAGGTGTATCGATTTCTGTGCACAATCTGTCCGTTACATCAAAGGCCTCTATGATGCAACTATCCGTCACTTGGTTCAAAGCGACTTCTGCATAGCATTTGCGGTTGCCGCTTTCACAGAACTCGCAAATCCTGTCCAACCAAATCTTCCAAGCTTTCTTGTTCAGTTTGTAAAGCGCCTGGGCTTCCATTGCTGAATCAAAGAACTCAATGCCAACTGCCTTCACAAGACCGTCTTTCACAACTGCTTTGAAGTCTTTGTCTGGCAATGGAAGTGTCGAACTGACCTTCATGCAGCTCTTTTTGTTGGCAATGATATCTTCCAATACCGAATATTCAAAGACAAGATCTCCGTGCATCAGCAGGATGTCGTCATCTTTCAGTTCTTCCCGTGCGCAGTAGATGGAATAAATGTAATTTGTTTCTGAATAAAGCGGATTCTTGACAAATGTGAAGTTCAACGGAAGGTTTAACGAGTGACAATAGTTTACTAAAACACCGTCAAAGTAACCTGTCGTCATGACTACATCTTTGATGCCCGCCTGTGACAATAGCCGCAATTGTCTGCTAAGGATAGTGTCCGTAGAGGAGATTTCCGTCATGCATTTGGGGTGCTCTGACGTGAGCACGCCCATACGGTGACCAAGACCAGAATTGAGAATAAGAACTTTCATAGAGTTTTTTAATATTTTATAAAGTAAAAATGCATCTTATTGTTTTTATCATGTAGATATATCATCATATCAAAACTACTCAAAATTTAATTCTTAAAATAATTATATATATCAAGGAGAAAATTGACTCATATAATCAAAAATTTCATTTTTTTTAATAAGGAATTGTATTATATAAGGGAATAATGCAGGATCATTGGATAACTTTTAATTTTCCTATTTCAACATCAACAATCCATCTATACCACAAACCTTGCCAGAAGTGCCAACGAAAGCCAGAAATACCATCTAAACAACCTAATTTAAGAAAATAACGAATGCAGAAGTAAACAAAAGCACGTAAATAACGCGGTAGTTTGTAATATTTTATTTTTTTCTTATCAGTCTCGGATGGGTTCTTCAGCCGCTCTAGATCATTGAAGAGTGATACAGCATCCATCGCTTCACGTTTTGCATAGCCACGATGTTTTTCTTTCCATTCCTCAAATGGCATCAGACTGTCATCATAAAAGGCACCGTCATAGTCTATTATTCTTCCTTGACTGACAACAATATGTTCATCCATTGCCCTATCTTCGCATCTGCCTATGCCATATCTGAATATCCGTGCCTGTCGAATCCCTGTAGTACCATGACGTATTTCGCCACCCATAAACTTTCGTTTAAGTTCAATATTTAATCCTGAAACATCACCAGGCATTGCTATCAAATCCTTTTTTATGGATTTAATAGTTTCTTCGGTCAGATACTCATCTGCATCCATCCGCAATATCCATTGTGATTTGATTGGAAGATTGTCAAGAGCCCAATTAAATTGTTTGGCATACAAACCTGGCCAAGCGTGAAAGACAGTATAAAGAGTGGTATTTTCATCATGATTATAATTATTTAAATGTATATTGTTCTCTTCTACTTGCCAAGCCAATGCTTTCGCTGTCTTTATTGATATTTCATGAGTGCCATCATCTGGTTGTTGTGATTCCACAACAAATACCTGCCTTGGCTCTAATGGCACAAGATGTTCCAGACACCGCTGAATGTGGAGCTTTTCTTTACCAACCAAAATTATGACAGATATATCAATCATTATTCAATTCACGATTTTTTTGGATTATCACCAACAACCTCTCTCTGGTAGCACATTTTGTGACAACGCCCCTTGCTCCACTGATACCTCTTTCACCAATTGTCACCTAATGCAATTGGCATCTGATTCACCTAACCTAACTTTAAATTATGATGTTTGAACAAATTTATTTCTGTATTTGAAACAATATTTTTATAAAATATTGTCATATTAACTGAATGCATACCACCTTGATACGAACATCCTCTATCCCCAGAGATTCTCAATCAGTTATCTTTTAATTCTCTATTTTTGATAAACTTTGCTGGATTGCCACCGACCACTGTCCAAGGCTCAACATCCTTTGTCACAACAGCTCCTGCTGCGATTACGGCTCCCTCACCAATTGTGACTCCAGGAAGAATTATAGCACGAGCACCAATCCAAACACCATCACAAATTCTAATTGGTGCCGTAATAAGTGGACGATTTGGCTTGGTAATATCGTGGCTCGCTGTACAGACAAAAACCTCTCGAGAAATGGCTACTTTTGTACCTATTGATATCTGATCAACTGAATACAAATTAACATTGTCGTCTATGGCAACATAATTACCTAATGCCAGATTCCATGGTGCCCATATTTTTACACTTGGATATAAATTAACTCTATAACCATGTTTCATTCCAAATATTGAAAGTAATACAACGCGCCATCTTCCTCCTAGGAAATATGGCATCCATGCCGCGAATAGAAACCATGATATGAGCCAAGCCATTCGCAACAGTTTAATTCGACGGGGTGTTGTGTCGATATAATGCTGTGTTGCCCACCATTCAGTCGTAAACCGTACCATATCTATTGTTTAATTTTCAATGCCTCATCAAGCGTTATAGAGTAACCATATTCATTTATTGTCTCAATGTGAGGACGTTTATCGTCATGCCACCCTTTATCAGGCACTCGCCACCCTTCTCCATACAATGCAGCCAAAAATCGCTCTGGATTTTTCAAGACAGGGAATTCTTCGTCAAAAACACTTATCCATTGTATGCCCTCAAACTTCGGGGTATGCACAACTTTCACCGAATTTGCGTTGGGTGTAGGATATTTAGTTCCTTCAACATAAAAATATAAATGCGACAAATACTCATCATTATTTTCCTCATAAAAGAAAAAATCAATAGGAATACATTTATATTCGACTTTGAATTCTGTCACTCTGTCGTGAAATTTGAACACATATAATACTTTATATCCATTCTCTATAAGAAGCCGTAACAACATTTGAGGTGACCACATTCCTGGCATCACACCAATATCCATATCATCATCATGCGTAATAAATCCACCATCACGAACAAATCCAAGCATTGTTCCATAGGCAGCAAATGCTGGAATATCATACTTTTTGAAAAGAGTTGCCAAATCTTTCAGTACTTCCGGCCCATTCTTCTTAAGTAGTCGTCTGCGCCTTGGAATAGCCCAAAGTCTATATATTTTGTGTAAGGGCTCATATAAGAATTGCCCTATGGCTGAACTCTTTAGTATTTTTTTGACTATCTCTTTCATAATACCTTTCTATTTGAATTATAATCCCAGTTATTTTTACTACTATTACCACTTAAATATTCTAAAATGAAAAGCACTTTAAGATTCTACTTGTTTCTTTTTACTAACAATTGAAAACTACTATTCTGCCCTTGCTTACAGATGGACAAAAATAGTTTCCTTCATCTTCATCCCCTTGTCCAGCAGTAGCTTCATCAGATAGCCCCATCCATCCCTGTGATTCTCGTAATGAATACACATTTCACAATTTGTTGTTTCTTATTTTTTCATGACAAGGTGATTATATTTGAATTTTCTTTCAGCATTAAATTTTCAGCTTTCAGCTTTCATCTTTTAAAACATTTTTATGATTTCTTTTATATTTTCATAGCTTTCCAGTGTACTAATACCATATTAAATATTTGTACACCTTAAATCTCAGTATCCTAGGAGTCTGGCATTCTATCAGATTTATATTAATTATCATTTTAATTTGACAAATATTTTTAAAGACTATAACATTAATAAAAAGTACGAAGATGTGTAAAACAATCGTACTGAAGATGGGAGACAGTCCATTCTATCACATTTTCAGTTTCATCTCCAAATAGCGATCCAAAACCAAACTGTAGCCAATCACTTGATTGACTAGTTGCATTAACTTCCAAGATTTTCACATTGCCATTCTTGTCAGCTAACATATCCCACGAAAGCATATTCATATCTGGGATCCTTTTTGCGTAGCGAATGGCAAGGTCAGACATTGCACCAAAAAATGGGTGTGTTTTGCCTTTGAATTCTACACCAGTCAATGGATGCTTAGAAAATGGATCACTTTTATACCAATTATAGGCAATTGGACTCAGTGTTCCCGTATGAACATCGACACAAACGCTTAACCCACCTGATGATAGATTGTCAAATACACTGGCTGTCTGTCCAAAACGCATGCCTGCTTTTACAACTAGAACGTGTCCATTCCATGGACAACGTAGAGTGACAATCTTACATGAATTTGCAGAACTTGGATTGAATTGAGCAGAAAAATCACATTGTTCAATCTTTTCCTGTAATATGTATGAATCTGCTGTTTGACGAATCCAATCCGTGGTCAACCTTTCACAGTCATTTCCTGAATATTGTCCATTGACATAAGTAAATTTGGAAATACCATGTCCGCCAAGTGAATTGACACACACTTTACCAATCATATCACCATGATCAGTACTGAGAATGTCTTGCGCAGCCTTTTCAGAAATCCAATGATAATCTTCATCATAAAACGCACCACGGACAAAACGTAAATATGTTTTAGCTTGCAACTCATGAGGTACATAAAGAAAAAGTTGATTCTTATCCTCACAACCAAAACCTGCTCGTTCACAGTCATTCAAAACACGTTCAACTCGGGCATATAATAAATCTTCAGGACAATAACGATAATCAGTAATACCAGAAATATTGGAAAGCCATGTTACCCAATAGTCTGTAATTCCAAGTCCCAACCTTCCCCACAATTGTATGTGCTGTTCTCGTATTGTAGAATCTATGGGGGCGAAAAGTTCAGGGTGCCACTTGCGAATCAAACCCATTTTTTTGCGATAATTAACACACATCCGTTTCACCATAAGCGGATGTAATAACTTATTAATTTTTATTGAAATAGTCATTCTAATATTTCTTAATCATTAATAAAATAAGTTACTATAAACAACTACTAATATCTCTATTTATAAATCAAGATTTTCTAAAAAAAAATAATAAACTATTGGTATTTTAATAGTTCTCAACATCATTCTAATTATCCATCTTTCTCGTAATTTTTATTGTACAAGCAAAGAATATAATGTCTAACATTTTTCTCCACTCAAAGCCATCCACAAGAATCTCAATGAGGGCATGTATTCACAGCCTAGCCGCTTTATCTCAAATGTATTTCCCCTCGTCTACCAGTCACCGATACTAAATTTCCTTCTAGAAATGCCACATTAAATCACCATAACCGTCGAAAAAACTAAGACACAGATATTCGAAACGAAAAATTGGGAATGCACTATAAGAGTATGCTATGACTTCAGTTTTATACATTATAGTCTTCACACGAATATCTTTAAAGACTTCTAAAATATTCGATTGTTTTAGATAGACCGGTTTTAAGTGGCACTAATGGTTCCCAGTCGAGGAGTTCCTTAGCAAGTGTAATGTCAGGCTTTCGTCGCTTAGGATCATCAGACGGCAATGGTTGGTAAATCAGCTTCGACTTTGAATTCGAAATCTGCCTCAGCGTCTCCTCTGCAAGCTGTTTAATTGTGTATTCACTCGGATTGCCAGTATTGATCACGGGTGCACCCAGCCCATGCTTCTTGAAGAAATCATCAATCTTTCTGCGTGGTAGTTCCATATAGCGGCGCATTGCTTCAATCAAATCATCACAATATTGGAATGAACGTGTCTGTTTTCCATCTCCAAATAATGTAATATCTTCATTGTTCAGCGCCTGCATAATGAAATTTGAAATGACACGCCCATCTTTTGGATGCATATTAGGACCATAGGTATTGAAGATTCTAACCATTCTGACATCTACACCATACTCACGACGATAATCCGCAGCAAGTGTTTCTGCACAGCGTTTCCCTTCGTCATAACAACTTCGAATTCCTATTGTATTGACATTACCCCAATAGCTCTCGATTTGCGGATGCACAAGTGGGTCACCATATATCTCACTTGTAGAAGTATGCAACACTTTCGCCTTAGTCTTGAATGCAAGTTCCAACATGTTCATCATACCGAGTATGCTTGACTTTGTTGTCTCGACAGGATTATGCTGATAATGAATCGGGCTCGCCGGACACGCAAGATTATAAATCTCATCGAACTGTCCCCAAAATGGCTGAGTCACATCATGAAGCACAAACGAGAACCGACGGTTCACCATCAATGGTTCAATATTTCGCTTTGTCCCAGTAAAGAGATTGTCCAATGCAATGACATCATAGCCTTCATCCAGCAACCTACGGCATAAATGGCTCCCCAGAAAACCCGCTGCCCCAGTAACTAATGCTTTCTTTGATAATTTAATATCCATGTGATACTAACCTTTTTCAATTCAAATTATGAATTATTCCTAGAAAAGATTTACACCAAAAATTATTTGATAAATGGGTTGTTGTTTTTGCAATATTGATAATCTTGACTCAATAATCTATTATGACATTATGATTTTCTATATCAAATACTTCTATCTATTATTTCATTAATATCTTACTTTTTTTGTATGTAAATTATTTTAAGTATATAATTTTTCTAAACTTGTATTGATATACATTACTTTCATTGGATTCTATTATTTTATACATTGCCAAACTAGGCATAATGCAACAAAAGTCAACCCCCATAAGATGCTACAAAATCACGATAATGAAAAAGAAATCCAATACCCAAAAAGTAAAGAAAATACTGGACTAACTAATTTCTTAGATGAGAATTAATATTAATGATAAATTTGTTCTAATTATTTGTGTAACTCATATATTTACTCATGATAGCAAAATCAACAACAAACTGCAGATGAATATGTTATTTACTAGACAAAACATTCATGACTAGATGTTCCCTCCCAAAATTTCTTTTATAATATTTTATGGAATCAGCATTAGTACTCTTTTATTCAAAAACGAATCTTGCATATCTTTAAATCAAGTTTAACTATATAGCATTTCTTCATATTCATGAATCATCTTTTTTACCACTGCTTTCCATGAATATTTCTCTTCCACCAGTTTACGTCCTCGCAAACCCATTTCATGGCATTCGGCATCTGTCAATTCCATTGCTTTTTTTATTGTAGCAGCCAATGGTTTGACTCCAATGTCAATCCACCAACCACATTTGCGCTCTTCTATATCTTGCCATGGCGTCCCCTTTGTACAAATTACTGGCAAGCCAGCTGCAAGCCCTTCTGCAATGGTAATTCCGAAGTTCTCACTAACGCTCGGATGGACAAGCAAATTAGCTGCTACATATTCGTGCCATTTCTCATCATCATCAACCATATCACGAAATTGCCAGTCACTCTCTATACCCAGAGTACGTATCTTTGTAAGAACTTCAGCCTTGTGCCCATACAAATCTGGACCGACGATGCGCATCACCCATCCTCGCGGCCGTACCAATGCCCACGCCTCTGCAAGCATCAAAAGACCTTTTCCTGGATGAAGGCGTGAAAGAAATAGTGCTGTCTTCGCAGTACCATCTTTCAGTTCGCGTAGAGGTAGCTGTAACGGCAAGTCCACTGCATTTGGTGAAATAAAACATGGTTGCAAGAAGCCTGCCTGTCTTATGTGTTCTGCCTCGGCCAATGCTGTTGCGTGAAACATAGTAGCATGCTTCAGATCAGAACGTTGATAGACTAGTAAAGCGAGCTTTTTTTTCCATTTCTTAACCGAAAGTGCCCACGGGTCCAGCATCCCTCGTGGACTGAAGATATACTTGATGCCCGCCTTTCGGCATGCAACCACTACTGCATGAAGTTTTGGATGCCAAAGACCATGAAGATGTACAAGGTCATACATATGAACATCTGGCAGTGACTCATATATGACTTTAACCCCACACGGATTCTCAAATACGTTATTTCCTTTCAACACCAATAATGTTGTGTCAACCCCAGCACATGACAATGCACGACATAGGCCTTTTACAGAACGTGTGGGACCTCCACTACTTGGATTGATGCCTGTTACTACATGGAGAACTTTCATTGGTTAAATTTATACCCTTTTATGTATGCTTTTCTTCCATTGAAATAAACATACAACATTTATAGTATCATAAATTAACATCCCCAATACAACATTTCGTTCCATTTTACAAAGGTATTAAAGTTCTTTGGGGTGTATTACGTACCCGATTAAGGAAGACCTTTTTATTTTTGATACAAGGAAATGGCGAAATTAAATGGCAAAAAAAAATTTTATATTATATTCTATATCTTTAAATATATTATCAAAGCACAATTGGCAAATCCTCACAGTGTTTGTTTTTGAACATTTAAAGCTCTCATTGTTCATTCATCTACATCAACAAACAACTTGATTTTGCCACTTGGCGCACGTAACAATTTTTCCTTCTCAACAATCCTTATATCTATGTTATGCAATTCAGGGACAATCGAACACGCTCTATCAAGTATTGCCTTACGATCTTCATTCGTAAGCGGACTAGACACTTGAACGCAAAACTCCAATACATTCCCCTTTTTAAGCAATTGATAAGCCATAATCTTCTTGACACCTTCCGCACAAACCATAAAGGTATAGCATTGACATTTATGCCCATTTGGAAGCGTAATCACATCATTGCCACGCCCCCATACTTCACCTATTGACAAAACGCGACCATCTAGAGTATATTCGCAATCTTTAAGATAGTCTCCAATTTGATATCGGAAAAGAGGAAGATAATCCTTTGCAAGTGATGTGACAAGGTTCAAGTCCCCCATCCCGTCATTGAATGTATGTAACATACGATAATGATGAAAAACATGATATCTACCGTCTCTCTGCATATACGCCATGCATCCAGCATCCATCGCCCCATACTCCATGTAAACAGGTGCACCCAAAAATGAAGATACCTCTCTGCGTTCATCTTTTAAAAGAGGTCCTGCTGTACAAATAATACATTTCAAGGCATTTCCCTTGAACACCAGTTTCTTTTCTTGGGCAAATCTTACAAATGCAAGCAACGAAGCAGAATAGGCTATTATTACCTCTGGATTGAACTTATTGAGTTTTCGTGCAATCATAGATAAATAGTCAGGCGAGAGATTACATGCATCGGCTCGATAACTATTGTTGAGCCAATCCTTGCACCTACGCAGAAAAAACTTTACTTTTGACTGCAATCCGTGTCCATAGAAATGACGATGTCCCCAAAATAGGAACACACGATCCCCAGGATAAAAATCCAGTCCTGCACGCGCCATTAATATGCTAGCCCTAATACGTTGCCCTTGTTCGGGAAAAGTGCAAAAGTGCAACGGCTCTCCTGTCGAACCACCTGTTACACTTTCGTGACATTTCCTAGTCGTATTGCGCTTTAGCAAATCATGATGTAACTGTAGGTCTGATTTTTTTAGAATAGGCCACTTTGCATACTCTTCAAGAGAGTTTATACGGATAGGCAAATTATATTTTTTCTGCCAAAAAGAATAGAAAGGGATATTTTCAACGGCATCCTTCCAAACTTCATTCAGCATAGATAATTGGACTGCATCTGACGGCTTTATGCTAACCATATACCAATTTGTGGCACCTTCATTCAATCCGCTTAAGATTGCCGGTATCCTTAATATCCTTGCAATAAATTTCTTTATCATATTCAAACATTCCAATAATTTGTCATGTCAACCATCATGATTATTATCCACTTCATGCATTTTTTATTGACATGGTCTTATTATCTCCCCATAGCTAAAATTTATTATTCTTTATTTTTTTGTTTTATCAGCTTACTATCATCCTTTTCTTTGGTAGATATCATGTTTTTTCATCTGCCCTTCTTCATCATGAGTATTATTATACTTGATAGTTATAGTTTTTTACCTGACATAAACATACTATTTTTCATTTATACATATCACATTTTTATATAACATGGTTGATTTCAATATTTTAGCCAATATATATTTTATTAAATCTATAATATTTATGTTATCGAGTATTTATGGCTTGTGAAAATCTATATTCTAAACTCAAATAATCATTTTTTAGTATAAAACCTAAGATTAACACACATATTCATTGCGTAATATAATCAAGAGCACAATTTACCCAATCATCGATTGTATATGACATACCAAGCTTATGACTATATCTTCCCATGTCAGCAAGTCGAGAATCAGGCATTTTCATGACTTTGCGGAACGCTTCAGTTATTGATTCTTCATTTTTAGGATTGAAGATAAAGCCATTATTACCATTTTTCAAGTATGCGGTTGCAGCCTGAATCTGATTGGAACAAAGCAGTGGTAGTCCCATCAATGCAGCTTCATGAACAACAACTCCCCAAGGCTCATACACACTTGGCAATACAAAAGCTCCAGCATCTTTTACATACTCCTGTATTTCCAAAGGACTCTTGTAACCAAGATGTTCAATTCTCGGGTGAATTGTACGCTCGTTCCACAGTTCACCTCCTCCAATGCACCGAAGTTTCCAATCTGTCCCTTCAGACGCTCTAACAAATGCCTGTTCCATACTGTGCATGTTCTTCACTGCGACATAACGCCCCACATAGAGAAACACATGTGGCCAATTAATGCCTTTGTTAAAACGATCAAATCTCTCTTTACCTATAGGCGCAAACTTTGCCGTATCAGCACAATAGTAACCATTTTTAATGTACTGGAGAGGAAATCCAAGTCGGCGCAGATACTTTGCTTGCGGTTCTCCTGCACCCCAAGCATAATCAAATACATGAGTCAATGTGAATCTGCTCAACATACAATGGACGAATTGCCGAAACGTTCCTTTCCAAGGGGTATCAATGAGCAAGACAGTCTTTCTTCCTGTCTCATGCATACGTTTAGCATAGTTGACGAGAAGTTGATCCATCCATCCACCGCAGAAAAAAACATCTGGCAGTATTTCGCCAATTGCCATATCTATATCTTTAATAGTGTTAATTTTTCGGCGGTCTATCCATTTGACTGTCGATTCTAGCCGTCCTTTCGGGATGCTGCATGGAGTTTCAACCACTGCGATGTCAGCATATTTTGCCAATGCCTCCAATTCTGCAATCATATAGCCAGAAATGTTGAAGACAGAAAATAGAAACTTTTTTCGATTACTCATATGAAAAAAACTTATATGAAAATTGGAAAACCAGATAGTATTTCTCGTATTAATATTCAATATTTTAGATTATATTGTAAAAAGTAGTTAAAATATCCCTAATAATTTCACAAAAAATAAATTGCAACAGAGTACAGCAAGCATATTAACATAACAGATACTCAATTACATGAATATTTCCTATTGCATAACATTACTTTTATTTTCAACATTTTACTGTAGCAAAGTCTAGTCTATCATTTTTTCTACAAGGAAATAGCAATTGTGAAACAGCCATCAGACTTATTCTATATAGAAACATTGAAGTCTTTCATTTTGTCCCTTGTATTAAAAAGATTAATATTAACATTCTACTTTATTGAGCAACTTATGAATAATTCACAGTATATATTTCATTAATTGTAATAAACTATTCTACCTCAGTAGAAATAATGCATGATTTATAGGTTATTCTTAGCAAATTAGTATGATTTATTTCATAAACTTCATGTGATAGTATTAAATCTCTTATTATTCTATACACAAGATCACATGTGTCTGTTTAATTCAAAAAAAATAGTTCATATAACAGATTAAAAATCAGCTATTTAAACCAAGTTTTTCAACTCAACAATATGAAATTGTTTTCCAAAAACGACGTATTTCACTGAATAAGCAGCTTGAACAACTGACAGATTTGAACCAAAATATGAATCAGAACCTATGCATGTAGGCTCTGATTCCATAAAAATTCTTTCATGCTCGATTTAACCGAACATTAGTGATACAAGATAATGGAATCTTAACTTTTTGCTTTCGTTGAAAAACTATACACTTTAATCTTGAAATCCATGATCTTAGAACGGAATTTGCTTGAAAGTTCTTTTTAGCCAAAAGTATTTTACTAATGAACCATCAAGAAAACGCCACAACTGAATAATACGATGATTTATACTGCTCGCTTTGTAGCCTGTTTCAGCAATCGACTGTCTGCTCTCCTCTTCAAATCGTGCTCGTTGATTCGGTGAAAGCTTATGGTCATCGTACTCTGCAGTCTTGCTCTTTTTATGCATCCGGAATGCCCAACAGAAGCAATTGATTCGCCGTTGTTTTACACCTGCCACTATAAAACGACTCCAAAGGTCGGTATCCATCATGTAATATTGGTAAGTTTTTATGCCACCCATTTTTACAAACAATTCTTTTGTGAAGAATGTTGAAGGACCATAAACGGCTATGGGTTGTCCACGCGATTGTAACCACTTTGGCAAATAGTTCGGTCCCCAAGCACACTCGACTACACGACCATCATCTGTGAAACGATAAAAGTTCCCCGTGAACCATTCACATTCTGGATGTTGTTCCAATTCTCGGATAACTTTCTTTAGACTGCCCTTTGGCATGATGTCGTCTGCATTCAGCCATGTCAGATATTTTCCTCTTGCATGAGCAAAACCTTTGTTAAATGCATCACTCTGCCCATTGTCCTTTTCACTGCACCACCAAGCAATTTTTTCGGCATATTTGCTAATAATCTCAACCGAATTGTCTGACGAACCACCATCTACAATAATCAATTCAACCTTATCTTCCATATTTTGGGTAATGACGCTCTGTATCGCCTCTTCAATATAACAACCATAATTATAGTTGGCTATGACGATTGATAAAAGCGGTGTGTTCATAATCATAACTGTCTTTCCTTATTTCTTATTTCTATTATCATTGAATCTGGAAGTTGATACTTCTCCTGTCTCACAGCTCTGACTATAAGCATGCCAACTACCCATAATATCACATTTATGCGAGAACTGAAAGGACTAAATAGTAAAGCCCATAAGAACCCTGGAACACCTGCTGCAAGCCAGAAGAACCATTGTGGCAGAGCGTATGCATCAGTTTGAATATATCGTAATACAACATATACTATATATATCCAGAACAATAAACCTGGGAGACCAAACCAAAGCCAGAATGATGTTATGTAAGAATGGCAAGGAATCATTTTCGATTCCCTGTATGTAATACCTTGCTCTGAATAATATTTACGATTAATATACCATTCATAGTCATCAAGGCTACCATACTTTGAAAGAAATATTTCATAGTAATTTTCCGTATCAATAGCCATATAACCTTTTCCCAAAATTGGTGAATCTGCAATTGCCAATAAACCAATAAAAGCCTCGGTGCGTCCAGAAATTAGTAATGGGATAATTCCAGTTCCTCTAGATGTCTGGCGTTCGCTTTTGGCCCTTGCTCTTTCCCCAAGGTAATTATTTAATGAAGCCCATAAATATGCAGATTTTGCCACAGAAATTCCTAACATTGCAATACATAACAGAAAACAAAAATGACGACCAATATATTGCATGGATTTTTGTTTTTTCCGTCCAATTAACACAATCGCCGAAGTCCCTAATGAGCCTAAACATGCAGATCGTCCACTCACAGATGTTAAAATTGAAAATCCCGCATGGATAAAAGGTATTCCAGCCGAATAAGCTAATGGCATTTTAAGATAAAACGCCATCGCAGGTGTATAGAAAATAATTTTTAATCGTTCAATCCAGAACAGTGGTCCTGAAACTATTGCGTTAACATCGGTACTGCCCACAGTGGCGACTTCAGCAGCCCGTCTGAACATAAATATACATAAGAACGTCGATAACATTACTCCCAAAAAATAACATTTCAAACCATTGGGATCAATTCTTAGCATACGATGAGTAACAATGATCGAACAGACAATTATGACTGTAACAGAAAGGCCTCGTACAGCTTGATAGGCAGTAGCATGGTTGACAATCAGAGAGACAATACAACCGAACAAAAGTAGAACAGCCATATAAAAGAATGTCAAAACCCCATATCTTCGCATATAAGGCAATTCAGTATTTAATATAAATGGAGCACAACACAATACCAAAATCTCGGATATGCTTAGGCTATAAAAGACTTGTAATTGTGATCCAATTCCCAAAGCAAACCAATAATACGTATATTTTGTGATATTATTATTTAAAATGTTCTTATAAGTGTTATACATTTTTGAATCCATTTGGGATTCGAATTTTATCTTTACAAACAATTATTTTACAATTTACATCTAAAACAAATAATTATCAACATTGAATATATTTTAGAAAAGTACCATAAATAAATCCATATATATTTTTTAAACATTGTTAACTTATACTTTTCATTATTTACATCTTTTTCTTATTATTGATTGATTTAAAGATATCATCATTTTTATTATTGAACTGTTTCATCTGTGATTTTATATGCATACACATATAAAGTTTCATCAGAACCTCCTCCTGGTCCTCCTTTTGCTCCTAGAGCGAGAAGATCTTTTTCAACTTCTCTTGCACATTCACTTGAATTTGCCTTAATATAAATCCAAACTCCTCCTTTTTCCTTCACATTGTGTTCATCAAACAATCGCTTTCTGGGATCTCGTGTTATACCAATATAAACTTCATTCCAAAACTCAATATTTCTTTTAAGTAAATGTTCAATTATTTTTTCTTTTATTGTTTCTTTAGAATTACTATTGCTCATCTGAATGTACTCCAGAAACTTTTTTCTTATTTTTTTGTCTATTTTTTATTAAAATTTGCGGGCATATTTTAAAATGTGAAATTTCACCATTATGATTGTTATCAGTATGTGAATATGAATATTGAAAATTTTCATTAAAGATATTAACTGATTCTTGAAGAAATCTTTTAACATCGCTAGAAATTAATTTGTTATTTCCAATTTCTCTTGCAAAAATTTGTTGATAAAATGTTGTCCATACATACAATGCCTTGTTTTCATTGATTTCTTCACATGGTGCTGCAACTGAACATAAAGAATTGCATAACTGCAAAATGCTTTCTACAAAGTTTTGATTTCCTAATGAACACGAAGAACAAAATAATCTGAACGATCCTAATCCTTTGGGGAAACAGGAAGTAAAATCCTCTGCATTAATTCTTTCTGTTGTAGCATTAGGCATTTCCTCATTAAATGAATTTGCATCTGCCAATGCAATGGAGTCTTCTGTCCCATGACATATTATATGAAGATAACGATATTCTGAAGCCTTAAATAGTAGTAAACTATGAATAAGTTCATCTTTATTGCTTACTGTTGTAAATATTGGATTTTTTCCTGATGCTCTTATATTATCTGCAAGCAACTTTCCATATCGGCCATATTGCCTTTGTAAAGATTCGATAATAAATACATCAGGAATAGTCATGTTTGTCTTTAGTTTACTTATTGAATTTTATCTATAAAAATTTTATTTTTTATCTTTTATTGTATATTATAATTGTTTTTAATTAATGAATATATTTTCATTAAAGAATTAACAATTCTATCAGTCGAATATATATCTTTTGTATTCTTTGCAATGTTTTCTCGAATTTGTGTAAGTTTATTTAACATAAATAAATCATAATAATATTTTATCCCTTCTGCATAGCTTTCTATATCTCCATTTTGTGCTATCCATCCATTTTCCTTATGGACAATGCCTTCTGAACATGCTGTTCGATTAAATGCAATTACAGGCAAACCGCAAAGCAATGCTTCTATTTTTGTCATTCCTTGTGTTTCTTGTACTGAAGGAAATACAAATACATCACAGCTATGATAAAACTCTACCATATCTTTAGCATTATTAATTATTCCCCAAAATTTTGTTTTTACATTACTTGTCTTTGTACACTCTGCATCCTCACCAAAAATCCAAAGCTCCATTCTATCTTTTATAGTATTAGATAAAAAATTAAAACTTTTTTCTAAATCTTCAAATCCTTTACTTTTATTCTTTCTGCCACCATACGCTCCAAAAGCAATAATAAACTTATCATGATTATTTCTTGCTTCACTGAAATACTTAAAATTTTGCGAAATTATATTTGATACACAATATGCTTTATGCATTCTACCAATTATTGACTTTCTTGCACAATCACATATCCATTGACTTGGACCTATAAAATCAACATTTATAGATTCAATAGCTTTTTTCTTTCGCTCGAATAACCAACGTTCCCAAAATGATGAATTTGAATTGTTAAAGCCTTCAATATATCGCATATCCTTCCCAACATGTGCAGTTAATGCATTTATCATGAACATATCATGGAGATTAATTATCACAGGATATTTTATTTTGGAAAGTTGCTCAAAAGTCAGTGATCCAGAATTTATCCAATGAATATGAATAAGATCTGGGTTTATTTGATCAATTATATCAGACAAACCAAATAATGGAACAGAATTTGTTTCTAATGAGCGTTGATTGGCTAATAAACCATATACTACTCGCAAAACTTTTCTTATAAAATATCTTATTTTTCTTGTTATATAAAACTTTGGCAATTCATAGACATTATTTCCATCCTCTTTTTTGTAAGTACAAATAAAATATGAATCTTCTCCATGCTCCAAAAGAGCCTTATGCATACGCGTAGCCGCTATTGCAGCTCCACCTGTATTATTTTCACCATATATGAATGAAATATGAACAATTTTCATAATTATTAATAAATTTTATCTTTAATATTCATTCGTTTTAATAAAAAAATAAATTATTAATAATTTTACCTTATACCTATTAATAGTAAATGATTAGAATCAGATTACTTCTAACTAACAATGATGTTTTTAATATTAAAATCTTTTATTACTAATTACTTCTAATAAAAATCTATGTCAATATTTTCCTATTATCATCTCTTCTAAAATGTTTCTTGATTTATCAATTTCATTTTTCAATTTTAATGTATTTTTCAGTGAACAATCATAGAATTTTATAAATGAACTTGAATCTTCATATACATTAACGCCATTCAAATCACATAAAGAAAACAGATTTTCCATGCGAGCATTTGAGTTTTCTCCATTCTTTATAAGCTGCGCATACAATTTTTTACCATAAATAATTGAGAATGCTGCAGCATGGAATGATCCAGTAAATATGCATTCTGCTGAATCAATATACTCAAGCATTTCTGCAGGGCCAGCACTTTCTGTTTTATCTGGTCCCAAATACGTTTGAGCAGGAATCAGCAAATTTATTATTTCAAGTTTTTGTTCTTCTGCAACCTTCTTGGCAACATTCATCAATTCAATCGAACGTCTTAAATTATATATCAATGCAATATTCTTCTTGGAGAATCTTCCTTTTGTCTCTACATTCCTCCAATATTCAACATTATGTAACAAGACTGGATCAACCACAGTCTCTACTTTCTTACCAATCTTATCTTCTACAAAAGTTGATCCTGTTTTTTCTCGCATTGTTATGCCATTGAATTTATTCCATGAATTAATATATTCCGATAATAAACTTCCATTTATTGACATTTGATCACCAATGCTTGCTGCATATGCATATTTTTTCTTAGTCTCTACAAAATCGAGAAGGTATGTTCGATCAAATCTTTTTGGATTGATTGCAGATATAGTAGGATTCCAGACTTGATCGCTTCCTACAATAAAAACATCATATTCTGTTTCGATATTTGACAATACTTTTTTATCTTGTATTGTCCGACTCATTGGAATCTGTTTGCGAAACTCTTTGAACATTTCTCTTGAAATACGTTCATCTTTCAAGAACCATATCAAATGTTTGATCGCAGGCACTGGATTACGATGCATTCGCCATGCCTTATGATACACTTTCTCGAAAAATGGATTCCTCCAGTCTATGATTTCTGTATCTGCTCCTAATTCTCGACAAGCCATGACTAAAGAATATGCTTGCAACATGGCACCGAAATTATTAGCTCGATGTGTTGTTAGTATACCTATTTTCATTTTCTCAAACCACAAGTTCGCAAGAAATGTCCAATTCTTAAACGTATACGTCGAAGAATTGAATCTCTTGTCATCTTGATACCAAGTTTTTGAATATCTGTACCATTATTTACTAGTTCCCAAAATTTTTCTCTTTTACTTCCTGCTGTTTTCAACAAGTCAAAAGACTTATGTAAACAAGGATTTGAAGGTAAAATAGTTTCATAGGCTACATTTATATTCTCAGTTTCTTGTGAAACACAATTCCAAAATTTTCTGCCTTTTTCTGTGTTTACTATTACCACAGAAACACCTTTATTATCATCCATCGCTGGCAAATATTTTTCTATCCCCCAACAATCGCCTAAAGTTAGATCCGCCCCACTTTTAAAATCACGGAATCTACATTCAATACAACTTCTACGAACTGTGTATCCACGTTGCCATAACTTGTAATATACTGAGAGTAATAGATTAATAGTAGTAGTAGTAGTAGTAAATTGATATTTTAATGTTGTCTTGTGCCATCCTTCGCTCTTGTCTCTAAAATGAATTGCTAGTAGTTCTTCATCAGGAATCTTATGCTTTTCAGATTCCGTCCAATACTTCAACGCTTTTGGTGAAGGAACACTGTTGCATATAACTTCCTGTGTCAACAAATTATTGTAATCTCGATTTAAGAAAGATAGCAAACCAGAAATCTGACAAGGACATCCGGAAAATAGAACTAAACGTCCTTCTTCAAGAATCTTTTTACATTTTTTGTATGAATCACCTATTTCCGACTGGACATATTTTGATTCTCTTAATCGAGACAAGTCTGCAACATTGTCAATAGCAATATGAATTACCTTGTTGCATCCATTTGACCAAGATGCGCCGAAAACAACTCCTCCTTTCTCAATAACATTTCTAGCTAAAAGAGAGAATATGCCGCCAGATGAACTAACTATACGCTCATTAAAACATTTTGATTTCGCAGCGTGACATTCTTTTGGGAGCCTTTCTTCACTAGGATTAAGTACAGGGCATACTTTTTCACACTGACCACATGATACGCATCTTTTAGAATCCACTAATGGTTGTAGAAATCCTTCTCTATCTGCTCGCATTTCAATGATGCCCATCGGACATATTGATGCACAGGCGGAACAGCCACAACACGAATCATTGTTTGGTAAATTCATTTCTTGAATGAAATAATTTTCTGAAGACGATCTGTGAAATATCGACGTTCATTCGAATCAAAAAGCACAAACCAAGACAATGGAAATAACAAAAATTCACAAGCTATTATTGTAACTCCTAAACGGATAAAACCAGGCGACAAAAGAAAGCGAACTGAAAATCCAACAGTACCACTAACAGTAGCTATACAGAAAACAGGAAACATAATCTTCTTTAACCAATAGCGAGCACTCATACCGACAATTTTTCTAGCAAACCAAACACGTCCCCATGCGCACATCATCATCGTCAGCACCATTGCAACAGCAATTGAAATGAATCCCAATCCTTTTACAACAAATAACCATGCAACCGGTAATGTAAGAATAAGACTACCACCGAGAAAGGCCTGATAGGCTGCAATCTTTCCTCTTGCAGTAACAGCCAGCATGTGTCCAGCTGCACTCTTGTCTATGATAGCCATCAAAAGAACACACCAGCATAATTCTGTTGTATATGGAGGTGGATTGACCAGCCACAACTTTAAAACCATCTGTAGTTCGAGCGCGAGTGGCAACATGAACAACAATGCTAGTAGCAAACCAAACTTGCATGTCAGATATGCAAAATTACGCATTGTGTCAATGCGTCCCGCTCCATATGCCGTTGTGATTGCCGGCGAGAAAGCTCCTAACATGGCACCTGATAGAGTCTGCGATTGCGCAGAAACTTGATTAGCAATCGACATGGAAGCGTTATAGGTTGGACCAAAATATTTATTGACAAGAATCTGGATTCCCTGTCCCTTCAATATTCCACCTAATCCCCCAAATGTTTGCCATGTTGCAAATGACGCCAACTGTCCCATGCGCTTTTTGTCAAATGAATAACTTAGGCGAAATCGACATTCAGGAAACACCTTCAATGCACGCAATCCAATAATCATCTGTGGAACAATCGACACCAGACACATCCAAAGCGCGTATTTGGCCAGCCAATCCCCTGGATGTGTTACCATGAAATACATAAAGCAAATATTTGCTGTTGTTGCGGCTACACCGTATATGGTTAATTCAGCTATATACTGCTTTGCCGTGTACATCGCCTGAAATGGTACATTTACCATCCCAACAAAACATGAGATGCAGACAAAACGAAAAACCCATCGACAGGCATCTAACCGTTCTGGGGGAATCGTCAACCAATGCTCTACAGCATACATCCCCAAGGGATATCCAATCATAATCAGAATAATTGGTACAGCTGTATGTAGCAACACAGCTGTACTGAACCATTTTTTACATTCTTCCAATCCTGCATCTGCATTTCCTTCAGCTGCATCTTTTTCAGCCTGTCCTTGTGCGAAAGCATAGAAACGGCTTGTCGCAACACTAAGCAACGTATTCAAAAACGATATAAACACGGTCATTCCGCCTACTAAACCATACAATCCAAAATCGGTCTTGCCTAAAGCAGCTAATACCCACCGACTGATAAACAGTCCGCACACCAACGCATACAGACTCCGTCCATATGTGGCAATGATGTTCAAGAATATTCGACGATTAGGGGACATTGATTTCTTCAAATTTTGAAGACTTCTCTGATAACTTATTTATTTTTTATCACTTAATTTATCATTGTTACTATTGATCTGTATCTGTAAATAATACAGAAGCACATTGTCCACAGATTGTTTTTCCTTCATTTTCAAATTCAATAGCAATTTCTCTAGCTTCTATTAACCTATCTTCATCTGAATTACTCAATGCAATCTTTGAATAACACCAAGGACTTTTAACTGTATATCTACCACATAAACTTTTTGATTCATCACTTGTAATATATGCTTTTTTTGTTTCTACTACATAATAACCTTCAAAAATATGTATATTACTTGCATTAACTGCATCAATATACTGTGGTTCTACAAAAATATAAGCTTTGACTCTTGTCATTTTTTTACACTCCTTTTTGATTTTATTAATATTTAATTTAAATTTATAAAATCAAAATATTTCAATATCATTTCTTAAATAATTTCACAAAATTTGTTATAATAGTTATTTTAAGCAATGATTAATTAAGAGTATTCATTATATATTTTATAAGTTACTGTCACTGATCTGAGGCATTCTTCTTAATCTTCCATTCTACTTTTTCCATTAAATTTATCAATCTTTTGATTATTTTTGTCAATTTTTATAATGAATTCTCTCTCCAAGATAATACATACCATACAACATAACAAGAAATATTTGTATATATAAAAACATTATTGTAAAATATGAAATCACAAAAGTCCAATCTGAAAATATTTCTTTGTTTTGTTGTAAGAATAACAAAGTAAAATACTCATTATTACCATTTTCACATGAACCAAACAAGCAGTCAATAAACGTAGTAAATGCAATTAAGCAAAAGCTTTGTGCTGATAAAAACGAGAACAACATACATAATAATCGTCTTCTCGTTAATTCAATTTTATTCCCATTAATATCAGTATAAGATAGTTTTGCTCCAGGTAATATCTCATCCATACTTTTTTTATCAAACACAGCTATAGCTGCTAATGCAGCAATAAAGAATCCTGGTAAAAAATTTGAGTTTTCAACGATCTTTAACAAATCTACCCAAAATTCACAAAAATGGAATGTATTATAATAAATACATAAAACTTTTACAATAATCGTTATAATAAGTGAAAATAAAGCAGGAAATATCCAATTCAAATAGTTTAACAATTTTGATTCATCTCGAATACATAAAAATCTCCAGGGGGAAAGAAGCCTATATTTTAGAATATGAATCATCATTGAATATGTGTCCATACTCTTTCAACAAATTGATCATTAATTGTATCACATCCAGTTGGCATTTTTGACAAAACATTAATCGTTTTTGTTTTTGTAAAGTGTGTTTCGTCAATAAAAGAGAAATCAGAATTATCAATTATAACTGTTTTAATTATATTGTCTTCATCTTTTAATTTCAATTTTGTTTTTGTATATCCATGATCATTTCCCCAACTTGATATTATTTGTATATTCCCCCAAGTTTTCTCACCATAATCATTATAAAAATCTTCATCAGGAGAACTTAAGAATAGTTCTTGTCTTTTAACTGTTAAGATTGGAGCTGTATCATTCTCAAAATTTGATTGTATTAATGACAAAGATATAATTGATTTCCTTTTAGCCAATAAAGTAAAGAAATCTTCACTAACATCAGGTTTAAATTCAATACTTATTCGAATTGCCTTTTTTACAAGATTCCCATTCCTATCAAGTTCACCAGTAGGACTATCTATAAAAAATTCATTCTTTGATTTATTTCTAAAATAATTACATATTTTTGAAAGTACACCATTTATTACACTGGTACTTAATTGCGGTACACATTCCAAGGCTGCATTAAACACACCTGGCATGTCATTTTCCGTCAAATTTATTATTAAATGTGCAGAATAGTTGACACCTTCATCTTGAGCTTTAATATTATGTTTTAATACAAGAGTTCTATTATTTTTATATGTAACATCAGCTCCAAATACATCAATATAATCAAATAAAATAATTGCCCTATTCATATCCTCGTCAATTCTTATTTGATTTTTTGTAAAGAATTTACATAATTGTATATTCTCTTGCATTTCTTTTCTGCGTTCTGCTTCAAATGGATTATCTTCATCAATTTTTATAAGTTCATTTTCAATTTGATTTAAATCAATATTTTTTTCATTATCGGCAAATAACTTTATTTTTTGCAAGAACTCTTGAAATGAATAAGGCAAATCTGAAACAGGAACATTATTTGTTGCACTTGCTTGTGGCTTGATAAACCAAGATGCTTTAAAAATAATTTTTCCTATGATAATTCTTCTAGATGTTTCTTTTAAAGCAAAAGACATATGAAAGTATATTCCTTATCAGTAACTATTCAAAACACGACGATTTGAAATTATTTTCTCCAAAAGACATGCTTTCACTGAATAAACTGCTTGAACTATAGACAAAATATGAATCAAAATATGAATCAGAATCTTTTTCATAGGCTCTGATTCCAATAATATATCTTTTATGATTAACTTTTCTAGACACTTATGATTATCAGTAAAACATTAATGCAATATACTTGTTTTCCAATAAAAAGTTTGGATAAACTAAATATAACTATGTTTTTTACATATGTGAAAAATGTCTAGCATGATTTATATTTTTCAAATACCCCTTTAATTTTTTCCATTAACTTTATGTATTTTTCTTTTGCTTCTTCTCCGTCGACAATTTGAAAATCACTTTGAGGAGCTACAGCATCAAGCTTTGTTTTTAGGGCTTTCAAATCTTCATCAAACAAATGTGAGAAATTGTAATAGAAGACTTGGAAAGCTAACATAGCCTCAACCCAAGGTGTGTTATTAGTAGGCCCAATAATGTACAAATAAGGTAACGTATCATTATCTGTGGTATGAGTGGCTTTAATTGCATTGTACCCCCTACATACAGACATTGAGACAGTCAATAGTTGAAAACAACTTTCATTTACAGGAATAAGAATCTCACGAAACATTTTCCAATTAACAGTCTCATCATTTGTCAAGGCAAAGCAATCTCTATTACCATGAGCCGAAATGTGAAGAACTGGAAGTTTTACCTCCCCTTCGTCTGGCATATCCTCAGGAAGTATTTTTATTTTGTTCAAGGCAAACTTAAAACCTTCCATAGTAAATACAGGGAAATATACGCTATTGATTCCCATCATTTTCAAACTCTTACATAGAATCACACCCTCGCTTCTTTCGGAGATGTAATCATCATAGCTTGGTGATTCTACTATGTAAACTTTTGGAATAAATTTTATCTTTGACAAGTCTATTGACATATTATTCTCCTTAGTTAGGAATAGACAGAAACATCTACTGGCACTTTCAATGCATTTACCACTGAAGTATAGAAATCAACATCTTTACTGACTGACAAAGAAATCACCAGCACATATCGAGTTTCATGTTGGCCTTGTTCAGACCATGTCGTTCACGCCACCAGCCAAATTGCAAGCTAAAAGCCTAAAGCTGCAAGCTAAAAGCAAATACAAAACTGCCTTTGGCAGTGCTAATGGCTTATGGCCTATGGCTTATGGTTTTTTCAATGCATAATTCATAATGCATAATTATGAGCTAAAAGCCTAAAGCTGAAAGCTTAAAGCAAATGCTTTTTAGTGGTTAGTGGTTAGGGATTAGTGGTTAAAAAAATTATACGCCATAAGCATTGCCGCAGGGCGAGACATTCGTACATGCTTGCAAGTGCATAAGGCACATAATTGGTGACTATAAGCCCTCGCAACTGATATGATTTATTCCAATACAAACTTGGCTTTTAGTTGACGCAAGACATCGAAGATATCGGTGCATTTTACCTTGAAATGGTCTGCTACACTTGGCAAATAAATTTTCTTATGCGCTGCCGGATTCAATTTTTCATCCGTCACCAATATACCGCCATATTCCATAGCGTATGCAATCAGCATGGGATCCGCACCGTTTAAAAAGTCATTCTTTTTATTCAGACTGTACGGACTCTCCGGCAGAGAATCGATGTATTCCACCACTTTTCCATAGCAATCTTGTACACCTTCATCAGATTTCTTGAAGAAGCCTTTCGGCAGATTGTCCCTGCACCATGCGGAGACATCGTCTTTCTTCTCATCCAATTCGTCCTTTACCATGTCAATAGAGAAAACATGGTTCGTATTCTGCAACAACCACTGCCAGAAGCCGGGGCAGAAATCCATGCCATAATATTTATGCGCGGCATTGATGAATATGTTTGTGTCCAGAATCCACTCTTCCATTAGAACGCCCCCACCTTTTTGGACAGTTTCCGTATTGCCTCATAGTTTTTCACACTCAGCAATCTGAAGGCGTCTTCCGGTTGAATCTGGCTCGTCTCCATCTGCCAGATGATTGTACGCGCAAAAAGTCGGCTGACACGGTTGGCGATATTCAAGTATGGATTTCCGCCATTGCCGTGCTGCGATTTTTTCAAGGAAGAAATCGTATCGACTTCCTCCTGCCAAAGAGCACGTGCCTCTTGGGCATCAATAAGCCCAAGTGAACGGCAACGGATGATCATGACCATGTTGCTTACCTGGTAACACAAGGCAAGGTCTTTGATTTTACCATACAGGTTATCCTTACTCTCGCATTGCTCCAACCAACTCTTCCGAAGTTCATCCGCTGGAACAAGATATTCTGAAGCTACCTGATTGCAGTATCGCTCTACTGAATTCTCTGTATCCTCCAGATAATCCTGTCCGCTGATTCCGCCGCTACCAAGGAATACATGAACCAGTTCATGGAGCAAGGTGAACAACTGGGCATTCTTTGAGTCCTGTCCGTTGATGAAAATCAAAGGTGCCAATTTATCAGGAATGGCGAACCCCCTGAACTCCGCAACCGACAATGGTTTATGGCTGTTATTGCCGACCATGCTGTTGCGCATGACCATGATTCCAGCCTTTTCCTCAATCGCATTAACCAAGCCGCTGAAGCGTTTTTCCCATGTACGACCGATATTTTGCGGCATCTCCAAATTCCCAAGAGCCATATGAATAGTTTCTACAGCCTTCTTGACTGGTGTTTTCTGGCTGATGCTACCAACGCAGCTACATGGCTCATACTCGTTCTCCACGGCGCAATCCCTATACCATTCCTGACGGGACAATGCCATGTTGTAAGTAGCCCACAATTCCAGACTTGGTTCGTTGACGCGCCGATTTCCAACTGTCCGGAAATCAACGGTATCAAGGGTGATCTTCGGCATTCTCTTCAGAACGAGATACCCTAGAGGAATGAGCAGTTTGTCCGCTAATTGTCTTGCTTGAAGGAGACTTGGCTTCCGCTTTCCGCTTCTCCAGCCTTCCATGACATGTTCACTGACATGCATGGCCCTGGCGAACTCTGCCAGCGAAATATCCAAACGCTGGCAGGCCCACGGGATGATGTCGGGATTGATGGCAAAGGCAGTCATAGCGATGATAACGATAAGATGAATTCAATGATTTTATACCTACTATACCTACTCCTTTCAATACGTCAAGAGAACATAATCTTTTTTTGTGGGTTGGCACCTATCCCGTGGGTTGGCACCTATCCCGTGGGTTGGCACCCATTCCGTGGGTTATCACCCACGGCTGTGGTCCTGCCACCGCTAATGTGGTTCATTATCGCCCTTTAGACGATGCTGATGGGTGATGACCAATGGCATATAGTAAGTGGCGTCCTACAGACGAATGATCGTGGTGTGGCTTCTCCTCCCCCGACTGAAGTCGGGGGTTACACAGATAACGTCTTTCAGACGTTGTTTATGGCTGATTACCAATGGCTTATGGTATTTGCTTTTAGCTTTCAGCTTTAGGCTTTTAGCTCCGCGAAGCGGTCAGCAGATCAATAGTTTCGCGAATTCTGTGGCAAGGCATTCGAAATAGTATAGACAACTGTAACCGTTGTCGTGGTAGCAGCGATAACGGTCTTTCACGCGGTTCAAGCAGGCTTTCAGGCTTTTACGATTGCTGACGCCGCCGACACGGAAGTTCGCCAGGACTTTGTTCAGAATGACGATCTTCTTGCCGGCCTGTCGGATTCTCAGAATCAGATCGTAGTCATCATAGAAGCCCTTGCAGGCGAAAAGGCCGCATTCGTCATATGTCTTTTTCGTGATGAACGTGGTGGGATGGTTCCAGTTGCGGCTGGAGGGATGCTTTTCAAGCCGTGAGTGCTTGATGAAGGAGCTGCCGTTTTCACGGATGATGCGGATGTCCGCGTAGAACATGTCGAACGGCGTTTGCCGATAGGTGGTTGCGACGGTTTCCAGGGCGTCCGGTTCGTACCAGTCGTCGGAATTGATGATGCCGACGATCTCGCCGGAGGCGTTTCGGATGCCTTTGTTCATGGCGTCGTAGATGCCGTTGTCCTTTTCGCTGATGATCTGATAGCGGTATCCTTTGTCGGCGAACCGCTGTTTGTATTCATTCGCGATCTGGACGGTGTTGTCCTTCGATAGGCCGTCCACGACGATGTACTCCACGTCGCTGTAGGTCTGGTTCAGGACCGACTTGATGGTGTCGCGAATCGTCTTCTCGCTGTTGAAGCAAACTGTGATGACGGAAAGCAATATTAATATGGGAGGGACCCGCTCCGGCGGGAACGATGATTTGTGCCGTCCTACAGACAGATGATGGTGGTATGGCTTCTCCCCCCGACTGAAGTCGGGGGTTACCCAGATATCGCCCTACAGGCGTAGTTGGTGATTGGGAGGGACCCGATCCTGCGGGAACGTTGGTCATATGGTCCAACGTCTTTTGCTCGTCTCATGCCTCGCGTCTCTCGTCAATAGCGGTATGAAAGTCAAGAATGATTTGAAGCAACTGAAAGGCGGATGGATTCGGAGAGAGAAAACTTTTGATAATCAACGGGATAGTGGCTCATCGACTGGTCGTATGCGAGATTGCCGAAGGCTTTGTTGACCAGTCCCGTGGCGTGGCTCATCAGTTTGAGCAGCCA
>JAEEGL016895262.1_pt1 | contig 28906 bp, 25 predicted proteins | sample 9134231 | NCBI WGS metagenome assembly JAEEGL01 (sample SAMN16246548, study PRJNA631951) | gut metagenome | biome: gut microbiome; feature: rumen; material: fiber-attached | host: Bos | place: Iran: Karaj | collected 2018-10 | reverse complement strand
TTTCTGTTAATGACCCTAAGAGAAACTACGAAAAGCTTGATGTAACATTTGATCTTTGGAAGGGCGAGTCTGATGCACAGCCTTATATTCCAGATATGGTTCAAAAGATGAAGGATGACGGCTTTGCTTATATTTCAGAGGGCGCTCTTGTAGTAGATGTTAAGGAAGAGACAGATACAAAGGAAGTTCCACCATGTATGATTCTCAAGTCAGACGGTGCTTCTCTTTACAATACAACAGACCTTGCGACAATGGTATGGAGAATGAAGGACTACAATCCAGATTCTATTATCTACGTTGTTGATAAGCGTCAGGAATTATACTTTACACAGGTATTTAGATGTGCAAAGAAGACAGGTATTGTACCTGATTCAACAAGCCTTCATTTCGTAGGTTTCGGTACTATGAACGGTAAGGACGGAAAGCCATTCAAGACACGTCAGGGCGGCGTAATGCGTCTTGAGTATCTTCTTCAGGAGGTTGAGGACAAGATGCTTGAGAAGATTCGCGAGAATGGTACAATGAATGAAGAAGAGGCTGCAAAGACAGCTCAAATCGTTGGTCTTTCAGCTGTAAAATATGGTGACCTTTCAAATCAGGCATCAAAGGATTATATCTTTGATATTGATAGATTTACTTCTGCTGAGGGAAATACAGGCCCATATATTCTTTATACAATCGTTAGATGTAAGTCAATTCTTACAAAATCTGGCATGAGCACATTTGATGGAGAGATTCTCCCAGCTCATTCCGAGTCAGAGAGAGCTCTTCAGCTTGAGCTTACAAAGTTTATGGCAGCACTTTCTTCTGCATACGATGATATGGCGCCACACAAGATTTGTGCTTATATCTATGATTTGGCAAATGCATTTAATAGATTTTATCATGATACAAAGATTTTGGCTGAGGAGGACGAGGCAGTAAAGGCTAGCTACTTAAAGCTTTTATGGCTCACAAGAGGTGTTCTTGAAAAGGCAATCGACCTTCTTGGTTTCAATGCACCGGAGCGTATGTAATGTCTGAACATTCATTTTTACCAATTGATTTCGTTAATCGCATGGAGCAGGACTTGGGTCCTGACTTCCATGCGTTTTTACGTTCTTACGAAGAAAACAAAATATCAGCCCTTAGATTTAACCCAATAAAGGCAGATGGAAAGGCCGTTGAGTATTTATCTAGCATGCTCACAGGCCAGGTTGAGTGGAGCCCTAATGGCTACTATTATGATGATGAGAATAGTAGACCGGGATTGCATCCATATCACTATGCAGGAGTGATTTACATTCAGGATGCTTCTGCCCAGCTTCCAGTGGAGATGCTTTCCCCACAGCCAGGAGATTTTTGCCTGGATTTGTGCGCCGCGCCAGGAGGAAAGTCAACTCAAATTGCAGGATATTTAAATGGAGAGGGCATTCTAGTTTCTAATGAGCCTATGAAAAATCGAGCAAAGATTCTTTCGGAGAACATTGAGAGACTTGGAATTACAAATGCGATAGTTACCTCTGAATATCCTGATAAATTGGCAGAGGTGTTCCCAGAGTATTTTGACAAGATTATGGTTGATGCACCATGTTCCGGCGAGGGAATGTTTAGAAAAAATCATGATGCTTGTAATGAGTGGTCACTTGAGTCGGTTGAGATGTGCGCCGCTAGACAGGCTGAGATTCTAGATAGAGCATATGAAATGCTTATTCCAGGTGGTAGAATATGTTATAGCACATGTACCTTTGCAAGACTTGAGGATGAGGAGGCTGTCGCAGCCTTTATTTCTCGTCATCCTGATATGTGTTTGGTTGAGGAACGAAGGCTTTGGCCCCATGAGGTAAAGGGAGAGGGGCATTATGCAGCTCTTTTGGAAAAGTCTGATGCTGATTCACGTAGAATGGAATGCGCTGATGCTAGAAGCGAGTATCCGATAAAGAAGATTAATAATAAGATATTAAATGATTATTTAATATTTGCAAAAGAAGCTATGATTGAGCCTATCACAGGTAATTTGCTGCTACTCAATGATTTGTTGTATGCTCTTCCGGAAGGGTGCCCAGATTTTTCAGGACTTCATGTACTAAGAGGCGGACTTTTCTTAGGTACATTAAAGAAAAATCGATTTGAGCCAAGCCATGCCTTAGCTCTTGCTTTAAGTAAAAACGAAGTTAAAAATAAATTTAATATACCTAGTAATTCGGCTGATATCGAGAAATATCTCGGGGGTCAATCACTTAATGCTGATGTCAAAGATGGATGGATTCTTATAACTGTTGATGGGTATTCTATCGGCTGGGGCAAGGCTGTAAAAGGACAAATAAAAAATCATTTTCCGAAAGGATTGAGAAAACTATGATACATAAAATATATATGCACAAGCAGGATATATATGAATATATAATGTTTACCATTGCTGCGGTAGTAATGGTTATTGGGATTTATTTTTTTAAGTTCCCAAATCACTTTTCTTTCGGAGGCGTCAGTGGTTTATCTATAGTTTTATCAGAACTACTTCCACACACACCAGGTTATATCAACTTGGTAATTAATATTTTATTGCTTTTGTTGGGCTTTGTTGTTTTTGGCAAGGAGTTTGGTATAAAGACTACATACATTACTTTGCTTGTTTCTATTGGCCCTAGCTTACTCGAAAAGATTAGTCCTATGGATGGCCCTTTGACTGACCAGCCAGTGCTTGAGCTTATGTTTGCAATAGCGCTACCAGCATTTGCATCGGCAGTATTCTTCAACTTAGGTGCATCATCAGGCGGTACAGATATTGTTGCAATGATTCTTAAGAAATATACAAAGGTGGATATCGGTGCAGCACTTTTTATGTCTGACGTTATCATTGTCATTTCTGCATGCCTTGTATTTAATGTAGAGACAGGTCTGTTTTCACTTGTAGGACTATTGGCCAAATCCTTGGTAGTTGACGAGACTATCGAGAATATTAATCTTGCAAAGTACTTTACAATTATTTGCAATAATCCAGAGCCTATCGTCGACTTTATTATGAATGATCTTGGAAAGGGTGCTACTGTCTACAAAGCTGTCGGAGCATATGAGCACCAAGAAAAGACTGTTATTCTGACAATTCTAAAGAGACAGCAGGCAGTGGAATTAAAGAACTTTATCAGAAAGAACCAGCCGGGAGCCTTCATTGCCATCACAAATAGTAGTGAAATAGTAGGTAAAGGCTTTAGAGGGTATAATTAAAACTAGAATTAATATATGGAGAATGTTATGAATTTTACTTGGGGCATACTTGCACATGTAGATGCAGGTAAGACAACATTATCAGAATCCCTTTTATTTAATGGCGGTGCTTTAGCGTCTATTGGTCGTGTAGACCATGGTGACGCTTTTTTAGATACGGATTCTCAAGAAAAGAGCAGGGGAATTACTATTTTCTCGAAGCCGGCTGTTTTTGAATACGATTCTTCAAAAATGACTCTTTTGGATACTCCAGGTCATGTAGATTTTGCGACAGAGACAGAGCGGGCTCTTTGGGCCCTTGATGGAGCTATTCTTCTTATTAGTGGCCCTGATGGAGTTCAGCCACATACAAAAACCATATTTAACATTCTAAAGAAATCTCATGTTCCTACAGTTATTTTTGTAAATAAGATGGATATGACTGAGTCTAGCATAGAAGAGCTAGTTGAGCTTCTAAAAGGTGAGCTTACAGAAAACTGCGTGTTGTACGACGATAAGGAAGGCATTGCAGGTGAAAGTGAATCAGCAATGGAAGAGTTTTTTGAGACTGAAACAGTTAGTGACTCAACTATTGTGGAGATGTTTGAAGAAAGGCTGGTATATCCGGTATTTGGAGGCTCTGCCTTAAAGAATGAGGGTGTTGAAGAGCTTCTTGCATTTTTATCTTTAGTCTGCAAGGCAAGAGAGCAAAGAACTCAAATAGCTTCTCAAGAGGATTTTGCCGCACGTATTTACAAGATAGAAAGTCTTGGAAAAGATTGCAGACTTACTTTTGCAAAACTGACAAGTGGCAAAATAAAGGTAAAGGATGTTTTGCCAAATGGTGAGAAGGTCGATCAGATACGAGTATACTCGGGAAATAAATATGAACAGGTGAATGAGGCCAGTGCCTATGATGTAGTGGCCTTTGTTGGACCAAAGGAGACATTTGCAGGACAAGGACTTGGCAGGGAGGAGAATAGAGCGGAACTGAGTCTAACACCGGTTTTGCAATATCAAATTGATTTTACTGATGGCACCATACCGAGGGTTGCTTATCCAAATCTTATAAAGTTAAATGAGGAAGATCCATCTTTAAATGTAACCTGGGATTCTAGTCTTGAACAAATAAAGATTAATCTCATGGGGCAGGTTCAGACGGAGATTCTCACAAATAGAATCTTAGAAGAGCTTGGATATAAGGTTACTTTTGCAGAATGTGGAGTACTTTACAAAGAAACATTAAAGGAAAAGGTTGAGGGTGTAGGTCATTTTGAGCCACTTAGACATTATGCGGAGGCTCACATTCTCATGGAGCCGTTATCTGCTGGAAGTGGAATTGTTGTTGATGCTGATGTTTCAACAGATGAGCTTGCCCTCAATTGGCAGCGTCTTATTGAAACTCATATTTTGGAAAAGGATCATTTAGGTGTGGCGATAGGTGCTCCAATAACTGATGTTAAATTCACTATTGTTGGTGGAAAAGCTCACATAAAGCATACTGAAGGTGGGGATTTCAGGGAGGCAACTTATAGGGCTATTCGTCAAGGCTTTATGGAGGCAGGTACAACAGTTCTTGAGCCATATTTCATATTTGAAATAGCCGTTCCTTCAAATCAGATAGGAAGGGTAATGACTGACATTCAGAGTATGGATGGTAGCTTTGAAGCGCCAAATGAAGTGGATGGAGTGTCTGTACTTGTTGGGCGTTGCCCAGCGTCTACCATTCGAAATTACCAAGTAGTACTTGCTACATTTACAAAGGGCGAGGGCAGAATTTCACTGATTTATGATGGATATGATAATTGCCACAATGAGCAGGAGGTAATTGAGGCATTTGGCTATAATCCAGAGGAGGATATACAAAATTCGCCATCATCAGTTTTCTGTAGCCATGGTGCAGGGGATATAGTTCCATGGCAGGAGGTAAAGTCAAAATGTCATGTGCCTTGCCTGCAGGAAAAGAATGCTGCTGATGATATAGAGCAGGTCGGTACAAAAAGGATGAATCACAACGTTGATGAATGGTTGGATCCTGATGAAATCGACAAGATTCTCCATATGGCAACTCATAGTAATCACGGAAAGAATCCTAAGAAGGGATGGCATTATGGAGAAGGAAACAGGCCAAGACGGGTTGATTCTGATTATGTATACAAGGCCCCAAAGGAAATAAAACCTAGGGAAAAGTATTTACTTGTTGATGGCTACAATCTGATTTATGCATGGCCAAAATTAAAAGAAGTTTTGGATGTAAATCTTGATGGAGCCAGAGGAAAGCTTCTTGATATTCTCAGCAATTATAAGGCGATGACTGATTACAATGTAATTGCTGTATTCGATGCTTACAGAGTAAAAGGTCATGAAGTTACGGCCTCAGATTATCTTAATATTCATCAGGTCTTTACGGCAGAGGCTCAGACTGCTGATGCATATATTGAGAGATTTACTCATGAGCATGGAAAGAAGTATGATATTACAGTTGTCACTTCTGATGGTCTTGAGCAGGTAATAATTCGCGGGGCCGGTGCAAGGCTTTTATCCTCTAGGGAATTTATTCAAGAGGTGGAAAGACAGGCGGTTGAACTGCGAGAATTATATGACATTAAATAGGGTTTGGAAGATAATGGATTTATTGTGTATTTAACAATAAATCCATATTTTTTATATATAATCAAAAATGTTCCGATTGATTTGAAATGTGATTTTTTAAATGCTACGACTAAGGAGTTTTTTATGACAAAATATGAATTCCCAGAGGCTGAAAGAAAGGCATTAGAAAAACTAAATATACCCTTTGTAATATACCAATTTATTGACAAGAGAGTTGTGACATTGCTTGTCACTAATGGTATGTGCAGAATTATGGGAATGAAGAGGGAAGATATAGTCGTGCTCTTTGACAGAGATATGTATAAGGATACCCATCCAGATGATAAGGCTCGAGTTGCAGATGCTGCATTAAAATTTGCTCAGGGTGGAGATTCTTACGACTGTGTTTATCGTACAATGTCACACATTTTAGGAGACTATGCGATTATCCATGCCCATGGTGAGCATTTCTTTTCAGATAGTGGTGTGATGCTTTCTTGTACCATGTATATGGTGGAGGGCTTTGGTAGTGATGTAGAAAATAGCGTAACTGAAAAGATGGCATCAAACTTTAAAGACATGATGTCTAAAGAAAGCTTGATTAGGGATAATTTCTACGATACCTTAACAGGCCTACCTAATATGTCCTATTTCTTAACCTTGGCAGAGGCAGGAAAGAAGACTATTGAGGAGAAAGGCCAAACTCCAGCTATGATTTTCTTTGATATGGTTGGAATGAAGTTTTTTAATGAAAAATATGGTTTACGTGAAGGAGACAACCTTTTGGTGTCTTTTTCCATGATTTTAAAAAAGTATTTTCCTAATGAAAATTGCGGGCGAATGGGACAGGATCACTTTGCAGTTTTTACTGAATTGGATGGCGTTGAAGAGATTCTAAAAAGCATTTTCGAAGATGCGAAGTACGCTAACAAAGGAAGGTCACTACCAGTTCATGTAGGTATTTATTCTGATGATTTTGAGAATGTAACTGCAAGTAGTGCGTGCGATCGAGCAAAGATAGCAAGCGATAAAACAAAGGGAGTATACAACTCAACATTTTCATATTTCGATGATTTTATGAAGGAGGCAGCAGCACATCAGGAGTATGTGCTTCACACCTTTGAAATAGCAATAGAGAATGGGTGGATTCAGCCTTATTATCAGCAAATAGTTCGTTCGGTAAATGGATTAGTGTGTGATGAAGAGGCATTGGCAAGATGGATTGACCCTGTAAAGGGAATGATTCCGCCTAATCATTTTATATATGTTCTTGAGGATGCAAAACTTATTCATAAACTAGATTTATACATGTTGGAATGTGTACTTAGAGATTTAGAACTTACCATAGAAAAAGGTGGAACAGCGGTTCCAGTTTCAATAAATTTTTCAAAGTACGATTTCCAATTATGCGATTTGGTAGAGGAAATTAAGAAGAGGGTTGAAGCCTCAACTATAGGACCTGAGTTAATTACTATAGAGATTACAGAAAGCGTTTCTAGCTTAGAGGAGGAATTTGTAACAACTCAAATAGCACGTTTTCATGAGGCTGGCTTCAAGGTTTGGATGGACGATTTTGGTAGCGGCTTTTCATCTTTGAATATGTTGCAAAAGTTTGACTTTGACGTCCTAAAATTTGATATGAAGTTTATGCGAGAATTTGGTGCTTCTCGCAAGAATCATATTATTCTTACTGAACTTGTGAAAATGGCTACAAAGCTTGGGATTGAAACTGTTGTAGAGGGTGTTGAAACTGTCGAGCAGGTTAAATTCCTACGAGAAATTGGTGCTACAAAGCTCCAGGGATTCTATTTCGCAAAACCTGTTTCCATGGAAGAGTGGCTTGAAATCTACGGTGCAAATATTGGAAATATTATAGAAGATATGGAGCAGAGTTTATATTATGAAAAGATTGGAAGGGTTAATATTGTAGAACCTGACGTTAATGCGGATTATAACTGGACTGCTAATGAGTTTTTTGGTCAGATTCCTACAGGAATAGTTGAATTTCGAAAAGACAGCGTTGCCATAATGCGATACAACAACACATATGCAAAGTTCCTTCTTAAGATGGGATACGTGGATGAAACTGAATTAGGTAAGGAGCTTATAGTTACAAATAGGTGGCCGAGAGAGGCATTTATTGATGTCATTCGTAAATGCGTAGATAATAAGAATTGGGTGTACTTTGAGGAAATGCATGATAGTGGCTTAAGTATAGACGTATTCTTGAAATATTTAGGAACTAATCCAGTGACAAAGAGTGTGGCAATTGAAGTTGCCATCGTAAATATTGCAAATAATTAAAAACGGTTAGACAGGCATGACGTTATGTGATAGTATGTCTAGGAATTAAATAAAGTTTCATAGAGATTAGGTGCCCATAGTCCTTAGGATGGTATGGGTGAAAAGGGAATCTGGTGAGAATCCAGAGCGAAGCCGTCACTGTGTTAGGGAGTTTGTTTTCATATCACTGATTAATTTTGGGAAGAGAGAACAAGCATTGATCGAAGTCAGGAGACCTGCCTATTCTTTTAATTAATGATTTGCGGACTTTCGAATCTTAATTCATGATATTGATTGAATTAGGGTCGCACTATGCGACCCTTTTGATTTGTCGTCCGCGGAACTAGAAATGGAGGATGACAAAAAATGAAGAAAAAATTAGTTCACGCTTTGGCAGTGGTGATGAGTACAGCAATTGTATTTACAGCATGTGGAAGTAATGCAGACGATGCATCACAGCCAGCAGATGAGACTGTAGAAGCAACTACAGGTGAAACAACTAAGGAGGATGCGGATCAAGTGGCAGCAGACAATTGTGCAGCATTAATCGATGCAATTTATGTTCAGGAAAGAACTGATGAAACAGATGCTCAATGCGCAGCAGCAAAGGAAGCATGGGATGCTCTTACAGACGCACAAAAGGAATTAGTTGAGGGAGAGAACGCTGACCCAGATTACTTCGGAAAAGATACTGGCGATGCAAGTCTTGATGATCCTCTAAATCAGGACGAGATTGGCGAGAATGAAATCCTCGTAGTAAGCTTTGGTACATCATTTAATGATAGTCGTGTAAACGATATCGGTGGTATTGAAAAGGCAATTGCTGAGGCAAATCCAGACTGGTCAGTTCGTCGTGCATTTACAGCACAGATTATCATCAATCACATTCAGGCAAGAGATGGTGAAAAGATTGATAATGTAGAGCAGGCACTTGATAGAGCAGTTGCAAACGGGGTAAAGAATCTTGTGATTCAGCCAACACACCTTATGCATGGCGCTGAGTATGATGAACTTGTAGATGCTGTTGATTCTTATGCAGACAATTTTGAATCTGTAAAGATTGCAGAGCCACTTCTTGGTGAAGTTGGAGCAGATGCTACTGTAATCAACGAGGATAAGGAAGCAGTTGCAAAGGCAGTTGTGGCCCAGGCGGTTTCAGAAGGCGGCTTTGATTCAGTTGATGCGGCTGCAGAAGAAGGCGTTGCATTTGTATTTATGGGACATGGTACAAGTCATACTGCAAAGGTTACATATTCTCAGATGCAAACACAGATGAACGAGCTTGGTTATGACAATGTATTTATTGGTACAGTTGAGGGTGAGCCAGAAGAGACATCTTGTGAAAACGTTATTGAGGCAGTAAAGGCTGCTGGATATACAAAGGTAGTTCTTCGCCCACTTATGGTTGTTGCAGGTGATCATGCAAACAATGATATGGCTGGCGATGATGATGACTCTTGGAAGTCAATGTTTGAGGCAGATGGTAGCTTTGAATCAATTGAATGTCAGATTTCTGGTCTTGGCGGAATCGAAGCTATTCAGAAAATATATGTAGAACATACAAAGGAAGTACTTTAATTTATGAAAAAGAAATTTTTGACATTATTTACAATTCTTACAGTGGCAGCTCTTGCAATTGGTTGTGGAGATAAGGCTACAACTACAGAGTCGACAAATGAAGCAGCTACTGAGACAGTTCAAGAAACAGAGCAGGAGACAGCTGAAGAAACAATTTCAGAGGAAACAGAAGAGTCTACTGCAAAGCTTGATATTGAAGATGGTGTTTATGAGGTAGACTTCACTACTGATAGCTCAATGTTTCATATCAACGAGACTTTAAATGATAAGGCTGTCCTTACTGTCGAAAACGGAGTAGGAACTGTACATATTACACTTACATCAAAGAATATCGTAAACCTTTATTCGGGTTTTGCTGCTGATGCAGAGGCTGATGAGGAAAACTGGTTGCAGCCAACATTAGATGAGGTTACTTATGATGATGGAATGACAGAAGAGGTTAATGGCTTCGATGTCCCAGTACCAGTTATAGGAGAGGAGTTTGATCTTGCACTTCTTGGAACTAAGGGAACTTGGTACGACCACAAGGTAGTTGTTGCTAATCCTGTTGCTATTGAGGAATAGTATTTAATGAAATATTTCAAAATGATAATTGCTGCAGTGCTGGCTATTTGCTTAACAGCCTGCAGCTTTTTAAATAGCACAATTGAAAACGGAACCTATGAATGCCAGGTGACATTAGAAGGTGGTAGTGGAAGAGCAACAGTTGAATCACCTGCCGAGGTGACTGTTGATGATACGGGAAAGTCTGTAAGACTAGTCTGGTCTAGTCCCAATTATGACTACATGATTGTGGATGAAATACGCTACGAGAATGAAGCCACATCTGGTGATAATTCCGTATTTACGATACCATTTGATGAATTTGATAAGGGTTTTACCGTAATTGCGGATACTACTGCCATGAGTACACCTCATGAGATAGAGTATGAGATTACTGTCTATTCCCCTGATAGTGATACTTCAGAGGAAGAATTGACAAAAAAACTAGATGCATACTCCTTAGATAGTACCCCGGCAGATTTAGGGACTCTTGAAAAAGCAGGCTCTATGGAGCTTTCCTATGCCACTCAATTTTCTGTGGACTATTACGAGAATGAAGAGGGAAATAACTACACCTTAATTCAGATAGGAGAAGAGGGATCGGCTCAGTATTTTATGCTTGGGACTACTGATACGAAGCCGGATGGAGTGTCAGATAATGTTGTCTATTTAAATAGTATAGATAACACGTATCTCGTCTCTACATCTGTAATGGATTTGATTTGCGAAATTGGTGCAACTGATTCCATTGGTTTTTCCGGGACTGATTCAAATGACTGGTACATTAAAGAGGCAAAAGAAAAGGTTGCATCTGGAGAAATTATTTATGCAGGTAAGTATTCGGCTCCAGATTATGAATTGTTAGTCTCGAAAGATTGTAACTTTGCTATAGAAAATACCATGATTTACCATAATCCTGAGGTGAAGGAAAGGTTGGAAGAGCTTGGTATTCCAGTTATGGTTGAGCGTTCTAGCTACGAGAAAAATCCTCTTGGACGCTTGGAGTGGATTAAGCTTTATGGTGTTATATATGGAAAGCTTGATGTAGCTAATGAGGTTTTTGAAGAACAAGAGTCAAAGGCTCTTGCAATTTCAGATTTGGAGGAAACCGGTAAGACCGTTGCAATATTTTCAATAGATTCAAATGGGATGATATCTGTTAGAAAGCCTGGAGATTATTTGGCTTCAATGGTTGATATGGCAGGAGGAATATATGTTCCGTCAGAAGTAGATGGAGCTGATGAAAATGCTTTATCAACCATGAAGATTACAATGGAGGACTTTTATTTACAGGCTGCGGATGCAGATGTTCTTATTTATAACAGTACTATTGAAGGGGAGTTGTCTTCTGTTAATGAATTAATTGCAAAGGCAGATATACTTACGGATTTTAGTGCGGTAAAAAATGGGCAGGTTTACTGCCTTGAAAAAGGCTATTTTCAACAGAGTGCAGATGTGGCAGAATTTATAGAAGATGTACATTATATTTTAAGTGAGGAAAATCAGGAGCTAAAACACGTATATAAGCTTGAGGAGTAAACAGTGGAGAATAATAGTAGAAAATACGGATTATTATTGTTGGCAATGTTTATATTTCTGTTAGCATTTTTGGTAGTTAGCCTTGGGTTTGGAAGTGCTGACATTACCTTAAAAGAAATAGTTGATTCATTGGTTCATCCAGGGGATGTGCAGCTTGGCAAGATTATTATTTCCATTAGAATGCCACGCATAATTGCAGCTGTAATTCTCGGGGGAGCATTGGCAGTTTCTGGATTTTTACTACAGGTATTTTTTGGTAATCCTATAGCAGGCCCTTACGTTTTGGGAATATCTTCTGGTGCTAAATTATTAGTAGCACTTGTGATGGTATTTTTGCTTAGTCGAGGACAATATATTAGCTCAATTGGCATGGTTGCTGCAGCATTTGTTGGCTCACTTATTGCCATGGGATTAGTTATGATAATGGCCAGAAAAGTGCGAAATATGTCGTTGCTGGTAGTGTGCGGCGTAATGATAGGCTATATTTGTTCGGCTATCACAGAATTTGTTATCGCATTTGCGGATGACAGTAATATTGTAAACCTTCACAACTGGTCTTTAGGCAGTTTTTCTGGCGTTAGTTGGACGGAGGTAAATATCTCAGCAGTTATTGTAGTGATTACTATCGTAATTACGTTTTTATACTCAAAGCCAATTAGTGCCTATCAGTTAGGCGAGGTTTATGCTAGAAATATGGGAGTAAACATCAAACGTCTCAGAATAGTTTTAATCTTGCTTTCTAGCATTTTGTCGGCTACTGTTACTGCCTTTGCAGGTCCAATATCATTTGTTGGAATTGCAGTGCCACATATTATGAGGACAATCATGAAGACATCAAAGCCAATAGTGATGATTCCAGCAACATTTTTAGGCGGGGCAATTATTACTTTGCTTTGTGATAGTATCGCTCGAACTGCATTTGCGCCAAGAGAGCTGAGCATAAGCGCTGTAACAGCGATAGGTCTTGCTCCGATTGTTATTTATTTGCTGGTAAAGCGAAAAGAGGTATATCATGGCTAAAGGCATAGAATTAGATGCTTTAACAGTAGGTTATTCAAAACCAATAATTAAAGATATTGATGTTGAGGTGAAGCCAGGGGAAATTGTGGCCTTAATTGGCCCTAATGGTGCAGGAAAGTCCACGGTTTTAAAGACTGTCACTAGACAATTGAAGAAAATAGATGGACGAATTTTTGTCTTAGGGCAAGATGAAAACAGCTTATCAGAGGATGAATTGGCAAAGAAGTTATCAATGGTTATGACTGAGCGAATTCATCCTGAATTGATGAGCTGTTTTGACGTTGTTGCAACAGGCAGATATCCATACACAGGTCGACTTGGTATTCTTGCTGATGCAGATAGAGAAAAAGTCATGGAAGCCATAAAGCTCGTTGGTGCTGAGGCTGTAATTAACAATGATTTTATGAAAATAAGTGATGGACAGAGACAAAGAATAATGCTTGCTAGAGCTATTTGTCAGGAACCATCTGTTATGATTCTCGATGAACCAACGTCATTTTTGGATATACAGTTCAAGATTGATATACTAGGAGTTATAAAGAGGTTGGCAAAGGAAAAGAATATTGCGGTTGTGATGTCTATTCACGAGCTGGAATTTGTGCCAGCTGTCGCAGATATGGTTATGGCTGTAGATGGTAAAATTGTTGCAATGTATGGCACGCCAGAGGAAGTTATTACAGGGGAGAATATTTCTAGAATCTATCACATGGATTCTTCTGCTGGAGATGAATTGGTTGATGGCTTGTGGAAATATGCCACCGCATTGAAAGGTATATTATGTCAAAAGTAATTATGGTTCAGGGCACTATGTCCAACGTAGGAAAGAGCCTTTTAGTTGGAGCTTTGTGTCGAATTTTTAAGCAGGATGGTTATAAAGTGGCGCCTTTTAAGTCACAGAATATGGCCCTTAATTCATTTGTGTCAGCTGATGGGTTAGAGCTTGGAAGAGCCCAAGCCATGCAGGCTGAATGTGCGGGCGTGGAACCATCCGTATATATGAATCCAATTCTCCTAAAGCCTACAAATGATGTGGGCTCGCAGGTAATTGTGAATGGAGAAGTAGTTGGCAATATGTCTGCAAGGGATTATTTTGCATACAAGAAAAAGTTGGTGCCAGATATTCTAAGCGCTTATCACAAGCTAGAAGAGTGGGCAGACATTATTGTAATTGAGGGAGCTGGTTCTCCAGCGGAAATCAACCTAAAGTCAGACGACATTGTAAATATGGGAATGGCAAAACTAGTGGATGCCCCAGTACTTTTAGTAGGGGACATTGACAGAGGTGGTGTGTTTGCACAACTCCTTGGAACGCTAGAACTTTTAGAGTCTGATGAACGGGCTCGAGTAAAGGGCTTGATAATAAATAAATTCCGTGGTGACAAAACACTTTTGGACTCGGGAATTGGGATGCTTGAAAATATGGGAAAGGTTCCTGTAATTGGCACGGTTCCATATGCACATTTAATGATAGATGATGAGGATAGCCTTAGTGAGAGGCTAGGAAATGAAGTCGGTGTTACAGGAAATGCGATTGTTGATATTGCAGTAATAAGACTTCCGAGAATCTCAAATTTTACAGATGTGGCACCTTTTGAAAGTATTGCAGGTGTAAATGTAAGGTTTATTACAAATCCTAGAGATTTGGAAACAGCTGACTTGGCGATTATACCAGGAAGCAAAAATACCATTTCAGATTTGAAGTGGTTGAGAGAATCTGGTATGGAGGCAGCAATAAAAAAGTTCGCTGTAAATAAGCCTGTTGTGGGTATTTGTGGTGGCTTCCAGATGATGGGAAATCTAGTTGAAGATCCTGATTATGTAGAAGAAGGTGGCAGCATCAGAGGTATGGAACTACTACCAATTCATACAATTCTTAGTGGGGAGAAATACCGTAGTCAGACAGAGGATTGCTTTGAGGATTTAGATGGAATATTTGCTGATTTATTCGGGGAAGAGTTTGTTGGTTACGAGATACATAATGGTGTTTCTAACGTAAATACGGATACCGTTAATGGGCTTGTTATAGAGCGTGACGACGAGGGCAATATAATTCTATTACAGAGTGAAAATGTGCTTGGCACTTATGTTCACGGTATATTTGATAATGGAGATATTGCATTTAAGCTTGTGTCAGCCATAGCAGAAAACAAGGGCAGTGTACTTGGATTGACAGAGGAGTTTAACTATCAGGATTTCAAGGACGCTGAGTATGACAAACTTGCTGATATTGTAAGAAATAATATAGATATGGATTTTATATACGGGTTGTTAAATGAATAATATTGAATTTGTTTTACCAGGAGAAATTGAAAAGAGAAGCTTTGAAATAATAGGACAAGAGCTGCTTGAGATGGGCATTGAGATTCCCAAGGATCAGGAGCCTATTACAAAGCGTGTTATTCATACCAGTGCAGATTTTGATTATGCAGCCACAATGTGTTATTCCCAGGGAGCAATTGAAAAGGCCAAGGCTCTAATAAAGGCTGGAGCTGATATTGTCACTGATACAAATATGGCGAAGGCTGGCATTAACAAAAAGAAATTGGAACAGTTCGGAGGTCAGGTTCACTGTTTTATGGCTGACGAGGATGTGGCTGCTGAGGCAAAAGTGCGCCAAGTTACAAGAGCTACTGTATCCATGGAGCGAGCAGCCAAGCTTGGTAAGCCAGTTATTTTTGCAATTGGAAATGCGCCTACTGCACTTATTTCTCTTTACGAGATGATGGAAGCAGGAGATTTTACACCGGAATTTGTTATCGGAGTTCCAGTAGGCTTCGTAAATGTGGTTGGGGCTAAAGAATTATTTCTTAATTCTGAGGTACCATACATAATCAACAAGGGACGCAAGGGCGGCAGCAATGTGGCTGCAGCTATCGTAAATGCGTTGTTATACAATATATGAAAAAAGGATTTACTACAGGAAGCTGCGGGGCAGCGGCTGCAAAGGCGGCAGCGTACATGCTGTTAACTGGGCAGGAGAAATTAAATATTGAGATTGAAACACCTGCAGGGATAATGTTTAAGACCGACTTAGTTGATGTAAAACGTTCAGAGGAGCAGGTTTCTTGTGCTGTAATAAAAGATGGTGGAGATGATCCTGATGTGACTACTGGTGCCCATGTTGTGGCAACGGTATCTATTGTTGAGGAATTTGTTGATAGTCTTGAAATCGAAATTGATGGCGGAATAGGAGTAGGTCGAGTTACACTACCTGGGCTTGATCAGCCAGTAGGAAATGCTGCAATCAATCATGTGCCCAGGGAGATGATAACGAAGGAAGTGACAGAGGTTTGCTCGTTTTTAGATTTTAAAGGAAAGCTTCGTGTAGAGATTTCCATCCCTGAAGGGGTTGAGCTTGCTAGCAAGACTTTCAATCCAAGGCTTGGAATTGTGGATGGAATTTCAGTTCTTGGTACAACAGGCATTGTAGAGCCAATGAGTAACAAGGCTTTGATTGACACAATAAAGGTTGAGCTTGAACAAAAAAAGGCTCTTGGTTACAAAATTGTGGCAGTATCACCTGGAAATTATGGCCTGAATTTTATGAAAGACCAGTATGATTATGATTTGGACGCCAGTGTTAAATGTTCAAATTTCATAGGTGAGACGATTGATATGTCTTGTGATTTAGGTTTTGAAGGAATTCTCCTTACAGGACACATCGGGAAGCTCGTAAAGGTTGCAGGGGGTATTATGAATACCCATTCTCATGAGGCAGATGCCAGAATGGAAATACTAACAGCATCAGTGATTCGAGCAGGTGCAGATGCAGCGTTGGCGAAAGAAATTCTCGACTGCCTTAATACAGAGGAGGCCTTAAGATTAATTGAAGCTAATGGATTCTTATCAAAAACAATGGATATTATTCTTGAAAAAGTTCTTTTCTATTTGGACTTTAGAAGTCAGAAAAGAATAAAAATAGAGTGTATTTTATATTCCAATGAATTTGGACTGTTGGCAGAATCAAAAGGTGCTAAAAGTATGATAAAATACTTTAATAAAGGCGATTTTATTGGTGAGTGAAGATGATATATTTTGTAGGTGCCGGATGTGGTGCGGCAGACTTAATTACCGTTAGAGGTATGAATTTAATAAAACTGGCAGATGTGGTTATTTATGCTGGCTCCTTGGTAAATCCTGAACTGCTTAAATATGCAAAGCCGGATTGTGAGATATACAACAGTGCTACTATGAATCTTCCTGAGGTAATGGATGTGATGGTAACAGCTGCATCTGAGGGCAAGACTGTTGTGAGACTTCACACTGGTGAGCCTAGTATTTATGGTGCAGTTCAGGAGCAGATGCACATTCTCGATAAAAAGGGGATTGGCTATGAGAGTTGCCCTGGGGTAAGCGCATGTTTTGGTGCTGCATCTAGCCTTAATTTAGAATATACCCTGCCGGATATTAGTCAATCATTGATTATTACTAGAATGGCTGGCCGTACAGGTGTACCTGAAAAGGAATCAATAGAAAGCTTTGCTGCACACAATACGTCAATGGCAATTTATCTTAGTGCGGGAATGATGGAAGAATTGCAGCAAAGACTTATGGCTGGTGGATATGCTAGTGATACTCCAGCAGCCATCGTTTATAAGGCAACGTGGCCTGACGAGGAGAAATATATTTGCACGGTTGATACATTAGCCGCTACAGCAAGTGAGGCTGGAATCAAGAATCTTGCAGTTGTTTTAGTTGGAGATGTAATCGCAAAATCCGGTTATTCTCTATCCAAATTATATGATCCAGATTTTGAAACAGGATTTAGGAAACCTAATGATAGAAAGACGACTAATTAGAATTGCATATTTTACTGAAAATGGAGCAAAGTTGTCCACAAAGATTTCGGCAGGGCTTATGAATGATGTGGTCGAGACAAAGCCAGAGGATATCAGTCTAAAAGAATGGACCAGGGATTGCTTTGACTATAAGCTGCCAATTATTTTCATTGGCTCAGTTGGCATAGCAGTCAGGACTATAGCTCCATTTGTTGCAAACAAACTAACAGATTGTCCAGTGGTGGTTGTAGACGAGTTGGGAGAGAATGCTATTCCAATTTTGTCGGGGCATTACGGAGGAGCAAATGACCTTGCAAGACAGATAGCTGCCATAATAAATGCAAATGCTGTTATTACTACAGCAACTGACATCAATAACGTATTTGCGGTAGATGTATTTGCAAAGAAGAATGGACTTTTTATTACAGAAAAGGACAAGATTAAACAAGTTTCTTCCAAGGCTTTAAAGGGTGAAAAACTGGAAATAAAACAGAATGAGAAATATATAGAAATTGAGGGGCTAAAGCTTGTTCCAAGGAGAACAATACTAGGAATTGGCTGTAAAAAGGGAAAGAGTTTTGAGGAATTAAACGAATTTGTAAAAGCGAATTATTCAGAAGAAGAATTGCGGGATTCTCTATATGGAATTTGCTCTATAGATGTAAAGGGAGAGGAGCTTGGTTTGCTAAAACTTGCAAGCTATTATGGCACTTCTTTTATTACATTCTCAGCAGAGGAATTGGAGAGAGTTGTTGGAGATTTTAGTGATTCTGATTTTGTAAAGGATACAGTGGGGGTTGGAAATGTATGCGAGCGAGCAGCACTTGCATTAGCAGGTGATAATGGACAGCTGATTAAACATAAAATTGCCCACAATGGAATGACACTGGCAGAGGCAAGACGAGGAGAACAATGACTGGAAATATTTACGTAATTGGAATGGGACCTGGATTTAAATCCATGATGACACAGGAGGCATTTGCCGCAATGGAAAATGCTGATGTTATTGTGGGATACACAGTTTACGTTGATTTGGTAAGGGAACACTTTCCAGAAAAGGAATTCTTTACAACACCTATGAGGCAAGAAATAGAGCGTTGTAAGGCTTGTTATGAGTTTGCGTTAGATGGAAAGAACGTTGCATTTATCTGTAGTGGAGATGCTGGTGTCTATGGAATGGCAGCACCAGTGTTTGAACTATTGCCAGACTACATAGATTCTGGAATCACTTCTGAGAATATTATTGTTATACCAGGAATTACCGCGGCACTTTCAGGGGCAGCTGTTCTTGGGGCACCAATCAATCACGATTTTTGTCTCATAAGTTTAAGTGATTTATTGACACCCTGGGCAGTAATTGAAAAAAGACTAAAGGCATCAATTGACGGAGATTTTGCAATTGCCCTTTATAATCCATCAAGTCATAAACGACATGACTATTTACAAAAGGCCTGTGACATTATGCTGGAGGCTGGAGCTAGAGAAGATAGAGCCTGTGGCTTTGTTGAGAATATTGGTAGAGATGGTCAGAATTATACCGTATGTACATTAGGAGAACTTCGAAAAAAGCAGGTAAATATGTTTACAACTGTATTTATCGGAAATTCTAATACAAGAATCATAGAGGGCAAGCTGGTCACTCCAAGGGGATACAAATATGAATAAAGTGGTTATTTTCGGTGGTACAACTGAAGGTCGAATGCTAGCGGAGACTTTGGCAGACAATGATGTAATCTGCATTTATTGTGTTGCCACGGAATACGGTAGAGAGCCAATTGATGAATCAAGCAGTATTCATATTCATTCAGGTAGAATGGATGCTGAAATGATGGTAAAGCTCTATGAATGTGAGCGTCCTGATGCAATTATTGACGCTACCCACCCATACGCAGAGGTGGTTAAGGCGGAAATCGATGCCAGCGTTTCGAAATATGAGCGCGTACCATTTTTTAGAATAGCTAGAGAAGAAGATGATTTGGATTTGAGAGATTGTACTTTCTTCGAATCTGCAGAGGGATGTGCAAAAGCGCTTGAGAGTACATCTGGTACCGTTTTTCTAACTACAGGAAGTAAGGAACTGGCAGCTTTTTGCAAAAATGAGAGCCTGCGAGAACGACTGGTAGCTAGAATTATTCCCAACGAGGAAAGTCTTGAAATATGTAAAACTCAGGGATTAAAGGGAAATCAAATTGTGGCCATGCAGGGACCATTCTCAAAGAGAATGAATGTGGCTTTACTAAAAGAATATCAAGCGGAAATTCTTGTTTTAAAAGAAAGCGGAAAAGCAGGAGGAGAGCTTGAGCGTATTGAGGCAGCAAGGGCTTGCTCGGCTCGATGCTTTATTATAAAAAGGCCAAATACTAATATAAATGCGTTTACCTATCAGCAGGTTTTAGAGCATTTATTTAAAAAGTTTGATATTAAGCCTGTGGAGGTTAAAGAAAGTCTCAAGGATGCCATAAAAGTAGATACAAAGCTGGATGTTACTCTAGCTGGTTTTGGCATGGGATTTGCAACACTTACAGAGGAAGTAAAAAGGGCTATTGAAGAGGCAGACTACATTTTTGGTGCGCCTAGGATGATAGTTGGTGTGGATACAAAAGCAAAGAAGTATCCTTACTATTTAGCAAAGGATATCGTTCCTTGCCTTACTGAGATTGCTGCAGGTATTTCACTTGCAACAAAAAAAGCTGTAGTTTTATTTTCAGGCGATACAGGATTTTACAGTGGTGCTACTAAATTAGAGAAAGCCCTTTTGGATTTGAATTACTGCAAGGTTAGAATTAGTCCTGGTATTTCTTCAATAAGTGCACTGGCTGCAAAGGCAAAGGTAAATTGGCAGGGAGCAAATATTTTTAGTACTCATGGAATAAAGCTTGAAGAGTGGCTTCCACAATTGATTCAAGCGGCCAGGTTTTCTGAGAGGACTTTTATTATCACATCTGGCGCAAAGGATGTACGCTTGATTGGGGAAAAGCTGATGGAATTGGAGTCTCAATATGATTTCAGATATAGAATCTTCGTTGGGACAAATCTTTACAATGATGAAAAGCTTGAGTGGCTGACCCCAGAAAAATGTTCTAATTTCGATAAGGATGGATTATGCACAGTTCTTGTTATAAATGAGAATTACAGAAACAAGACCCTGGCACCAGGCATTACTGATGAGGAGTTCATTCGAGAGAATGTGCCTATGTCCAAAGAGGAAATAAGAGCACTTTCCATATGTAAATTGCGACCATGTAAGAATGCAATTATATATGATGTTGGAAGCGGAAGTGGATCAGTTGCTGTTGAATTAGGATTATTAGATTCAAGTATTAACGTATATGCGGTGGAATTAAAGCATGAGGCTTGTGAGCTTATAGAGAAAAATGTCTGCAAGCATAATCTTTTTAATGTTTCTGTAGTTGAGGGGACAGCACCGGAAGCACTAGAGGGATTACCAGTACCTACACATGTATTTATAGGCGGCAGTGCTAAGAGACTAGATGAGATTATCACTCATTTAGAGTCATTTAATTCGCAAATACGAATTGTGATTAATGCAGTTACCTTTGAGACAATTGCAGAAATAAATATGATGTTGAAAAATCATGGTATTGAAAATGCAGATATTGTACAAGTATCTGTGAGCAAAGCAAAAAAGGCAGGAGAATACCATGTGATGCAGGGGCAAAATCCTGTATATGTAGTTTCATTTAATATCTAGCAACCAGTTACGCTATCAAGCCTAAGCTATTGCTTACATTCACTACATGTTCATTTCAGCAATACTTAGAGCTTGATAGCTACTGGTTTAGGAGGTGCTATGAAATATCCAAGATTTATGCTAGCGGCTGTGAAGAGCGGCAGCGGAAAGACTACTATTACCTGCGGCACTTTAGCAGCACTTAAAAACAAAGGACTAAAACCATGTAGCTTTAAAAGCGGTCCGGATTACATTGATCCTATGTTTCATAGAAATGTCATAGGAGTTCCATCTGGAAATTTAGATACTTTTTTCACTGACGAAAGCACAACAAAATCATTATTTTTTAAAGAGTTTTCAGGTGATATTGCTGTAATCGAAGGCGTAATGGGATTATATGACGGAGTAGGCGGACTTGAGCTTACAGGTTCATCCTATGATTTGGCGGGGGTTCTTCAGACCCCAATTATTCTCGTTATAGATGCAAAGGGCGCAGGTCGTTCAGTATTAGCAGAGATAAAGGGCTTTTTGGATTATGATCCAAAGAAGCTTATCAAAGGAGTAATACTTAATAAAACCAGCGCTGCTTTTGGTAATAAGCTAGGCGAATTAATTGAAAATGAACTGCAAATCAAGTGTTTTGGAGTTGTGCCAGAGGAAGATAATATCGCTCTTTCAAGCAGACATTTGGGACTCTTAATTCCAAGTGAGATTCCTGATATCAAAGAAAAGCTTTCAAAAGAGGCAGAGCTTATTTCTAAAGGAATAGATTTGGATGCAATAATTGATTTAGCAAATTCTGCAGCTGACATAGAGCAAGTGGAGGTTTTGGAGCCAGCAAATTCTCAAATAGGTCAGGGACTGAGGCTTGCAGTTGCCAGGGATGAGGCTTTTTGCTTTTATTACAGAGAAAATCTTGAGATGTTTGAACAGCTTGGAGTTGAGTTGGTTCAGTTTTCACCAATATCTGATACTCATTTGCCAGAGAATATTCAAGGAATCATTCTTGGTGGTGGGTATCCAGAGGATTATTTGACGGAGCTACATGCCAATACATCCATCAAGACGGATATACGAAAGGCCATGGATCACGGAATGCCATTGCTGGCAGAATGTGGTGGTTTTATGTACCTTCTTGATAGCATAAAAAATGATAAGGGCAAGGTCTTCACTATGGTTGGCGCCATAAATGGCGAGGCTGAGTGGACTGGAAAGTTGACTCGTTTCGGATACATTTCCATAGAAATGGATGGTTTTACCATAAAAGGACACGAGTTCCATTATTATGACACAGATAATAACGGCTCTTCATTTGTGGCGACGAAGCCTAGTGGAAATCGTAGCTGGCCTTGCATTCACAAGGTGGGCGGCTCTTACATTGGCTTCCCGCACTTGTATTATCCATCAGCACCAAAGTTCGTAGAAAAATTTGTGGAGGCGATGAAAAATTATGGCGGAAACTAGATATTTATTTGACGATATTTTAGAGAATAACCTAAGCATTGAACCATTAAATAAAGATAACTACGAGAAAGTTAAAAAGGAATGGGATAGGGTTTCAAAGCCAATTAATAGCTTTGGCGCCTTAGAGGATTTACACTCAAGGATTGCTGCAATTCAGGGTTATGACACCCCGGATTTATCACACATGCGTCTTATAGTGTGCTGTGGTGACCATGGAATCGTTGAAGAGGGGGTTACTCAATCTGAGCAGGACGTAACTCGTATATGTGCAACAAATATTGGCAAAGGCCTGACAACAGCTGGAACAATGGCTAGGGCTCTTGGTGTTGATATTATGGCGGTGGATGTTGGAATTAATTATTCAAAGGAGGTGCCATATACTCTCAATCGTAGGGTAAAATATGGAACCTGCAATTTCTTAAAGCAGCCAGCTATGTCAATCGAAGAGTTTTCTCGAGCAGTTCAGGTTGGAATGGATTTGGTGAAGGAAAGCAAGGAAGCTGGTTTTACAACAATTCTCCTTGGAGAGATGGGAATTGGAAACACGACTTCAGCGGCTGTAGTGGCAGGTTATTTGCTTGATTTGAATGCAGAAGCAGTAACAGGTAGAGGTGCTGGTCTTGATGATGAGGGGCTTAGCAGAAAACGTGCTGTAGTTTCAATGGCATTATCAATGTATAGCGGACTTTCTCCAGTGGAGGTTTGTGCAAATTTTGGTGGCTTAGAATTGGCTGCTATGACAGGTGTTGTAATTGGTGGAGGCTTGTACAAGGTACCAATTATTATAGATGGCATGCTTAGCCAGGTATCAGCCCTTGTTGCTGATAGATTGATAGAAAATGCAAAGGATTATTTAATCCCTTCACATATTAGTAAGGAACCAGTTGCTATGAAGCTGGCAAGCAAGCTTAAGCTTCCAAATGTTTTGGATGCAAATATGGCTGTTGGCGAAGGAGTAGGGGCTTTGATGATGGCTCAACTGTTAAAGCTAACAGATGTTGTATTTCATGATGCGTTAAAATTTGGCGACTCAGGAGTGGAGCAATACGAAAATTTTGAGCAAAAGGAATAGTTATGATTGTTTTAATCTATGGCGGAAGTGGCAGTGGGAAATCTGCATACGCCGAAGACTATGTTTGTAAACTAAAGGCGAAAAACAAATTCTATTTGGCGACTATGGCAGCTTTTGATGAGGAATCAAAGTCAAGGATAGCTAGGCACAGAGAGCTTCGAAGTGGTAAAGGGTTTGTTACGTTGGAGCATTCATCCGATGTATGTAATGCTATTTTTGAAATCGATGAGGTTGATGAGGGCGAATTCTCAACAGACCCATTAGCGCCTCAAAAGCCTACTATTCTATTGGAATGTATGTCAAATTTGGTTGCCAATGAAATGTTTCGGGATGGAAAAATTAATCCAGAGAAGTATTGCGTTGACAAAATACTAAAGGATGTTGGCGAGCTTGAAAAAGCTGCATCTACTCTTGTAATAGTTTCAAATAACATTTTCGAGGATGGGGTAAGTTATGATAGCGGGACCAAGGAATATCTTCGAGCACTTGGTTCAATTAATAATAAAATAGCCGCAAGGGCTACCGAGGTCTACGAGGTGGTTGTAGGAATCGGAATCAAGATAAAGGAATAATTTATGACAGTACTTAAATCTATAGCAGTTGCATTCTCCATGTACTCACGTATTCCAATGCCTAGATTCAAATGGGCCTCTGAGGATATGAAATACCATTTGATTTTCTTCCCATGGATAGGAGCTGTGATCGGTGGGCTAGAATATTTATGGCTTATTTTTTGCACTAAATACGAGATAACTCATATAGCCTTTGTGGTGGTGGCAATGGCGTTGCCTATCATAGTGACAGGGGGCTTTCATTTGGATGGGTTCATGGATACAAGTGATGCGTTGGCTTCTTGGGGAGACAAGGAAAAGCGCCTTGAGATACTAAAGGATTCTCATGTTGGGGCTTTTGCTGTTATTCGTCTTATTAGTCTGGGATTAATCTTGTTTGCTTCACTTCTTACAGTGGATATGAATGGCTTTGTGGCCTGGCTATTTTCTCTTTTTGCCATAAGAGCCGTTAGTGGAATTTGTGTTGTGAGAAATAAAAAGGCAAAATCTGATGGAATCTTAAATACTTCCGCTGTGACAGCAGCCGATAATGTTGTGGTATTTTGCCTGGCCATTCAGTTTGTTACCTGCACCTTGGTTGCGGGAATGAACCTAGGACTATATTGGACTATGGCTATGTTAGCTATAGCAGTTTCACTGGTTTATTATATTTATGTTGCATATTCTAAATTTGGTGGAATCACTGGGGACTTGGCAGGTTGGTTTGTTTGTGTGGGTGAGACACTTACAGCCGTTGCTGTTGCATTATTCTCGGTAATTAGGTAAGAAAATGACTAGGAAGATTACATTAATTAGACATGGTAAAACATCTGGAAATGCTGAGAAGAGATATATTGGTGTGACGGATGAGCCTTTGACAATTTCTGGTGAAAATGAAGTTAAGCATAGGGATTATCCAGAAGCAAATATTGTTTTTTCCAGTCCTCTTTCTAGGTGTATTAGGACAGCAGAGTTGATTTATCCTAATAATGAAATTATCGTTATTGATAATTTACGGGAGACGGATTTTGGATTATTTGAGGGAAAGAATTACCTTGAACTTCCAGGATTGCCTGAATATCAGCAGTGGATTGAAAGTGGTGGCGAGGCAGCTTTTCCAAATGGAGAAGGAAGGCAAGATGCTATCCTGCGAATGATGGATGGCTTTAATGAGATTCTTGAAAGAATGGGGGACGCAAATCAGATTTCTATTGTAGCTCATGGTGGAACCATTATGGCTATATTAAGCGAGATATTTGGCGGGGATTATTATTCATATCATGTAGAGAATTGCGAGGGATATACTTTTGATTTATCATCTGACGGCATTTATAGCGGGCTTTGTCCTCGATCTTTTAATAGGTGATCCAATAAAATTACCACATCCTATCAGATGGATTGGAAATTTAATAGGTGGATTAACAGCGTTTTTTTTGAAGAAGGCTGATTCGAGTTTGGATTTGGAAAGAATTCCATCAATGAAAAGAAGGATGGGATTTGCTCTTGTAATTATCGTAATTACGGTTACTGGTGGCATAGCCTTTGGAATACTGTTTTTGGCCTACACAATTAATACAATATTTGGGGTTATTATAGAGATGGTGATGACATGCTATTGCCTTGCAGCCAAATCCTTGTATGTTGAAAGTATGAGGGTTTCAAAAGCACTTGATGAAGGATTGGAATCAGGCAGGAAAGCAGTGTCGATGATAGTTGGCAGGGACACCCAATCTCTCGATGAGAATGGAGTTATAAAGGCGGCGATAGAGACAGTCGCAGAGAACACCTCAGATGGCGTTATCGCTCCAATGATTTATCTTGCCATAGGCGGGCCTGTGCTTGGCTTTATTTACAAGGCAATTAATACCATGGATTCAATGGTTGGATACAAGAATGATAAGTACATGGATTTTGGTAGGGTAGCAGCGAAGCTTGATGACGTGGTGAATTTTATTCCAGCCAGAATCAGTGCTTGGTTAATGATTCTTAGTTGCTTGTTTTTGGGACCTAAGTACAGCATGTATAATGCTATTCGCATTCACCTAAGAGATAGATATAATCATACAAGTCCAAATTCAGCCCAAACGGAAAGTGTTTGTGCAGGCGCCCTAGGAATTAGATTGGCAGGACCGGCTAGTTATTTTGGCAAAAAAGTATTAAAGCCATATATTGGCGATGATACAAGACCCATTTCAAAACTTGATATTAAACGAGCAAATATACTTATGATTGCAACTGCAATATTGTGTCAGATTTGTTGTGTTGGAATACTGTTAATATTTGTTTTGTAAGGAGTAAATTAGACATGCATGGCGGAGACGTTTATAGAAATAATATTCATTTTGACTTTTCAGTTAACATTAATCCTCTTGGAATTCCCCAAGAGGTTCAATGGGTTCTTACTGAAGCGGCACTTCATGCCAATAAATACCCGGACATTCTACATGAAAGATTAATTTCAGAGACGGCAAGTATTTTTGGTGTTAATGGAGAGCAGATTGTCTATGGTAATGGTGCGTCAGAAATAATTATGGCAATTTGTCATAGTGTTGCACCAAAAAAGGCTATGCTAGTAGCTCCTTGCTTTTTGGGATATTCAAATAGCCTAAAGAGCGCATTTCCAAAATGTCAGATTGTTTATCATTATTTACAGGAAGACAATGGCTTTGAGTTGCACCATGATATAGTGGAGCAAATTTTGGTTGAGAGACCATCCCTATTGTTTTTGACTAATCCAAACAACCCAAATGGTCTTTTAATTGAGAAGGATTTGCTACTGGATATTATTAGTGCCTGTGATAAAGTTGGAACAATACTAGTTGTAGATGAGTGCTTTTTACCTCTGACAGGCCAGGAGAAGGAGTGCTCACTTGCATATGATATTTCAAATTATAAGTCTGTTATTGTGCTTAGGGCATTTACCAAAACATTTTCTATTCCAGGTGTCAGAATCGGATATGCGATATGCTCAAAGAAGGGTATCGCTGATGGATTGAAGGCTCATTTGCCTGAATGGAATTTATCAATATTCGCCCAAATGGCCGGGGCAGAATGCCTAAAGCATAATGATTATGTAAATGAGGCAGTAAAGCTCATCAGTCGAGAAAGAGAATTCCTAATAGATTCTCTCATGAAGCTTCATCTAAAGGTTTTTGAATCAGATGCCAATTTTATATTATTCAAGAGTAGAGATAAAGAATTGGTGGAAAAGCTTTTGGACTACAAAATTCTCATAAGAGATTGTTCTGATTTTGAGGGATTGGATAGAGGTTACTATAGAATAGCTGTAAAACAGCACAACGAAAATGAAGGGCTGCTTACAGCTATACAGGATGTTTTATTCTAATTCTTTTATATATTTGGACATAGTATTCAACACAAGCTTCTTGTTGCCACTCCATAGAGGGGCAATGAGAAGTTTTTTTGGGCCATCCCCAGTGAGACGGTGGATGACAGTTTCATTTGGCAAAAGCTTTAGACATTCTCCAACTAGTCTACAATATTCGTCTAATTCGTATATACGAAATGGATTCTCTAGGTACATATCTGCCAGCTTTGTGCCTTTTAGAATATGTAAAAGCTGTAGCTTGATACCGAAGAGAGTAGGTTTTAGCTTTGACAAATAATCTACGGTTTCGAGAATATCTGCATTGCTTTCTCCAGGTAGGCCGAGTATGACGTGAATAACGACTTTTAGACCTTGGTCAGTAAGTCTCTTGTAAGCATCCTCAAAAACAGTAAGCTCATAGCCTCTATTTATTAGTATTGCAGTATCCTCGTGTATAGTCTGCAAGCCTAGTTCCACCCAAACTTCTTTTGTCTTATTTAATTCAGCCAAGAAAGCAATCATTTCATTGGAAAGGCAGTCGGGCCTAGTTCCAATTGAAAGCCCCACGATCTGGGGCTGCTCTAAAACTTTCTCAAATAAATCCATCAAGCGATGTTGGTCCCCATAGGTATTGGTAAATGACTGAAAGTATGCAATATACTTTCGTTCAGACAACGGAATCTTTGAAGAAATCTTTGAATCTACTAATTCTCTAGCCATAGCTATTTGATCTTCAATATCAAGCCCCTTTGCAGCAAAATCTCCCGAGCCGCCTTCAGAACAAAAAATGCATCCCCCCGTACTTATTGAACCATCGCGATTTGGACATGTACATCCGCTGGTTAATGAAAGCTTATAAACCTTCGTCCCATATTTATTTTTTAGATAATCCGATAAACTCATATAATTCATGAGTAAATCATATCCCCAAAGCGCCCATTTTTCAATAATCCTATCCCAATGTTCCACTTCACAGTCCACGACTACTGTCTATACCGAGCCCCTGCCCAGGCCCCGCCCTGCCCCTCAGCCACAAACTCTGCATTCAGATTATGATTTTCTAAGAGGACAGAGTCGCTTCTTTTAATGTGCGCGTTCTTTCAATTATTTGCACTTCTTGCAGATTTGTATTTACTGCACAGACATACATAACTTTTATTCAAATGCTTCCAAAACAATCTTAGGAATAATTGTGTGATTTTGGAATGAGATTAGTAGAACAGAAATATGATTTTGATGGATATGGACATGCCGAGCCATGGACGGCGAGGCAAATGAACTCTG
>JAEEGL013205716.1_pt1 | contig 28911 bp, 23 predicted proteins | sample 9134231 | NCBI WGS metagenome assembly JAEEGL01 (sample SAMN16246548, study PRJNA631951) | gut metagenome | biome: gut microbiome; feature: rumen; material: fiber-attached | host: Bos | place: Iran: Karaj | collected 2018-10 | reverse complement strand
CGGTCGTGGATCTTCCGGAGATCTCCGGCCGGGTCTCTCGTGAGAACGGTAAAGGCCGGCAGGCCGTCCTCGATGCGGTAGAGGCCGCAGAGCCACACAGCCTGCGAGCCCCTGGGCTGGATCATGTATTTATCTCCGGTCTTCTTGCGGCCGTCCGTGCCTGTGAGATGCTCCCATTCATAATACCAGGAGGCCGGAATGACGCAGCGCCGCCGTTCCCAGGCTTCCCGGAAGCTGGGCTTCCCGGCCGCCGTCTCGCAGCGCGCGTTGACCAGAAGAGACTTCCCGGGAATCTGAAAGCCCCATTTCATCGGAAAGACGGCCTGGCGCCCGTTCCGGTCCGGCGCGATGACCGGCACCACGTTGGTCGGCCGGATCTCCCCGGACTGCAGGACCGCGTGGCCTGCGTGGACAAACTTCCGCGCAAGCGGAGAACGCATCGTTTCCGCAATGATCTCCCTGAATTCTTCTGTGTCCGGTTCTACGTAGAATCTCGTGCACATGGCTCACATCTCCTGCCATTCCGGCTCCGGATCCTCTTCCGGAGCCAGCGCCCTCTCTGTCTCCCGCTCTTCCGAACCGCGGAGCGCCTCGCTGAAGCCCTTCAGCGCGTCGAACGGTGCGAATATCTTGGCGCGCTGCCCCGTGTCCATCCGCGGATGCCGGATCCGGAAAGGATCGAGCCGGTCGTGTTTCGGCTTTCCCTTCCGGAAGACCTCCCGGTACCGGAAATCCGCCGGCATTGTCATGACGCCTATCGTACTCATGGTTCGCTGCCTCCCGTCGCCGGCGGGACGCACGGCCTATGCCCTGTGCCCGCCGATCTGCTGATTCCTCTCCAGTGTCGTCGCGCCCGGAAGAAGGTCCATGCCTTTGAAGACCGCATTTGCCCCGTACTTCTTCCGCACTTCCAGCATTGCGCCCTGGAGCCGCCGGTCTCTTTCCAGCGCCTCATAGTCCACAAAGAGATCCATCTGATACATGCCCTCGTCCGGCAGCACGTTCTCCGCCGCAACGCCCAGCCGCCGGTACAGAAGCCGGTGGTCTGTACGCGCGTCAAACTGCCCCAGAAGCGCCTCTGTGATGAGCTGCGCATTGTTCGTCAGCATCCCGGTCTTCACGGCTCCTACACTGTGTTTCGGATGCACACGCCCGTAAAAATCCAGACTCAGCGGTCCGTCGTAATCCGGCACTTCATCCAGACTCTTATAGTCATAGGACACCCACCAGGAAAGTGCGCAGGTCACGAGCCCCTTTGCAAACAGATCCGCGCAGAGCGTCTCGATCATTTCCTTAAAAACGATCCGCGCTTCCTCATACTTGTAGGGTCTCGGGAGCACCTGCCCGTTGCTTAAGCTGTGCCCGTCGCTCCGGTAGGACTTGATGTCCGTCATCGTGACCGGCTCGATCCCCCAGGCATGGTCGATCAGGATCTCGCCGTCGATGCCGAAGGTCTTGTAGAAAAACTCCTCGTCCCACTGCGTCCGCGCGGCGACGTCGCCCATCGTGTACATGGCCGCTGCCTGAAGCCGCCGCGCCTTGCCCCTTCCGATCTGCCAGAAGTCCGTCAGCGGCCTGTGGTCCCACAGAAGAAACTTGTAGGAATCCTCGTTCAGCTCCGCGATCCGCACGCCGTCCCTGTCGGCCGGGCGCTTCTTCGCCACGATATCCATCGCCACCTTGGCAAGATACAGATTCGTCCCGATTCCGACCGTTGCCGTGATGCCTGTCGTCCGCAGCACTTCCCGGATCATGGTCATCGCCATCACGTGCGCCGGATGCACGCCCGTGCGTTCCGCCTCTTCCAGATAGGCGTGAAGGTACGGCGTGCAGTCGATGAAGCATTCATCGATCGAATAGATATGAACGTCCTCTGCCGCCGCATACCGGAGATAAATGCCGTAGATCTCTGCCGAGATCCGTTCGTACTCCGCCATCCGCGGCGTCGCGATAATGTAATCCAGTTTCGTATGATGCTCTGCTTCATACTCCCGGATCTTCTGCTTCGCCTCAAAAAGCCTGGGCCTTGCCGGCACCCCCTTCGCCTTCAGAGACGGCGAGACCGCAAGGCAGATCGTCTGGTCGGAACGCGTCGGGTCCGCCACCAGAAGGTCCGCAGCCAGCGGATCCAGCCCCCGGTGGACGCACTCCACGGAGGCATAATAGGACTTCAGATCGATACAGATATAAGCCCTCTCCATGATCCGCCTCCGGCCCGTACTTCCCGAAAACCGCCCTTTTTACGCGTCTCCGCGCCGATCACAGGGTCTTGATGATGTTCCGGGCCACGCCCTGCACCACCAGCTCGCTGACCAGTATCCGCTTGCCCGGATAGCGCTTCTCGTTCGCGTATCTCAGGACCGCCTTCCGGCTCTCCTCGTCCACGCCTCCGTAGATCTTGAGCGTATTCTCCCGGTTCTCGTCCAGCGCCACCACGATGTCGCCGACCTCGCAGTCCGACTGCTTGCGGATCAGCACCAGGTCGCCTTCGAAAATGTCCGCGTCTTCCATGGAGTCTCCGGCCGCCCGTAAGAGGTAGCACTCTTCCTTCCCGAAAATGGCTTCGGGCAGGCTTACGTACATCTCGACCTCTGCTTCCTCCGTCTCCGGATCGCCGCAGCGCACGCTGCCTACCAGCGGTGCGGACACATAGCCCGTCTTCGTCTTCGCGATCTTCGGAAGCCCCGTGATCTCGCCGTTCTCATAGCGGAGCATGCCCCGCCGGTCCATCTCCACCAGGTAATTGTATCCGCTTGCGCCGGAGATCCCCATTGCAGCCGCGATCTCCCGCGTCGTCGGCGCCTTATGATGCCGTCTGAAATAGTCTCCGATAAAACTGCCGATCCGTTCCATCAGCTCCGGGTCCTTGCTCCGCATCGCATTTCCTCCGTTCGCGCCTATCTTAAACGCTCTGCTTACAATAGACATTATACATCGTTTCCCGGAAAATGCAAGCGCATTTTCGAAAAGCATCGGAGTCTCTGCCTGTCCGCAAAAAAGCCGCAGGTCCCGGAGGATCTGCGGCCCGGATGCAAACGGCCGGCTGCCGTTATTCTTTTTTCTCCGCCCAGTTGGAACCGCCGTCTCCGGTGTTCTTCAGCCTGTAGTCGGGATTCGCCTTGGACACCTGACGGAAATGCGCCGTATCCGCGTACTCTCCGCTGGCGGCGCGGATCTCCAGATTGGCCTGCATCGGGACGGTGAAGTTAAACACCTTCGAGCCGTATTTCGTCTCGAATTTGTCTCCGTTGACGAATAAAGCCACTTCTCCCTGATTGGAATACACTTTCACATGGATTTTTTTCTCTGTGCGGTCCTCAAAGCGTTTCGAGCAGATATGCACGAACGGCTCCTTGCTCCAGTAAGCCTTGTAAAGGTAGAAGCTGTCTTTTCTGGTCTTGCGGTCAAAGGTTACCAGGCCCTTGTGGTTCATTCCCGGCTCGCCGCCCTGGTTCCGGGCGTCCGCCGCGAAATCGAACATATTCCACACGTGCGTCGCCCACATATATGGATTGCGTTCGAAGCATTTGAGCAGATATTCGTGATAGACGGCCTGATACTCTTCGCTGTGGTCGCCGCGCTTCGGATGCGTGCTGTGCAGATTCGGCATGCCCTCGCAGCCGTATTCGGAATAGCCCAGACAGCGCTTCGGATAAGACAGATGGAAGAAACGCATCCAAAGGTCATTCAGCCATAAGCCCGGCACATACCAGCCGAGATACAGGTTCCAGCTGACCACGTCGGTGATATGGGCCACTTTGTTGAAGGGGCCGCACATGGCGTAGCAAGCCAGTGTCGTAAAACGCGTGGGATCCATCCTGTGGCAGAGATCGTTCAGGACCAAATGGTTATCCATCATGTCCTTTTTGTCCTTCGTGGAGATCGTGATCTCGTTGGACACGCCCCAGCAGACGATGGAGGGATGGTTGTAATTCTGCGTGATCAGCTCCTTCATCTGGCTGATGGTGTTCTCCCGTCCGTTGGGCATATGCTCGGAAATGTACGGGATCTCCGCCCAGACGACCATGCCGCGCTCGTCGCACAGATCGTAGAAGTACTGCGCGTGCTGATAATGCGCCAGACGGATGGTGTTCGCGCCGATCTCGCAGATAATATCCATATCCTCCCGGTGCATCTCGTTGGTAATAGCGTTGCCGACGCCCTTGCGGTCCTGATGACGGCTGACGCCCCTCAACGGATAGCTCTTTCCGTTCAGATAGAATCCGGTCTCGGGATGATAATGGAAATCACGGATGCCGAAACGCGTACACACTTCATCGCCGCCCGGAAGACGCGCGGCCGCAGTGTACAGATAAGGATCCTCTACGCCGTTCCACAGATGCACGTCGTCCAGCGTAAACGATACGTCCAGGCCTTTCCCGGAGGCGACCTCGCGGCCTTCCCGGTCAAGGATCCGGACCGACGGCTCTTCATCGCCGCCGCTCACCCAGGTCTCAACCCTGACGGAGCCCTTTTTGTAGCCCTCTACAGGAGCCGCCGTGACCTTGATGCCGGGGCCGCCGAAATGGTCCATGTCAAAATGGACGGCCGGCACGGTTATCAGATTCACGTCACGGTAAATGCCGCCGTAAAAGGTGAAGTCTGCTTTCTGCGGATACACTCTGTCATTCGGGGAATTGTCCACGATGAGACGAAGCGCGTTTTCTTCCCGGAGCCGGTCGGTAATGTCAAAACGGAAGGTGGAATAACCGCCTTCGTGCGTTCCGACCGATTCCTCGTTCAGGAAGACCTCGCACTCTGAATTGACCCCGTCAAACTGCAAATAAACCCGTTCGCCGGCTTCTGTCCGGGGACGGGTAAAGATCTTTTCATATGTGCAGGCGCAGCGCTTGTAATCGTCGCCGCCGTCCTGGCCGTCCACTGCGTTCCAGGTATGGGGAAGATCCACCTGGACCGCTTTCTCTCCGGACATGGTAAACTGCCAGCCCTTCATCAGAGGAAGCATTTTTCTCATGGGAAAGATCCTTTCGAAATGTGGATTTGCTCCAGGAGAAGCTTCGGGACCCCCGCAGCTTCTCCTGTTCTGATTTCAGCAACTCTTCTCTTTGTGTCCGAAATTGCAGTCTTTTTCAGTTGCCGCTGATCATGTCGCGGGATTGCAGGTACGCGTTCACGTCTCCCATGCATTTCTGGTAATCCGCAGGCTGCAGGCTGTGCGGCGCACCCTCGACCAGCACAAAAGTCAGGCGGTCGCCGAACTTCTCCTGAAGACCGTAGCCCAGATCCACCGGCACGGACTCGTCTTCGCTTCCCCACAGGATCATAAAATGCTCCGGATACTTCTGGAGGCATTCGACCGGATCCGTACCGTCTTCCACTGCCTTCATGATGGCCGGCGCCTGAAGGATCAGCGCGCGGATCGAATCGTAATACTCTCCGATCACCACGGAGGTGACCAGGCCGCCCTGGCTCTGTCCGAACAGGGCGATGCGGCTTGTGTCCACGTAGGGCAGCGTCTTGATGTCTTCGATGACGGCTTTCAGATCAGAGATCTCCGTCATGACGGTCATGTCCTCGAATTTGCCGTCGCTGCGCGTCGTCGGAGCGCCGCCGCAGAAGTCGAACGTGTAGCACAGGATCCCCTGATCCATCGCGTTGCGCACAAGAGAGTTGGTCTGGTCCGCCGAAATGGTCTGATAGCCATGGCTCATGATCAGGATCGGGTATTTCTTGTTCTCGTCGAAATTCAGAGGACGGAACACACGTCCGTATATGCTCATGTCGCCGTTTTTGACACGGTGCACGACGCTGGAGCCGTACTTGAATTCTTCCGTATAGCCTTCCCGGTAGATCGCGGCAATGGGTTTTCCGCCCGAAGGCGCAGTAGGCCTGGCGTTATTGCCGCAGGCCGAAAGCACGGGACATGCCGCGAGCAGGCAGACAATGATCAAAAGGAGCTTTTTCATGCTTCTTCTCCCTTAGAAACCTCTGGTGACCAGCATTTCCGCCGCCATCTCATCCAGGATCAGCACATCGCAGGTATCCGCGTTCAGACCCACGCCAGCTTCTGCATCGGTGTTGTACACAACCATTTCCGCGCCGCTGCCGCGAAGCACGCCCTTGGCCAGGGCTTCCGAAACCAGCTTCTCGCCGGGTCTTCCGGACAGGACGCCGATCCTGAGGCCCTTCAGCTGGGAAAGTTTCGTGTACTTTTCGTTCGCATCGCTGATGATCTGCTGATAACCGGTCAGATATACATCGGAAACCAGGAAATCGTTTCGCAGTTCATCCGTCAGGGCGATGCCCATCGCGCCGATAACGTCTGATCCGTTCTTGACAGAAGCCATGGCGTCCTGATACCACAGGTCGTTCATCTCCAGCTTCTGATTCCGCATTTCGGCCAGTTTCGAGATCATGTACACGTCCACGCCGTCCGCATAAGCGCCGCCCGCGCCGGAGAAGTTGAAGGGCTCCAGCACGCAGGTGCTGGCATAGATATAATCGCCGGTATTGTCAAACAGATGGATCTCTCCAATGGGATTGAGTCCGCGGCGGTTCTTGTAATCCATGTACTTCTGCGCCAGTTCTTTGACGTTCGTCGTTTTGATCACTTCGTTCAGGTCGCGGATCAGCGCTTCCCCGTTCGGCGAGCCCTTGGAAATGATGTAAACATATTTCGTCTCTTCCGCGCCTTCCAGCTTGTTGTTTACCCAGACCCCGCTTCTCTCCACCGGTTTCCCGGCGCATGCGCACATGACCAGCACCATACCGGTCAGAACGAGATAAATGAGTCCGGTCTTCAGGAATTTGAATCTGTCAGTCTTCATACTTTACCCCTTTCATAGGTTGCGTTCCATACTGTTCTCCGGCAGTTTGACCGCAGTCTCCCGCGATTATGTTATTTCTGGAAGAATACCAGCAGACTGTCGTACAGAAGCGTGATCCAGGTCGCGTAATTGTGAGCCGTTCCGGCCACCTGGATGAAGTCGCAGTTGTCGCCTGCGGAAAGGTCGCTGCCCTGCTGCATGCCCTGCATGCCGCCGATCAGCACTCTGTAGGAGCCGAACGGATCGCCGGGGTAGGAAGTATTGGTCTCCGTGGAGCCGACGCCTGCCAGCCAGTATTTCACGTCCAGATCTTTATAAACGGTGTTCCTTCTTTCAACGATCAGGTTCCAGGAATCCTCTCCGAAGGAGCTTCCGGAATAGGAGCCGATGTAGGCAAAATAGCCCAGGCATTCCGGCCAGATCGTGGAATAGGTCAGCATGGAGCCGGCGGACAGACCCGCAAAGCCCTGGTGATCCCGGTTTGCCTGAAGATCCGCATCGGAAGAGGAGGCTGCAAAGGTGTTGTAGTTCTCAGCGATATAGGGCATCAGGTCCTTGACCAGTTCCTTGCCGAAATCTGCTTTCAGGCCTTCTACGCCAAAGTCTGTCGTCGAAGTAGGCGTAACGACGATGCACTTCTTCGCCGTTCCGTCCTTCATCATGTTGTCCAGGACGTTCATGGTGCCGAAGCCCTTGGTGTAGATACCGTCGGAAGGAGAATAGCTGCCCTGCGCGAACCAGTAGCCCTCGTTCAGGCCTGAGCCGTGCATCAGGTACAGCACGTCATAACGGGTGTTCTTGTCCGCAGCGTCATAGCCGTACGGGGTATAGACATACGCGGTCTTCTCCACGTTGACCGACGGATCCGCGGTGTCATAGGCATAAGTCTTGTACTTGATCTCTGTGACCGTGCCCTGCTGATCGCATGCCTTGGTCAAAACGTCTTTATCGCTGATCGGGTTCTGCGTAAAGATCGTTTTCTTGCCGCAAAGCGTGCACACGCCGTCGACATAATTGTGCGGTGCGTAAGTATCCTTCCCGTCCACTTTCAGCGTGACCGGGTCGTGCGATTTCTTGGCGGCTGTCGTCTGTTTCGCGTCAGAGCAGCCTGCAAGCATTGCAGAAACCAGGATCAGTGCCAGAATGAGCGAGATCCAACCTTTTGTTTTCTTCATAATTTCCCTCCTGTACCCCGGCCTGAGCCGGGAAACACTTTCTTATTGTAGTTTTATTATAAAAAACCCCTCATTGCAATAAAATTGCAATTAAAACAAGTTATATTGCAATTGGAGCATGGCTTTACATCTCCTGCCCATCTGTGCAAATAAAAAGACCCCCGTCGGACCAGGCCGGCGGGGGCGGGAAAAAAAGGAGAGAAAGGGGAAGATTACGAAAAGCTTCGGTATTTATTTACCAACCTTGAAAAATACCAGCATCTCGTTATAGAAGTTCGTGATCCAGGTCGCGTAGTTGTGGGCGGTGCCGTTGACCGCGACGAACTCGATCCTGTCACCGTTCGCAATGTCGGAACCTTCCTGGAGGCCAAGAGCGTCTCTCGCCTTCATCATGTTCGCATCCGCGGCATCGGGGCCTTCGGAGGTGCCGCAGCCAACGAAGAAGTAGTTGATCGGATATTTGTCTTTCCATTCCGAGTTGTACTTCTGAATGAAGCCTTCCCTGTTCGGCGCTCCGCCGGATTCCCATGCAAAGTAGGAAACATACGGGAAGCAGTTTTCAAGGATGACGCTGCAGACTCCGCCGCCGCGGGACAGGCCGGTGAAGCCGACGTGATCACGGGCCGCAATCATATCTTCTTCAGAGGTGGAAGCCGCATAGGTGTTGAAGTTCTCGATGATGTAGGGCATCAGGTCCATGAATTCCTTGTACCAGACGCTGTCGACGCCTTCGAGCTTGGAAACAGCCGCTTCGATGCGCTCGAAATCGGGATCGATGTAGCCGAAGTAGATGTTGTTGACTTCAGCATCGCCGCCCAGGACGTCGCCCTTCTTGTCATTGTAATAGAACTGATACATGGTCGGCGTGACGATGATCGTATCTTCGATCATGTTGTTGTCGTACATGTAATCCAGCATGTTCTCAGTGCCGTAGCCGGCCGTGTAGGCGGACCATGTGGACTGATCGGCATAGGAACCCTGACGGAACCAGTAGCCTTCATTCAGCTTGTTGCCGTGCATCTTGTAAAGCACATTGTACTTCTTGCTGGTGTCATTTGCATCGTAGCCGGCAGGCAGGTACACATATGCTCTCTTGACGATGTGAAGCTTGCCTTCAAATTCAGGCTTCTGCTCTTCCACACCGTACGCCCTGGTCTTGTACCAGATTTCCACAATGCTGCCGCGATGGCCTTCCGCCGCCTGATAGTTCAGGATCTCTTTGGAAGTCGCCATAGCTTCCTGACGGAAAATGGTCTTCTGATCGCAAAGTGTGCAGGCGCCGTTTACAAAGTTATGTGCACAGCTCTCTCCCTTTCCTGCAACCATATGCGTCTGCTTATCGTGGGTCTTTTTGGAAACAGGCTTTTCCTGATTTCCGCACCCGCCGAGAAGCATCATCCCCATCACGATGCAGAGAATCACGGCAAGAACGGTTTTTGTCCTCTTCATAATTGCCTCCTTAGAATATGCGCAGTTTTGCTGCTTTCTTATTGCTATCATAGCATTCGCTATCGGGTGAAAGAATTGCAAATCAGTTTGCGGACTATGCAAAAAAGTTTCAAATAAAAGTATTTGGTTTACAGACGTGTGTCCCAGCGGCCGCAGAACACGGTCTCTTCCGCGCTTCCCAGGAAAGGACTCCGGCCGCAGATCTTCTCCACCGCAGCCCGGATATGCTCTCTGGAAGAGCCGTAAGCATTGATGAAGGTGTGCACCTGAGGAAGGTCGATCAGATGATTGGTGTAATTCAGGCTCACTGCGATCGTCGGAACTTCCAGATTATACCAGGGCATCTCGCAGCTGTGATTGCAGCTCCAACGCAGGCGGACGTTGTTCTCCTGGGCATAACCTTTCACGTTGACAAAAATAAATGCCACGTCATGGGTGTCTGTGAAGGACTTCCGGCTCTCATGGGCAAGCATCCTTACAAAGTTCATCGGGCTCACGCCGTTCTGCACTTCCAGGTCATGGTAATTCGGGCAGTCGTCCACGATGAAGCCGGCTCTTTCCAGTTCTTCACGGACCACTTTCCGGACCGGATCGCCCTGATAGCCTTTGCTGGTCGGCGTGCTCTGCACATAGACCAGGAAGGCGCGCGGCTTCTTCGCCGGGTCGACCGGAAGATTGTGGCGCGTATCCTTTACGAGCGTGACACCCTTAAAGGCATCTTCTTCTCTGAAGGCCCTGTGCTCCTCGCAGCCTACCGTCCGGTCCTTGTCGGCCGGATCCGGCATCAGCGCTTCTTCACGGAACAGATTCAGTCTGGCCTTCAGCCCCAGGATCCTGAGCTCTGCGTCGTCCAGACGTTCCGGCGTCACGATCCCTGCTTCATAGCCGGCCTTCAGATAAGCCAGATCCTCTTCCGGATCGTTGGCGAAAAGGATCCTGTCGCAGCCCGCGGCGATCACGCCAGGGATCGCGTCGCTTCTTTTGGCCATGGCCGCAAGTCCGAGCATGTGCGTGGCATCCGTGATAATGACGCCGTTAAAGCCCATTTCCCCGCGAAGCAGGTCCGTCAGAAGTTCTTTGGCAAGCGTGGCCGGCATGATCTCCTCGTCCCGGATCCCCGGCCGCAGTCTGCGGCTCATTTCCGGAAGCGCGATGTGTCCGACCATGACGGACTCGATGCCGTCCTCGATCAGCGTCCGATAGACGTATCCGAAGGTGTTCTCCCACTCTTCGACGCCCAGCGAGTTGACGCCCATAGCCAGGTGCTGATCCAGTTCCTCCACACCGTCTCCGGGAAAATGCTTCATGCAGCAGGCCATATTGGGACTGGCGTCACGCACGCCGCGGATATAGGCCCTGGAATTTTCGATGACCTTCTCGGCATCGCCGCCGAAGCTCCGCGTGTTGACGATCGTGTTGCGCCAGTTCATGTAGATATCGGTCACCGGATTGAACATCCAGTTGCATCCGATGCTCCGGGCCTCGCGTCCTGAGACCAGGCCGATGTGATAGGCCGTTTCCGTGTCGGGACTCGCGCCGGCCTGCGCGGCCGTCGCCACGAAGGTACCCTCGGGCAGGCAGCCGCTGCCGCCTTCATCGCAGTTCGCCGCGACAAGGATACGGTCTACCGGCAGAACAAGGTCTTTCAGGAACACAGCAGGATCTCAGGGTTCCAGCAGAGAGACTTTGCAATCTCCACGATTTTCCGGTCCTGCATGTCAAGACGCCCGGTCATTTCGTCCGGTTTCAGATGCGAGAGCCCAAGTTTGTCAAAAAGTTCCTGGCAGGCCGCATTCATCTTGCGGCGGCTGATGAACAGCCGCGTCTTGTCCCGGAACATTTCCTCGTGTCCGAGGAAAATGTTCTCCGCCACGGTAATGTTCGGAATGGTGCCGGCTTCCTGCACGATCATGCCGATGCCGCCCTTCTGTGCGGCCAGCGTGCTCTCCGGCTGCCATTTTTCGCCGTGAAACTCCATTGTGCCCTTCGTGGCCGGCTGGATGCCTGCGACAATTGAGGAAACCGTGGACTTGCCGGAGCCGTTCTCTCCTACCAGTCCGCGGATCTCTCCCGCACACATCTCAAAACTCACGTCGTTCAGCGCAATGGTGGCCCCGAAGTTTTTGTACATGTTGTTGATTCTGAGAATCACATCTCAATGTGCCACTTTTTGCTCCTCCTAATGTTCCTTCAGAAAACAATTCCAACGGAATCTCTCTGTATCCTATTGTATTTTCAAAAGGATCGCGTTCAAATTGTAATAAAGTTTATTAACATTGCATTTCGTCTTACAGATGAAGGCCGAAGTCCTGTAAATGCACAGGGTTTCGGCCTTCCGGCAGATATTACTTCCATCGTGCCACGATCAGGCTGGCAGGAAGTTCATCCAGTACGAGAACGTCAACCATCTCGTTCTTTAGCGCGAATCCGGCTTCCGGATCGGTATTGTAGGCTACCAGTTCCGCACCGGTATTCTTGAGAACGCCGCTTCGGATCGCTTCATCGACCACTTTGTAAGAAGTCCGTCCGGTCAGGACGCCGATCCTCAGGCCCTTCAGCTGTTCCAGTTTGGAATAGCCCATGTTCTCGTCAGAAACGATCTCCAGTTTGCCCTTGTGGTAAACATCCGTTACCAGGAAATCCTTCTTGACCTCGTCCGTGAGTGCTACGCCGCAGGCAAAGATCGTGCATGCGCCGTTCTTCGCATTCTCATATGCGGACTCATAGTACTCGTCGTGGAAAGTCAGCCGCATCTGAACGTCATTCGCCATGTCAAACAGCAGGATCACGTCGATGCCGTCCACTCCGTTGCCGTATGCGCCGCTGTACTGATAGGGCTCAAATACCGTCGTATAGACGTCGATGGCATCTGGCAGCTTCTTCAGGTCATACTTCTCGGCAGGATCGTCCAGACGGCGCTTGGTGGTATCCAGATAGTCCGCTGTCAGCGCGTTCATGTCCGTCGCATGGATCACCTTGTTGAGCGAATCCACGATGGTCTGCGCCTTGTCGGAATTCTTGCCCACGCAGATCACATACTCGATCTCCGGGCTTCCCGCCAGTGTCTTACTGGTGACTTTCCCGCTTTTTGCCACGGGTCCGGCGGACTTGCCGCACGCAGGAAGGATCATGATAAAAAGCAGGAGCAGGGCCGTTAACTTGAAAACGTTACGTCTTTTCAGCATTTTTCTTCCCCTTTTTGACCGGTTTGGATTCAGCTTTGGCCATGGCGGGTTCCGCCGCGGCGTTTTTCTTCTTGCTCAGGATCCACATTACGATCGACAGGACGGTCAGCACCGCGAACAGAATCTCGATCGCAAGCAGGGCGACCTGCCACCAGGGCATCTTCGAAGATACCGTCACGTTGGCGGACAGGCCGTTCATGGCCGAGCTGTTGGCTACCGCGTACAGCGTTCTCTTGACGGCGTTCCTCATCGAGGTCACCACAAACGGATCAGAAGCGAAATTACCAAGCTGTTCGGAACGGGAGTGGTTGTCCACACCGTCGTACAGGTCTGTTCCGCTCGTGACCGCGCGGGGCGCGTACATGTAGATCGTGCAGTGGGTCGTGGTGTCGCAGGCGTCCGCGTCTGTCACGATGAAGCCGTCAAAGCCCCATTCGCCGCGCAGCACGTTGTTCATGAGTTCGTTGGAATCGCCGCTCCAGATGGTGCCGAAACGGTTAAATGCGCTCATGACCGCATGGGCATTGCCGCCGTCGATCTTCAGGATGTCGCGGAAGGCCTCGAGATAGATCTCGCGGACAGACTGTTCATTTGCCCAGGTGCCCACGCCTTCGCGGTGGGTCTCGGAATCGTTCATCGCAAAGTGCTTCTCGTATACGATAATGCCCTTGGACTGGATGCCGATGGTCTCCTGTGCGCCGATGCCCGCCGTCAAGGCCGGATCTTCACTGTAGTATTCGAAGTTTCTGCCGCAGTAGGCGTTGCGGTGCGTGTTGGCTGCCGGGCCGTACAGGCCGTTGCAGTTGGAGTGCAGGCCGTCTTCGCCGATCAGTTCGCCGACACGCTTGGAAAGCTCCTTGTTCCAGGTGGCCGCACGGACGCAGGGCGCCGGATAGGAAGCGCCGGAGCCGCCGCCGACGAAGGTGGAACTGAAGCCGGACGGACCGTTCTGGTCGCTCGTGGCCGGTTTAGAGATCGCAGACAGGACCTTGGTGGTATGCTGGCCGCGCGCGATAAAATCACGCATGTCGCGGATCGTCAGCTGGTCCATCAGGTCGTCCCAGGTGTAGGTCTTGCCGCCCACTTCGATGGAACCGTCCAGCGGAACGCCGTGGAACTGCACCAGCTTCAGGCCGTTGGTCTCGCCGGTCTTCGGCATCGTGTAGGAAGAAGCGTCGGCCGGAGCCGTGTACTGTTCCGCCACGATCTCGGAATACATCTTGTCGGTCATCTTGAGCGTCACGTGACTCGCCTTCATGGTCTCCAGCGAGGTGATGTCGAAGGTGCCGTTCCAGTCGGTGCGGCTCACGTACTGAATGCTCTGCGCGCCGCCTTCATACTGGTTCAGGTCCGTATCGGCAAACTGGTTCTTGATCTCCGCGCCGGTCGAAGAAGACTTCGCATAGGTCGTGGTGTCCAGAGCGCTTTCATTCCATTTGTAAACAATGCTTCCTTCCGCGGTGATCGGAGCGGCGGCGGCAATCAGGTCGGATTCCGCCTTGCCTTTCTCAGCCAGGATGTGGTTCAGGGCATCATGCGCGCCGTTGCCCAGCGTCAGATAATAATCACCCGCATCCATGATGTAGGTTCCTGCGCCGTAGGCGTCATACGCGGTGAGCAGTTCCTTGGCGAAGGTGACTTCTACGTTTTCGGAAGCGCCGGGTGCCAGGAGGGAAGTCTTCTCGAAGCCCACCAGTTCGATGGAGGCTTTCTCGATCTTGTTCTGGACGTCATAGTCCGTGAAAGGAGTCTGCGCGTACAGCTCCACCACTTCCTTGCCGGCCAGGCTGCCGGTGTTGGTCACGGTGACCGTCGCAGTCATCGTGCCGTTGCCGTTGTCCTTCACTGAGAAGCCGCTGTAGGAGAAGGTGGTGTAGCTCAGGCCGTGACCGAAGGAATAAGCCACGATCTTGTCGTAGTCAAATCCGTCGGTGTTGCCCAGCACCATGTCTTCGTAACGGGTCTCATAGTACCTGTAGCCTACGTAGATGCCTTCTCTGTATACGTTATAGTACGCTTCGCTCATCCAGGCGTCCTTGAACTCTGCGTTCGCTTTCGCACGGAATTCATCCTGGAAGTTCGCGTACATATTGTGACCGAAGTTGTAGATGGACGGCTCGCGCAGGTTGTCGTAGCAGTAAGTGTCCACGAGATGTCCGCTGGGGTTGATGTCGCCGCTTAAGATCGCTCCGACCACGTCAACGCCGCTCTGACCGGTCGCGCCGATCCAGAGGCATGCGTCCACGCCGTAGTCCTCGCCGCAGATCTCGGGGTTCAGGAAATCCAGCTGGATGGCGTTTGCGCTGTTCAGGACCACAACGATGTTCTTGATCTTGCCGCTGTCCTTCAGGCCCTTCAGACCGGCCAGGATGCCGCGCTCGTCACCATTGAGCTCCAGATAGTTGTTTCCGGTGAGACTGCCTTCCTTGACTGTCCGCGGGTCGGCGACGTCGATCAGGCCGAAATCATAGCCCACTTCGCTCGCGCCGCTGGACAGGTCGTAACCTTCGCCGCCGTTGCGGGAGAAGACCACGACTGCCGTCTCGCAGTCCGTCATGTTCGCGAAGGAAGCATCCTTCGACACGACGCTCCAGGGGCATTCATTGATGCGGAAGGGGTTGTTGTCGTGCATGCCCGGGACTGCAAGGCGATAATCCTTGCCGGCGCCGGAGGCATAGAAATCATAGGATGCCTGGTTCAGCGTAAGACCGCCGTTCTGGATGCTGCTGGCGAAGTTCGCCGAAGAACCCGCCGTTGCGCCGGAACCGGTACCGCTGGTGACCGGATTGTCCACAGACTGTCCGAACAGGCTGACCTTGGAGCCTTTCTGGATCGGCAGGGCACCGTTGTTGTAGATCAGGGTGAAGCCTTCCGAAGCCACCTCTTTCACGAGGGCGTCGCTGGCCTTCGCCAGTGCTTCGTCATCATAGACTTCCTTTCCTTTTTCAGTCAGCTGAACAGTGCCGTCCGCATTTTTCTTGACGAATTCGCTCGGGAAGAACACTTCGCCCTTGCCGGATACGGAAGACGTGTCGGAAGCGGTTCCGAGGGCCCAGTTGATGGTCGTCGAGAAAATGTTGCCGACGATATTCGCTGCGAGGAAAATAATGGTCAGAACTGCAAATACAATTGTCAGCACCTTCCACTTTTTCGTTGGATTCTTGCTCTTTTTCATTACGCCTCCTTATTTAACAATGAAAGCCTTGCAACAACAATAGTGCTACTGTGTTACAAGGCTTTCCTGTTTAGCATTTTCGGGAACGGCCGGGACGTTTGCCGAATGAGATTATTCCGCGGGTTTCACGGCTGCGGCGCCAGGAATCTGCTCGCCATCGACGGTGACCTTCATGGTTCCGCTCACGATGTCGCAGACGACTTCATAGGAACGGCCATAGGCCTTGATGAAATCTTCTGCCTTCTCCCAGACTTCGGTCTCCGCACGAGCATTCAGCGTGTAGACGAAACCAGGAGCAACTTCCTCGGCAGGATTGCCGGCCGGCCAGTTTTCAGTATCCACAAGAGCCGTAACGCTGGAGCGCTCTTCGGCGATCAGCTGCAGACGGGTCGGCAGTTCCAGCTTGTAGGTGACAGTGCCTTCTTCGGCATTCTCAGCCGTCTTGGTGTACTTGCCATAGGAAGTCAGGTCACGGCCGAAAACCAGGGTAAAGGTCGGCATCGCCCACTTGGTGTGATAGTTCATGACATAAGTGCCATCCTTGAACAGCTCAAGCTTGTAGCTGTAGGAGATCGGGTCTTCCATGTCGGTATGATTGTGCTCATACAGATAGGTATACAGACCGACCGTTTTCTTCTGTCCGCAGCCGGTAAGCACAAACGACAGTGCCATCAGAACTGCGCAGAGAGCGACCAACATCTTCTTGCTATTCTTCATAATAACCCCCTTTTAGTAAAGCGTATCCGCTTTTTACCAATTGCGCGGCGAGATTTCCTGATTTGTCGCCGCTTCTTCTTTTTGCATTATACTCTTCCCGCAATCGCTTTTCCTATTGCATTTTTTTTTTAAACATTGCAGTTAACGCTCTGGATTGCGTTTTTTACCTAAAAAACTGCTCTATTTTCCCTTTACCATTTCCCGCATGGCATCCAGCGTCATCGTTTTCCCCTCTTCCGAGAAGGAGTTGAATGCGTGATCGCCGTCCGGGCAGAGCACGAAACGCACCTGTGCGCTGCTGCCCTCGCGCGCCTCATAAAGAGACGCCGTGAACTCTCCGACGTCCGGAGTAATGGTTTTGTCACCCTCGCTGTTGCAGATCAGGACGTTGCCCGAGAACTGCTTTACGAAGCCCTTCCAGTCTGCCGGCACAAGGTATTTCTCCACGGTGCCGTTGCCTTCCTGAAGGATCAGGCCGCCATCCTGGGACACACCGCTGGATTCCAGGATCAGGCCAGCAAGATCGGCGTTGTGATTCGGGGCCGCAGCCATGCTGACCACGCCGCCGTAGCTCTGCCCGTACAGGAAGATCTGCGCGGTGTCGACGTAGGAAAGCGTCTTCACATACGCCAGGACCGCCTCGAAGTCGCTGACCCGGGACGTGTAATGAGACGGGCAGATCTCCTTGCCGTCACTCTTCGGCGTCACCTTGTTGCCTCCGCAGCACTCAAAAGTGAATCCTGCAATGCCGTCTTTCGCGAGCGCGTAGGCCTCGCTGCTCAAAGCGTCGGCAGACCCGTTGTATCCATGCACGTAAACGATGGTCGGAAGTTTCTGGCCTTCCGCATAAGTGGACGGGATCACTTCACGGCAGTAGACCTTCCGTTCCGTCTCCTTGTTCCAGATATACAGCTCGTTCTCCGTGTAGCTGTCTGTTTTCCTGACCTCTCCCAGAAGCCTCGGATACAGCTCATCCGGGCTCTTCGTGCTTTTCTCTTCCTGTTTGCCGCTGCAGCCTGCGAGAAGCAGCAGGGCGAGAAGAAGAATTATTGCCGGCAGTTTCCTTTTCATTCTCATAAAAATGCACTCCTTTCCGTTCATTCATGCTTCAGTGGAAAAATACCTGAAGAGAATTGTAATAGTAATCGCTGGCATAATTGCCGTGATCATAATCTGAAAGCAGGTAGAAGAAATTGTCTTTTTCCGGATCTTTTCCATAAGAAAAGTAGTTGTGGCTGAGAAAATCGCGGATCTGGCCGCGCACCGCGGGAATGTCTCTGTCTCCGCCGCTGGCGGCAAAGATAAAGTACGGCATTCCGGGATGGGCTTCCGCGGAGGCCTTCAGTGCTTCAAAAGCCTCTTCATTCGTGAAGGCTTCCTTTCCGGCCCCGACGAAGTTGCAGCTCATCGGCGAATACCAGCGGAAATACTCAAACGCATAGCAGAACATGTTCCACGTGCAGTTCGCCCCGCGGGAGAAGCCCGTGAAGGCTCTGTGGTCGCGGGAAGCGATCAGGCCTTCTGCGTCGCAGCTCTCCGCATAGGTGTTGTAATGAGACTCCACGGCGGGAAGGATGTCTTCCGTCACTTCCTTATAAAACTGGAAGGAGGACTGCGTCTCCTCCGACCAGCCGTCAAAGGCCACCGTCGACGTGTCATCCATGTAGAATGTGGTGCAGACGATGATCAGCGGCTCTATGGCCGAACGGTAGAACATGTTGTCGATCACGTTCAGGGACCGGTTCGACAGGATCAGTTCCCGGTTGGATCCGTTGGCATGCTGGAAATACACGACGTTATACTTTTTGGACGTGTCCGCCTGGTTGTACCCGTAAGGCAGATAGACCAGCACATATTTATGATACGTGGTCCCGTCGCCGTAGGCGTCCGTATCGTAGTACAAACGTTCCACCGTCCCTTTTTCGGGGCACTCCCAGTCCCAGGTATGCGGGATGACGGCAAATTCCGTCGTCGCACCGACCACGTCCGTCGTCACCTCGACCGGGATCGTGTAGCCGCAGATCTCGCAGGCCTTCTCCTCGCTGGTACCCAGGGTATGCTCGCAATACTTCTTGCAGATGCTGCAGGCTCCGGTCTTTTTATTCCACTCATGCTCGCAGACCGCGCCGCAGAGATTGCAGACGCCGGTAAAGCGGTCAAACGTCCCCTTCTCTCTTCCCCATTCATGCTGGCAGGTCTTCTTACATCCGCCGAACATGCAAAGGAGCAGCGTCAGCGCTGTCAGAAGGGCGCATATTTTCCTCATCCGGTTCTCCTCCTCTATCATTTTATAGCAAGAATCGCTTATTTACGGCGCATACAGGATGTCCTTTACGGAAGCGATCTGTTCCGGGGTGACGCCACACCCCAGAAGGAAGTTTGTGATCTTCTCGGAAAGGGTCGCGCCTTCGTATTTGTCGAGTTTGCCCGCCACGTTGGTCTCCAGCGTACTGATCTGCCGGGCGGAGCCGATGCTGGCGAAATTCGAAAACGCATAATCCCGGTACAGGTCCTCACGGGCCACGCCCAAAAGTCCCAGGATCAGGTACGCGACGAGTCCGGTCCTGTCCGTCCCGATGCTGCAGTGGAAATAGATCGGATAGTTCTCTCTGTCGGAGAGAAGTTCAAAAATGGCACGGATCTGTTCTTTGTTGTTTTCGGGGCTCCCGCCGGAATCCATTTCGACGTTGACATAACGCACGCCGGGCACCACGGACTCTGTCAGGCCGCCGATCTCATTGTCCGACGCACGCCTGAGATCCAGCTCTGTCCGGATCTTCAGAGACTCCGTAAAAGTCTTCATGCCAGCCTCGGTGATCTCTGCTGCCGGGATGGCTTCATTGTCTGCGTTCAGCCGTCCGCCCCTGATCAGCATCCCCTGTTTTACATAGCCTCTCTCGCTCTTCCATCCGCCCAGATCCCGGACGTTCGTCACGCCGTCGATCTCCAGATTCCGCGGCGCGGCGGAATAAGTGGTGAAGCTATGGGGCACGGCGTCCGAAAGCCCTTCTTCCGTCGCGGACACCCGCCAGTAATAGATTGTTCCGACCTTCAGATTCGGCAGAACGACGTCCGTCGTATCCGTCTCCACGATCTCATAGCCGTTATAATGCCAGTCGGTGGAATACTGAACGTAAAAGTGCGTACCTCTGAGTTTCTGTTCATAGAAATCCACTTTCACGCCCTGCGGCCGGCTTAGTTCTTCTTTGCCGGAAGCATATCTGCCGATCTTGTCATAAGGCCCGGCCAGATATCGTGCCTGTAGCTCTGTATGGATGTCTCCCTTTTTCCGGGTCCAGGCAGACTCCGTCTCAGCCGGTCCTTTGTTCCCGCAGGCGGCCAGAAGCACAAGTAATGCCAGAAGCAATATGGAAAACCGTTTTATTTTCATCGGGCCGGATTCTCCTGAGTAAAAAGACGGCGGGCTTCCGCCGGCCGTCTTAATCCGAGTTTTTCTTTCTTGCGGCCGTCGGGGCAACTCCGAAGATCCGCAGATAGTTTCTGTAGAATGTGGAATAATTATCGAAGCCCAGCTTCCGGCACACGTAAGAGGCTTTCTCCCCGCTCAGGATCAGCCGCTGGGCAAAGTCGACCTTGCGCATGCGGACATACTGCATGAGCGGAATATTCATGGCCTTCTTGAACTCATTGCTGATATACGATTTCGAGAAGTTGAACTCGTTGGCGATCTCCTGCAGAGACAGCTGGGAATAAATGTGCTCTTCCACATAATCTATGACCTGCTGCACGATATTGCTCCGGGCAAGGCTGTCACTGTATTCATGGCAGAGCATCACCATCAGTTTCTTCAGATCGCTCTGGAAGAGGATCGCCGCTTCTTCCTCGTCGAAATTGTCCACGTAGGAATCGAACTGTTCAAAAATGGTCAGATACCTCTTCTGGTTCCCGAAGAATGCGCTGCTGCTCTGCATCTTGTTCAGCACGTATTCGGGGACCAGTTCTTCCGGAAAACGGATGACGAAGCGCTCGTAGTCCACTCCCGGACGCACCTCGGCGGAATGGTTCAGCCCTGCCCGGATCACGACCAGGTCGCCGTGGCCGACTTCTCTGCTGAAGCTCTCCACATGGAAAGTGACCTCTCCCTTGGCAACGTACAGCATTTCCCAGTAGGTATGCGTATGATTGCGATATCCACATTTCGGCATGACGGCCAAATTGGACTTATGGCTGACATACAGTTCGGGAGAAATATACCTGAACATAATTCTGCCTCCTGTCTGACTTGTTGAAGATCATTCCAGCAGCATGCCGCGTATGGCCGCGATCTGTTCTGCGGTGATGCCGCAGCTCAGCAGGTAGGTTTCGATACTCTGCTGCAGCGTGTCGCCTTCATAACGTTTCAGTTTCGAAAGCACGTCTGTTTCGATGGTGTTCAGCTGGCGGGCTGAACCGATGTTCCCGAAATTAGAGAACAGATAGTCCCGGCACAGGTCGTCTTCGGAGACGCCGAGAAGCCCGTTCAGCATCGCGGCGATCATGCCCGTCCGGTCCGTGCCGATACTGCAGTGGAAATAGATCGGATAGGCGTCAGGATCCGCGAACAGTTCGAAGATCTGCCGGACTTCGTTTTTGGTGACGTCCGGCTTTGTTCCGGAATTCAGGTCCACAAGCACATAGTTGACGCCCGGAACGACAGATTCGGTGATGCCGCCCACTTCATTGTCGGACAGTCTGCGCAGATCCAGTTCCGTGCGGATCCCCAGCACCTTCGTAAAGGTCTCGATCCCTTCGGCTGTGATCTCCGGCACCGGCACCTCAACCTCGTCCTCGTTCAGCCGCCCTCCGCGGTAGACAAGGCCCTGCTTCACGGTCTTGTCGCCGGCTTTCCAGCCGCCGAGATCCCGGACGTTCGTCACGCCGTCCACATAGAGGTTCCGGGGCGCTGCTGCTGTCGTGGTGAACTGCTGCACGGGAGCGGCGGCAAGGCCTGTTTCGTCCTAGGCGGCCCGCCAGTAATACGTCGTATTCAGGAAAAGGTTCGTGACCGACGCCTTCGGCTCGCTCGTCCGGATCAGGGTGCTTTCAGAGAAATCCTTATTCTTCGAGAATTCTACGACAAATGAATTCCCGGAGAGCTTTTGCCCGGAAAAATCCAGGATCACAGGTTCCGGATGTGAAAGTTCCTGCATTCCTTTCGCATACTGAAGGATCCGTTCATTGCTGGCATTCATGGACTTGAGCTGAAGGTCCGTATGGATCTCGCCCATCTCTCTCGCGGGCTTTGTCGGCTCTGCGGGCTGCTTCCTGCACGCAGCAAAAAAGATCAGCATTGCGCCAAGAAGTATCAGTTCAATGGTCCTCAATACTTTTTTCATAGTATCTCCTCCATGTGTGCAAGGCTGTTATTTTGCCACGTGCCTTATGATTCTGCCTTTATCATACTTGATTGCAGGCATTCTAAACTATGCATTTATAATTATATATGTTGCATATTAATTTGTAAATCTCTGTTATTTGAGAGAAAAAGGAAATATCCAACTGCGATGCCTGCCTGCATTTCCCCCCTGACAAAGATAAAACCGCCGGGGCAGATCCCCAGCGGTTCCTGAATCCGTATTAAGATGTTACCGCTTCTTATATAAAAGGAGTTCCGGATTGCTTCCGCCTTCTCCGTAGGTGCAGACCAGTATGAAATCCATGTTTGCGAGGACCCCGAAACAGAAGCCGCCGACGATCTCTGATTCCAGCTGGGTGCCGAGATAAGTCGTATGGTCGTTCAGGAACTTCGCCTTCATGCCGCTTGGAAGCGGATATTCCAGGTTCACATAGCTTCCGATCAAGGCATTCAGCGCTTCGACTTTCGGCATCCCGTCGATATGCAGGTCATTGATCTCACGGATCAGCTGCTTCTTGAAGGTCTCGAACTGCCCGTCGTCGCTGAGCTCCTCATAGCGTTTCCAATAGTCCAGTGTCGGCAGCATTTCCTTCATGTAGGCGCGCGCCTGCTCCTCGGTGAAGCCCTGCTGCGTCATGTGCGGAATGCAGACGCGGATCAGATCGTCCATGTCGCTGTAGGTATAGGTGCCGTCCGCATAGCACCACTGGCAGTACGCTTCATTGAGTGTGCCGTCTTTCTCATGCCCGATGATCGAGTCCTCGAGCGGCATCCCGCAGCACTGGCATACAAGCTGCCTGGGCGATCCCAGAAGCGTATTGATGGACACATTGAACAGTTTCGAAAGCAGTTTCAGCGTCTCTGTGCCGGGCACAGTCTCACCCGTCTCCCACCGCGACACCGCCTGCCGGGTCACGAAGACCTTCTCCGCCAGGTCATCCTGTGAAAGACCGTTTTTTGTCCGAAGCTCATAAATCACGTCTTTTGTGCTCATACTCACACCTCCGTTGAAAACCAACTTACCATAGTAAAGGCCTCTTGTCACGCAACCCGCGGTTGCTTTCGTACAGAACACCGGCTTAATCGCACGGCGTATGAAACACGCTTTTACACGTTCAGATCTGAAACTGTATTATTACAAATAAACCTTCCGGCGCCTTCACGCAATCCCTTCCTTGACGATTCTTCATTTATTAGGTATATTCAGCGTGTTGCATATTTACTAAATGAGGTGATGAACCTTGTCTGATAGAAAACCCTCGGCTTCGAAGAGGCCCAATAAAATCGGCCCGGTCGGGATCGCGCTTCTGGTGGCTGCGATCCTTGTCATGTTTGCATTTTTCCTGAAAGACCTCCTGATCCCGTTGATCAGGCTGGAGATTGCGAATGACGTGGACGGTGCTTCCGAACTGATCCGCGGCCGCGGCATTCTGGGCGGTCTCGCCGTCGTACTGGTAGAAGCGATCCAGATGGTCGTCATCTTCATACCGGCGGAGTTCATCCAGATCTCCAGCGCGCTCAGTTTCCCGTTCCCCGTCGCCGTCCTTCTGTGCGACCTGGGCGTCTGCCTCGGAGCGAGCATCATCTACGTGCTTGTACGCGTCTTCAACGTGAAAAATGACGCCTACGAGAAGCGGCAGGAGGACATCAACGATCTCTCCGGCATCGTTCACGAGCGGAACATCATTTTCCTTCTGTACTTCCTGTTCATCATGCCGCTGATCCCCTTCGGGGCGATCTGCTACTACGGAAGCGGCAAGAAGCTGCCGTACGGCAAATACATCCGTACCGTTGCAACTGCGGTACTGCCGTCCATCATCTCATCCAACATGGTCGGCGCAGCCGGACTGGCTTTTCTCCGGAACAGTCTCCCGCTCTGGCTTCTGATCCTGATCATCATCGTTCTGGCGGTGCTTCTGATCCTTGCAGGCATCCTGTTGATCCATCGCATGTATTTCCGCGGCAAGGCCGGCACACCGGATTCCATGTCGTATTTCATGCTTTTTACCTTTGCCAGACTCCTGTTTCTGCGCCGCAAAAAGCCGGTCATCCGGGACGAGAAGCTTAAAGAAGCCTCGGCGCCTTACATCATGCTCGTGAACCACGAGTCCTTCTTTGATTTCTATTACGTTTCGAAGATCCATCACCCGAAGAACCCCAGTTATCTGGCCAACGAGCATTTTACGTCGCGCCCGGGGCTGAGGCGTCTCGGCAAATCCGTAGGCGTCGTGCCGAAGAAGATCTTCTATCCGGACATGGCTTCAGTTGCGGGGATGATGCGGATGCTGAAGAAGGGTTATCCTCTCATCATCTTCCCTGAAGCCAGGCTTTCTCTCGACGGCCGCTCCAACGTCATCGTGGAAAGAGGCGCCGGTTTCTACAAGAAACTGGGCGTCGACCTGGTGCTGACGAAGCTCACCGGTGCGTATTACGCAAAGCCGAAATGGAGGCCGTCCTACTATCGCACGCCCATCACGGTAAGCGTGGAGCGTGTGCTTAAGGCAGAAGAGATCGCCGAAATGGACAATGATGTGCTGGACGATCTGATCGCGGAAACGCTTTATCAGGATGCTTCCAGCTCCGCGGAAACCGTTTACACCCAGCGAAACAAGGCCAAGGGCCTGGAACAGGCGCTCTACCGCTGTGCAGACTGCGGCAGTCTCTATACGACCATCGGCCGGAAGAACACGCTTTCCTGCCGCCGCTGCGGCGCCGTGCACACACTGGACGAGACCTATCATTTCACGACGGAGCCCGGTTCGATCCCTGCGTATTATGACGCGATCCGCGCCATGGAAGAGAAAGAGGCGGACAGCTTTTGTCTTGAGACCGAAGTCCGTACGAAGATCTTCGGGGAAAACGGCGGCCCGATGCGGAAGGAACGGGGCGTCTGCCGGCTGGATCCTTCCGGCTTCCGTTATACGTCCGGCTCGACGGATTTCACGATCCCGATCGAAAAGCTGGACGCGCTGGCATTTTCCTGCGGCAAGGAATTCGAGCTCTATTACAAAAACGAACTGCATTATTTCTATCCGGTCAAAGATCCGGTTCAAGTCGTCCGTTGGGCCATGTACGTAGACATTTTAGCGGAAAGGCGGCGGAAAGGTCATGAAGAAACGGCCTGAGAAAACCCTGATCAATGTTCCCGCAAAGACCTTCCTTCAGGTCACAGCCCTGTTGTTCGGTCTTCTCATCCTCTCGATCGTCCTGACCTATCTGATTCCGGCGGGCGCCTTCGGGACGCTTGCGGACGGAACGCCGGACTATCTGGATTATCAGCCGCTGCCTGACAAAGGCGGCATCCCCGTCTGGAAAGGTCTTCTCGCGCCGTTCCTGGTATTTGCCTCGTCGGACGGCGTCACGCTTCTGATCCTCTCGCTGTTCCTCTTCGTCATTGCAGGCGCGTTCCAGGTCATGAACGACGCGGGCGGCATCAAGGCGATCGTCGGCGCGGTCTCGGCGCGCTTCCGTGAAAGACGCACCCTGCTGGTCCTCCTCGTCGCTTTCATTTTCTACTGCTTCGGCGCCTTCCTGGGGCTTTTTGAAGAAGTGCTGACGCTGCTGCCCATCGTGACCGCACTCATGATCTTCGTCGGTTACGACTCCTTCACGGGCTTCCTCGTATGCATCATCTCCTGCGGCTTCGGCTTCGCCGGCGCGATCACGAACCCCTTCACGGTGCTGCTGGCGTCCGAGATCATCGGTGTCAACCCGATGCTCCACATTTCCTTCCGCATCCTGATCTTCTTTGTGATGTTCGCCCTGCTGATGGGCTTTGTCTTCCTGTACATCCGCCGCATCCGGAAGGATCCGGAAGCCTCCATGACCTTTGCCCACGACGAAGAACTGCGCGCCGCGGGAAATGCGGGCGCCGCCCTGGAGGGCTTCTCCGGCGACCGCGGCCGCGTCATCCGCGTCTATGCCGTCTTCCTGCTCGTCTCGCTCGCCCTGATCATCGGCTGCTCCCTGATCTCCGCCGTACGAAGTTACACCGTCGTCGTTCTCCTTGCCTACTTCCTGATCTTCGGGATCCTGGCGGGACTCCTGGCCGGCGGCAAGCCAAAAGCTGTTCTCAAGAGCTTTGCGGGCGGCTTCCTCGGCGCCCTTCCGACCATGGTGTTCATCGCCCTCGCCGCCTGTGTCAAATACGTGCTTGAAGAAGGCGCGGTGCTGCCGACCATGGTCCATCAGATCAATCAGCTGATCGCCGGCCACAGCCCGGTCCTCGTCGCGCTCATCATTTATCTCATCGTGCTTTTACTGGAGTTTTTTATCTCCAGCTCCACCGCGAAGGCCATCCTCGTGATGGGCCTTCTGGCCATGCTGAGCACCGGCCTGACGAAGGAAATGCTGGTGCTCCTGTATACGTTCGGCGACGGCTACACGAACGTGATCTTCCCGACCTCGCCGGTGCTTCTGATCTCACTGTCCATGATCCACCTGGACTACTTTAAGTGGGTGAAAAAGAGTATTCCGCTCTTCCTTGTAAACATTCTTCTGGTCGTCCTGTTCATTATCCTCGGTGTCGTGCTGGGGTACTGAGCAGCGTGCACCGTATCAGATACTTCTGAACTGTCATGTGCTATCAAAAAGTGATACAGATAGAAAAATGGAGGGTCCTATGAAACACCCACGGATCATTGCGCTTATTCTGGCACTCTGCCTGATTGCCGCCTGCTTCGACTGCAATTCGGATGACAGCAAAAACACGACCGGTGCGGACAGCACCACGGCTTCACCGACCACCGTTTCGCCGACCACAGAGGCTCCGGTCACCGATGCGCCCACTGAGGCCCCGACTGAAGAGCCCGGAGAGCCGGACGCGGAAACCGCCATGAACAATTTCCTGGCAAATCTCGCGGCCGCCAATTATGTGATCGCTCCGGAAAAGCAAGTCAAGACCACGGTATACTCGCCTGAACAGGTCACTTTCATCAACGGCGAGGGTTCCAGTTCGGACAATTACGCGCTTATCACGTTCAACGGAGAGACCTTTATCGCTTCGATCTACAAAGACCAGCTCGTCGACATTGAATTTCTCTCCCGGAAAAATGCCGTCGATGCCGTGAGCTACGCGCTTCCGAACTACTGGATCACCGTCGCGGACGGGAACATCTGGGACATATTCTACAACAATGTGGATGATCCGCTGGAGTTCATCTCGAACAGCGAGGCCGTCAAGAAAACGCTGCTGGCCCTGGGCGGCTACAGCGAAGTGGTTCTGGAACTGACGGAAGAAGTGCACATGCGGCTGGACGCCGAGAATCCGAAGACGGTCCGTTTCACTGCGCACGTCAATCAGCCCGAGAACAGAATGTATCACTATGACGATCTGGATATCACGATGGAATTCGGCGCTGCTTCCAGCGATCCGCGCGTAGATGCCTGGCTCGCGAACCCGGTCTATCCCGGCACGAAGACCGCCTGGACCAGGGATGACATCGCCACGCTGGACCAGGTCTTCAACAGGGATTACGGCGTGTTGGCGGTCCCGTTCCCGGATTTCGCCAGCTATGCCCTGATCTTCGATGATACGGCCTACACGGCGCGCTCGGAGATCTATCTGAGCGACGGACATGCCACTGAAAAGGACGTGGAAGATTACGCCCGCAAGCTTCTGGACTATGGCTATACGGCCGTTGAGGATACACAGGGCGGCGAGACCGTGACGATCTACCGCAAGCTCCTCAGGGAAGAATACAACGCATACGCGGATCTGTATCCCTACTATGAGGACGGTTTTGTGCTCCGTGGCGGCATGTATTACGAAGATCCGGAATACAACGGACTGGAGGAGATCAATGCGCTGCTGGTTCAGAACGGCTTTGCCGCTCTCCCGGAGACGGACAACCTCGGCGAATGGAAGGCGAAGGATCTTTCAAAGTCCCAGTCGGAGAGCTGGGTGTATTTCTTCGACTACAACCTGTACATGCCCATGATGCTGACCTATAAGGATCTCGATGCCGCCAAGGCCTACTTTGAGGATTACGGCAGGAAGCTTGAGGAAACCGGCTTCATTCATACTTATGCGCCCGGCGAAAACTGCACGGAGTACCGGAGCGCCAATGACTTCATCGTCTTCCGCTGGACCATTAATGAAGACGAGGAGATGATCCGGGTGGATTTCAAAAATGAAAAGTCGCTGACCGTGGAGGAGGTCTGTTCCTTGCTGAAGGCGCACGGCCTTCCCGAAACGGACATTCACGGAGACATCGGCGCAAGAGACCACACCCGGTATCATTACAACATCAGCCAGTTCAATGGTCTCTTCCTGACAGTGTATCAGCCTTTTGAGAGCGCGCAGGAAGCAGAGGCTTTCCTGAACGCCTATGTGGCTGAACTTGACGAGCTGGACTACTATTACACGAATCCCCAGAAGGTGGGTTCGAACCGGTCGTTCCTCTACCTGAATGAAGATATCCGTAAGTATGTCGCTTTCGACTACTTCCCGAGCGCGAACGGCGCCACAGTCTTCTTCGAGCTTGTTTCGATCGAATCGGAGTTTGCGCAGAACGCGCTGGAGAAACTTCTCCGCCGTTAAAGCACTGCCGGAGGGCAGGATCCACAAAGCCGCGCAAAGCGACGCAGGATGAAGAGCGTGACGCCGAAATGGGCGATGATCAGTCCTACGCACAGGAAGATCAGCCTGAAAAGCATTTCCCGGAGTTTTTCTTTCTTAAGGTCCTCAGAGACGTCTGACCGCCTCAAGGAAGGCGTCCACGTCCGCCTCCTCCGTGCCCCAGCCCGTGACCAGACGGATGGGTGTCATACCGTCCTTTTCAGGCGCCCAGCGGTAGAAGGAGAAGTCCTTTTCCAGCGCCTCGACGGCTGCGGTCGGGAGGACCGGGAAGATCTGGTTGGTCGGCGAGTCGCTGTAGAACCCGATGCCGAGCGCCTGGAGCCCCTCGCGAAGCTTCAGCGCCAGCCGGTTCGCATGCGCGGCCATCTCATAGTAGACGCAGTTCTCTCCGCCCTCCAGGAGCGCTTCGAACTGCACGCCGATGAGGCGGCCTTTGGCCAGCATGCCGCCCTGCCGTTTGATCATGTAACGGAAATGGTCATCGAT
>JAEEGL014891663.1_pt1 | contig 28912 bp, 20 predicted proteins | sample 9134231 | NCBI WGS metagenome assembly JAEEGL01 (sample SAMN16246548, study PRJNA631951) | gut metagenome | biome: gut microbiome; feature: rumen; material: fiber-attached | host: Bos | place: Iran: Karaj | collected 2018-10 | reverse complement strand
TCGCATGGCTACCGAATACTGGATCTTCTTCATAATCGTTGTTGTGTTTTAGATTGTTAATAATTGTGTTAATTGAGTGTTGTGGTTGTTTGTTTTGTTGTTTGTTTTGTTGTTTGTTTGTGTTTAAGAGCTCTTTGTCATCGGGCAGCTTTGCGGTTTGCTGTTCAACGCCGGCCGGAGGTTCGTTACGCTCGGCGCCATGCGACGCTTCACGCTTGAAGAACTTTAAACTTTAAGCTGTAAACTACGGCCCTTGGCCGTGTTCTTTTCCTTTTGACGGTGCAAAGGTACGGCCTTTTTTTGAACCTTGCAATAGGTCTGAAAATTTGTTCTCCGTTTTTGCACGTTTTTGGGGGGACTTTTTTTTCAACCTCATTTTTCATATCCTAAACACCTGTCCCCAGGGGTTGCGGCGGAAGACGACCCACTCCATGTAGCGCCAGTAGGGCGCGGCGGTCGGCAGTGCTCAGGCTCTCCCAGGCACGCTCGGCGCCGCAGCGGTCGCGTTTGTAGGCGTAGGCGTCCCAGAACTGCTCGAAGGTGGGGACTGGCCCCCCTTCCGGCTCCCCCGAGGGGGAGGACTTTGGCCCCTGCGTGGAGGGGGCTTTGGGGGTGGAATCTTCCGTGTTGACCGCAGCACAATCGCTTTCCTCTTTAAGTTCCTGAAAAAGAAAGCCTTGCCCGTCGTTTTCGCCTTTGCGCCGCAACGGCGTTGCGGAAAGCTCTTCTCTTTTTTCTGATTTCTCTTTCTTTATAAGGGGGTGTGGGGGGAATTTTCTTTCTCTTTCCTCTTTTTTCTCTTCTTGAGAGGGGGCGGACTGTCTCATAATCGTCTCACTTTCGTCTCGCTTTGTGGTGGCAATCGTATTGTAATCTTCATATTTACAAATTGTTAAGTTGGTGCATTTCTGTCTCATTTTCGTCTCAATTATGCCGCGAGACTCCATTTCTTTCAGACAGCAGAAGAGCCAGTTGCGGTCAATTCCGTACTTCTTAGCGTAGTCATTTACGCTCACCTCCACGCGCCCCCTCTCGTCCGCTTTCATAAGCAGGAAAGAAAAGAGGTGCCAGCGCCTCGGGTCTTCAAAGACCCAGGATGCAAGGGCTTTGCGGTGAAGGTGAACGTATTCGCGCATAATGTTTCTTGTTTTTTGTTTTTTGAATGAATGTTGGTTGTATGATTTTTTTTGCGGGATTTGTCCTGTTTTTTTTCAACGTGGACGCTCTTTGCAGAATGCTGGTGCAAAGGTACGGACAAAAAAACAGCGGCGGAAGCACACTTCCACCGCCGTCCTGTTTTTGCGAGTTTTATGTTCTGTTCTGCCCATTTGCGGGCATCTCCTGCGAGTTTTTGCTGATTTTCTGCGTGTTTTTGCGAGTTTTCTGCGAGTTTTTAGTTTTGAAGTCTCAGCAGCTCCAGTACTCGGAGCATTGTTTTACTATCTGCTTTTTTTTGAATCGGTCGGGGATGACGGGACGTGTGGGGTGTAACGAATGGACGTCTTGGCGAAGACAAAGGAACGTCTTGACGAGGACAAGGGTACATCCTAGTCAAGACGACGGGTCGTGTTGGACGAAACAAAGAAATGTCTTGCCGGAATCGACAGGTCATCCGCGGCCAGACAAGGGGCTCCCCTGGCCTTCGGGCGGGACGGAAAACGGGAAGTGGTTTATACTTCCTCGTTTTCCGTGCGGGCGATAATCTCGTTCTGCAGCTGCTCGGTCATGTCGTTGAAGTAGTCGCTGTAGCCGGCAACGCGGACGAGGAGGTCGCGGTACTGTTCGGGGTGCTGCTGTGCGTCGAGGAGGGTGGCGGTGTCGACAATGTTGAATTGGATGTGGTGGCCGCCGAACTTGAAGTAGGTGCGGATGAGGTGTCCGAGTTTGCGCATGTCTTCCTCGCGCTTCAGCAGGTTGGGCACGAAGCGGACGTTGAGGAGTGTGCCGCCGCTCTTCGTTTGGTCGAGTTTGCCGAGTGACTTGATGACGGCGGTGGGTCCGTGGCTGTCGCTGCCGTGGGCGGGCGAGGTGCCGTCGCTGATGGCAAAGTGGGCGAAACGGCCGTTGGGTGTGGCTCCGCAGACGCTGCCGAAGTAGTTGTGGCAGGTGGTGGAGAGCATGTTCAGCTGTGTCTTGCCGCCGCGGGTGTTGGGGCGTCCCTCGATGGCTTTCACCAGGTCTTCGTAGACGCGCACGGCGATGTCGTCGGCGTACGGGTCGTCGTTGCCGAAGAAGGGGGTGTGGTTGCGGATGTATTGGCGCATGACCTCCTCTGCCTGCCAGTTGTCCTTGCAGGCGGTGAGGATTTCGTCCATGGTGTAGCGTTTGTCCTCGAAGACGTGCTTCTTCAGGGTGGTGAAGCAGTCGGTGATGGTGCCGAGGCCGGTGCATTGGATGTAGGTGGTGTTGTAGCGTGCGCCGCCGCTGTAGTAGTCTTTGCCTTTCTCGATGCAGTCGTCGATGTAGAGGCTGAGGAAGGTGGCGGGGGCGTAGAGCGAGAACATGCGTTCGATGTAGTTGTTGACGCTGAGTTTGAGGTTGACGAAGTATTCCATCTGGCGGTGCCATGCGTCGTAGAGTTCCTCGAAGCTCTGGAAGGTGCGCGGGTCGCCGGTCTGGAGGCCGAGTTTCTTACCGGTCTCGGGGTCGATGCCGTTGTTGAGGGTGATTTCCAAAATTTTCGGAGTGTTGAGGTAGCCGGTGAGCAGGTAGGCTTCTTTTCCGAAGGCTCCGACTTCGATGCATCCGGAGCAGCCTCCCTCGCGGGCATCCTCGAGGCTCTTGCCGGCGCGTGTCATCTCCTTCACGTAGGTGTCGGGGTTGAAGACGGAGGGGTAGCCGTGGCCCTGACGGATGACGCGTATGCCTGCGAGGAGGAAGTCGTCGGGGGTGTTTTCGGCGATGTGGATGCTGAGGCCGGGCTGCAGTTCGTGGAGCTCTTCCTGGACTTCCAGGATGATGTAGGAGATTTCGTTGGCGGCGCTGTTGCCGTTGCGGTCTATGCCGCCGATATTGATGTTGGTGAAGTCGTTGTAGGTGCCGCTCTCAAGTGCTGTGACTCCGACTTTGGGCGGTGCGGGCTGGTTGTTGAACTTGATCCAGAGGCAGGAGATGAGTTCCTTGGCTTGGTCGCGGGTCAGTGTGCCTTCTGCGATGCCCTGCTGGTAGAAGGGGAAGAGGTGCTGGTCGATGTGTCCGGGGTTCATGGAGTCCCAGCCGTTGAGCTCTGTGACGGTGCCCAAATGCACGAACCAGTACATCTGAATGGCTTCCCAGAGGTCGCGGGGTGCGTGGGCGGGCACATGATGACAAACGTCTGCTATTTTCAGCAGCTCCGCCTTGCGGAGTGGGTCGTTGGTTTGGGCGGCCATCTTCTCTGCCAGTTCTGCGTGGCGCTCGGCGAAGAGGATGGCGGCATCGCAGGAGATGGCCATGGCCTCGAGTTCCTGTTGCTTGTCGGTGGCTTCGGGGTCGTAGATGTAGTCCAGGCTGTCAATCTTCTTCTGAATCCTTTCCTTCAGTTCCAGCAGTCCGATATGGTACATCTTGCCGTCCATGGCAGTGTGCCCGGCGGCGCGCTGCTCCATGAACTCGGTGAAGACGCCTGCGTGGTAGGCTTCCTCCCACTCCTTGCTGACGTGGTTGAAGATGCGCTCGCGCTGGGTCTTGCCGGCCCAGTAGGGGATGACTTCGCGCTCGTAGGTGTCGATGTCTTCCTGCGAGATGTGGTAGCTCTGGAGCTCGCGGGTGTCGAGGGTGTGGAGGTCTTCGACGCTGTGGCAGGTGAGCTCGGGGAAGGTGGGCACGGCTTTGGGCAGAGGTCCGCGTTCGCCCACGATGAGTTCGTCGTCCCCGATGTAGATGGTTTTCTTCTTACAGATCTCATAGAAGTTCTTGGCGCGAAGCACGGGGGTGGGCATCGTGCCGTAGTTCTTCTTGTAGAACTCGGTTTCGATGAGGGCGCGCTCGATGCTGAGCGTGGTGGGGGTGTCGAAGTTCTGCTGGCGCAGGCGCTTGATGCGCTCGTTCATGCCGCCTTCGTTGGCGGGGTATTTAATACTGAAATTCATGCTTGATTTTTTTATGGGGGATTAGGAATTCCTGTGCTGAGATTTTCTATGATGTCTAAAGTTTTCTTTGGTTCTCTTGGGATTTCAGGAATTCTTGGCTTCGTAGACTTCCTCTATGCTCATGGGTTTCTTGATGGTGCCCAGGAGCTTGACGGTGCCGTCGGGCAGCACGGCGTAGTTCAGTTCGTTGCGCAGGCCGGTGAAGTCGCGCCATGGTTGGAGTTTGTCGTAGCAGATGAAATCGGTGAACTGGTGCTCGGCCTGCCACTTGTCCATCAGCTCGGGAATGAAATAGATGCCGGGCTCCACGGTGAAGACGAAGCCGGGCTCCAGAGGACGTGCCAGGCGCAGGCTCTTGAAGCCGAACTGTGTACTTTTCTTGTCGCCGTCGAGGTAGCCGACGTACTGTTCGCCGAGGTTTTCCATGTTATGCACATCGAGGCCGACCATGTGGCCCAGTCCGCAGGGGAAGAAGAGGGCATAGGCGCCGATGCGTGCGGCCTCGGCGGGGTCGCCCTTCATCAGCCCGATGGCTTTCATCCCTTCGCAGATCTTGGTGGCAGCGGCGATGTGGGCTTCGCGGAAGGGAACGCCGACGGCGAGGGTATCTACGGCGGCATAGAAGCTGGCGAGGTGAATCTCGTAGATGGTCTTCTGGCGCTCGGTGAAGCGGTCGCCAACGGGCATGGAGGACGAGAGGTCGCCGCAGTAGTGCGAGCGGGTCTCGGCACCGGCGTCGAGGAGGAAGATGTTGCCCTCTTGGCAGGTATGGATGAAGCCGTGGTTGTGCAGCACCTGTCCCTGCACGGTCGCTATCGTGGGGAAGGCGAGGGCGTTGCCGTGGCGACAAGCCACTTCCTCAACAGCAGCGGCCACCTGAGATTCGTGAATCCCCGGCCGCACAGTGCGGTAGGCGGCGAGGTGCATCTCCGTGCTGAGGTCTACGCTCTGTTCGATGAGGCGGATCTCCTCTAAATTCTTGTAGTTGCGCTGCGCAACGATGGCTTTTATGAAAGGAACGCTGGCGCGCGAAGCCTGTGCGGCAGGTTCCACAGCTAATAATTCCCACAGCCACACTCGGTGATCGCCGCGGTAAGGAGGTAGGAAATGAATGGGCTGTCCCTTGCTGCGGGCACTGTCGAGGTAGCTCTTCAGGTCGCTCATGGGACGGGTGTCGGTGATGCCGTAGGCGCTGGCGCGTTCCTTCAGGGTGGGCAGTGTGCCGGTCCACACGATGTCGTCTATCGTCAGCTCGTTGCCGAAGACGATTTCGCGGTCCTCGTCGATGTCGATGATGGCGGCGAGGTCAGGATTGTCGATGCCGAAGAAATAGAGGAACGTGGAGTCCTGGCGGAACTGATAGGTGTTGTCGGCGTAGTTCATGCCCACCTCGGCGTTTCCGAGGAAGAGCAGCAGTCCGCTGCCGAGGTCAGACTTCAGTTTTGCGCGGCGGCGCAGGTAGCTTTCTTTGGAGATGTGCATAGGTGTATTGTGGGGGTTGAGGGTTATATTATATGTTTTCTTTACTTTGTCGTGCCATGCTTTCAGCAACGGCATTGAGGGAGGTGCATTCGTCACGGGTGATGCGGCGCTCCTGGGCGTTGCCGGCGGCCAAGGTGAGGAGCAGCAGGTGGCCGCTGGAGCAGTGCTCGATGAGCTCGCCGGGAGGCTTATGATAGTCCGAGAACGGCTCGGAGCACAGCTGGATGCAGAAAAGCCCCTCGCGGAATGCCTCGTCGCGCACCCGCTTCTCATGCTCGCTGATGAAGGGGCTGATGAGGATAGCACCGCGGCGGGCTGCAAGGATGCAACCATTCATGTAGTCTCGCCGTTGCTCGGCGGTGAAATAGCGGCGCACATGCACGGCGACGAGGGGAGCATCCAGCAGTTGCACCTGGCCAATAGCAGAAAATGCCCAGCGGGCATAGCGAACATGGCGCTGCACGATGAAGAGCTTGCGGTGCTGGCGGCGGAGCATGAGGCGGCGGGGATTATCGCGGACGTAGTCTATCATATTCTGCAGCTGGCCCTCGTGCAGGAGAAGGCGGTCGTGGTAGCCTTTTTCCCAGAGGGGGCGGAGGGGGGAGGTTCCGCGCGAATACGCGCGGCACCCAACCGGGGAGGCAGGCTGGGAGGAGGCAGGCTGCAGGGAGGCAGGTTGGGAGGGAGTAGTGGTTGGGTGGAGCGCGTATTCGCGCGGATCTCTGCCGTTGAAAGCTTTCGTGCAGCCCACCATGAAGCCGCGGATGATGTCGCCGAGGGCGATGTCCATGTCCTTGCGGACGAAGATGATGCCGTGGAAATGGTCGGGCATCAGCTGGTAGTCCAGCAGGCTGATGTCGCGCTCGCAGGGTTGCCCTGTCTTTGCCGCCTTCTCCGCTGCCAGCTGGCGCTGGACTTCGGGAATCTGCTCCCAGCATCGCAGCACCTCGTGGCCTAAGGCTGTGGGCGCTATGGCTGCTTCGTCGAGGCTGCTGCCCACCAGCGTTCCCAGCAGGGGCTTGCGCCCTTCGGTGCAGAGGGTGATGAGGTAGATGCCTCGGCCATGATAATCATGGTGGATGCTGCGCTGATGCATCTGGGGCACGGGGCGGCAGTCATTGAGGTGGGGAGGGGGGCTCATTTCCATATCAGGGGCGCGCAAATATCAAATAACAGTGGCGCGCAGAGATGCAACAGAGATGCAAATAACAGGGGCGCGCAAATATTAACAGTGGCGCGCAGCTGCGCAACAGATGCCATCAGGGTTTGTGGCAGTTGTTGATTTTCTGGTGCTTGCTGATTTGCATGTCGGTCTCAGGGAAGTACTCGGAGAGAAGGGCATAGAGGTCGGGGTCGTAGTCGCGCAGTTCCTCGCGCGTGTTGCACCAGTTGTGCTTGCCGTCGGGGTGAGGCATCTCGGCGTTGACGTTGAACCAGTCCTGCACGGCTTCGGCGAAGTATTCCATGTGGTCGGTGATGCGGTAGGTGCCATCGAGGATTCCGCTGGCCTTAGCGTTCTCATAGAGCTGCTTGAGTCGGCTGTCGAACTCAGGCTCGGCAATCATCAGTCCTATGCAATGAATAGCGTGGGCAAACTCATGGATGAGGATGTCCTCAGCGTGATACTTGTCAATCTGGTAGGCCAGCACATTCTCCTCTGCACAACTCGTCAGCGGTTCCTCGACGGTGCCGCCGAGTCCGCGGGCACGGAGGTCCCAGTTGAGGGACGTGTCGTTGATGAGGTAGTGGTGCTCGGGCAGGTCGGTAGTGCCTTCATAGCGGGCCATGATGGCCACGCGGGCTTTCGCCTGTATCATTGCCTGCAGTACTTCGGGCTTCAGCATACAGGTCATCGCGTACAAGGTCCTGTGTGCTGCCACGAAGGCAGAGTCGGGAACGCGCCACGACGACACCAGCGGCAACCCGTTGACATCGACATACTTTACGTAGAAGGAGTCCAAGCCAAGGGAGTCGGGAACTGACGACACCACAATAGTAGGCTCGTTCCCGTCAGCGCCACCTCCCACTGCTTCTCGTGAGGGAGGGGTGTTGCAGGCAGTTATCAATGTTATGATACTTATAGCAAAACAAGTCAAAAATTTTTTCATAATGGAAAGCTATAATTAGTTATGGGATGATGTGCAAACCCTCCCTCCCCTCCCTTTTTGGGAGGGGGCGGGGGTAGGTCTTTTATTTCATATAAGTGTAGCGGTAATCTGTGGGACTGACAAGGGTCTCCTTGATGACGCGCGGGATGATCCAGCGGATGAGATTGAACTCGCCGCCAGCCTTGTCGTTGGTGCCGCTGGCACGTGCTCCGCCGAAGGGTTGCATACCGACTACGGCGCCCGTGGGCTTGTCGTTGATGTAGAAGTTGCCGGCGGCGTAGGCCAGGCGGTCTGCAATCTTCTCTACGGCCAAACGGTCGCGACCGAAGACGGCGCCGGTGAGGCCGTAGGGTGAGGTCTCGTCGCAAAGGACAGCGGTCTCGTCCACCTTGTCGTCGTCATAAGGATAGACGGTGATGATGGGACCGAAGATCTCTTCTTCCATCGACTTGAAACGCGGATTGGAGGTCTCGATGATGGTGGGTTCTACGAACCACCCCACGCTCTTGTCGCAGGTGCCGCCCAGCACCACCTTTGCGTCGGCAGCAGCCTGTGCGAAGTCGATATAGCTCTTGCACTTGTCGAAGCTGGCCTCGTCGATGACGGCATTCACGTAGTTCATCGGGTCGAGTACGTCGCCCATCTTGATTTCAGCTGCCATGCGCTTCATGTCCTCCAGCACCGTGGGCCACAGGCTCTTTGGGATATACATGCGGCTGGCGGCAGAGCACTTTTGTCCCTGGAACTCGAAGGCACCGCAGAAGGCAGCCGTGGCGACAGCCTTCGGGTCGGCAGAGGGATGCACGAAGATGAAGTCCTTGCCGCCCGTCTCGCCCACGAGGCGCGGGTAGGAGATGTAGCGGTCGAGGTTCGAGCAGGCCTGACTCCAGAGGCTCTTGAAGGTGGCCGTGGAACCTGTGAAATGGATGCCGGCGAAGTACTTGCTTTCGGTGCAGACCTTGCCGATAAGGGCTCCGCTGCCCGGCAGGAAGTTTATGACGCCGTCGGGCAGTCCGGCTTCCTTGTAGAGCTGCATGAGGTAGTAGTTGGAGAGCAGGGCCGTGGTAGAGGGCTTCCACACGGCCACATTGCCCATCAGCACCGGTGTCATGCAGAGGTTGGAGGCGATGGAGGTGAAGTTGAACGGCGTCACTGCCAGCACGAAGCCTTCCAGCGGGCGGTATTCCGTGTGGTTGATGTTGCCCGCGCCGTCCTTGGGCTGCATGGAGTAGATCTTCGAGGCGTAGTGCACGTTGTAGCGGAAGAAGTCGATGGTTTCGCAGGCGGAGTCGATTTCTGCCTGATAGATGTTCTTGCTCTGGCCGAGCATGCAAGCAGCGTTCATGATGGGACGGTACTTGGTGGCCAGCAGTTCTGCCATCTTCATTGCGATTCCGGCACGAACGGTCCAGTCGGTCTTGGACCATTCTTCCCAGGCTTTCATGGCTGTCTCGATAGCCAGCTGCACTTCTTTCTCGCTGACCTTGTGGTAAGTGGCGAGCACGTGCTTGTGGTCGTGGGGACAGGTCACGGTGCCCGTGTTGCCTGTTCGGATTTCCTTGCCGCCGATGATGATGGGGATATCAACGACGATGTTGCTTTGACGTTTGAGCTCGGCTTCGAGGGCCACACGTTCGGGGGAGCCAGCTAAGTAGCTCTTCACCGGCTCATTAGCCGGTACGGGGAAGGTGATAACAGAATTGCGCATATCTGTCTGTAGTTTTTAAGTGATGATGTATAAATTGTGAAGTTTGAAATTCTATGGTCTTGATAATCATTGCTTTTCTTTAGCATCTCAGACCTCGTTTCCACAGCTGCAGGCGGCCAAATCGTTGTCGAAATGCTGTTTGAGCGTGTAAAGTTACACTTTATTTTTTTTACCCCGATGATTTTCCCCGTTATTTTTTGTTAAACTTCTCGTTGTACCCGCTCATTCCTTCGAGAAGACATGTGAACAAAGAAAGCCAAGGAGGCGGGGGGCGCGTCCTTGGCTTTTTAGGAGTTTCAGGATAAACCTAAATTAAGCGCGGGCCCATCCCACGACTTTGCCTGCTGCGAGGGAACGGGGTACGTCGATGAGGCGCTGGTTCTTGGATCCGCGGAAGAGCAGGGTGGTGTCGCGCTGGGATTCGACAAAGGGCCCGTCGACAAGCACATCGAGGAGTTCGAGTAACTTGCGCTGGGCAGGCATGTTCAGAAGCTTCTCGAAGGTGTAGCCCGTGTAGCACCAGATGTTCTTTGTGGTGCGTTTACGAATAGCCTGCGCGAGGGCTGTGAAGCCTTCGGCCTGCTGCATGGGGTCGCCTCCGCTGAAGGTGACATTGGCGAAGGGATCGGCCTCAATGACCTGCATAATCTCCTCCACGCTTTGCTTCTTTCCGCAATCCTTGGCCCAGGATTGCGGGTTGTGGCAGCCTGGGCAGTGGTGGGTGCAACCTGCACAGTAGATGGAGGTTCGGAACCCGGGTCCATCAACCGTGGTGTCTTCAAGAATATCCAAGACTTGAAGACAATTTTCCTTATTTTCTTCCATTTTTACTGTCTTTATCCCCTCTCCACGCTTGGAGAGGGGTTTCCGTTTCTTTATTCCTTAAATTGTAAATAATCAGTATTATGGATGACTCGATCGTTGAGCTCGGCGAGTTTGGCACGGTTCCAGCGATCTGTGGTGCCTACGAGGTAGCCGGTGATGCGCTGCAGGCGGTCGAGGTTGGTGCTATGGCAGTGGGGGCACTCATCGATGTGGTCAGCGGTCTCATAGCCACAGTCCATGCAGCGGACACGGGTGTGATTGACGCTGCCGTAGCCGATATCCATAGCATCCATCATATCGACAATGTTCATCACGGCCTCGGGGTTGTGGGTGGCGTCGCCGTCAATCTCCACGTAGAAAATGTGTCCGCCGCGGGTGAGGCAGTGGTAGGGTGCTTCGATTTCAGCCTTGTGGCGGGCAGAGCACTTGTAGTAGACGGGCACGTGGTTGGAGTTGGTGTAGTACTCGCGGTCGGTGATACCGGGAATCTTGCCGAACTCCTTCTGGTCGCCGCGTGTGAAGCGGCCGCTGAGACCCTCGGCGGGAGTTGCGAGGACGCTGTAGTTGTGGCGGTAGCGCTCGCTGAAATCGTTGATGCGGTCGCGCATGTAGGTCACAATCTTCAGTCCCAGTTCCTGTGCCTTGGGGCTTTCGCCGTGGTGCTTGCCGATGAGGGCCACGAGGCATTCTGCCAGTCCGATGAAGCCGATGCCGAGAGTGCCCTGGTTGATGACGCTCTCGATGGTGTCGTTGGGTCCCAGCTTCTCACAGCCTAACCAAAGGCTGTGCATGAGCAACGGGAACTGCTTGGCAAAGGCGGTCTTTTGGAACTCGAAGCGCTCGTGGAGCTGACGGGCGGTAATTTCGAGCAGATTATCGAGCTTGGCGAAGAAGGCGGCAATGCGCTGCTCCTCGTCTTCGATGCTCATACATTCGATGGCGAGTTTCACGATGTTGATAGTCGAGAAACTGATGTTGCCGCGTCCTATACTGGTCTTCGGCCCAAAGCGGTTCTCGAAAACGCGTGTGCGACAACCCATTGTTGCCACCTCATGGATATAGCGCTTGGGGTCGTCTTCGCGCCAGTCGGGATCCTGGTTGTAGCTGGCGTCAAGGTTCAGGAAGTTGGGGAAGAAGCGGCGTGCGGTGACCTTGCAGGCGAGCAGGTAGAGGTCGTAGTTGGGATCCGTGGGGAGGTAGCTGACGCCGCGCTTCTTCTTCCAAATCTGGATGGGGAAGATGGCTGTGACACCGCTGCCCACGCCTTCGTACGTGGAGTTCAGGATTTCGCGGATAATGCAGCGGCCTTCTGCGCTCGTGTCTGTACCGTAATTGATAGAAGAGAATACAACCTGATTGCCACCGCGGCTGTGGATGGTGTTCATGTTATGGATGAATGCCTCCATGGCCTGATGCACGCGACCCACGGTTTTGTTCACCGCGTGTTGGATGATGCGTTCCTCGCCCTCCAGGCCGTTGAGGTCCTTCTTCAGGTAATCTTTCAATTCCACCTGATAAAGATGGCTGTAATCAGCACCGTATAAGGCTTCCAGGTTCTTCATTTCCTCGATGAAGGTGAGGCGTACGTAAGGTGCAAGGTAAAAGTCGAAAGCGGGGATTGCTTGTCCGCCGTGCATCTCGTTCTGGGCGGTCTCCATGCTGATGCAGGCCAGCACGCTGGCGGTCTCAATACGTTTGGCGGGACGGCTCTCGCCGTGTCCGGCCATATACCCTCCTTCGAGCACATGATCCAGCGGGTGTTGCACGCAGGTCAGCGACTTCGTGGGATAGTAGTCCTTGTCGTGAATGTGGAGGTAGTTCTTCTTCACGGCCTCGCGCACCTCGTCGCTGAGGAGGTAGTCGTCAACGAAAGGCTTGGTGGTTTCAGAAGCAAACTTCATCATCATTCCCGCGGGCGTGTCTGCGTTCATATTTGCATTTTCGCGCGTGACGTCGTTGCTCTTGATGTTGATGATCTCGAGGAACATCTCACGCGTTTTTGCCTTGCGAGCGATACTGCGCTGGTTGCGGTACTGGATATATATCTTGGCCACGTCTTTGCGGGCGCTCTTCATGAGTTCGAGCTCCACAAGGTCCTGGATTTCTTCCACGGTCATTTGCGGCTTGCCTCGCATGGCGATGCGGTCTGCAATTTGATGTACGAGGTGTTCGTCTTCGCCCTCGTCGGTGCGAAGCATAGCTTTGCGGATAGCGGCAACAATCTTCTCTTCGTTGAAACCGACGATGCGTCCGTCACGTTTGACTACTGTCTGGATCATATTGAGGTTTAATGTTTATTGTTAGAGGATTAAGTTCGTTTGAAATAGGGTATTTTTGCTCTTTCGCCTACATCTTGGCCGAAATGACGCTGCAAAGGTATGAAGATTCTCCGAAACGTGCAAGAATTTTCTCTGTTTTTTTTCGAAGTTTTCCAAAATATTTTGTAAGTATACTGATTATCAGTGAAATGAAAATTCATGACATAGTAAAAGTTTCCCAAAAGGTATTGCTGGGTTCACTTTAGGCTTTAAGAAAATGGGGGTAACTCTATGTATTAGAACTCTTCGCACGAGACATGAATTTTGAAGTCGTCGTGAAGAAAAATCGCAGAAAATTTGGTCGGACGGAGAACTTAGTGTATTTTTGCATCAGAAATCAATCAAAAAAGTACTGATATGAACAAAAAATCTCTTCTTTTGCCGCTTTGCGGTTTATTTATGGCCGCTTGCAGCACGGTCTCGATGACTGGTCGCAAGCAGTTGAGTCTTGTTTCGGAGTCTGAAGTGCTTGCTGCAAGTCTCGCAGAGTATCAATCTTATATGCAGACCGCACAGCTGTCGACAGACGCCCAGGCAACGGCGCGCGTGAAAGGGATTGCCCAACGCATTGCTGCCGCGGCCGAGGCTTATCTGAAGGTTTCGGGGCAGGAGGCCGACCTGCAGAACTATGCATGGGAGTTCAACCTCGTCAACAGTCCGGAGCTAAACGCCTTTTGTATGCCTGGCGGAAAGATCGTCGTTTATACAGGAATGGTGGCTCTCGCCGGTAATGGCGCAGATGCTGACGATGAGCTGGCTGCGGTGATAGGACATGAGGTAGGGCACGCTATTGCAAAACACGGTCAGGAACGTGCCAGCCAGCAGATGCTGACGAGTCTGGGAAGCCAGGTGCTGGGAACGGTGACGGCTAACAGCAGCTCGACCATTCAGCAGGCGGTGGCTACGGCCTATGGTCTCGGAACACAGTACGGTGCCCTGCTTCCGTTCTCGCGCAAGCACGAGCTGGAAGCAGACTACATTGGTATCGTCCTGGCTACGGTGGCAGGCTATGATGCAGATGCCGCCGTCACGCTTTGGCAGAAGATGGAGGCCGTAAGCACCACTTCCGTACCGCAGTTCGCCAGCACCCACCCCAGCAGCTCTAAGCGTATCTCCGAGCTTCAGAAGAACATTCCGACGGTGAAAGCCACCTATGGTCAGGCCGCACAGGCCGCAGCGTCTTCCACCTCCACGACTACGAGCTCTACTTCTTCCAGGAGCAAGACTCAGTCCAGCAAGAAATCTGGCACAGGCTACAAGATTGGAAACTAAGGCTCTGAAATACCGGGCAGTGGTCCTGGACCTCGACGGCACGCTGCTCGACACGCTCGAAGATCTGGCTGATGCTGCGAACTGGGCACTCCGCCGAAATGGCCTGCCGCAGCGTTCGCTCGACGAAGTGCGGCAGTTCGTGGGTAATGGTGTGCGGCGACTGATGCTGCGTGCCGTGCCCGAGGCGACTGCCGACGAACTTTTTGAACGCGTGTTTGCCGACTTCAAAAGCTACTACGTAGACCACTGTCAGATCAAGACACGTCTCTATGACGGCATTCCCGAGATGCTTCGTGCGCTGAAAGACAAAGGATTACGTTTGGCTATTGTTAGCAATAAGTTGCAGGAGGGCGTTGATGAACTCTATGAACGCTATTTCCGAGATACCGTGGAGGTGGCCATTGGCGAGCGACCGGGCGTACAGCGTAAGCCTGCGCCGGATATGGTGCGACTGGCGCTGCAGGAGTTGGAGGTTGCAGCGGGTGATGCTGTGTATGTCGGTGACTCAGACGTGGATCTGCAGACCGCCCGCAACAGCGGTCTACCCTGTATCTCCGTCCTTTGGGGGTTCCGCGACCGCCAGTTCCTCCTCGACCACGGAGCCACGACGCTGATTGCCCGGCCGGCAGATATCCTACAGGAAGTTGAAAATTGAGTTCATCCCGTTCAACCTTTCAACTTTCAACCTTTCAACTTTTCAACTTTTCAACTTTTCAACTTTTCAACGTTTCAACCTTCCATGCATCTCTACCTCATCCGCCATACCTCCGTTGCTGTTCCCCGCGGCACTTGCTACGGCTGGACCGACGTGCCCGTCTCCGAGAACTTCGAAGAGGAGGCTGCAGCTTGCAAGCGCCAGCTGGAAGGTATTCATTTCGACCGCGTCTATTCCTCCCCCTTGACACGCGCCCGTCAGCTGGCGGCCTACTGCGGCTATGCCGACGCCATCGTGGAGCCCCGGATGAAGGAGATGCACATGGGCGACTGGGAGATGCAGCGCTTCGACGAGATCACCGACCCGCAGTTGCGCGAATATTACGAGAACTACCTCGACAGTCCCACCCGCAACGGAGAGTCCTTTAAGGATCTCTACCGTCGCGTGGCGGCCTTCATCGAAGAACTGAAGGCTGAAGATGCCCGTCTCGCTGCCGGCGGCCGTTCATCTCAACGCCGCATCGCCATCTTCTGTCATGGTGGCCCCATCATCTGTGCTATGGTTTATGCGGGCCTCGTACCCATCGAGCAAGGCTATGCAAATATCCCCGACTACGCTACCGTCACCCACCTCGAGTTGTAAGGGACTTATTGGATGCGGGTGCCGAAGTGGAGTCAAAGCTGCATGGCGAGACGAAAGCCCACACTATTGATGCAATCATCAGGGGTACTGTTGAAGCGGTATGAGACTCTACAACGTCCTGATGAATTACGCCAGCTACCACCTCGGAACACACGGAGTGAACCTTCAGAAGAATATAGTGGATTCGTCTGAGCATTAGCACTATAATTATGCATCTCGTCCAGACACCACTCCCAGACGTTACCGCTCATGTCATAGATGCCTAATTCGTTAGGATCCATAGATTTCACAGGGTGAGATACGTTATGGCTATTATCTTCAAACCAGGCAACATCGTTTAGATTATTGCTGCCGCTAAACTTATTACCCAGACTCTTGTTTCCGCCACGCGCAGCATATTCCCATTCTGCTTCTGTTGGTAATCGGAAGGTAACTCCTAATGTGATATTCAGTTTGTTGATAAATGCTTTACAGTCATTCCAACTCACCTGCTCTACTGGTAGATTGTCACCCTTGAAGGCAGATGGATTATTATGCATCACGGCCTTCCATAGAGCTTGAGTAACTTCGGTTTCACCAAGGAGGAATGATGACAACGTCACTTCGTGGGCTGGTTTTTCATTACCATAGACGTCATCACCCTGCTCGGGAGTAGCACCCATGGTGAACGTGCCACCTTCCACACGTATCATCTTGAACGAGACTCCATTAACAACGAACGATACAATAGGTGCGTTCTCATCTATAATGGGTTGATCTGCTTCTTCGCCTTCCAACGGGATTTGTGCAGCAATGGAATCCACGTCAGCGTGGTCATCTATCTCATTATAATTCCTGCATCTTGTTCCTATAACACCGATTGCGAAGAACGTTAAGATGAACGCAGGAAGATAGAACTTCGACACTTCCTTTCGGTTGGAGAGACATACGCTGGCGGGGCGAATGTAACCTACCAAGACGAATACGAAGGTGGTGAATACGGCAATGAATGATAGCGCAGACAGGACGTTTTCGTTCTCTTGGACAAAACTCGTAGTAAGGCAAAGCACTAAAACAAACAGAATAACCGCCCCCACGAATATGGACCATGCAAGATGCTTACTGGTGAAAGAGAGCGACGACGGAAACCACGACTTGCTGCCTGCATCTTTATGAACTGTCTGTTGTGTGGGTTGCTGGATGGGTGTTGTGGGGCTTCGTTGCTCTTCCATGGGCGATGCTATACTTTTCCGCCCTGTTTTTTGAAGAATGTCGTCGATGAGTACGGTTTCTATGGGATGCTCTTTCAAGTTTCGCCAGTTGATGGCTGCGAAAGTGAACTCCAGTTCTTCCGGCAGTGTGCTTCCGTCAATGATGTAGGGAATTATATTGTTTTTATCTTTTTTGTTGAAAGCATAAACGATCTCGTTCTGTGTGAATTTGGATTCATAGGAGTTCTTACTTGCAAGGAAGAGGAACACCCTTGATGAACGTATAGCCTTGGCCAGCAATGCAGGAAATTCCATTCCGCCACCGATACCCTGTCGGTCGATGAAGTAGGTGATGCCCTTGGCGTCGAAAGCCCGTACTATTCTTTCTGCAACGTCAGTGTCCTTTCGAGAATAACTGATAAAAACGTCATACTCAAAATTCTCCATAGTAATGGAAATTATTAAAGGTGTGTTCTATTAATTAATAAAGTCTCTATGAATTATCTTTGTTTGCAGGAGTTATTGGAGGCGGGTGCCGGAGTAATTGCCGGTGACGGCGTAGCTGTATTTACCGCCGACGGCCTCCACGCCCCCCACGGTGCAAGTGACTGAATTACTGTTATCGCGGTGGAAGTGGTAGTTCCAGTTGTCTGTTACGCTGCTTTCTTCGTGGTTGGAGTGTATGACTACGACCACATTGACGATGAGGTCGTTGCCCGAGAGCGAGGCCGAAAGCTTGGCGGCGGAATAGAAGGCTGCCATATCTCCTTGGCCGATGAAGCGGATGGTGCCGCCGGTGAAGTCGGCGATGAAAGAGTCGCCCATGGATTCGTCTCCGAGAGAGAGGGTGCCGGTCATCTGCCATTTTGTGTCGGCCCAGCTGCCTACGTCGTCATCATCGCCTCCGTCGTCCTTGCCTTTCTGATAGACAAGGATGCGGCTACTGGTCGTATCGCCGTAATATCCTTTTGCAGTGAGGATGATGGCGTCTGAACGGTCGTCCGGTGCCTCGGTCTTCTGCACTTTGACGATGAGTTTGCCTTCCTGCGGAGAACAGGTGCACCAGCTGGGGGAGGTGCTCACTTCCCACTTCGTTTCGTAGCCCATTTTGATAGGAATCTCGAAGGTGCCGCCGTCGCAATCGACCTCGAGGGATTCCTGGGCTGGCGAGAAGAGGACGCCGCGAGTGACGACATCGATGAACTCGCTGTAGAACTTATGGCTGGAGGTCATGGGTTCGTAGTACGCGGCTACGGCATAGCGCGTGGCGGGGTCCAGTTTGGTGATGGTGCCTGGCTCGATGATGCCGTCGGACGTGACTTCGGAATTCAGGCGAACTTCCTGACTACCATTGTAATAGCAGTAGCCGGCGGAGAGGTAGCTGCCGTAGGACGAGTCGTTGAACCGGACGGATCCCTTCAGGCTGATGCTGTTCTCATCGAAACCAGTCACTTCCACCGACACTTCCACGTCCGTGTTCTTGTGGATGGTGGCGTTGAGGACGGCGGCAGACTGGTTGACCACCGTAGTCACTTGTTGCGTCTGCTGCTGACCCATGGGGTAATACTTACTGGAATAATTCGTTGGGTTGTCGTCGCTGCCGATTCTCAGGCGATTCGCGTTGTTGTAGGCCCAGAGGGCGAAGTTGAGGTAGTCTTCTTCGATGCCTGTGACCTCGCAGAACAGTTTCTTTGTCCTGTCTTCAATGTACTCTTCCACGTATTTCTGCTGGGCAATCTCATCGTCGGCGTAGAGATTGTAGCGCATGATGGGTACAACGGCTTCGTTGATGGCTGTGCATACGGCCTTGCCTCCCTTTCCGATCTTTCCGAGGTTATCCATCTTCTCGCCCATCTTTCCGACTTGTGTGCTGATGTAGTCCACCATGTCGAAGAAGGGTTTCTTGATGGCATCGTTCTCGCCACGTGTGGCTTTGGTCAGCGAGGGCTTGCCTTCGGCAGCGAGGGGCAGTGATTCCATGAATTCCACCTCGCCGGTTTTCCAGTTCATGTTGCAGTGTGAGAGGGTGGAGAAGTCGTCGAAGTCGCCCGCTAACAGTATTTCGGAGGACAGGGTGCTGACAGGGGAGGCAACGTAGTGGGCGAGGATGAAGTTATGCCTCGACACCATCACCAGCGCATCAGCGTTCTTGTCCTGTCCCACGACATGCAGTATCAGCATCTCAGGCTGGCTGGGGTCGTTGATTTCGGCGGTCATCATACCGTCGCAGGTGATGACCAGGCGAGGAGTAGGATAGTTGAGGCTGTTGGAACCGATAAGGGCAGAGATCTTCATGACGAGGGCACCGTCGGGTATAGAGTCCTGTGGAGTGGGCTTTGTCGGATCAGAAGAGGTGGTATCAGGTTTCTCTTCCTCCTTGTCGGTAGGGGCGTTGGGCGTGGGCTCATCGTCACCTCCACAAGCGGCGAAGGTGAACACTGAGGCGAGTATCGCCAGCAAATAGAAAAGTTTCTTCATAGTTTGTTTCGTGTTTGATGGTTAGGTACTTATTTTGATGGACTTTTCAGCTTATGGCTCGCGGCTGTCTACGGCTTCTGCGAAGTGTTGGGTCTGAAGGTCAGTGAGTTGTTGAGGTCGGTAACTCCACTCCTGGCAGGTTCTTCTTGAATGGGCCGTTGATGGTATAGGCGATATTCTCTGCATCGAGTGCCTGACGGAAGCTGCGTATGTATTTGTGGCCAGGTGTCACCAGAAAGAAGCTTATGCAGAAGCGGCGTCCCACATTCACCACCTCCAACATCACGTGTCCTTCTGCCAACGTGTAGGCTGCGCGGACATAAGGCTCCAGCCCTCCCCATTTCATCTGACCGATGTAGCTTACATTGAATGTAGCCCTGGGTTGACTGTTGTAGCGCGCATGTGTCATATTGTATTTACGCTTGGCCTCCAGCGTCGGCAGCGTGTCTGTCACCTCGTAGTCAGCCACCACACGCCGCCACTCGGCGGCAGCATTCTCGGGTGTCCTCTGCTCGTCCATTGTCTTACGGGTGAAAGCAGACAGATCGTCTATAGACCATGAAGCCATATCCCTCACATAGGGAACATACAGCAACTTCACCAAGTCGCGGTAGGAATTAGGGCAACCCACATCCTCGCAGAAGTTGTGGGTGAGGCCGGCAACGATGGTCGCAGCCTTCTTCGGTAGCACCTTGTCGACAGCCCTCATCATCAGCACCGCCAACACGCTGGCCGGCGTACCACCATGTTCCTTGGCATAAGCCAGGAGTATCTCCTGTTCGATATCGAAGGTGTAGTACTGCTGGGTGAAGAAGGGGCAGAGGGCACCCATGATATAATCTTTATTGAAGTAATGTGCCTCGCGGTCTGCAAACGGGAGCGTTATCTTCACGTTGGGCAGCGATTCCGTATCGGGGTAGTCAGTCTCTCCTGGCAGCAGTGGAGAATCCGACAGACGTATACCGTCGCTGTCTGGCTTGACGCCGTAGGCCTCGCAGACATATTCGTAGAGGGTGGTCTTGACCCATTCCAACATTCCGGTTGCGCCCGTCAACGCGTGATGGATGTTGAAGAATATGTCACAGCCTTCATAATCGATGAAGCACAGGTGGCCGTTCACCTCTGCAGAGCCCAGGCTGGGGTTCTTCTTCTGCGTGCGGCACACCACGATGGGCTGTTCATGATGTTGGAGAACATAGCTTTCCGCATGATCCACTTCCACGCGAACGGCAAAATAGGGATAGCGCTTGATGGCTCTTTGTGCAGCGCTGTCGAGGACGTCGCCCTTCACCGCCTCGTTCATAATCAAACGAATGCGTATGGGAAAGCACGGGCGTGGACTTTTCGCTACCCCGTAGAGCAGATAGCTGTCAGGATTATAGTGGAACATGGTTTATAGTTTTATTCTCCCCATGACTCGCGGTCGAGGTTGCGGTATCCTACGGCTTCTGCGAGGTGTTGGGTCTGTAGGGTAGGTGAGTTGTCGAGGTCGGCGATGGTGCGGGCCAGTCGGAGAATGCGGTCGTAGGCTCGGGCGGAGAGTTGCAGACGATTGATGACCTCGCGCAACATCGCCATATCCTGTGGGGCAGGGGTAGCGTACTGACGCATCAGTGCTGGTGTCATCTGGGCATTGCAGTGAATTCCCGGGTGCTCGCGGTAGCGCTCTTCCTGAATTTGACGGGCTCGGATGACACGCTCGCGAATCGTTGCCGACGACTCGCCCCGTTGGGTGCGGCTGAGTTCCTCGAACGACAAGGGTGTTATCTCAATCTGAATATCAATGCGGTCGAGTAGGGGACCGCTGATTTTATTGAGGTATTTGTGGATTTGTCCGGGTGTACACTGACAAGGCTTCGTCGGGTGATTGTAGTAGCCGCAAGGACAAGGGTTCATCGAGGCCACGAACATGAAGTTGCTGGGATATTCAATGCTGTACTTGGCGCGGGTGACCGTAATCTTGCGGTCCTCCAGAGGCTGACGCAGAACCTCGAGCGAGGCACGAGGGAACTCCGGCAGCTCGTCCAGGAAGAGTACCCCGTTATGAGCCAGACTTATCTCTCCAGGCATGGGGTTTGTGCCGCCTCCGACAAGGGCCACCTGCGACACGGTGTGATGGGGCGCCCGGAAAGGTCGTTCGGTGATGAGGCCTGTATTGCCTTTGATTTGTCCGGCCACGCTGTGAATCTGTGTTGTCTCTAAGCTCTCGGACAGCGACAGCGGAGGTAGGATACTTGGCAGGCGGCGAGCCATCATGCTCTTTCCTGCCCCCGGCGGTCCCACCATAATCAGATTGTGCCCGCCTGCGGCAGCAATCTCGAAGGCGCGCTTTACATTGTCCTGTCCCTTCACGTCAGCAAAGTCCAAATCGAAGTCGTATTGATGAGCATAGAACTCAGCGCGGGTGTCGATGACGGTGGGAGAGAGAGCATTTTCGTCGCCACTGAAGAAGTTGACGACTTGTCTGAGGTTCTTGGCGCCATAGACTTTCAGACGATTGACGACAGCGGCTTCGTGAACATTCTGCTCGGGTACGATGAGTCCCTCGTAGCCCATCTCGCGTGCTTTGATAGCGATGGGCAGCGCACCGCGTATGGGTTGCAGTGAACCGTCGAGGCTCAGTTCTCCGAGCAGCATATAATGCTCAGAAGATGTTGAGGATGTCAGGCAGTTGGCCATCAGAATCCCGATTGCTATGGGGAGGTCGAAGCCAGTGCCCTCCTTGCGGATGTCACCTGGAGCGAGGTTCACGGTGATGTCTTGGGGCGGATTGCCGAAACCACTATTGTACAGTGCCGCCTCCACGCGGCTGTAACTCTCCTTGACGCTGCTGTCGGGCAGACCCACAATCACCATTCGGGTCTCTTTCGAGTCTCCTTTTCGTGGCGTCACCTGCACTTCGATGGTGACAGGGATGGCGTTGATACCATCAACGGTGGCACTATAACTCTTTGCTAACATACGCTGATACTATTCTTTCATCCGCATGATGACCCAGATAACGACAGGGGCACCTAACACGGGAGTGATGACATTGATGGGAATCAGACTGTCGGCAGGAAGGGTCGACAGCAGGTTGCAGAGCAGGGCCAGGCAGGCACCTGTGAGTAGGGTCGCAGGCAGCAGACGACGGTGGTCGGCGGTGCCCAGAATCAGGCGGGCTATATGTGGAACAGCCAAGCCCACGAAGGCGATGGGTCCGCAGAAAGCCGTAGAGGTGGCGGTGAGCAGTCCTGTACAAAACAGAAGCAGCGTGCGGGTGCGTCGAACGTTGATGCCCAGGTTGGTGGCATAGTTCTCGCCCAGTAATAGTGCATTCAACGGCTTGATAAGCAACAGCGAACCGATGATTCCCACGCTCATCGTCAGCACAAATGCAGGCAGACGGTCGATAGTGACATTGGCGAAGCTGCCCAACCCCCACATCATGAACGACCGCACGCCCTCTTCCGTGGCACCATAGTTCAATAGTGAAATAAGCGAGGAGGTCAGGTAACTGATCATCACACCCGTGATGAGCAGCATTGTGTTGGACCGCAGCAAACGCGAGAAAATAATAAGGATTGCCATAATCGCCCAGGCTCCCGCCATCGCGGCAATGATGACGAGCAGGAAACCGTTCAGCGAGAAGACACCGGCTGTCAGCGAACCGCCTAACAGCAGCAGGGTCACGGCCACACCCAGATTCGCACCACCGTCGATACCTAAAATGCTGGGGCCTGCAAGTGGGTTGCGGAAAGCCGTCTGAAGCAGTAGACCTGATGCCGCCAGTCCAGCTCCGGAGAACAAGGCTGTGATGGTCTGCGGCATACGGTTCTCCCAGATGATGAAGTTCCACGAAGCGCGTTCTGCCTCGTGCCCCAGCAGGATATCCGTCACTGCACGCGCTGGAATGTTCACGGCACCGAAGTACACGTTGGCGGTCATCAGAACCACCAGTGCTCCCATCAGAAACAGTATACTGCCGACGCCTTTCATACTTACAGATTTCTTAGATTATAGGGTAACTCCAGTCTTGAAGATTGCGAACTCGGCATTGCCGTGCAGCTCTGCGGTGGTGCGGCTGCGGCCAGAGGCCACGTCAATGACATACAAGGTGAATTGCTGGAGCAGTTTGTCCATCGTTACATCGTCGAGCAACACGCCGGCATTGAAGTCTATCCACTGCGGCTTGCGGCGTGCCAGCTCGCTGTTCGTCGAGACCTTCAGCGTAGGCGCGAAGGTGGAGAATGGGGTGCCGCGACCCGTGGTGAAGAGGACAAGTTGGCAACCGGCAGCGGCAAGGGCGGTAGAAGCCACGAGGTCGTTGCCGGGGGCAGAGAGCAGGTGAAGTCCAGCCCTAGTGGAGCTGAGCCTTTCACCGTACTTCAGTACTCCAACGACGGGCGAGGTGCCGCTCTTCTGCGTGCAACCGAGGGCTTTCTCTTCGAGGGTCGAGATGCCGCCCGCCTTGTTGCCGGGCGACGGATTCTCGCCTACGGGTTGGCCGTGGCTGAGATAGTACTCCTTGAAGTCGTTGATGAGGTGGATGGTGTCTTGCAGCACTTCGTCAGAGATGGCGCGACGCATCAGCAGATGTTCTGCGCCGAACATCTCAGGCACTTCTGTCAGAATGGTGGAGCCGCCCTGGGCGCAGAGCCAGTCGGAGAAGGCGCCGAGCAACGGATTAGCCGTGATGCCCGAGAAACCGTCGGAGCCGCCGCACTTCAGGCCCACTCGTAAATAAGACAGAGGTGTGGGCACGCGTTCGTAGGTTAGTGCCTGCACGTAGAGTTCCTTGACTATCTCGACGCCGGCTTCCACCTCGTCGCCCTCCACTTCTTGAGAGATAAGGAATCGGATGCGCTTGCGGTCGTAGTCGCCCAGCAGCTTCTCGAACTCGCGCGGTTGGTTGTTCTCGCAACCGAGGCCCACAACCAGCACACCGCCTGCGTTGGGGTGCAACACCATGTCGCGCAGGATAAGTCGTGTGTTCTCGTGGTCGTCTCCGAGCTGTGAGCAGCCGTAGTTGTGAGGGAAGTACAAAATGGTAGACTCTCCCCCCGCCCTCCCTTTCCGGGAGGGAGCAGAATGTATTTGACAGGCAGTAATCTCCTCAGAGTCATTGGTGACAGCTCCCTCCCGGAAAGGGAGGGCGGGGGGAGAGTCTCTTCTTGCCCGCTCAACAATCTGTCGGCAGATGCCATTGACACACCCTACCGTCGGAATTACCCAGATATCATTGCGGATGCCTACCTGGCCGTCGGGGCGGGGGTAGCCAAGAAAGAGAGACCCCTCTAAATTTCCGCGTAGGGAGAGACGTGAGTTTACGTTTGCATTGGGAGTAATGCTACTATAATCTATTACTCCGCTGAGGTTCGTGGTGATATTGTTGTGGTCCACGAGTTCCCCTTTTCGGATGTCGCGTGTGGCGTGGCCAATGGGGTTGCCGTACTTGATGATGTCCTCGCCCTCGGCGATGTCGCGAAGGGCGAACTTATGACCAGCGGGGATCCCAGGCAGGTCTTGCAGGGCTACGGCCACCGTGTCAACGGGATTTATCTGAAGGAACTCTTTCATAATCTGTTAGTCATAAATCAAATTCAGTTAACGGTCATCGCCTTCAGTCTTAAGATGCCATTGTACTGGTTGTCGTAGTATTCAACGCGAATCGAATGTTTCTGCCCTTTGGTTGTCTTGATAGAAGCTGTGCGTGATGTTGTGGAGTGGTCGCCCCAATCAGCACAGAGCTGTTTGCCGTCAACGATGAGACGGTAGCCGTCGTCGCCTGCAATGTGGAAGATGACGTCGCCTGTCTCAGGAGCAGTAAACTCGCTCTCTGCAATCAAGCTCCAACCGTCGGCCGTAACGCCATCACATGGGTTCTGACTCCAGAATGCATCCAATTTCTCCACATGAGCTGTTGCAACTGCATTGCCTGTGGGCGTTTTATTGTTGAAGAAGCGGATGCTAAAACCCGTTTGGCCGTTCGCTTGGAAAGCTGATGCATCAACATCTGCAAGGGCGTTTTTGGTGTTAAGCAACTGTACAGCACGCTTGTAATGATCGTCAACACCCATCTGTTCAATGAGCACTTGGGAAATTCTCTGATATTTCTCGCAGAATGCGCTGAGCGTCTCATCCTGCTTTTCGGGATGATAGGAAAGGCGCAACGGAGCGGCTTCCAGGAATCCGAAGTCCTCCGTATAGACCATTCCGGCTTCGTGTTGCTTGAAGTCATGAACGACGGTCTGAATGTGGCGGAACTGAGCCTTTAAGCCATCTGTCAGGTCAGATTCCTGAGGCATTTCTATCTCAATGACTGTGCCTGTGGAGCAGTTGACCATGCCAAGGTCGATGGTAGTTTCAAGATTCATGCCATCGTAGGTGAAGGGCAGCTGCTTGCCTTGCGAAGCCACGCTCAAAGGAGCTTTTTGACACGGCAGTGCCACGTAGTACCGCCGTTGAGCAGGCATATCCTTGTATTGCCCCTTTCGTGCCCCTATGGTCACTATTAACTTGTCATCCTGACGGATGTAGGAAAGCGGCGTGAAGGCATATTCTGCCTCATAATTCTTATCCTCGCCATGATCTTCATAAAGCAGGAAATCGCCCTTGTCCAGACCTGGGAAAACTCGAACCGTAACAGCCTGTTCCGTACCTGAGAGGTTCTTCAGTTTTCCATAATAAGGCAAGATGCTGCCCGCTTTAACGTATACTGGATATTCATCCATTGTGAAACTGCGCTCGTATGTTTTGCCTCCGTGCAGCATCTCACCTGTTTCGTATTCCAGCCACTCGCCGTCAGGAAGCCAAAGTCTAACAGTAGCGTAACCACTCTCCTTGTCCACTTCATCGGTGACGGGGGCAATGAGCATATTATCGCCAAACATATATTCCTCCTTGTATTCGTAAGCCTCCTTGGCCTCAGGACTGTCGTAGTAGAGGGGACGGCATAGCGAGATCCCCGTTTCGAAGGTCTTACGTGCCATCGTATAAATATAAGGAACGAGCGCGTAACGGCCATTGATGACGTTGGCAAGTCTTTGTTGTGTTGCTTGATCAAAGGCCCAAGGCTCCTTGTTAAGACTGGGATCCTTAGTACTGTGCGAACGGATAACGGGCAGATATTGCCCCATCTGCATAGCACGGGTGTAGAGTTGTGGATCAACAGGTGTACCGTACTTCAGGCTCTGATGCCCACCGATGTCGTGGCTCCAGTAGCCATAGAGCACGTTGGAGGCTGTGGCATTGAAATAAGGCAGGAACTTGAGGCTTTTCCACGTTATGTAGGAGTCGCCCGAGAATCCGATTTGGTAACGATGGTTGCCTAATCCGCCCCAACGGTGGTAGAGCATAGGACGCTTGTGACCATTGTGCTCCATGTCCGAAAACCAAATGTAGTTGCACCAGAACACATTATCCAGACTCTTAATCGCACGGTCTTTTTCCCACTGCTGCCAATCGAGCCACCAGAAGTCAACGCCTTCTTCCATATAAGGATGAAGATAGGTGTCGAAAAGAGCCTTCACGTAGCGCTTGTCAGAGCCCAGCCATTCGTAGGTCTTGCCGTCGTCTTTGCCTAAGCGCTGCATGAATTCCTCGTATTTCTTCTCATAAGGGCGCACGCCATCGGCTGGATGAAGGTTCATAGTTGCCTTCACGCCCTGTTCGTCGAGATATGCAAGAAACTTTTTGTAGTCTGGGAACAGACGTTCATTCCAGTCCCAGCCCGTCCATCCACCGCCAGCCTCTGGACTGATGGGATGCCAGTCCATATCTATGACGAGCACGTCAAGCGGCAGGTCCAGTTGTCTGAAGCCGGCAATGAGGTTGCGGAAATCCTGGTCGCTATAACTCCAATAGCGGCTCCACCAATAACCGAAGGTATAGCGTGGGGGAAGGGGAACCTTGCCTGCGAACTTGGTGTATGAGAGCAGTGCGCTCTTGTAGTCGTGACCGTAGGCCATGAAGTACCAGTCTTGTGCCCCTTCAGCACTCTTACGCTCTGTGACCCATTCCCAATCCTTGTCATCATCGAAAAGCAAACGTTTGCTGTCGTCAATAAAAGTCCAGCCGTCGGTAGCGAGTATGCCATCCTCGATGGGCATATCATGTTTGGGGTTTGCGTACTGATATTCTGCTCCGTCGTAGCCGTCCAACGTGCGATAGGTCCCTTTTAGGTTTCCTTTTTGCGGAGTACCAGGTTTCCACACAAACGGGGTGGAGATGGCTTTTGTGCTGCTGATAGTCAAGTTACTGGCGCTGAGAGGACCTGTTCCTTTCTTATACGCCAGTTTGAACTTTGCTGTTGTGATCACCACCTGTTTGCTGTTGTCCTTAATGTCGTATGGAACGTCTGGGTACTCGCGGATGACGGCCATAAAGCTCTTATTATCCACGAACTTTCCATCGGGGGCATACTCCAAACGCACAGAACCCTCGTCAATGAGGGTGAAACGAACGTTGGCACTCTGATAAACCACTTTCGCCAACAAATGCTGGCTGCACAACAGCGCAACCCCGAGCACAATAACTTTAAAAAATCTCATGTTGTTTGAAGGGTTCTTTAGTTTCTTTTGAGGGACCTTAACAGGCCATCAACAGCTTAACGGTCTCCATCATTCCATGCTCAAGAATGCTCTCGATGCTCTGTGTGAGGAGGTCGGTGAGGCCGGGGATGGCGTTGAGGTCACCGTGCTCGTGCCAGATGAGGTCCTGTGCAGCGAGTACACCTTCAGCCACCTTTCGGCTTTCACCCGTTGCCCACAGGTCGGCCAGCAGCTGCATGATGCGCGGATCATCGTTGGGCTGGATGGGGGTGCCGCCGGTGCGCTGACCACCTCGGTAGTAGACGCAGATGGCGGCGAGTCCGAGCACGATGCCTTTGGGAAGTGTGCCCTTGCGCTCGAGGTAGGTCTTCAGCCCCGGCAGGTCGCGCGTCTGGAACTTGGGCAGGCTGTTGAGCATGATGCTTGTGAGCTGGTGGTCAACGAAGGGGTTGCAGAAGCGCTCCATCACATCGTCGGCGAAGCGGTGCAGCTCGTCCTCGGGCAGGTTCAGCGTTGGTAGCAGTTCCTCATACATCACGCGGCGGATGAACGGGCCGATGACTTCGTGCTGACAGGCATCGCGAACGATATTCAGTCCGGCGAGGAAAGCCACGGGTGAGAGCACGGTGTGCGGGCCGTTGAGCAGCGTCACCTTGCGTTCGTGGTAAGGCGACTCGTCGTGAGTGAGCACCACATGCAGCCCAGCCTTGTCGGCAGGGAACTCGCGGGCCAGCTGCTCCAGCGACAGGTTCGGCGCCGTCTCGATGACCCAGAGGTGGAAGGCTTCGGCCTGAACCACCATTTGGTCGGCATAACCCACCTTCTGCTGGATAGCATCAATATCCTTGCGCGGGAAGCCTGGCACGATGCGGTCCACGAGCGTGGCGCAGACGAAGCACGACTGCTCGAACCACGCGCGAAATGCCTCGAAGTCGGCACCCAGATCTTCTTTCCACAACTCAATGTATTTGCGGATGCAGTCCGCGAGGTGGTGTCCGTTTTGGAAGATGAGTTCGCAGGGGAAGATGATGAGACCCTTGGCAGCGTCGCCGTCGAAAGCACGGAAACGGTGGTAGAGCAACTGTGTCAGCTTGGCAGGGTAGGAGGAGGGCGGTGCGTCGTTCAGACGACATTCGGGGTCGAAGGCGATGCCAGCCTCTGTAGTGTTGGAGATGACGAAGCGGATATCTGGCTGTGTGGCCAGGGCGAGGAAGGCTGCGTGGTCGGTGTAAGGATTCACAGTGCGGCTGACGCTGTCGATGAGCTCGAGGGAGTTCAAGGGCTGGCCGTCGATGAGGCCCTGCAGGTTGACGTGGTAGAGGCAGTCCTGCGCCTGCAGGCGGTCTGCCATCCCCTGGGCGATGGGTTGCACGATGACTACGGATGCGTCGAAATCGGTCTTCTGGTCCATCTGCCAGACAATCCAGTCGATGAATGCGCGGAGGAAGTTACCTTCGCCGAATTGTATGATGCGCTCCGGGCGTTGCGCCTTGGGAGCGGTGGTGGTGTTAAGGGGTTGCATTTTAATCGTTTTATCGTTATTTCGTTTTATCGTTATAACGTTATTCCGTTTTTTCGTTATTACGATTTGAATTCCACTAAAATCCTAAATACCTTTCCGGGGGCAGCATCC
>JAEEGL011212329.1_pt1 | contig 28914 bp, 37 predicted proteins | sample 9134231 | NCBI WGS metagenome assembly JAEEGL01 (sample SAMN16246548, study PRJNA631951) | gut metagenome | biome: gut microbiome; feature: rumen; material: fiber-attached | host: Bos | place: Iran: Karaj | collected 2018-10 | reverse complement strand
GAGGGGTATATCTAGTGTATGATGGTTGGAAACCGATTGAGGCATTTAAGATAGTGGAATTTGTTGGTAAAGGTAAAGCATCTAAAGATGCAGAAAAATGGAAAGAGTTTGAAGCTAAACTAAGAGATGCTGGTATAGCAGAGTGGTACATTGATAGTTGTCGTAAAATAAAATACATGTTCCCTAAAGCGCATGCATCAGCATACGTTACATCAGCCTTTAGAATTGCTTGGTATAAAGTTCATATGCCAGTATATTTCTATGCATCATGGCTTTCTTGCAAAGCAACAGACGTAGATGTAATTGCTATGATAGGTGGTTATGAATCTATTAAAAATAAAATGATAGAAATAGATAATAAAGGGAAGGATGCTACTAACAAAGAACTAGGAGCTTATGAATCACTTCATGTATGTTTAGAAGCAGCAGCTAGAAATATAAAATTTTTAAATGTAAATCTATATAAATCAGAAGCTACTACTTATGTAGTAAACTCTGAAAATGAAATAATACCACCATTCTCATCAATTGATGGTCTAGGTGATGTAGTAGCCCGTAAGATAGTCGAAGAAAGAAATAAAAGAGAATTCCTTTCTATCGAAGAATTACAAAATAGATGTAAGATATCTGATACATTAATTGAAATAATGAGAAACATGCATATATTAGATAATATGGATGAATCAAATCAATTAAGTTTATTTTAAGAAGTATACTATATGTATACTTCTTTTATTTTATAAGTAAAAATGGTAAAATATTAATAGTGATGTGATTATGTTTATAGAAATAGATGATGTTAGATATGATATTATTGTAGAAAAGAAAAAAATTAAAAACATGTATCTAAGAGTAAAAGATGATTTAAATATATATGTAACATGTAATATATTTACTCCAGATATATTAATTAAAAAGTTTGTAAATAGTAATATACCTTATATTAAAAAGCAATTAGATAAACAAGAAAGGCGTTTGGAAAAGAAATTAGATTATTATTATTTTGGTAATAAGATAGAAATATATAAAGATGAAGCATTTAAAACCCCTTATTTCGAAGATAATACTTTATATGTAAGAAATACTAGTGATATAGAAAAATGGTATAAAAAAGAGATAAAAAGGGTATTTAAAGAGAGATTAGACTATATATATAATAATTATTCTAGAAGTATTCCATATCCATCTTTAACTATTAGAAAAATGACTACTAGATGGGGAGTATGTAATACTAAACTAAAAAAAGTAACACTTAATTCGGAATTAGTATATAAAGACATGAAATGTTTAGATTATGTAATAGTTCATGAATTATCTCATTTAATAGAAGCTAATCACAGTAAAAGATTTTGGTCATTAGTCGAAGAAAATTGTCCAAACTATAAATCTATTAGAAAGGAAGTACAAGAATGATAGAAAGTACAGAATCATTAAAAAAAGCATTTTTATCAAAAGGATATACTGAAGAAGAATATAATACTATTATTTCAGATTATAGTCTTCAAAGATATAAAGAAGCTGCTATAAAAGACAAATTAGATATTATTTTTGGTTTTCTTTCAGGTATAGGACATTCTAAAAAAGATATAGTAAGAATAACTAAAGAATATCCATCTATATTTGGATTATCTAAAGAAAATCTAGAAGATAAAATAGAATATTTGGATAATAAAGGATATACTAAAGTAGATATAATTAAAATATCTAAAGTATTTCCTCAAATATATGGAAATTCTATAGAAACTATACAAGGAAAAATAGAAGATCTAACTAATCTTGAATATACAGAAGAAGAAGTAATAAAAATGTCTAAAAGTTTTCCAACAATATTTAGTCTTTCTATAGATAATATAAAACAAAAGATAACAGATTTAATATCTTTAGGATATTCAAGAGAAAACGTATTAAAAATGACTACAATATTACCACAAATATATGGATATAAAATAGATTCTATGAAAGATAGAATCGAAAAAATGAGAGAACTTGGTTTTTCTAAAGAAGAGTTTATAAGTATATCTACAGGTTTTCCTGCCATATATAGTTATTCTATTGATAGTATGAAACAAAAGATTGAAGATATTCAATTACTTGGATACAGTAAAACAGATACTTTAAATATGTTAAAAGCTTTACCACAATTATTTGGTTTATCAAAAGAAAATATAAAAGAAAAAATAGAACTATATGATGAATTTGGTATGCATGATGTACCTGTATTAATTACTAAAAAGGCATTAATGCAAAGTGCGAAAAAAACATATGCTAGATATAAATATCTAACTGAAGAAGCAGATATAGAGGTTAATTTATCTAACATAGAAAAATTAGTATTTGTTGAAGAAACCCAATTTAAACATAAAAATAAAATAACTACAGATGAATTATGTGAAAAATATAAACATGTTAAACCAAATGACACTTTTGGAGGTAAATAATGTTAGATTTATTAAACTACGGAATAAGTGAGACTACTATAAAAGAAATGATTGAAAGAGAACCATCTATTAATGAACTTTCTAGTGATGAAATAAATGAAAAAATATATTTCCTAGAAAGACTAGGATTAGATAAAAACGAAGTAATAAATGTTATATCTTCTAATCCTGAATTCTTTGGTAGAACTAATAAAGATATAGGAAATATCTTAGAAAAAATAGTTTCATTAGGTTTTATAAGATTAGACTTTATATTAGATGCTAATCCATATATATTAAATCTAGATCCATTTGAAATAGATAATTATATTAATAAAAGAATTAGTAATGGAGAAACAAAAGAAGATATTATTACAGATTTAGAAGAAAACCCTTATTTATTTAGTGAGGTATAATATGATAAAAGATATGGAAGAACATGGATTTGGAGGTAAAGAATGATAATAGAATCTACTTCAAATAATAGAATTAAAGATATTAGAAAATTAAATGAAAAGAAATATAGAGATGAACAAGGTAAATATTTAGTGGAAGGAGAACACTTAGTACTTGAAGCTTATAAATCTGGTTTTCTAGAAGAAGTAATCCTTTGTGATAGAGATATAGATCTAGATGTAGAAAAGATATTTGTTACTGAATCTGTTATGAAGACTATTAGTACTCTACCTAGTAAAGTAGATATTATTGGTATATGTTCTATAAAAGAAGATAACATAGATTTAAATAGTAATATATTAATTCTTGATGGAGTACAAGATCCAGGTAATTTAGGTACTATTATAAGAAGTGCAGTAGCTTTTAATATTAAAAATATAATACTTAGTAATGATACAGTAGATCTATATAATATTAAGACTTTAAGAAGTGCTCAAGGTATGAATTTTCATCTTAATATTAAAAGAGTTAATTTAGAAGAATATATCCCATTTTTAAAAGAAAATAACTATAAAATTTGGGGTACTGATGTAACTAATGGAATAGATGTAAAAAATGCTTCAAAAGAAGAAAAATATGCTATAATAATGGGCAATGAAGGAAATGGCATGAGTGAAAACATCAAAGAACTTTGTGATAAATTCGTATATATAAATATGAATGAAAATTGTGAAAGTTTAAATGTTGGTGTTTGTGCTTCCATTATTATGTATGAATTAAATAAATAAAGGTGATTAACATGGAATTAGTAAATATTGGAAGAATAGTTAATACCCATGGTATTAAAGGTGAACTTAGAATATTATCTGATTTTAGATATAAAGATAAGGTCTTTAAAAAGGGTGTTAAACTATATGTAGGTAAAAAGAAAGAAGAGTTTATTATTAATACTTATAGACATCATAAAGTTTTTGATATGGTTACTTTTGATGGCTATACAAATATAAATGAAGTTTTATATTTAAAGGGATTAAACGTATATGTAGATATAGATTCTATTGATTTAGATGGTGAATTCTATGCTGAAAAATTACTTGGTTTTGAAGCATATTATGATAATAATAAAATAGGAACTGTTACAGAAGTTTTAAATGAACCTGCATCTTTCGTAATAAGAGTAAATGAAAAAATATTAATTCCATATGTTGATAATTTTATAGAAAAGATTGAAGAGGGTAAAATCTATTTTAAAAATATAGGGGGTCTATTATGATTAAGTTTGATGTATTAACATTATTCCCTAATATGTTTGATGGATTCTTATCTGAATCAATTATTAAAAGGGCAATAGAAGATAAATTATTAAAAGTAGATATAACTAATTTTAGAGATTATTCTGATAAGAAGAATAATCAAGTAGATGATACTCCATATGGTGGAGGAGATGGAATGGTTTTAATGTGTGATCCGATTGTTAAAGCCATCGAAGAAAAAAAGAAAAAGAATACTAAAGTAATACTTATGTCTCCACAAGGAGAAAAGTTTACTCAAAAGAAAGCAATAGAACTTTCTAAAGAAAGTCATTTAATATTTGTATGTGGACACTATGAAGGCTTTGATGAAAGAATTAAAAACTTTGTAGATGAAGAAATATCTATTGGTGATTATGTTTTAACTGGTGGAGAATTACCAGCTATGGTATTAATAGATAGTATATCTAGATTAGTTCCAGGTGTTATAACTGAAGGTAGTTATGAAAATGATTCATTTATGGATGATTTATTAGATTATCCTACATATACTAAACCAAGAGAATATAGAGGAATGAAAGTTCCTGATGTACTTCTTTCTGGAGATCATAAAAAAATAGATGAATGGCGTAAAGAAAAACAAATAGAAACTACTAAAGAAAAAAGACCTGATTTAATTAAGGAAAAAGTAATTAAAGAAGCAGGTAAATATGCTTTAATAGATGACTCTAATGAAAAGAGTTTAATAAGTATTAATATAGAAGACTCTTATAACTTTTTACCAAATAATAAAATTAAAAAAGCAGATTTAGCATCTGTTAGTAAAGTTATGATAGTAGAACCTACATTCATAGATAAAATAGCAAGACAGAATGTAGAAAAGAAAATAGCAATATTAATGAAACAAGCAAATATAGTTTTAAATGATGAAACTGATGATGAAGGAGCTATGTATGTTCTTGGAGAACTACAAAGAATGCAAGAATTATTATTAAAACAATATGCAAAATACTTAGGTATGGAATATGTTTCATTAATGCAAATAAAATTAGAAGCCTTAAAGAATGGTATAAATACTAAAATGATGGCTAAAATGAATGTCCAAAATATAGGAAAAGGAAGGGGAAGATAATATGAGAATACTTACGGGTTTAAAACCAACAGGTAGCTTAACATTAGGAAGCTATCTTGGATCAATTAAACAAATAGTAGATATGCAAGGAAATGACGATATATTTTTATTTATAGCAGATCTTCATGCATTAACTATTTATCAAGATCCAAAAGAATTAAAAGAAAGAATAAGAGATTTTATTTCTATATATATAGCATGTGGAGTAGATCCTAAAAAATGTACAATATATTTACAATCTGAAAACGAATATATACCTGATATTTCTTATTTACTTGAATGTACTACATATTATGGTGAAGCATCTAGAATGATTCAATTTAAAGAAAAGAGTAAGGGTAAAGATAATTTCTCAGTAGGATTACTTACATATCCAGTATTAATGGCAGCAGATATTCTATATTGTGATGCTGATTTAGTTCCTGTTGGAATAGATCAAAAACAACATGTAGAACTTGCTAGAAATATAGCTGAAAGATTTAATAGTAAATATGGAGAAACATTTAAAATACCTGATTGTAAAATATCTGCTACAGGTACTAAAATAATGGATTTAAAAGATCCATCTAAGAAAATGTCTAAATCAGATGAAAATCAAACAGGTGTTATAGATTTATTAGATGACGTAGAAGAAATCAGAAAGAAAATAATGAAGGCTACTACTGATTCTGATGGAACTATTAAATTTGATATAGATAATAAACCTGGTATATCTAATTTACTTAATATAGCTGCTTCTTTAAAAGAAGTATCTATTGAAACTATTGAAGAAGAATGTGAAGATATGAACTATGGTGAGTTTAAATCATATGTTGCAGATATAGTATGTGATAAGATTAAAACTATTCAAGATAGATATAATGAAATAAAAAATAGTCCAGAATTAGATAAGATTTTAGATGATGGAATTAAAGTTTCAAAAGATTTAGCAAAAGCTAAATATGAACTAATGAAAAAAAATATGGGTATTATTAGATAACTGTTGATTTTTAAATAAAATTATGTTATTATTAATAACGTTGTAAAAAGCCAATCCGCTTACCGTGATAATGATTGGTGGTTAGAAAGGAAAGAGAAATATGAACATTATTGATGAAATTACTTCTAAGCAACTTAATCCTAATGTTCCTGAATTTAGAGTTGGAGATACTTTAAAAGTTGATGTTAAAATTATCGAAGGTAATAAAGAAAGAATCCAAGTTTTCGAAGGAATATGTATTGGTAGAAAAGGTTCTGGAATTTCAGAAACATTTACAGTAAGAAAAATGTCTGCTGGTATTGGTGTTGAAAGAATATTCCCAGTTCATTCACCAAAGATTGCTAAGATTACAGTTGTTAGAAAAGGTAAAGCAAGAAGAGCTAAATTAAACTTCTTAAGAGGAAGAATAGCTGCTTACAGATTTAAAGAAAGACAATAAGAATAGGGCTCTAATAAAGAGTCTTATTTTCGTTTAGGAGGAATTATGAAAAGGGATTATAAACCAATATTAAAAGATATTATAAGTTATTTATTAATAATAGTATTAGTAGTTCTAATAAGAGTATTTATATTTGATCCAGTAAGAGTAGATGGACCTTCTATGGAAAATACTTTATTAGATGGACAAGTAATAATACTTAATAAAATAGGTTATAAAAAAGGTGAAATAAAAAGATTTGATATTGTAGTAGCAGACGTAACTATAAATGGAAAAGAAGAAAGAGTAGTAAAAAGAGTTATAGGTTTACCAAATGATACTATATATGCTAAAGATGGAAAAGTATATATAAATGATAAAGTAATTGATTCATCATTTATATCTAGTGAAACAGAGGACTTTATTCCTAATGATTTTAAAAAGATTCCTCCAGATAGATACTTTCTTATGGGAGATAATAGAAATGTATCTCTAGATAGTAGAGAATTTGGTCTTGTAAAGAAAGAAGACATAAAAGGTAAAGCTGTTATTAGAATATGGCCTTTAAATAAAATAAAATCATTAAAATATAAAGAAGACAAATAGTCTTCTTTATTTTTTTAAAATGATTTTATCAAAAATAGTTAAATATATAGTATAATTATAATAGGTGATATATATGAAACTAACAATAAAGAAAATATTAGAAATAACTAATGGTAAATTAATAAGTGGTAATGAGGATGAAGTAATAGAAAAGTATTCTAAAGATACAAGAACTATTAATCAAGGAGAATGCTATGTAGGTATAATGGGTGAAAACTTTGATGGTAACAAGTTCTATAAAGATGCCTTTAAACTAGGAGCTGTAGCTTGTATATTAGATCATTTTTCTGCAACTTCAGAAGAAATGGGTAATATTATTTTAGTAGAAGACAGTGTAAAAGCTGTTCAAAGTATAGCAAGTTATTTAGTAGATAATATAGATGCTAAAGTAGTAGCAGTCACTGGATCTGCAGGTAAAACTGGTACAAAAGATATGATATATTCTGTATTATCTAAAAAATATAAAGTATTAAAATCACCAGGTAATTATAATAATGCTATAGGTTTACCTTTTGCATTATTAAATTACATAAATGAAGATATAATAGTTCTAGAAATGGGTATGAATGGACTAGGAGAGATAGATACTTTATCTAAAATAGCTAAACCTGATATAGCAGTTATAACTAATATAGGAACAGCCCATATAGGTTTACTTGGTTCAAGAGAAAACATATTAAAAGCTAAACTAGAAATATTAAATGGTATGAACAAAGATGGAGTATTAGTAATAAATAATGATAATGATTTATTAAGTACCATAAATGGTATAGAACAAAAAATAGTAAGATTTGGTATAGATAATAAATCAGATTATAATGCTTCAAATATATATACTAAAAATGGTTCTACATTCTTTAGTATAGATAATAAAGAATATAGTGTTCCTGTACTTGGAAAAGTATTTGCTTATAATGCATTATGCGCATATGCTGTAGGTAAGCAATTTGATTTATCAGATGAAGAAATAAAAGAAGGTTTAGAATCAGTAATATTAACAGGCAATAGAATGCAAATAATCGAAGAAAATGAACATACTATCATAAATGATACTTATAATGCTAATAAAGAAGCTGTTATGTCTTCTTTAGATACATTAACTACATTTGAAAATAAAAAAGTAGCTATTCTAGGAGACATGTTAGAACTAGGAGAATATGAAGAAGAAATTCATAGAGAAATAGGTAGATATGCTAATGGTAAAGTAGACATGTTAATAACTATAGGTAATCTAAGTAAATATATCTATGAAGAATTTAATGGTACTAAATATCATTTTGATAATAAAGTAGATGCTATGGATAAAATAAAAGATCTAATTAATAAAGATGATGTTATTTTAGTAAAAGCCTCTCAAGGAATGAAATTAATAGAAATAGTAGACTTCCTAAGAAAATAAAAAAAAGAAGTTATTCACTAACTTCTTCTTTTTTGTTTTCACAGTTACATTCTTCACAAGTACATTCTTCTTCTGATTTACACTCTTCACAAGTACATTCTTCACAAGTACATTCTTTTCCTTCGTTGCATCCACATTCGCATTCTTCAGAACAATTACAAGTTTTCTCTTTTTCTTCCATTATTATCACCACCATTATTTATATTATAATTAGGTTTAACACTTGTATCAACAATAATTGACCAAAATATACAAATATGGTACTATATATGACTAGAAAAAGGGTGATTTTATGGAAAAAAATCAAAGTCTTTATGTAGGTCAAATCTTTATAAAACCTGAACCAGATAAATATTATGAAGAATCTATGAAAGATCTAATTATTAAAGCAAATAAATTACAATATGAAGTAATAAAATTACGTAAAGAATTTGGAGAAAAAAGAATAATTAGTATAGAAGAATTAGAAATATTAATGGAAGAAGAAGCTGAATTAAGACATCTAATTAAAGCTATTTGTATGGATAATCGTGATTTCTCTGGTATGAACACATTTTGGTATTTATCATCTATTAAAGATAAATTAATTATGAAGTCTTTAATTAATAATATGAATCAATGTGTTTTTGAAAGAGGATATCCTACTATTGAAGGTTTATTAAAAGACTTTAGACCATTAACAGATGTATTTGAGAAAGAACCTTTTGTTGGTAAAGAAGTAATTTTTCCTCATCCATTTGTAAAAGGAAATTTATATTGTTTATATCATTTAAAACATCAATTAATAATGGGTGCTGTTGATAAAGATCGTAATTTCACTAATGCTGTGATTGGAACATTAATGATAGATCCGGTTGATTCTGATGGAAAGCCAACATCAAGATACTACAAAGGTGAAACAGATTCATCATTAAATCAACCATCAAAAATATTACAACTTGTTAATAAACAAAGTTTTGAACAAGAAAAATTGTTATAATATAATAGAATAAGGAGGGTATAATATGACTAAATATGATAAAGAAAGTAATACTAGTTATACATTAGGTACTACATTAACATTAGAACTATTAAATAAAAAAATAGAGTATGCTAAAAGAGTTTATATTCATTCTAAACAAGTAAAAAATGAAACTCTTGATAAAATATTATCTATTTGTGAAAACAATAATATAGAGGTTATCTATTCAGATAAAATTATAAATAAACTATCTGATAAAGAAAACTGTTATATAGTCGGAGAATTTACTAAATTTGAATGCGAATTGGATTATAATGATAATTCTATATGTTTAGTTAATCCATCTAATGCAGGTAATTTAGGAACTATAATAAGAACTTGTGCTGGCTTTAATATAAAGAATTTAATAATAATAGAACCTGCTGTAGATATATTTAATCCTAAAGTAGTAAGAGCTTCTATGGGAGCTATATTTAATGTTAATTTTAAATACTTTAAATCATTCGAAGACTACAAAAAATTAACTAATAATAGTTTCTATCCATTTATGTTAAAGGGTAGTACTAAATTACATGAAGTAAATAAAACTAAACCATTTACACTAATATTTGGTAATGAAGCTACTGGTTTAGATGATAAATATTTAGATATTGGAACTCCTATTAGAATTAATCATTCTAATAATATAGATAGTTTAAACTTGGATAATGCAGTATCTATAGCTACTTATGAATTTACAAAAGATAATTTTTAATATAAAATATATATGAAAAGAGGTATAAATATGAATAAGAATATATTAGATTTCTATTTTAAAGTAATTGATTTAAAAGAAACTAAAAGAACAGGATGGATAGATCTTGGTATAGATAATCCTGAATCTGTTATGGACCATATAGGAGGTACTATGTTACTTGCTATGGCTATTAATAACGAAAAAGAATTAAATCTAGATATGAATAAAGTTTATGAAATGATAGCTATAAAAGAATTTAAAAAAATGGTTCCAGATAATAAAGAATTTTCTCCAGTAGAATTCTTAAATCTATTATCTAATAGTGATACTTTAGTTGATTCATATAATGAATACTTAGAAGGAACTTCTAAAGAATCTAAATTTGTTTCTATGGTATCTAAATTAGAATCAGATATGCAAGCTAAAGTATATGAAAAAGAAGGCTTATTAACTGAAGAAAATGCTCTAGAAGACATTAAGAATCATCCAGATGATATAAGTATCAAAACAGTAAATAAACCATCAGATGCTTGGTTAAATTATAATAGAAAATTCTATGATGAATTATTTACTAGTTTATCTTTAGATATTGAAGAATTATAAAAACGAGTTATTAAACTCGTTTTTATTTTATACAAGAAATAATATATTTTTTATTGATAATAATTTTATCAATATCTTCTCTATACTTAGTCATGTTTTTTCCAAACATAGAAACTTGTACACTCATAAGCATAGTAGCTATGGTAGCATCAACTAGTACTATTTCAGTATCATTTTCTTCAGTTAAAGTTCCTTCGTATTCTAACACTACGTCTCCTTTAGTAGCTACTAAAACTGTAACTCTTTCATTAATTAAGTCTTTATACATTGTTATATCTCCTTTACATAAATTATATCACTTTTAATAAAAAATGGGTAAAATATGCTATAATTTAAGTGAATTGCACGTGCTAGTTGCTAAATTTCCATGTCAACTTGGTGGTGCGCAACCGTTAGAAAGAGTAAAATTATTCGTGAAAGAGGTGAGAAGTATGACAATCGGAGAAAGATTGTATAACTTAAGAAAGGAAAAAAATATTTCGCAAGAAGAACTTGCAAATGCTCTTGATGTATCAAGACAAACAGTATCAAAGTGGGAGACTGGTGAATCTATGCCTGACTTCAATAAGATTAAACCTATCTGTGATTACTTTGGTATAACAACTGATGAATTAATCACTGGAAGTCAAAATATAGTAGAAAAGAAGAAAGAAGATACTAAAGTTAAGTTTGCTAAAAACTTAGCTATATCTGTAGGTCTTTATATTCTATCTATAGTAGCTATTGTATTCTGTTCAGCATATTTTAACCAACCAATAATAGGAGTTAGCTTATTCTTTATTATTATAGCTATAGCAACTGGATTAATTATTTATTCTGGTATTGTATATGGCAAAGAAAAAGAAGAACAAAAAACAAAAGAAGAAAAGAAAAAAGATTCTGTTGCTAAACAATTAACAGATATCGCAGGAATAATTGGTATAATTGTTTATTTCCTAGTTAGCTTTTTAACAGGAGCTTGGCATATAACATGGATTATATTTATTGCTATAGGATTAGTAAATTCTATTATTAGATTAATCTGTGGATTAAAAGATGAAGAAAAGGAAGATGAAGATGAATAAGAAATTATCTATAGTATTAATAATATTATTATCTACACTATTAGTATTAGTTGTAGGCGGTATGATATTCTTAATGAATAATAGTTCTAATATTTTTGATTTTAAAATAAATACTATTGGAATTCATACTGGTTTAAGTAAAAAATTAGTAGATGAAAAAGAAATAACTGATGCTAAACCATTAGATATTGAATTTGATGCTGCTGATGTATTTGTAAAGGTTAGTGAAACTAACACTATAAAAGTAGAATTATATGGAGAAGATCCAGGAGAATATGAAATAACTGAATCTTTAGATAAGATTAAAGTTGTTTTAAAGAATAAAGAAAAAAATCATATAAAATGGGGATTTAATATTAAACAAAATAATATTAAAATCTATTTACCTGCTAATTATGCATATATGATTAATGCTAAAGGAACAGCAGGAGACATTAGTATAGATGATTTCTCTTCTGCATCATTAAATGCTGAACTTACATCAGGAGACGTAGAAATTAATCAAATTAACTATGCTACTATAGCATTAAAATCAGGAGATGTAGAAATAGAATCTGCTTATGATGTAAAAACTTCTGCTACATCAGGAGATGTAGAAATAGGAACTGTTAGAAACTTAGAAGTTTCTACTACAACAGGAGATGTTGATGTTAGTGAAGTAGATACTATTAAAGCAAAAACTACAACAGGTGACTATACTATAGGAATAGTTAATGCATCTTTAGATATAGAAACTACTACTGGAGATATTTCTATATTAAAAGCTAATATAACTAATAATTCTAGAATTAAAGCTACAACAGGAGACGTAAATATAAACAACATTGGTGAAAGTATTTATGTTGATGCTAGTGCATCTACAGGAGACGTTAAAGTAAAAAACTCTGACAGAAAAAGTGATGTAGTATTAAATATTCTTACTACAACAGGAGATATTAATGTACATTAATATCTCTTTTTTTATTATAAATATGTTATTATATATATAGAGGTAGGAGGCATTTATGAAATTAAAAATATTTTTCATAATATTAATAATAATAGTAGTGATAACATTTACTCTATTAATAATATTAAAAAATAAGAAGGATAATACAAAGGAGTTAAGTAATATTAAATATTTACATTTTACTTATACAACAGGATATCATATGAATGCATATGTTATATATGACATAGAAATAAAAGATGGTAAATATGTAGCATCCATTAAACCAACAGATATACCAGATGAAGATAAAAAAGAATATGTATTAGAAACTAGTACTGTAAAAGAAATAGAAGATAAATTAAATGAATATAAAATATCTTCTTGGAATGGATTTCATAAAAGTGATAAATATGTATTAGATGGTGATTCATTTTCTTTAAGTATAGATTATGAAAATAATGAAAATATATCTGCATCAGGTTATATGTCTTGGCCAGATAATTATAGGGAAGTAAGAGATTATTTAGACTCTATACTTGGAAGTTTATATCAGTAGGAGGCATTATGAATAACGTAAATAATCCATATGAATTATTAGATTTTATGAATGATATATCTTATGGATATATGGATAAAGATGGAAATATACATAAAGAAATGGATGATAGTTTTGCAGATAACTTTGCTTTAGAATCCTATATGGAAGTCCTAAATAATAAAGTAGGAATATGTTGGGATCAAGTAGAACTAGAAAGATATTTCTTTGAAAATAAAAATATTAAACATAATACATATTTTATAGTTCATTATGATAATGATAAATGTCCTACTCATACATTCTTAATATATGAAGATAATAATAAATATTATTGGTTTGAACATTCATGGGAATTATATAGTGGAATACATGAATATGATAGTGAGGAATTAGTTTTAAAAGACATTAAGAATAAGTTTATTAAATCTGAAATAGATGGTGAATATAATCCTATGAATTTATGTATTTATAAGTATGATAAACCAAACAGTCATATAGATTGTGCAGAGTTTTATAAACACTGTGAATCAGGTATAAACATAATAATATAAGTTGAATATTGAATATATAATATGATAAAATAAAGATGATATGGAGGTAAATAATGGCAAAATTTTGTGGAAATTGTGGAAGCAAAATGGATAGCGATGCTTCATTTTGCGTAAACTGTGGAACTGCTAATAGTGGAGTTGTAAAACCAAATTATAGTTCAGATACTGCTTGGACAAATGGATTTGCAATAGCTGGATTCATATGTTCATTTGTATTTGCATTAGTAGGTTTAATTCTTTCTATAGTAGGTGTTCAAAAAGCAGATGAACATAATGGTGAATTAAAAGGACTAGCAATAGCAGGTATTATAATAGCAGCTATTAATATGGCATTAGGTCTAATTATTTCAATAGCTAATATTTCTGCATTATAAGATTAAGATTTATCTTAATCTTTTTTATTTATATGTTATTATATATATGAAGGAAAAAAGGAGTATTTATGAAAACAAAGATTATTAAATTATTATTTAATAAAAACAAATTAACAGATTATGTTTTTATAGATAATAATATAAATCTAAAAGATAATTATGATATAGCATTAGTACTTGGATGCTCTAACTATGATATATTAATGAAAAGAGTAGAATCCACTTTAGATTTATATAATAAAAAGATAATAAAAAAAATATTATTATCTGGTGGAAAACATTTCTTTAAAAAGAAAGAAGAATCATTAATAATGAAAGATTATTTATTATCTAATAATGTAAAAGAAGAAGATATAATCGTAGAAACTAAGTCTAAAAGTACTATAAGTAATATAAAGAACTCCTTAAAGATATTAAATAATATGTATAAAGATAATATTAATATATTATTAGTAACTTCTTCCTTTCATATAAAAAGATCTAAATATTTATTAGAAAAATTATCTAAATATAATGTATTTATTTATCCAGTTAACGATAATATATGTGATAAAGATGTATGGATGAATACAAAGAAGGGGAGAAAACTTATAAGAAGAGAAGCTATCTCTTTATATTTAGAAACAAAAGAATAGGGGGATATTCAGGAGGTTTATTATGGTAGATATGAAAGAAGCTATACATGTAGCTAAAAAAGATTCTATTATATTATGTTCTAGAAGAAATTATGTATCTAAAGAAAAATTAGATATACAAGAATGTATAGAAGACACTAAAAAAGAATATGGTATTCCAAATGATATTATTTCATCAGATAAAATGTATAACTATTTAATAGAATCCGGTAAAACAGTATCTTTATATGAAATAATAAATTGGTTTAATAGAACATATAATGAAATAAAAAGTAAATGTATATCTTTACCAAAAATATATGATAGTCATTATTCATTGAAAATGAATCAAAGAAAGCCTTCTTCCTTTGTAATAGATTCTACTTTTGATCCAAATAGTTTTACTTTAATAGATGAAAATAGTACTCCTAATGACTTTGTTAAAATAAAAATAATAATAGATAAATTAACGGAAGACATTAGTAAATCTACTGTTATATTAACCGGAGACAGTTATTTTTCTACTAAAGAAATAACTATCTCACAAGATATATTAAAGGCATATTTACTTATTAATAAAGAATATCAAAATTATTTAAATGCATATGCTTTTTTAAAGAAACAAACAGAAGAATCTTTCTTACCTAAAGGTATATTTAAATCATATATATATGGTGATGATCCTATTAGAAAATTACAAAGCGTAATAGTAGAATTTGGTCCTAATCCATCATATTTCTTTTCATATGAACTAGGTAATAATTCTTTAGATTCACCACTAAATATAAAAGGCTCTAAAGATATAGGATATCTAGAAGATCCACATATAATGGCTAAAACATTAAGACTACCAAAGGACTATATTCCATTTAAATTAGATTAATTTATGGTATAATGTATTTAGGTGATATAAAATGAAGACAAAACATATTATAATTGGTATATCATTTCTATTATTAATATATATAGTAGTATTTATTTTTTCTACAGTAGTAGAAAAAAATAATAAAATAACTAATTTAAATAAATTAAGATTTTCATATACTACAGGTTATAGTTTAAATTCATATGTAGTATATGAAATAAATAATATAAATGGAAAATATATAGTTAAAGTAAAACCATCTTCTGAGGAAGAATCAAAAGAATATGAAGTATCTAAAGAAAAAGTAGATAAAGTAATGAATACTCTAGATAAACATAATATATATACTTGGAATGGTTTTAGAAAAGTAGATAAAAATGTTTTAGATGGTAATTCTTTTTGTTTAAATATAGAATATGGTAATAATAAAAAGATAGAGGCAAGTGGATATATGAGATGGCCTAAAAACTATTCTGAAATAAAAAAATATTTAGATAAAGAACTAGGTAGTTTATATAAATAAAAGACTTATAAAGTCTTTTTTTATGATATAATAATTAAAGAATATAGGAGGTAAAAATGGGTAAAAAAGAATATAGATATGATGCTTTTATTAGTTATAGACATTCTGAATTAGATAAGTTTGTAGCGGAAAAATTACATAAAGAATTAGAAACATATAAAATTCCTAAAAATATAAAAGATTTATTAAAGGAAGAAGATTCTATTAAAAGAGTATTTAGAGATCAAGAAGAATTACCACTTTCTAGTAATTTAGAAGATCCTATAGTAGAAGCTCTAAAAGAATCTAAATACTTAATAGTAATATGTTCTCCTAGATTAAAAGACTCTTTATGGTGTAAAAAAGAAATAGAAACTTTTAAAAAACTTAGAGGTAGAAAAAATATATTTTGTGTTTTAGTAGAAGGTGAACCAAATGAATCTTTTCCTAAAGAATTATTATATGATGATGATGAAAAGATTGAAGTTGAACCATTAGCAGCAGATGTAAGAGGTAATAATAAAAAAGAAATATTAAAGAGAATAAAAGAAGAAAAACTTAGATTAATAGCACCTATGTTTAATTTAAACTATGATGATTTAAAACAAAGACATAAACAAAGAGAACATAAAAGAAGATTAGCTATAGGGTTATCTATACTTAGTTTCTTTGTATTATTTTCTATTTATACATCTATAATGCTTATAAAAATAAATAGTCAACAAAAGACATTAAAATTACATCAAGCATTATCTTTAGCAGAAGACTCTACTGACTATTTAAATAATGATAATAGATATGATGCTATTAAATCATCATATGAAGCATTAACTAAGTTTAATGGTGTTAAAATGCCTTATACACCTGAAGCAGAATATGCTTTATCAGAATCTTTAGGTATGTATGATATAGGTACATCATATAAAGCAGTAGATGTACTAAAAACAAAGGGTATAGTAGACTTTATTAAAGCTACTAATGATAATAAATATGCTGCTATATATGATGAATCCAGTACTTTAACTTTATTTAATACTAAGTCTTTAAATGTAGTTAAAGAATTTAATATAAATAGTAATATCTTCTATGAAGAATCATTTACATTTATTAATAATGAATATCTATCATATATTAATAAAAGTGGAGATATAGAAATAGTAAATGTTAAAGATGGTAAGGTAGTAAATACTATTAAAAAAGATAAAGACTATTATAGTTCTGTTCAAAGTGATAATGATGGTAAATATTTAGCATATACTGATAAAAAGAATATGTATGTTTATAGTATTAGTGATAATAAAGTATTAGGAAGTACTCATACAGATGATAAATACCTAAAGAAACTATACTTCAGTGAAGATAATAATTATATATTTGCATCTACTATGACTGATCATATAACTGTAAAAGAACAAGAAAAATTAACTATTCATGTAATAGAAGCTAATTCTGTAAAAGAAATAAACAGTTATACATTTGATGCTGGTTATATTAATGGAATAATTACTAAAGGTGATAATGCATATATTTTATTAAATGATATATTAGATACCAAAATAAGTACTTTAGCTATTTCATATAATTATAAAAACGGTTCTGTTAATTTCCAAAATAAATATCCAGGTATCTGGGGTAACTTTATAACTAAATCTTATAAAGAAGGAACTAATAATATAACTTTTGCTGCTAAAAAAGAAGTAATAGTATTAGATGCTGATAATGGTAACGAAGTAAAAAGATTTGAAGTTTCTGGAGAAATAATTAATATTTATACTTTCTTAACAAGTGATTTATATTTAGTATTTTCATCTGATGGAAATGTAAATTATATTAATATGGAACTAGGTAATAATGTTAATTATGATTATAAGTTTGAATTAAATTTAGATCGTTATATTAAAATAATTCAATCTAAAGGAGGTTTCATAGCACTTCCTTATAATGATAATAGAGCTATTCTTTATGCAGAAAAAACTAATAAAGATGCTAAAGAAGTAGATATTAAATTAGAATATATTAAAGATGATTCTATCTTTGATCAAAAAGAAGTAGAAAAAATAGAAAAAGAATATCAAATAAATAATATTAATTTAGTAGAAAGATATTTCTATAGTACTAAAAAAGATTTGCTATTTATTAATTATACTAATGGTGATTTAGCTATATATAATGCAAAAGATAAAACATTATTAAAATCATTAGATAATGTAGGTAATGTATATCATTACTTTGGAAAAGATAAATATAATAGAATGTATATAGGAGACATGACAGATTCTTATATATTAGATGAAGACTATAATAAAGTAGGTCATTTAAAAAGATTATATAAAGTAGATAAAGATAAACTAACTGTTTTATATAATAGTAAATATAAAACACTTAAAATATATACTTTAGACGATCTATTAAATGAAGCTAAAAAATATTTAAACGAATAATATGGAGATGCATATGGCAAACTGGCAAGAAATAAAAACAAAATTAGAAGACAAATTAAGAATAATATTTAATGGAATAGATTTAAATAGTTTATCCGATTATGAAAAAAGAAAAATAGTTTTTGAATATTTAACTAAAACTATTAGTTATGATTATGATACTTTAAATAAAATAATAGATTCTAATTCTAGAAAGAAACTATTTATAAGAGACTATTATGAGGAATTTAAAAGTGTAATGGATAATAATAAAGGTATATGTAATTCTATTAGTCTATACTATAAAATGTTATTAGAATTACTAGATATTAAGTCTTATTGTGTAGCGTGTGATAATAATGAAAAAACAGGTCATATGCTTAATATAGTTTATGATAAAGATAGAGACTTATATAGTTTTGATGATATTACTAGTGTAATAGTAGGTCAAGCAGGTAATGATGTATTCTTTGATTATGATGTAAAAACTGCTAATAAATATGGACAAGGAAATAAACTAGTAACAGATGATTCTTATTTTATAGTAATGCCAGATAATATGTATGATTCATTTTTAGGTATAGAAAATAGAGAATGTAAATATATAGGGTTAGATCTTCCAAGTAATTTAGCATCTATAAAAAGTAAAATGACATTTTAAGGAGATTAATAATGAATAGAGATTTTGAAAAAATAAGTTTTGAACAGTTTAAAAAAGATGTAAAAGATGATAGAAAATTATATGATGAATATAGTATTCCTCAAAGAGACTCTGATTTAACAGCAGGTTATGATATCCTTTTATTAGAAGACATAACAATAAAACCTAATGAAATAATAAAGATACCTACAGGTCTTAAAAGTGTGTTTAATAAAGATGAAGTACTTTTATTAGTAGTTAGATCATCTATGGGATTTAAATATAATATTAGATTATGTAATCAAGTAGGAGTAATAGATGCTGATTATTATAATAATCCTGATAATGAAGGTCATATATTTGTAAAAATACAAAATGAGGGAGATAAAGAAGTAACTATTAAAAAAGGTGATGCAATAGCACAAGGTATTTTTATGAAATTTTTAATAACTGATAGTGATAAATCTCTAAATATAGAAAGACGTAGTGATTATTAAGGGGAAACATATGAATAATGGATATGTAGATATGTGGGATAACTGGTCTAAGAAAAGAAGTAGTATTCCAGTATATGATTTATGGCTAGATGAATATAAAGATATATTAGATAAAAATAAAGATAGTGAAATATTAGATTTAGGATGTGGTATAGGAGCTAATACTTTATATTTAATGGAAAGAGGATATAAATGTTTATCATGTGATTTTTCAAAAGAAGCATTAAATAATATAGAAGAATATATTCCAAATAGTAGAACTATGTATTTAGATATGAGAAATTTATTTCCAATAGAAGATAATAAATACTCTTTAATAATCGCTGATCTTTCTCTTCATTATTTTGATAATGAAACTACTATCAAAATAATGAATGAAATAAAAAGAATACTTAAAGATCATGGTATATTACTTGCTAGAGTAGCTACTATTTATGATTATAATTTTGGTGCAGGACAAGGAACTAAATTAGAAGATAATTATTATTTAACAGATGATAATGATGGAACTGGTAGTTATACAAAAAGATTTTTTACATTAGATGATGTTAATAAATATTTTGGAATAATTGGTAAAGTAGAAGCAAAAGAAACTAGTATGTTAAGAGATGAAGAAGAATATTCTAAACCAAAAATGTTATTTCAAATAAAAGTAGAGAGGTCTAATAATGAATAGTTTAATAAGCGTAAATGATAAATTCTTTAATATTAGTCCTAAAGATTTAGTTCTAATGATAAATGAATCTAAATATACTAAAGGAATAGAATTTTGTATAACTAATCTTAATCCTATAGAATTAAAATATTTAGATGATTTAGTATTTGAGCTAAAAAGGAATAATTTAATATTACAAATACATGGAAATAGTGAACTTCCTATAGAAGACCAATTAAAATTTATAAATAAATTAAATGATTATTCTATATATTTAGGTTATAAAATTATATTAACAATGCATCCTTTATATGATGATAATAAAGAAATATCAAAATATAATACTATATTATATTTTGAAAATATAATTAATAATATTAATAATGATAATATTGTTTTATGTATAGAAAATCTAAATGATGTTCCTAACTTAGATAGATTAGAAAAAGAAAGTATTAAACCAATATCATTAAATAATGAAAATTTATATTTTACTTATGATATAGGTCATGAAATAATAGATCATGGATATATAACAGACTTAGATAAATATATGATAGATAAAATAAGAAATGTTCATATTCATTCATATAATTCTAAAGGTAATGATCATATGATAATATATGAAAATGATATACATTTTAATGAATTATTAAAAGGTATTTTATTTCTTAAAAATAATAATTATTTAAATAATATAGTATTTGAATATGATGTATATAACTGCATGGGAGATACTATAAAAGATAAAGTAATAGATTATCTAAAATCTATTGATTATGTATCTGAATATCTCTAGGTGACTAATTATGGATATTATATTAGGTAATATTATTTCCTTTTTAGGATCTCTAATAGATTTTTCTTTTGACTTAAAATATAATAAAAAATCTAAAATATTATTAGGTAATATTTTAAGTTCATCTTTATCAATAATAGCTTATATCTTTTTACAAGCTTATGATGGTATTATAAATTGTTTTGTAACTCTAATTAGATTAATAACAATATATTTAAAAGATAAATATAAAAAGAAATTAAATTTCTTATTTATTATATTTGTAGGATTATACTTACTTGTATTTATTAATTATTCGGGTATACAAACTATAATATTATTTATAAGTAGTATGTGTGCATTTATTCCTAAATGGATTTATAAAGATATGCAAAAGATAAGAATATGTAGTTTATTTGCACATATTCTATCTATAGTATATGATATACTAATAATGAATTATGCGGTAATTATAATACATATTATATGTATTATAATGCTTATAATAACTTTGATTAAATGGCATAAGCAAGGGTGATATATATGAAATATGTAGGAACATTTGGTAGTGGTTTTCAAACAGTTATTAAGGATATATTAACAAGTTCTAATATTAAAATAGATAACATATATGATGGATTTGTTATATTTGAATCTAATAACTTAGATTTAAAAAATATACATTGTTTTAATAATATATATTTATTATTAGATAGTATAAAAATAAAAACTAATAACATAGATAATAATATTAGTTTATTAATTAAAAATTTAAGATTAGATTTTAATATATTAAATAATATTTTAAGTAATATTAAACATCATAGTTTTAAAATAAAAGCATTAGATAAAAATAATCCTGTTAAAATAAATTATAATAATATTATTCCTTTAGAAAATATTATTAAGAAGAATACTTCTATGAAAATAGAAAATAACCCAGATATTGATTTTATTTTTATGCAACGAAGTGAAGGCTATTTATATTTCTTAATGAAGTTAACTTATAATAGAAAAACAGAAAAAGATTTAAAACAAGGTTCTCTAAGACCAGAAATATGTTATTTGCTTTCTAAGATGGCTAATATAGAAGAATCAGATATTATATTAGATCCATTTTGCGGATATGGTTCTATTCCAAGAGAAATAGTAAAGCATTTTAAATATAATATGATATTTGCATCTGATATAGATGAAGATAAAATAACTTTTTTAAAAAAAGAATATAAAAATAATAATAAAAAATTATTTATAAAAGTAGTAGACAGTCTAAAGTTAGATAAATATGATGATAATTTTATAGATGTCATTATTACAGATCCACCATGGAATATATATAATGAATCCAATGATAACTATGAAGAATTCTATTCTAAAATGTTAAAAGAATTCAATAGAGTCTTAAAAGATACAGGAAGAATAGTTTTATTAATGGGTAATATAAATGATTTTGAAAATGCTTTAAATAAAACTAATTTATTTAAAATAGATAATAAATTGTCTGTTTTAATAAATGGTAAAAAGGCTAATGTATATTTACTAACAAAGTAAACTTTACATATTAATAGAAGATAGAAATATAATATTATGATATAATTAAAGTATCATAAGGAGGATAATTATGAAAAATAAAAAAATATTATTATTTATTGCTATAATCTTAGTGATAGGGGCAGGCATAGCATTTATATTCTTTAAAGGAAATAAAGGCTTTAAAACACCAGTATATATAAAATGTGTTCCAGATACTGATCTAGAGGGACCAATGACATTTTATGAGAAATATGATTCTTTAGGAGGATATGCTTATTACTTAATTCCAGACTATGAAAAAACAGGAACATATAAAGTAAAAGATGGCTATATTTCTTATTCTGATTCAGATATAAAAGTAAAAATAAAGAATGGTATTCCAAAACATGAAGATTATAAATGTAAAAGAATATCTAAAGGAGAATTTAATAAAGAGATAAGAAGTATTATAGAGTAATTATAAAACTAGTCATAAGACTAGTTTTTATGTTAGAATAAATATATATCAAAAGGGGGAATATCTTTTGAATAATTCATATATAGTTAAAGTGAAATGGTATACAGGATATGTAGCATAAATTATATCAAATTAATAATTAATATAGAGAAGGAGATATAAATGAAAAAAATATTAATAGCCACAATAGATGGTATGATTACTAAAGAAGATGCTAAAGAATTAGAAAAAATAGGTCAAGTAGACTGGATTGTAAAAGAAAAAATATCTGATATTGAACTAGCTAATATAGTTAAAGATTATGATTACTTAATGCTTAATTACGATATTATAGAAAACTTATCTGAGGAATTCTATAACATAGTAGAAGGTTCAAATTTAAAAGTAATATCTACTGATATTACTGGTATGGATTGGGCAAAACCAAAACTAGCAAAGAAAGTTGGAATATATTTATTAAATACTGCTAATTATTGTACAGAAAGCGTAGCAGAATATGCTTTTATGCAAATGTTATTATATGCTAAAAGAGCAAATCTAACATACAATGATATTTATACTAAAGATAGTTTAGAAGCAAGAAAGACAATTAATTTACTAAATAAAACAGTAGGTGTTGTAGGTTTAGGCAATATAGGAACAAGATTTGCAGAACTTGCTAAAGGTTTTGGTATGAATGTTATAGCTTATAATCATACTGAAAGAAATATTGAAGGTATCAAGATGGTTGATTTAAATACTTTGTTTAAAGAATCAGATTTTATTTCAATACATTTAAAGACTATCCCTGGTATAACAGAGGGTCTTATAACAAAAGATTTACTTAATTTATGTAAAGAAACATGTTTTATAGAAAATCAAGCTGATAGTAAACTAATAGTTAAAGAAGATCTAATAGATGCTTTAAAGAATAATAAAATAGCAGGTTATGGTGCAACTTTAAATGATTACACTAAAGACTTTAAAGATTTAGAAAACGTTATTTTATTCCCTGCCAATGCATGGTTTAGTGATGAATCTTTAGAAAACTTAAAGAATATTTGGATTAATAACATTTTAGAATTTGAAAAAGGTAATATTATTAATTTAGTAGAGGAGTAATTATAAAACTAGTCATGAGACTAGTTTTTATGTTAGAATAAATATATGATGTTTACTAAGTATGGAGGTATATATGAATAACAAAATAGCATTAGTTACTGGAGGAACAAGTGGTATAGGGAAAGAAATAGTTAAAGAACTATTAGATAAAGGATGTAAGGTTATTACTTGTTATCATAGTAATGAAGAAGCTTTAGAAGAAACTAAAAAGGAAATGAATAATGAAAATCTATTAATAGTAAAATGTGATGTTAGTAATGAAGATGATGTTATTAATATGTTTAATATTGTAAAAGAAAGATATGGTAAGTTAGATTATCTTGTTAATAACGCAGGTACATTTATAGATAACTTTATTAAAGATTTTAATACTGATGATTTTAAAAAAGTATTAGATGTAAACTTAATAGGAAAATTTATGTGTACAAAATATGCTTATCCTCTTATGAATGAGGGAGGATCTATAGTTAATATATCGTCCCATTTAGGTATTATTCCTTGTGAAGAATCTCCTGCATACTGCGCAGCAGCTGCAGCTATTATTAACTTAACTAAAGCTACTGCTTTAGAGTATGCTGACAAGAAAATAAGAGCAAATAGTATTTGCCCTGCATTTACATTAACACCTTTATCTATTAGAGGTTGGAAACCAGAAGAAATAGAAGAAAAATTAAAAGAGACTCCTCTTGGAAGATTAGCTACACCAGAAGATACAGCTAAATTATGTTTATTCTTACTATCAGATGATTCTAGTTTTATAACTGGTGAAAATATATCTATTAATGGTGGAAGGTTTTAATATAAATGACTGCAATTGATTATAATAGATTACTAAAAGAAAATAAAGATTGAGAGGACTATATGATAAAAAGATTAATATTTGATATAGATAATACTTTAATAACAAATGTAAGCTTTAGGGATGCTATATCTAATACATTAAATGATTTAGGTATTTATTCCGAAGAAAATGTAAATAATTTTATTAAAGGAATAGGAGACTATGAAGATTTATATAATAGTTATAATTATATAGATTATAAAAAACATATGGAGAAATATATGGGTGTAGTTATTCCAGATGATTTTTATGATGTCTTCTTTTATTATTTAAAAGATGTAGTACCTAAATATAATGAAAGATTAATTAATACTATTGATAATTTATCTAAGAGATATGATTTGGTAATATTAAGTAATTTCTTTAGTATATCTCAAATGAATAGATTAAACACTATGGGTATCGGTAAATATTTTTCTAGTATATCTGGCGAAGAATTAATTAAACCTAATAAAGAAGCTTATATTAAGGCTTGTGGTTCATATAAACCAGAAGAATGTGTTATGATTGGAGATAGTCTATATTTAGATATAGAATGTGCTCAAAAAGAGGGTTTAAAAACTATATTTGTTAATACTAAAAAAGTAGATAATATTAATATAGATACTGTAGTAGTAGACAAAGTAGAAGATATAACAGAAGACATAATAAACAGCATTAAATAGGAGACATAATATGAAAGAAATAATGGATATACATTCTTTAGATGATCATAATGTAGAATTAAAAGAAAAATATATAAAAGACTTTCCTATTCCTAAAGGGGATAAAAAAGAACCATATCTTATTCTTTTTGATGCTTATCAAGGGCAAGGAAAAAGTACTGTATCTAAAATAATATCTAAATATGATAAATCAGTAATATTAAATAATGATCATTTAAGAAATTGGTTAGATGATTATGTTAGTAGTGATATATTATATGAATTACAATGGTATCGTTTAGATTTATTATTAAAGAATAATAATAGTTGTATTCTAGATAGTTGTTCTACTAAAAACTGGGATTATAAAAAAAGATATATAGATAGTCTAGGATATAAATATTATATAGTTAGATTAGTATGTGATGAAGATATCATTAAAGAAAGATTAGATAAGAGAACTTTAGATGGTGTTAACTATTCTTTAGCTAAATATGAAGATTATTTAGATTTAAAGAATAAATGTCCACGTATAGATGATAACTTAATAGATTATACTATTGATACAGGAAAAGAAATAGAACCTCAAGTAATAGAATTCTTAAATAAATATAATTTAATATAAATAATAAAACAGGACTAATGTCCTGTTTTTATGTTATAATTTTATTAGATTTGTAAGTAGGTGAGTATATGCTAGATAAATTTAAAAATATTAATATAAAAGAATGTAATGATGTAAGAATGTTATATTTATACTTGTATCTTAATGATGGAAAAGATATAGATTATGTGAGTAATAAAATCTTAGAAACTGGGGATTTATTACATATTCGTTTTCTACTTAGATCATTTAATATTGATAATTATGGTAAATATATAGATTATATTTTAAATGAAAGCGATTCACCTAGATATATATATTATATTTTATATGATGTAGATTATTTAGATGATATTACAAGAATAAAACTATTAAGTAGGATAATAGAATTAAATGATATTCATTATATTATAAAAGGAGCTTATTATTACTTTGGTGTATTAAAAGAATTTAATGAAGATATCTTTAATAAAATAAAAGTATTACTTCAAGATATTCTAGATATAGAAATAAATAAAGATAATCTTATAGATTCTTTAGAAAAAATAATATATGAAGAAGATTATGACTATGATTATGAAGGATTTAGTCCTAACTGTTATAAAGGAAGAAATAATTATATTCCAAATATAATAGTTTGTCATATTAATAATACTTATGGTACTGCTTTGAAAGTATTTTATGATAAAGAGTCAGAAGTATCTGCTCACTATGTTATAAGAAGAGATGGTCATATAAAACAAGTAGTATCTTTAGATGATTCTGCTTGGGCTAATGGAACTTCTTTAAATGAAGAAAGTAATGTATATTATGAATTTGCTGAATCTCCATTAATAAGAAGTATTAAAGACAATGCAAATTATTATACTTTTTCTATAGAACATGAAAGTTTTGATGGTTCTTTAACGGATGAACAATTAAAGTCGTCTATCAAAGTAATGAAAGAAATAATTAAGTATCTAAAAGATAGATATAATTATGATTTTATTATAGATAGGGATCATATTATTGGGCATAGTGAAGTAAATCCAATTGTTAGAACTAAATGCCCAGGTAAGAAATTCCCTTATGATACAATAATAAAAGAATTAAAAGGAGTTGATCCAAATGAATGAAAATAAAACTAATATAAATTGGTTTCCTGGTCATATGGCTAAGACTAGAAGAGAAATACAAGAAAAATTAGATTTAATAGATGTAGTATTCGAAGTAGTAGACGCAAGAATACCTTTTTCATCTAAAATAAAGGATATAGATGATCTAATAAAAGATAAACCAAAGATTATTATTATGTCTAAAAAAGATCTATGTGATGAATCTAGAACTAGTAAATGGGTTAAATATTATGAAGAAAAAGGTTATAAAGTATTAATGTTTGATTTAATGAAAGATAATATTAATAAGTTGTATACTGTGACAGATGAACTATTAAATGATTTAAATGAAAAAAGATTAGAAAAAGGTTTAAAGGTTAGAAAATATAGAGCATTAGTTATGGGAATACCTAATGTAGGTAAATCTACTTTAATTAATAAGCTAACAGGAAAAAGAGCAGCAGGTGTAGGTAATAAACCTGGTGTTACCAAAGTTATTAGTTGGATCCGCATTAATGATAAATTAGAGTTATTAGATACTCCTGGTATCTTATGGCCTAAGATAGATGATAAGGCAGTTGGATATAAACTCGCTAGTTTTTCTGCTATTAAAGATGAAATACTTCCAAAAGATGAAGTAGCATGTTTTATATTAGAGTATATGTTTAACAATTATAATGAAGCTTTAGTAAATAGATATGGTATTACTAATATAGATGATTACTCTGATGTATATGATATTATAGGTAGAAAAAGAGGATGTGTTATTAGAGGTAATGAAGTAGATTATGATAAAGTATCTAATCTAATTATTAAAGATTTACAGGAAGGTTATTTAGGTAAGGTAACATTTGATGAATGAGTATGAAAATAAATACTATAAAGAAGGATATAAAGTAATTGCAGGAACAGATGAAGCTGGAAGAGGACCATTAGTAGGTCCAGTAGTAGCAGCCTGCGTAGTTCTTCCAAAAGGATATACTAATCCTGAAATAAATGATTCTAAAAAATTAACAGAGAAAAAAAGAGAAAAATTATATGATGTAATTATGAAGGATGCACTAGCAGTTGAAGTATGTGAAATAAGTGCTAAAGAAATAGATGAAATAAATATTTTAGAAGCATCACGTAAAGCTATGAAAACAGCTTATGAAAAAGTAAATAGAAAATTAAAAGTGGATGTTTTACTTACTGATGCTATGAAAATAGATCTAGATATTCCTGTTATTGATATAATAAAAGGAGATGCAAAAAGTATAACTATAGCAGCTGCATCAATAATAGCAAAAGTAACAAGAGATAGAATATTACTTG
>JAEEGL016325945.1_pt1 | contig 28915 bp, 25 predicted proteins | sample 9134231 | NCBI WGS metagenome assembly JAEEGL01 (sample SAMN16246548, study PRJNA631951) | gut metagenome | biome: gut microbiome; feature: rumen; material: fiber-attached | host: Bos | place: Iran: Karaj | collected 2018-10 | reverse complement strand
CGTGTATGTTATTTCTTGGCAGCCTTACCGTAGCGGCTCATGAACTTATCAACACGTCCAGCGGTGTCGACGAGCTTGCTCTTACCAGTATAGAACGGGTGAGAGGTGCTAGAGATTTCTACTTTTACCACAGGGTAAGTTTCGCCTTCGAATTCTACTGTATCATTCGTCTTTGCTGTAGACTTCGACAGGAACATATCGCCGTTGGACATGTCCTTAAACACGACGGGGCGATAGTTTTCGGGATGAATACCTTTTTTCATTTTGAGTTTAATATTAATAATGTAAATTGTTCAAATTCTCACTTTGGGCTGCAAAGGTACTGCTTTTTTTTGAAGTATGGAGGTCGGCGGTTGAAGTTTATGACGACAATTAATGATTATTAACAAATTGCTCGTAAAAAGTTCAATTTTCAATGTTCAATATTCAATGATTTTCGTACCTTTGTACCCAATTAAAGACCAGATCTATGATTATTATCGGAATCGCTGGCGGTTCAGGTTCTGGCAAGACCACCGTCGTGAAGCGTATTGCCAAGGCGCTGCCGCCACACTGTGCGGCCGTCATCCCGTTGGACTCTTATTACAACGACACTACCGACCTTACTGACGAAGAGCGTAGGGCCATCAACTTCGACCATCCTGACGCCTTCGACTGGAAGTTGCTGACGGAACAGATCAAGAAACTGAAGAACGGTGAGGCCGTCGAGCAGCCCACGTATTCGTATGTTCTCTCGAACCGTCTGCCGGAGACCATCCACGTGGACCCGAAACCCGTGATCATCCTGGAGGGCATCATGACGCTGCACCACAAGAAGCTGCGTGACATGATGGACCTGAAGATCTTCGTGGATACCGACAGCGATGTGCGTCTGATCCGTAATATCCGTCGCGATGTGGTGGAGAGAGGCCGAACTGTGGAGATGGTGCTGAGCCACTATGAGAACGACGTGAAACCCATGCACGAGCAGTTCATCGAACCCACGAAGAAGTTTGCAGACCTCATCATCCCCTGGGGACGAGAGAACAAACGGGGTATCGATATCCTGCGTACCTATATCCAAGGATTCTCGGAAGAGGTGCGCGAGGAGATGAAGAATATAGAGGATTAGTCTTCGGCAGGCGCTTTGGGGAGGTAGGCCTCGTGATCCTCAGGGATGGTGTCTGTTGCCTCCTCGGCCTCATGGATCTCCTCAGCCTCCTGAACAACCTCAGCCTGCTGAATCTCCTGTGCCTTCTCATACTTGCGTCTGTCGGCGTAGAACTTGATGGAGTTGATCATCTCCGTCACGCCATAGAGCAGCGTACACCAGCCCAGAATGAGCATGGCGACACTCGCGGGATCCATCGGACGAAGCATCACGTAAATTCCCGTCAGCAGAATGACGGAGGGGAAGATCCAGTAGCCGAAGCCGATCTTCCCGTATCTACGGGCATTCACCAGATTCATATACTGATTTATGGCACCCAGGATGAGCATACCGCCGATGATATACATCAGGGCGGTGATGAAGATGTTGGGCGTCAGGGCAAGGATGGCTCCAAGGATGATGCTACCCACGCCGACGATGGGGAAGGTGGGGCGCTCGCCTGCCACAACGTTTCCCTCGGCATCGGTGATCTTGTATTCTGACACATGCTTCCTGGCGTTCAGGTAAACTACCAGCGAGATGATACCAGAGATGAAGAACAGCACGCCGATGGCAACGGTGATCCACGTAACGGTATTATCGGGATACTTGATCAGCAGGATACCAATGGCGATGGCGCAGATAGCGCGGAAGAATGAACTTTGTAATATCTTCATAACGAGTCAATATTCTATTTTACGCTGCAAAAATACAAAAAAAGCCACAGATTACACAGATAATCGCCGATAATTTTTTAATTTTGCACCAAAATCATACGAATGGATACGATATTATATCTTGCACGGCACGGTGAGACGGTGGATAATGCCAATCAGATTATGCAGGGACAGACGCAGGGTCAGTTGAATGAGAACGGTCTGCGCCAGGCCCGGGAACTCAGTGAGCTGTGGAAGGACCGTGAGATAGACATCGTGATGGCCAGCGACCTGAAACGCTCCGTGGATACAGCCGCCATCATCGCAGAGCCCCATGGGCTGGAAGTGATTACGACGCCGCTGCTGAGGGAGCGCGACTGGGGCGGATTTACGGGAAGATATATCCCGGAACTGAAAGGGGAAGTGTGGCCCGATGACGTCGAGACATTAGAAAACCTTCTTTCCAGGGCTGGCGAATTCATCGCCTACGTCAAGAAGACTTATCCGGGAAAGAAGGTGCTGGCCGTAGGACATGGCATTATCAATAAAGCTGTCCAGGCTGTCTATTTTAAAAAGTCAATGAGCGAGATTACGAGGATGTCGAATGCGGAGGTCAGGGAGCTGGTGCTCTGACTTATCGGCGTCCGCCCATTCTGCTACCGCCGCCGCTGTGTCCGCCGCCGCTGTGTCCGCCACCGCTGTGTCCTCCACCATGAGAACCACCGCTGAAGGAACCACCACCGCGAGAACCGCCACCGCCGAAGGAGCCGCTGCTGTGAGAACCACCGTGAGAACCTCCGCTGAATCCACTGTTACGTGATCCGCCGCTGAATCCACTGTTACGTGATCCGCCACTGAATCCGCTGTTACGTGATCCGCCGCTGTAACCACCGTTGTTGCGGCTGGGACCTGTGAAGGTGCTGCTCCTGTGAGAGCCCATATCGCTGCGGTTCTGGCGCTCGATACTACGGTTCTGGCGCTCTATGCTGCGATTGTTGCGCTCGATGGTACGGTTCTGGCGCTCTATCGTTCTGTTGCCACGTTCGATGGTACGATTGTTGCGTTCGATAGCGCGATTGCCACGCTCTATGCTACGATGTCCTCTTTCGCCGGCAGTGATGCGGGTGGAGCTGTGACGATTGCCGCCACGGAAGTCACCACGATTCCAACGGTCGTGCATGCCATAGTGCTCTCTGTGCGGGGCACGGAAGTGGTCGCGGTGTCCGTGATAATACCCGTGACCGCCAACTCTGTGCCAGGCGTGTCCACCACGATAGGTCACATAGAAGTGAGGACGTCCGAAGTAGAAGTAGTCGCGGTGCGGGTAACGGGCATAGATGCCGAAGTGCCAGTAGCCGGCGTCCCAGTACAGCGGACGATAGAAATAGGAGGCTGCGATGAAAGCATTCCACTGCCAGTCGAGCAGGATATAGCTCAAATCGAGGTTGCGACGCTCCCAATAGGTTCCATACACGTCGTAACGGCTGGTGACACCCATCAGGTAGTCGAGGTTGATCTCATAGGCGGCTTCATACTGTTCGTCTGTGAGATTCAGCTCGTAAGCCATCTTGTCGGTCAGGAACAGGGCTTCGTTGCGGGCCTGCTCATAGCTCATTGCGTGTGCAGAGACGGTTGCTGTCAGCATCATCATCAGTGCGAAAAACAACTTCTTCATAATCTTATCTCTTAAAGGGTTTGACATCATTTTATCTAATTCACGATGCAAAGTAACAACAAAAACAGTGCATTCGCAAAGGATTTTCCCTAAACGGGTAGGGGAAAATCCCTAAACTGTATGGTTATTCGGAATAAATGTTGTAATTTTGCACCGTCAAAAGAGCTTTTTAGCATATGAGAATCGTTTTTTCTACCTTATTATTCTTCGGATCGCTGCTGACGGTGCAGGCACAGGAACGCTCGTTGTTCGACAGTCTCGCCTATCGTGCGGAGATGCAGGCTACCGTCTCAAGTGGTGACCATAGTCCCTTGTGGCTCAACGCCAACAAGTATGGTCTGAGTTCGTTGAAGAATAGTAATGGCTATGTGCGTGGTGCCATCGAGCGCCCTTTGTCGTTGGATAACGGAAGGAAGTGGGGTATCGGCTACGGTCTCGACGTCGCTGTGGCAGCAGGCTTCACCAGCAAACTCGTGGTTCAGCAGGCCTATGTGGAGGCTCGTTGGCTGAAGGGAACACTGACCGTAGGAGCGAAGGAACAGCCGATGGAACTGAAGAATCAGGAGCTGAGCTCTGGTGCACAGACCTTCGGCATCAACGCCCGTCCTGTGCCTCAGGTGAGACTTGCCCTGCCTGACTACTGGACTATTCCCCATACGAAGAACTGGCTGGCGCTGAAAGGTCATATCGCTTATGGCAAGACTACCGACGATGGTTGGCAGAAGGACTTTACCAGCCAGCGTCACAAATATACCGAGGGCGTGCTCTATCACTCTAAGGCGGGCTATCTGAAGATCGGTAATCCGGAGGATGTCTTGTTCTCCGTAGAGCTGGGAGCAGAACTCGCCACTCAGTTTGGAGGATCAATCTATCGTTTCCATTCAGATGGCACGCCTGAAGAGGTCGTTCATCAGGAGGGTGGTCTGAAAGGTATGCTGCGGGCATTGATTCCCGGCGGCAAGGATGCTGTGGATGATGAGTATACAGGAGGTGCCGGTAACAGTCTGGGCAGTTGGCTGGCACGCTTCAACTTCGATTGTGATGAATGGGGATTCAGCTTCTATGCCGACCATTTCTTTGAAGACCATTCTTCCATGTTCCTCATGGACTATAACGGATACGGTCAGGGCTCTGAGTGGAATGTCAAGAAAGACCGCCGCTATTTCCTTTACTCGTTAAAGGATATCCAGTTGGGTCTGGAGATTCGTTTTGTGGATGCCCCTTGGTTAAACAGGTTCCTGTTTGAATATATGTATTCCAAATACCAGAGCGGGCCTGTGTATCATGATCATGATGAGGTGATCTCAGACCATCTGGGCGGACAAGACAATTTCTATAATCACAGTCTCTATACAGGTTGGCAGCATTGGGGACAGGTGATCGGTAATCCTCTCTATCTCTCGCCACTTTATAATAATGATGGTTCGATAGAGGTGAAGAACAACCGTAGTGAGGCATTCCATTTCGGTTTTTCTGGCGATCCTCTCCCTCGCTTACATTATCGCGTGCTTGGAACCTACGTGAAAGGCTTCGGAACTTACGATACACCATACTCCGACCCCCGTAAAACATTCTCGATGCTTGCAGAAGCCACCTATTCTTTCGCAGACAACTCCAAATGGAAGGGGTGGAGCATGAGGGGTGCTTTGGGTATGGACTTCGGGACACTTCTGGGTGACAACTATGGCGTGCAACTAACAATAGCCAAGAACGGCATACTTAAAAGGCATAAGAAATGAGGAAAATAATATATGTACTGACGCTTTGCGCGATACTTGTCTCCTGTGAACTGGAAACATCAGGTAACAAGGAACTGGATGGCTTTTGGCAGATGTGCCAGGTTGATACTTTGTCCACAGGCGGCGTGGCTGATACCCGTGAGGCTCTTGTGTACTGGGGCGTCCAAGGGAAACTGTTACAGATCCGATTCTCTGATAGTGGGAATTATCTGGGAGAGGGTATGATGTTCAGGTTTAACAGAGATGGCTCTACCCTGACTCTGTCGTCACCAGTCCTTCACCATCTGTATGAAACGGACGAGCCCATCGAAGACGTAGAGATGCTCAAGCCCTTTGGTATTTATGACTTAGAAGAGGTCTTTACCCTTGAGGTGTTGAATGATAACGACTTGGTGGTGAGCAACGATGTGGTGCGTCTGCACTTCCGAAGATATTAGCACACGACTCAGAATTTCTTTCCGAAGATGATGTAGGCAAAGGTCTGCATCAGGATTTTCGCGTCGAGCCATAACGACTGGTGCTCGAGGTAGTAGAGGTCCATCTCCAGACGGATGAGCATCTTCTCCATCGTGTCGGTATAGCCGTTGTGCAGCGTGGCATAGCTGGTGACACCTGGACGGAGGGCATAGAGACGTTCATAGCGAGGGTCGTGCTTCATGATCTGGTCGATGTAGTATTTCCGCTCAGGGCGTGGACCAATGAACGCCATATCACCTTTCACTACATTCCACAGCTGTGGCAGTTCGTCGAGATGATGGTCACGCAGAAATCGTCCTGTCTTGGTCATATCCTTGCTCTTCTCGTGTCCGAAGAGGGCATTCTCATCGCGTTCCTTGTCGATGGTCATACTCCGGAACTTATAGATATTGAAGGGCTTGCCTCCCAGACCGATACGCTCTTGCTTGAATATGGCGGGTCCTCCGTCTTCCAGTTTGACAGCCAGATAGCATATCAAAAGCAGGGGGGAGAACAGGATCAGGCAAAGGATGGCTACGATTAAGTCTATAAGTCTCTTCATTGGTCGTTGTCCAGTTTTTCGTATATGGAGTTATTGCTCTTAAACTCAGGCACGATCTGCTTCATCTTCTTCACGGTTGCCATCTTGTCGTAGTCTTCGCAGATGGTCGTCAGCTCGTCTATCTCATGGCAGATGGTGTCATAGTCATATTCCCTGACGGTGGCGATACGGATCTTCTCGTGGAACGAGGGTTTGGTGGTCTCTGCTACGTTCAGCAACTCCTCGAAGAGCTTTTCGCCTTGGCGCAGTCCTGTGTATTCTATCTTCACGTCCTTAGCCCCGCTGAGTTGTATCATGCGCTTCGCGAGATCGTCGATCTTCACGGGTTTACCCATATCGAACACGAAGATCTCTCCGCCGTTGCTCTTCGTGCCAGCTTCGAGCACAAGCTTACAGGCTTCGGGTATCAGCATGAAGTAGCGGATGATATCAGGATGAGTCACTGTGACAGGACCGCCGTTTTTGATTTGTTCTTTGAACAGAGGGATGACGGAACCGTTGGAGCCCAGCACGTTACCGAAGCGGGTGGTGACGAAGTGAGTGACACCCTTCACCTTTCCGCTCTTGATGGCTTTGTCGAGGCTCTGGACGTAAATCTCACAGATACGCTTTGAGCAGCCCATCACGTTGGAGGGGTTCACGGCCTTGTCTGTGGAAATCATCACAAACTTCTTCACACCGTATTTCACGGCGAGGTCGGCTATCACGCGCGTACCATATATATTATTATAGATACTCTCCTCAGGATTGTCTTCCAACATGGGCACATGCTTATAGGCTGCAGCATGGAACACATATTCCGGTTTATACTCACGGAACAGCGACTCCATGTGCTTCTGGTGGCAGATGCTGGCTACCAATACCTCGGCCTTGATCTCAGGCCGCTGCTTCATCATCAGTTGTATCTCGTGCTGGGGCGTCTCTGCTTGGTCTACGAGAATCAGACGACCAGGTTTGAATTGGCAGATTTGCTGCACAATCTCCTGTCCGATACTGCCGGCAGAGCCTGTGATCATGATGCACTTATCCTTCAGCTGTTCGCCGACGGACTTCATGTCTACGACGATCTCTTCTCTTGGCAGCAGGTCTTCGATACTGATTTCCTTCAACTCAGGCGATGCGCCGCCGATCACCTTCTCCCATTCCTGGGCCTCTTGCGTAAAGTAGATGTGGATGCCAGCCTTGATGAGTTCGTCTATCAGCATCTCATTCTTCAGGAAGACTTCTTTACGATAGGGCGACACAATCAGTGCCTCAATACCCTCTTCTGTCATCGTGGTTACCAGCTCTGCATCGAGCTTGTGTACTCTGACACCCATCAGGATCTTGTCCTCCACCTTACGATCGTCGGAGATGAAACCCTTGAGGTCGAATCTGGCAGGATTCTCGTTCCTGATATGCTTGGCAATGGCGATGCCACCATTCTTAACGCCGTAGATATAGGCGTATTTGGAATGGATGCTCTTGATGGTCACGTCATAGACGGTCTTCACGCCGATGCGCACCAGCCACAACAGGAAGGTGGCGAGAACTGTTGCCAGCAGGATATGGACGGCTGTCAGGTATGAGAATAGCTCATGACCACAGAGCAGAAAACGTGTCGCTTCCGACAACACCAGTCCCAGTAAGGTGGCATAACCAACTTTCTTCAAATCCACGAACGACGAGTATCGCAGAATGCCGCTATATGTGCGGAAGATGCGGAAGCCGATGATGAAGAATATCAGGTAGACGAGGATGCAGAGCGACAGCCGCTCGATGAAGTAGAGGGCATCCTTGCCGCTGTTGAACTGTTGGTAGACAAACAGGAAGGAGAAGAACACGATGGCGCAGTCCATGAGGAAGATTCCCCAGAAGGGCAGCGACTTGCGGTTGAAGTACCAGTTGATGAGTTTGTTGAAACTGCCGATGCTGGCGATGCTCTTCAACGTGAGGAAGATAATCTTGAAGTATTCGCCCAGACTCTTGTTCTGGATATACTTCATGTTCAGCTTCAGCTTGTTGGGCATCACCTGTTCCACATACACACGGTCAGGGTCCTCGGCATTGCCCAGCAGTTCGTTCTCGTTCACATACTCTATCGAGGCGTAGTCGGTAATACCCGGCTTTACGTTGAGCACGTTCCGCTGCTCCTCGGTATACATCTCCACATATTTCCTCACCTCTGGTCTGGGACCCACCAGACTCATATCACCCTTTAATACATTCAGCAGCTGGGGCAGTTCATCGAGTTTGTATTTGCGGATGAAGTGTCCGATGCGTGTGATGCGGTGATCGTTCTCGCCGATGGTGATGAGACTCTCATTCTCAGTGTTAATGCGCATCGAACGGAACTTATACAGTCCGAAGGGCTTTCCACCCAGTCCGATACGTTCCTGCACGAAGAAACCTGGCCCTTTACTCCCTAACTTAATCAAAAGCCAGAGAATCAGGAACAAAGGAGAGAGGACTAATAGTCCAATGAGAGAGAAGAGTATGTCGAAGAATCTGATCAATGTACGATGTCTTTAAAGTTCGTAAGGATGAAGTCTACCTCTTCGTCTGTCAGGCGAGTGTGCAGGGGCAGTGTGACTTCGTTCTTGAACTGGTTATAGGCATTGGGGTAATCCTTGATGTCGAAGCCCAGCTGTTTGTAGGCCGTCATCATCGGCAGGGGCTTGAAGTGCACGTTGCAGGCAATATCCCTGCGCGCCATCTCCATGATCACCTCGTTACGCTGCTCTGAGTCCTTACCCAGCAACCTGACCTGATAGAGATGACCCGATGAGGTGTATTCATTTGTATAATGTTCGCGCACCTGCAGGTTCAATCCCTTCAGAGCCTCGTCGTAACGCCCTATCAGTTCCCGTCTGCGGGCCAGCATCTGCGGATAACGCTTCATCTGCACCAGTCCGATGGCGGCGGTGAGGTCTGTCATATTACTCTTATAGGCGGGCGATACCACATCATACTCCCAAGCGCCGAGCTGTGTCTTCGCCAGCGCATCCTTACTCTGTCCGTGGAGCGAGTTCAGCTGGAATTGCGTATAGAGCCATTCGTCGTCGATTCCCTTGATGGGGCGCCAAGTCAGCGCACCACCTTCTGCCGTCGTGAAATTCTTCACCGCGTGGAAAGAGAAAGAGGTGAAATCGCTCACTGCACCAATCATCTGGTCGTGCCACTTGGCTCCGAAGGCATGAGCAGCATCATCCACCACAACCACATGGCCGATGGCTTCCTGTAGGGCGTTGGCAGGACGGAACAGTCCCCGCTTACTCTCAACGACTGCCATAATCTTAGCGTAGTCGCAGGGCACACCGCCCAGGTCTACAGGGACAATCGCCTTCGTATGCTCGTTGATGGCATCGGCCATCTTCTCATAGTCCATCTCATAAGAGTCTGGCTGCGTATCCACCAGCACCAGACGGGCTCCTACGTGACATACCGGACTGGCTGATGCCGTATAGGTATAGGCAGAGGTGATGACTTCGTCGCCAGGACCGATGCCCAGAATGCGGAGTATCGACTCCAGGCAGGCGGTAGCAGAATTCTGACATACGGCCTTCGATGTCTGACAGTAATCAGCAATCTGACGCTCGAACTCTTTGGTCCGAGGTCCTGTCGTAATCCATCCAGAGAGCAGCGCACGGCTGACCTCCTGAGCTTCTTGTTCCGTAATATCTGGTGGAGAGAAAGATATCTTCATAAGCTATCTGTTTGATTTAACATTGAATGACTTGCCCCCCAGAACCTTGAAGATTCCCCTCAGATAGCCGAAGCCATAGCTTAGGTGGATGTTCAGGAAGATGTAGGGCATAATCAACATCACAACGAAACGGCGGGTGCGGATGGCTCCCATCATTCCGACCACCAGGCTGATGAATAAGTAGAGCAGCAGTACAGCTGCATAGACTTTCAGAACCAAGGGTGAGAAGATGCTGGCGATGCCGCCGAAGAAGAGCCAGAGCAGGAAGAGCAGGGGGAAGAACTGCCTGATAGTGGCAGGCGCTCCTAACTTTTTGTTTACCAATGGTTTGTAAAGGCCATACTGATAGTACATATGGCGCATCTTCCTAATGCTGTCGCGGGCTGTGTAGTTGATAATAACTTGTGGAATCAGGAATATCTTACCGCCGAGGTTTTGCAGACGTCCGTTGAACTCGTCGTCTTGGTTACGTACGAGGTCTGTATCGAAGTCTCCAGTCTTCTCGAAGACCTCTCTCTTATAACAGCCGAAGGGCACAGTGTCGGTCTCCATGATCTTTGAGGCGCCGATTTTGTGCATCGAACCTCCTACGCCGAAGGGATGGCTGGAGGCCAGGGCGATGGCGTGACAGATGGCCGTATCGTTGGCAGGCTGTGTGTTCCACACGCCTCCTACGTTGTCGGCATTCAGTTCATAGAGGTATCTCACCAACTCAGAGATATAGTTGGTGGGGTAGGTGCAGTGCCCGTCAATGCGCATGATGACTTCGCCCGTAGCAGCCTTCAGTCCCTTGTTCAGGGCGTATGGCACCACGCGCTCAGGGTTGTCAAGCAGCTTGATGAAGGGGTGTTTCTCGGCATAGCGTCTCACGATATCAGCGGTATGGTCAGTACTCCTGCCGTCGATGAGGAGCAATTCAAGCTTATCCTGTGGATAGTCCTGCTCCAGAATCGACAAGATGCACCGTTCAATGAATTTCTCTTCATTGAAAAGCGGGCAGATGATTGATACTGTTCGAACGTTCATTTATCCTTAAAACGAAGTTTTTTCGCAATTAGTGTGCAAAGGTACACTTTTTTTTTATACTTTCGCAAAAAAACACGGAAAAGATACAGAATGGGGCCTATTTATTACCCTCGATGGCAGTCTCGAGCCACAGCTTCCTGCTGTCAAACCACGCTTCGGCGTCATTAGCCAACTGACGGAGCGTTGGGAATCTGCGCCCCCAGCGTTTGTTGTCAGTAGCGATGGCTTCGTCAAAGAATTGTCCTTCTTCTGAGGCGACGAAGGCTTCCAAATAGTCCTTGATGGCGATAAACAGCGTGTCTTTCACTTCCTCCCACAACTGGTAATAGGCATTGGCCACCGAACGGTCTGTGCCGTTGCTGATTAAACGGGCGAAATAGGGCAAATGCCTACTGTTCGACCACTCGTCAGGGGTTAGCATAATGGCGTCAAAGTCCCATAGACAACCCATCATCAGCTTAGAGTCTTTGGTGTCGTCATATTTCGTTATAAATATGTTGGAACCATGAGCGTCGTAGTTTCCCAGAATGTCCTGTGCGAGCATCCACGCGGCAAACGATGTTGAATCGATGTATTCGGCAAACTGATTTTTGTTCACCAGTCCGTCATCGAAGGCGTTGATATAGTTCCTGATGGAGTCGATTCTTTCGGGTAGGATATCCTTGGTGTCAGGATATTTGAATGTAAACTTCGCGTCTTTAGATGCTGTCATCAGCGTTTCGAACCATACGTCTTCGTTCCACCAGTAGGGGTCGAACTCTACGATGTAACCACTCTTGCTCACGTTCAGCCTGCTGGTCTTGCGCTTGACAGACTCGATGAGCAGATAAAGACCTTGGAAGTCACCGTTCAGCGTCAGGTTCACGAATCGGAAACGGGGTGTCCATTGAAGATTCAGTAGCTCGTTTACCTTCAGTCCCACCATCGTGTTCAACTGGCGGGTCTCGTCGTTGATAAGCAACCACTCCTTATCGGCAAAGGTCTGGTCGTCGCCCCTTTCCAACAGATCTGCCGCCTGCTGCAGCTTGATCTTATAGGCTCGCTTGTCTTTCCAGGCGCTGCTGTTACCTCTGATCCTGATGGTCATGCCACTCAGCTCTTCCACATAGTCGCCGCTGTCGTAGAGCGTCTGACCGTTTTGTGTGATGGTCATCCTGCCACCTACCTTCGTGGCGTTTCTGATGCTTTGTCCCATACAGCCCTCTGGAGCCGATACAAACTCGCAGGTTGGCGCCTCTTTATCTACCGTCATCACCTTTACCATCGGCAGCCCAGGGACGATGGGCTCTGGCTCCTCTGGGTTCTCTGGAGTTTCAGGGTCCTCTGGATAATCAGCCCTAACAGGGTTCGACAGGTTTGAGCATGCTGCCAGCGTCAGCAACACCGTCAGTATGATGATATCTCGTAAACTCCTGTATCTTGCCTTCATCTCTTAGAAAAACGTTTTGATGATGTTCTGCACGGCCTCGTAGTTATAGCGGCAGTAGATGTCATGGGGCATCTTGCCGATGGAGACGTGCTCCGAGTCGTTGATTTTGAGCGTCGGCACGTATTCCACACGAAGGCCGGCCTTCCTGCAGTTCTCTGCCAAAAACAGCTCTTCGCAGAACAGGAACACGGGATAATCGATCTTACCACACTTCTCAAAATACTTTTTGGTGAGGATGATAAACGATCCGTGACCTGCATAGATTCGGCCTGCGGGATGACTCTGGTAGCGTTTTCTGCGATAGAACGTACGACGGTAAAGTGTGTCGAGGATGGGGATGCGGTAGAAAGTGCGCAGCATCTGGAGCTTCCGCAGCGAGGGGCGTTCCATGCGTCCGGGGTTCCTGTCTCTTCCCTCCAGCTGCGACCATATCTGCGGGGCAATCCAACCTGTGTTCTTTGGACAGTCATAATCAGCCAGCTTCACCAGGAAGTCTTCCTCTACCGTCAGGTCTACGTTGCTGATGATGCAGTAGTCGTAGGCCTCCACGTCCACCTGCTCCATCTGTCGCTTCACGCCTCCGAAGTAGCCGGGATTGTCTTCTTTCGTGTTCCTTGCCACAAAGATGTCGAGTTCCGCCACACCTTTTGCCGCCTCGGCAGCCTTTCTGAGCGAAGCCTCATACCGCTCCAGCTCCTTGTCTGAGTTATATGTTACGCAAAAAACTGCTATCCGTTTCATGTGTTAAATATTGACGTCATGAATTGTTTTGGACTGCAAAAGTACTACTTTTCGTTGATGTCTTTATCTCTATAACTGGAAAATGGCAAAAATACGGCTTCCTGTTAACGTTATTTAAGCTTTATTTGATGTTAATCCTGATGCCGATGGGCACGGAGAAGACGGCAGGATGCTTTGTGCGATAGGTGTCGAGACCGTCGCCCGTCTTGAAGAAATACTGAACGCTGGGCTCAGCGTAGAGGCCAATGACGGGTGAGAGACGATACTCCAGTCCGACGCCCAGACCTACGGACCATTGTACGGATGGATCCAGCTTCAGCCGTGTGGCTTCAATCTGACTGCCATCGATGATGGTGTTCTGTCTGAGCGAGCTGCCTACGGGCAGTTCCAGCATGGTCTGGGCTGTGCCGTAGAGAGCCCAGCGGCTGCTGTTCACGGGGTACCACGTTGCCCTCAGCGGAATGCCCAGATAGTGCAGTCGCTGCTGGCTCTGCTCCCAGGTGAAGGTGTTACCGGCCTGCGTCTCTGAGTAGAGCTGGGTGTATTGCAGTCCTGTGCCGATGGCCCAACGGTTGCCCAGCATCTTGTTGACGGAGAGGGCGATGGTGAGCGGCAGACGGTGGTGGGTGATAGTGTCCATCTCTGGCTCGTTCATGCCGTATTCGCCGTAGGGCAGGTTGAATGTCTGACGGCCGCTGATGCCGCTGAAGTTAGCTGCCAGCGTCCATTCCTGCTGGCGAGTGACGGCCTTCAGGGCAGGCAGATCGGGTGTCTCCAGGATGGTTTTCTGCTCTTTCTTGGGTTGCTGAGGCTCTTCTTCCGTCTGGCGCTGAGGCTGCTCAGGGGCTTCAATCGAGTCTCTCTGAGTGGTTTCTGCGGGGATGAATAGGGCAGAGTCGGACTCTATAGGCAGTTCAGGAATAGTTTGGCTAGTCTGAACTGACAGTTTACCTAGCCTAAACTGTGAGTTTACCCTAGCTAAACTGTCAGTTTGCCCTAGGTAAACTTTTTGTGTACTGCCACCTTTCTCTTGGTCCTTAGGTTCTAACGTGGCAGTTTGCTTAGGTTCCTCTGGGATTATCGAGGGCGAGGACAGCTTTTTCATCCATTGCCAGAGGCCGATGGGCACGCCGATGGCCAGCAGTCCCAGCATGAGTATGACCAGCGAACGGCGCAGTATCTTCTTGGCTCGGAACAGCTGGGCAGAGGATGTGTGGGGATCGATGTTGAGCAGTTCGGCTATCTGCTGGTGAGTCATCCCTTCCAGCACAGAGAGACGGAATATGCGACGGTAGCTGTTTGGCAGCTTGTCGATGCGCGCCATGATTTCCTCATATAACTCGGCTGATGCGACGGAGGCGGGCAAAGCCACCTTCTCCACCACGCTGTCGAGTGGGACAGCGGACTGCTGTTTGTGCTGTTCCAGATGGGTGAGCGCCAGGTTTTGCACCACCTTCTGCATCCAGGCCTCGGCCTTCGAGGGGTCTCTCAGGGTGTCGATCTTGGTGAAGATCAGGTAGTAGGCATCGTGAAGCACGTCGTCGACATCAGCTTCGTTGCTGATGTACTGACGGCAAATGCTGCGCAGCTTGTCGTAGGTGAGGGTGTAGAGCTGCCCGAAGGCTTGCTGATCGCCCTGCTGGCATCGTTCTGCGATTTGCTTCACGCTGGGTCTCTGCATGGTCTTGACGCGCTATTTGATGACTATTTTCCTGCCTCCAGCCACATACAGGCCAGGCTTCAGGCCTTCAGCCTTGAGCTGGCCGTCTGTGTATGTGGCCGTCCCCACAGGCTGACCGCTGAGAGAGTAGACGGTCTGTTCATGAGAGTATTTCTCCTCCAGGTCGCTGACAGACTCAATGCCTGTTGCGTCAATAGGCATGATTTCGTATGGAAGGGTTTCTAACCCTGTATTGATACAAGATTCTGATTGGAAATCCCACTTGCCTATAGTGACGTTGAACGGACGGATTGTCGCACCTTCTTCGTTCAGGCAGAAGCAGTTCCTGTCGCAGTTCCAACTATACGAATACTTCTCAGCCTTTCTTGTTGTCATTAATCCATACTCGAAAATCTCTCCTTCTGCAATAGTTCCCCCTGATCTGCCTGACCTGATATCGACATCCTCTGAATAGAACACCACCGGTGACGGCTTGATATCGTAAATCAGGATGGGGAAATCCCAGTTGATAATGGGGGTTGTGGCTGGATAGGGCCTAAAGACGATTGTTCCGTCACTCTTGACAGAAAAGAGGTATGCTATTTTGAAGTCTTCATTATAGAAAGGACTTTCCGGATGATACTCATTCGTACCAGACAGCCATGCTTTTTGGGCTTCGAAAGGCAAAGTAATCATGCCCGACATCCTTTGGCTCATGATGGGAGAGGCTGGTCCCATTGACTCACTGATGGGCGTGTAGGTGAAGAATGCTGACTTGGCCCTAAAGTCCTCAGGACAATAGAAATCATAGTTACTATCGATCGACACCATTGAAGCTTCTCCATCACGGATGATATTAGCCTCAGACTCAAAGCCCTTGGGCACATAGTCGAGGAATCCCAGATAGTAGAGGCAGTTGGGACTTGCCTCAGAAACGTCGATGCTGTATACTGTGTTGATCAGATAAAGCCCTCGCATATCTACGGCCAGAGCTTCGGCAGGCACTTTCAGCACACCGTCTACATCAGGCAGAGGCTTCCGACTGCCGTCTGCTGTCCAGTAAGTGTTTGTGCTATGCCTGAAGGTAAAGGGTTCGCTGGTGGCCAGCACGTGATCCATATATTTGAGTTGGACTGTGTACTCCTGACCTTCTACAGGCATGCCAGAGACATTGAAACCATAATATCTACTACACGTTTTACCTGCTTTGATTTCATCATCCATGCCGTAAATGTTATTATTGTCCTGTCCTTCGATTTGGGGAACGAGAACAACTTGGAAGAATTCTTGATATGGCCATGTTACACTCTTATTGATCAGAGTTTCCTCCCCCAAGTTGGTAAGATTGAAGGATCCGCTGATTCTGGTGCTAGAGTAGTCACTATAGATGAAGCGATTCCCCTCGTCGTCTAGTATCGTGTTCACTTCTATGGTTGCCTCCACTTTCGGATCTACGGTATCAAAGTAAATCGTGAAGCCATAAAGATGATCCTCCGTCATGATGTCGAAGATATACAAACTGACGTATCCTGGTTGACTAATGGTGGTCTCAAAAGACAATTCTATCGTCTCGCCGGCTTTGATTTCCACAGCCTGGCTGTCTGAATTATTTTCGAACCACCATCCATTATTGTTTTCAGTATTATCTCCGACGCTCCACCATCCATAATAGTCTTCAGTAGCTTTGTTTGTTACTTCGATAAGAATCACCAGGGGCGTGTTTGTATATGCCTGGCTCTTTGGTGACAGTCTTTTGAATTCCAGACTGTCAAGTGGAAAAGCCATAGACGGCAGCAGGCTCAGCAGCATGCCGATCATCCATAATGTCATCCTTCGTTTCATCATATCTTTAGTATTTATTGGTTTGACTTATTTATTATCTAATCACTTTTCTTGTCTTGTTACCTTGGCGCAGGATATAGACCCCGTGCCTGGAGCTGTCCTGACGGCGCACTCCTGAGAGCGACCAAATCTCTATGGGCTTGTCGGCATCCGACGAGGTGCCTATGCCTGTGAGGATGTCGTTGAACGTCCATTGCCTGCCCAGTTCCCACGGCTGTGGACCCCACATCGGCGACTCGTTCACTCGGTCGTGGTCCCTGGCATAGACGTAGGCTTCTTCCATCGATACCTTACCGTCGCCATTTATGTCGGCATTCACACGGTTTCCTTCTTCGTCGGCGCCGTTCACGGCACATATCCAGTGGTACACAAACTCGTCGTAAGGCTTGTCAGGACAGGTCCATGATTGTTCGTCGCCCTTGCAAGCTGTAGTCACGATGCGACGGTCGCCTGCCAGCTCTTCATAGAATCCGCCTGAATAGCATTGCCCCATCAGGATATTCATAGAGCCGATGTCGAACAGGTTGAGCAGCAGTCCTAAATGTTTGTCCGACAGTTGCTTGTCGTCCCATAGCCATATATACGAGTCGTTCTCCTTGTCCCTTGAACCTCCGTGGTCTACGACGAAGAGGAACAAATGGTCTTCGCTGGTCAGCTGCTTCGATAGTCTGATGAGCGTCTGGCTCAGCGTCTGCTCTGTGGCAGCATAGTCCACGTCAGACTGTCCGTCGCCGTCGAGGTCTGTTGGCGAAGATATGAATCCTCTTGCGTCGGCCCTCAGCATGTCTGGCTCAGGATCCCCACCGTCGCTCATCAGCACCATGATGTTGCGCTTGGGGATGTGGAAGGTTTGGCGCAGGGTGCGGTAGAGGAACGCGCAGTCGTTCCAATAACGCTCATGGTTGGTCAGACGGTTACGCCCTCCGTTCACCAGAACGGCGTACAGATGACTCGTCTGAACAGTCTGGGCACAGACGCCGACACTCTGCAACACAATGATTGTGGTCGTCAAGACTCGCGCCAGTTTATTCATATTTGATGCAAATATACACATTCCGTTGATGTTTTCACTTAATAAGATAGGAAAACACCCAAAAGACTGCTTCCGGTTAACGTTATTTAAGAAAAAAGTTGCCCTTTTAGGCTTTGTGCTTGACAACCTTCCAGGTGAGGAAGGAGAGGAAACCCTGAAGAAGCGATACAATCAGGTAGGCCCAGGCGAACTGGGTGAGGGTAGTGGAGAGTGAGAAACTGACGACCATCACAGCCAGGCAGATACCGAGGATAATCGTGTTGTAAGGGACGACGGAGACGGCATCAATGGGGTTGCGGTAGAGCAGATAGATGGCCTGCGGCAGGATGGCAAGGATCATAATGCGGGTAAGGTCGGTGGTGATGACATAGCTGTCGGCAAAGAGCAGACTGGTCAGGAAGGTCGTGAAGACATAAAGTATCAATGTCAACAGCAACGATGCCCCCACATACAGCAGCGCCAGACGGTTCACGAAGCGGTTGGCTGCCTGCATCTCACCCTTGGCAATGCACTCCGACACGTAGGGCAACAGGATGATGCCCATGAATGAGAACACAGGGGTTACCATCGTGACGAAGGTGATGCCTACGGAGTAATAGGCTGTGGACTGCAGGTCTTGGGCATTGCTGATGTAAATCAGCGGGAAGGCCGACAGCGAGAACAGGAAGAAGTCGGCCAACAGACGGCCGGAGGAGTATTTGATGATCTCGTGAAGGGACTCGCGGAATGATTGAGAATTGAGATTTAAGACTTTTGAGTGGGACAGTTCCCGACCCAGGTAGAAGGTCACCAGCAGGGCAGTTATCACCAGCCACGATACAAACACGCCCTTTACCGTCAACACAGGCAGCAGCACCAGCGGCAACACGATGGACAGTTGCACAGCCAGTTGCGCTCCGTTATACCATTTGAAGTTGCCGATGCCGCGATAGTAGGCATAGGCATATTGCGCCATCGCCAGTATGAAGGCATAGGCCAGCGCGATGAGCAACAACGACAGGTTGCCGCTCTGTCCGATGATGATATCCTGCATCTGCGTGGAGAATACCATACAGCCCAGGAACACCACCAGCGATACACCTATTATATATATAAGGGAGGCTCCCAACAGTGGTGCGATGCGACGTGGCGGCGTGCCGTTGCGATAGAGAGGGATATAGCGGGGTAGGGCAATACCCACTCCGGCAAGCATCACAAACGAGAGCACTTGCACAGAGCGCTTGATCACGTTATACTGTCCGAAATCGTCGATGCTCAGACGGCTGGCCAGCAGTTTCGTGATAGCAAACGAGCAGAGCATGATGGTGATCTGCAGCGAGAATGTCCAGACGACATCCTTGCCCATTCCTGAGTTCAGTTTCTGTTTGATCATCTTCAGCATGGCGCAATCTCTTTTTGAAGGAAACGGAAAAAGAAATAAGCCAAGAAGAACATGGCCAGATAGCTGGTGTAGGCGAAGAACGAAGCCGCAAACGACCAGATGAGATAGGCGTAGACTGCTGAGAGCACGGTCTGATTCAGGAAGATCATCCTGCCGGCAGAGAGGTATTTCAGCGACAATTTAGACAGGAAGCCCAGCACGAACATGACGGCATAGGATCCAGCCTCGCCGAAGTCCTCAATCAGTGGACGGAAAGCGGTGAAGACGTTCGAGATGCCGTGATAGCCGTTCTTACCCACCTGCATGTATTCAGCATAGATACCCTGTCCGCGTTCCTCCAGTCCTAAAAGGTTCGAGATGCCCATGAGCGTCTTGGTGCCGTAAGTGTAATTAGCGGGCTCATACGACGTGAACCAGATGTCGAAGCAGTGGAAATGGCCTAGGGCGTAGGTGAAGAACTTCTCGCTGATGTCGAGGATGGTGCGCTCGCTGACCTCACCAGTACGGAACACCATCGAGGAAAAAAGGATGACGAAGAATCCGAACAATCCCGCAATACTGTATATCAGCGTCTTGGCCTTTATCCGCATGGGCTTGCCATAACTGAACGAACACACGAAGAAACCTGTGAACCACAGGATGAAACCTGTCATCATCACCATCTTCATCGATTGCGTCAAGGCGATGAACATACCCGGAATCAGGGTAAGGATGCAGATGGTCTTCGTCAGTTTGTTGGCCCAGCGGTAGCAGAAACCACCTAACAGCGGGGCTGTGTAGCTGAAGATGAGGAAGATCTGACTGACCACGTCGTGCACCTCTGCACCAGCATATCTCATCTCCGACATGCCTTTGTTCAGGTTCAGCAGATCCTGCATGCTCAGCAGCGCTTGCAACGAGAAGCCGTGCAGCACGATGGAATAGATGGGGTTTACCATCGCTCCCACCAGCAACGCGATCATCAGCGGCAGGGCGAGCTTTTGCCTGAAAGCAAGTGTCGTTCCTGATGGTTCAGGATGTATGGTCGAATCGCAGAAGAAAGTGCCTAATGAGAACACGATGCAGAGCCCGATCAGGTAGAGAATGCCGTAGAAACGCAGTTCGAAGAACTCCTGCAGGAGCAGGATGCCGACAAACATCACACTCCACACCATAGCGAACACGCCCGCAGGCTCCAGCCGTTGGATATACTTCCACGACAGGATCAGCAGGATGATGATCAGCGTTGTGATGAGGAATGTCATGCGCTGCCTCTCTTAATGCTTGCGGTTACGTTCGCGGACAAAAAGGGTACAGGCGGGTAGGAACAGTCCGAGGAGGAAGGCACCGAAGAGCACGTTCTTCTTCACTGGGGCGCTCTGTTCCTTCACGCCCAGCGGCGGGGCAATAACGCGGATGTCGCTTTTCAGGGCTTTCGTCATCTGAGCCTCTTCACGCTTTTGAAGCAGGAAGACATAGATCTCGTTGAGCACCTTCCAGTCGCGTTCGTCACCCAATCCGCCGATGAACTTCTTGGGTGCTGAGGCGAGGAGCTGCTTGCCCTCACTCTCCTTAGCGGCGACACTCTTCAGCTGGATGGTCAGCTGCTTGACGGCGTTCTCTGCTGAGGTGAGCACAGCGTCGTGCATGACCTCGAGCTGATGGTCAAGATCCTTCACCAGAGGACTCTCCTTGCTGGAACTTGCGATGATCTTATTGCGCTGCAACTGCAGACTGTTGTATTGGCTCATCTGGTCTGCCAGCCCTTTGTTGTCTGTCACGAGCAGGGCGGGCAGCAGCTCGTCTTTCTTCGACTCGTCGCGCAGATAGTCACGGATGGCCTGGGCCACGTAGAGCTGGTTGTTGAGTTCCATGTGGGCCGTCGAGATGTCTTTGGCGCTCTCGGCATACACTTTTGCCATCACCTCGAGGTCGGGCATCATGGTCTTGCTCTTATAATCTGCCACGCGCTGATCGAGTGTGCGCAGTTCGTTCTCCAGCGAGGCGAGACGTTCCAGCACGTAGCGCTCTGAAACGGCTGTCTGGGCGTCTTTGTCTTCGTTTGCCTCCTTGCGGTATTCGGCTATCACAGCGTTGATTACGTCGGTAGCACGCTGCTTCGACACATCTTTGTATTTCAGGTCGATGATAGAGGCATCACGACTGCTCACAGCGATGCTCATTTTCTTCTTCTTAATATACTCCACGAGTGCCATCGGCTCCGTACGTTTCACGGTGATGGTCACCTCGTCGTCTTCCATCTTCTGGAGATAAGGGGTGGACTTGACCTCGATGTCGCCAATAGAACTCTTCACCGTGCTGTTCACGTGGCCAGTCAACTCATCGTCATATTTGTCGTCGTTCTTCTTAAGCTTATAGATTTTGAAGTCGCCGTTCTTCTTTAGGTCGAGTTTCATGCGCACATCGTCCTCCTCTGTGATGTTCTTAAAGGTGACGGTGATAGGCAGCTGCTCACCGTAGAGGTCCTTGTTGCGGATACCCTTGATGGTGTAGCTCATGTCGAGGTTCAATTGGTTGACTACATTGAGCAGCAACCAAGGCGACTGCATCGCATAAAGCTCATTATAGACGTTTGACGAGCCGAAGCCCATGAAACCGCCAAGCTCTGCCAGACCGCCCAACTGTCCCATGAGTCCGCCCATACCACCGTCGTCTCTGACAAGCAGTTGGGCTTTCCTCGTGTATTTCGGCGGTGTGACTACGAGATAGGCCACAGCCAACAATATCATTGCAGCGACTGAGGCTGCGAACCATTTCCATTTGGCGAGGCACAGACTGAAGAACTCGCCGATAGTCAGATTATTATTTGCCATTTACCTTTTTACCCTTTTACTTTTTTACCTTTATACCTTTACTTAAACACCAGCACGGCGACGGTTGCCAGCACAGAGATGGCCGACAGCCAGAACGAAGCCTTGGTGATCTCGCTCGCGTTAGCCGTAGCCTGACGCTTCTTATAGCCGTTGGGATCCACGTAGACTACATCGTTCTGCTGGAGGTAGAAACCAGGTGAGGTCATAGCCGACTGGGGATCCTGCAGGTTCAGCACATACACCTCCTGCTTGTTGCCGTTAGTGCGGATCACCTTCACATTCTGACGGTTACCCGTGATATTCATATCGTTGGCCATACTCAATGCCTGAAGCACGTTCACACGGTCGCTGGTGAACTCAAAGAATCCGGGCTTGAACACATCGCCCATCACGGAGTATCCCAGGTTCAGGTACTCTACGGTGACCACAGCATCGGTAGCTACATTCTTCTCCTCCAGTGTCTTCTTCAGGTGGGCCACCAGTTCGGAGCGCGTCATGCCTGCCGCCTTCACCTTACCCACGAGTGGGAAGTCGATATACCCTTCTGGGTCGATAGTGTAGCCCGAAGTTCCACGACTCTGGTTGATGGATTGTATTTCCGAGTAGCCGATGATCTGTGAGGTCACAGGCATATTCAATACATTATTCAGTTCTGCTGATTTGGTGTTGACGACAATCGAGATCTTGTCTGCCGGTTTCAGCACGATTCCTTTCGTATCGGACAGGGTTATCGTCTCGCCATCAGCCCAATTGGGGAAATACGACACGTTTTTGGGTGTCGTGCACGATGCAAGCATCAAGACCATACAGCCTGCCGATAATAAGTTTTTTAAGTTCATTTCCACCTTAATTAATTAAAAATCGGTGCAAAGGTACTTCTTTTTTCTGAAATAATTTGCATGGAAAGGGAAAAATTCATATCTTTGCAGCCGAAATGTGCCAGCGGGCACTTTCTGCGGTACTAATCGCACCTGGGGTTGACTGGATTTGACAGCGGGTTGAGATGGTACGTAAGCACGCGGAGGCTTCTTGCTTCCCTCCATAATCTGAGTCAGGAAAAAATTAATTGGCGAAACACGTTACGCTCTCGCTGCCTAATCGAAGCATAGTAGATGCAGGCTCAATTCGGCTACTAGGTAGCTGAACGAGACGTCGCTCCGAGGATGTTGTTCCGAATCCAAAGATCAAGCGGCGCAGGCTAAATCGGAAATAGTCCTTGTAGGCTCCGATGCAGGGATGAAATTTAGGAGCTAAGGTGTCGATTGGTGGTCCAGGTCTTGTCGGCATTCGAAAACCAAAGGCTGGAATAAGCGTGTAGAAAGCGTATGGTTTCCCTGTTTGGACGAGGGTTCGACTCCCTCCAGCTCCACGAGCGCGACTCCCTGCAGCTCCACTTTGACTAAAACAATCTGTAACCGACCTCTATGAACCAAGACATAGACAAAACAAAACAGAAGGCTCGTTTGGCGCTGATCATGAAGACCAGCAGGCTACGCCTGTGGTTTTATGATCCCACGACGCGTCATTTCTGTTACCTCTCGGAGGAGGGCGACTATGAGCGCGAGTACAACCCTGCCGATTTCGCCCTGTTTTTCCATCGTGACGACCTGGATAAGATGCGCAGCACAGTGTTCGACCTCTGTGAGGGCAAGATGGATGCTGCCAAGGTGTATGCCAGGAGCAGGGCAGAAAAGGAATCGGACTGTAAGCATTATGAGATTTCGTTCTCGGTGGTGAGCCGTGGTGATGACGGCCTGCCTACCTCGTTGATGGCCATCCAGCACGACGTGACTGAGGAGTACCAGCGCCAGCAGAAGATCAACCTGCTGTTGGCGCGCTATCACACGATCTTCAACTCGTCGCTGCTCGATATGCTGTACTACGACAAGAACGGCGTGCTGACCGATCTGAACGAACGTGCCTGCACAGCCTTTAACGTGAAGAACCGCGAACAGGTGCTCGACGGCAGCTTCCTCCTGAAGAACAACCCCTTCTACAGTCAGATACCGCTGAATGAGATGACGAACACGCTCACTGGCAGTATCATCGACTTCCATGATTTTGACCTGCCTGAATACCGACTGGATGAATTCGGCCTGAAGGGTAAGATGTATTATGAATCGACGATCAACCCCATCCGCAACGAACAGGGTGAGCTGGAGGGCGTGTATATGTCGGGCCACGACATCTCGGAAATGGTGAACTCCTACCACCGCCAGCAGGAGAGCCTGAAGCAGCTGCAGAAAGGTACGGACAGCATCAAGCAGTATATCGCCAACATCGACTACGCCCTGAGCGTGAGCGGCGTGCAGCTGGTGAACTATTATCCCCACTCCTATACGTTTGAGCTGATCAACCGCGAGACGCGTAAGAAGCTGCGTATGTCGCAGCTGCGCTGCATCCGCCTGGCCACGATGCGCTTCCGCAGGACGGTGAACAGTGTGCTGAACAGGATGGACCACCTGACGACGCACGGCATCGTGCAGGCCATAGAGATAGAGATTCGCGACAAGAAAGGCCGACAGATATGGCTGCTCTTCAACATGGTGCCCATGCTGGATGCCGAGGGGAACGTGGAGCGTTACTTCGGCACCTATCGTGATATTACGGACATGGTGGAGACGGAGCAGCGACTGGCTGTGGAGACGAAGAAGGCGCAGGAGACGGAGCTGCTGAAGCAGTCTTTCCTGACAAACATGAGCTATGAGATACGTACGCCGCTGAATAACATTATCGGTTATGCCGGACTCTTTACAGGAGAGCACGACGAGAGCGACGAGCCTTTCTTCATGGAACAGATCAAACAAAGCACTGGCGAGCTGTTGCTGGTGGTGAACGATATCCTATATATCTCGCGCCTGGAGGCTAATATGGAGGAATACCAGAAGGAGCAGATTGATTTTGCCGCTGCCTTTGAGGGCTATTGCAGGAACGGTCTATCGACCATCAATCCTGAGGTGCAGCCTGTCATCGTACAGCCTTACAACAGTCTGGTGGTGGATATCGACGGCAATCACGTGGCGATGATCATCCAACGCCTGTGCAACCTGGCCTGCATACTGACCACTCGCGGCTCGATTACTGTCAGCTACGAGTATCACCGTGGCGAACTGACCATCCGTCTTGAAGATACCGGCATGGGATTCACGGCTGAGGTGATACCTCATATCTTCGAGCACTTTACACGTAATGTGAGTGGCGGACTGATCGGCTCCGGACTCGACCTGCCCATCGTGCAGCTGCTGGCCAAGCAGATGGGTGGTAGCATAGAGATACAGTCGGACTACGGCAAGGGCACGAGTGCATGGGTATCCATCCCATGTACTGCCTCTGTGATTGAAAAGAAAAGGGAGAATTAGGGTATGAAGATGAATATCATGTTTGACGAGCAGCAGGCCATGACGATGGCGCTTGATATCAGCGGCAACCACGTGATGTGCCTCGACTTGAAGGAGAACCGTGTATATGATCTGCATGGAAAGGCATTGTTCGGCAATAATGTGGGTATAGAAGTGTGTTATAACTATGTCCATCCCGACGACTGCGAGAAGTTCCGCACCTTCGTTGAGCGCCTGAGCAATGGCACTGATATGGAAGCCGACTGCCATTACCGCTGGAACTACAACTATACGGGACAGGGCGAGCCCGACTGGCACGATTTCTATTTGCGCGCCATGGCTGAATATGAGGACGGCAAGCCCGTAAACATCATCGTCACCATTAATGACGAGACGGCAACGAAGCAGAAAGAGCGCGAGGTGGAGCAGTTGTCAGAAAGATACAGGTCGATCTTCGAGAACTCCATTATCGGTATGTCGTTCTACACCCCCGACGGCTGGCTCATTGATGCCAACCGCATCATGCGTAAGATCTGCAATTTCGACAGCGATACGACCGATGAGTTCTTCTCGAAGGTGAACCTTTTCGATGTGACGCCCTTCAACGAGGTGCTGGATCATGTGCATCCTGAAGACTACTGGGCCTGCTCGCTGAGTATCATTCCTGAGCGGAACATGCGCGTGTATCTGGAAATCAGCGTACACCCCATCTACGATGAGAACGGTAAACTGATGTATATCTTGGTGACGGCCAACGACGTGACGGAAGAACGCAACATGTATCTCAACGTGATGGAGAACGATGTCAGGATGCAGAAGATGAATGAGGCCATCAGAAACTACGAGGCGGAGCTGCGCTATATGCTGGAGGCATCGAGGATGCAGACGTGGCGCATCAGTCTGGAGCGTGAGGTCCTAGAGTTTTATAATGGTCTGAACACCGTGGTGCGCTCGTTCAACCTGCAACAGATGCAGAAGATCTTCGTAGATCAGGAGAATGATATCGTGAAAGCTCTGTCGAACCCCACAGAGGCCCTGAAGAAGCCGCTGGTATATATCGGACAGATGCATCCGATGGTGACGCAGAGCTCCACGGAGAACCAGTGGGTGCAGATCAACTGTATCCCTGAATACGACGAGGACGGAAAACTGCTGGGTGCCTTCGGCGTATGGCGAAACATCAACGACCTGATGCGTAAGCAGGATCAGCTGCGCATGGAGACGCAGCGCGCCCGAGAGTCGGGACAGATGAAGAGCTTGTTCCTGGCAAACATGACGCACGAGATCCGTACGCCGATCAATGCGATTGTGGGCTTCTCGGAGGTGCTGTCGGCGCTGTCATCGGCAGAGGAGAAGAAGGAGATCATACAGATTATCAAGAACAACTGCGACATGCTGCTGCGCCTGATCAACGATATCCTGACTGCCTCTTCGCTGGAGACGGGCCACATGGACATCAGACCCTTTGATGTGGACTTCTCAAAGACGTTTAACGGGCTGTTTGAGTCGTTGCGCCCCAGGGTGCAGGAGCCTGGTGTGGAATTCATCAAGGATAATCCTTACGACACCCTTCAGATCAAGGTCGATGCTGAACGCGTGTCGCAGGTGATTACCAACTTTGTGACCAATGCCGTGAAATATACCCACCAGGGCTATATCAAGGTGGGCTATCATCTGGAAACCAGAACCCTTGAAGGGGCGCAGCGCGAGGGACTGTACGTCTATTGTGAGGATACCGGCGACGGTATCTCTCCAGAGGCGCAGCCCAAGATTTTCGAGCGCTTCTTCAAAGTGAACGACTATATTCAGGGAACGGGTCTCGGCCTCTCTATCTGTAAGGCGTTTGCAGACGCCTCCCACGGCGATATCGGTGTGATATCGGAGGGAAAGGGCCAAGGCTCCGTGTTCTGGATGTGGATCCCGCTTTAAGGCTTTAAGGTACCGTTGAAGTTGATCGACTCCCGACGGGTGGAAATCACGTTGAGGGATACATTGCCGTTGTCGAAGACCTCAAGGGTATAGGTGAGGTGGTCGCTATCATGATCCACATCGATGGTAATCCTAGTCTTATCCTTTTTCACTTGCTCAGACTTGTAGTTCTTGATGGGCTCCTTGAAGTCCAAGCCGTTACCGCCACTATAAGGTGCATCGTAAGCCGTGCCGAAATAGGGGAGGTAGGATGTCATCATGTCGCCTTCCACCTTGAGGATATAATCATTGGTTAAGCGTCTGGCAGGAGCACCAGTGGGATACATCATGTCGATGTCGATGACATAATTGCGTTTAGCCAGCGCGTTGTTAACAGCCTGAGCTACCAAGGCATCGCGTTCTGCACGTTGTGCACTAGTCATTGTGTTGCATGCAGTCATAGCAAGCATTACGGAAAATACAATCAGAAATCTCTTCATACTTTAAAATTTTAATGATGGTTATCGGGGGCAAAATTACGATAAATAATTCAAATAACCCACACTCAGCAGAAAAAAATGATCGTAACGGACAAATTAAGTGTTAAGGATTTGTAAATATGGGGCTGATTCTGGCTGGGTTTGAGGGATAATACTTACTTTTGTAGGCGTAAAATTGTTGGACTTTTTAAATCATAGTTGTATGAAGAACAAGCATTTCGGTGTTTTGGCATCTTGGATGTTAGGGGGCTTGCTAATGGTGAGCTCGTGTGAGAAAATGGTGATCAGCAGCGCTGACGGCACTGGCGATGAAGACGCCAACGTGGTGGTTCAGGTGATGAGCTATGAGATGCAACCGTTTCAGCAGACAGAAACCAGAGGCGAGGGTGATGCGGTGTGCAACAGACTGAACTTTATCGTGTATGACGATGCAGGCGAACGGATCAAGCAAGAGGTGCAGCTACTGGGTGACAGCGATTTCGGCACAGCCCGCTTCAGCCTGCAGGAGGGGCGCTATTATCTCGTGGTTCTGGCGCACAGCAGCCTGGGGAACCCCACATCGACGAACTTGCACAAGATTCAATTTACGAACAAGACGGGCTATACCGACACCTTCCTCTATGCCGGGGCGCTGGAGGTGGGTGAGGAGCAGGTGGATCGGGAGCTCCAGCTGAAGCGTATCGTTTCGAAGGTAAGGTTTGTGTTCAGCGATCCGTTACCAGCCAGCGCCGACAGCATCCGATTCTATTACGAAGGTGGCTCAGGCACCTTTGACGCTACAACAGGTCTGGGTGTGGTGAAATCGAAGCAACAGCAGTGGTTTGCCGTGAATCACGATGAGGCAGTCTATGAGATCTACACCATTCCCAGGGCCGACAACGACAAGCTGAAGGTGCAGATAGCAACGTATCAGACGCAGGGCGGAGAAGTGGAACTGTTGACAGAGCGTGAGATCCGTGATATCCCTATCCGACGCAACTGCATCACCACCTGTAGAGGTAGCCTGTCTGGCACTGCAGAGCAGCCTCAGATCAGCATCGACATCGACACCACTTGGGATGATGAGGGCATCGAGTTTACATTCTGATTCTCGAGATGACAGGGAGATGTCTTGACTCCGCTCGAGATGACAGAAAAGGAAAGGTCGAGATGACCTGCTATTTGATTAATTCCTTTTTGCCTTGGTGTATGTATATGCCTCTGGCGGTGGGTTTGGGGGCGAACTTACGACCTTGAAGATCATACCAGTCATCATTGTCTTTACGCTTGACGAATGGCACATTCTGAATAGAGATGATACCCGTAGGATCGAAACCCAGTTGTTCGTCAATCCACGCCACTT
>JAEEGL012736370.1_pt1 | contig 28915 bp, 27 predicted proteins | sample 9134231 | NCBI WGS metagenome assembly JAEEGL01 (sample SAMN16246548, study PRJNA631951) | gut metagenome | biome: gut microbiome; feature: rumen; material: fiber-attached | host: Bos | place: Iran: Karaj | collected 2018-10 | reverse complement strand
CTTGGCCAAACTGCGACATCCGGTCCCAGGGTTCGTACAGGCCTTTCGTGAAAGCGTAGTACATCGCGCTCAGCACGATCATCGCAATGACCATCTGGCTGTAATAGATCCAATTGAGTTTTCTTACTGTCTGTTCCATATGTTGTTATCCTTTAAACTCTGTTCGGTTGACGATCGACCGCCCGAGGGTGATCTCGTCAGTATATTCGAGTTGGTTGCCTACTGCAACTCCCCTGGCTATCTGCGAGATCTTGACATCGATGCCGGCGTTCTGTATTCTCCGATAGATATAGAAATTCGTCGTATCGCCTTCCATCGTCGTCGGTAGCGCTAAGATGATTTCATCCACTCCACCCTTCGCCACACGCTCTATCAGACTGTCTATCTCGATATCCTTGGGTCCGATACCCTCCATCGGCGAGATGATGCCGCCGAGCACATGGTACACGCCTGTATATTGGCCCGTGTTCTCGATGGACATGACATCCTGCACGTTCTCCACCACGCATATCGTCGCATGGTCGCGATGCATCGAACCGCATATCGGGCACACTTCCGTATCAGAGATATTATGGCATTCGCGGCAATACACCACTTCTTTCTTCAGCCTCGTGAACGCTCCCGCAAAAGCCTCTACCTGCTCGTCCGACTGCCGCAACAGATGCAGCACAAGCCGCAAGGCCGTTCTCCGTCCCACGCCCGGCAGACTCGCCATCTGGTTCACCGCCTGCTCCAACAATATGCTCGGATACTCGTTCATGATTTCTTCGCCCAGCGGGCAGGAAGCACGCGGTACGGATACCTTGCCCGTATATCCTCAGCATTCGGGCAGTCGCAGCGGTGGATGCGGATACCTTTCAGCACGGACACGAAGGCGAAGATCGGGTCGCCGGGTTGCGGGTTGCAGCACTTGGAGAGGTTGTAATCGACGTTCTTCACGTTCATATCCACCTCGATAGCCAAGCCCTTCAGGTCCGACTTATCCACATATTCGGTATGCTCGCGCTGTGTCGGTGCCTCTTCGGGTTCTTGCAGCACGTCGCGCAAGCGCTGGATCATCTCCTTGCCGGTCGCCACCGCCTGATACATATCCGACACTGCCTTGTAGCCCAACTTGATGGCCATCTTGGTAATGTCGCCTTCGGTATAGTTGATCTTCCAGTTCTTGAACTTGCGGTCGATGATCTCCTTGCCTTCCGCCGCCTGCTTGTACTCGATTTCCTTGAGCGCCTGACGAATCTTGTTCTTCGCCTTGGTGGACGCTACGAAATTGAGCCAGTCCGCATTCGGGTGTTGGTTCGGGGATGTGAGGATCGACACCTGGTCGCCGTTCTCGAGTTTCTGACGAATCGACACGTTCTGGTTGCGGATCGTTCCGCCTACGCAGTGCGCGCCTACCTCACTGTGGATCGAGTACGCGAAGTCGAGTACCGTCGCGCCTTCCGGCAGACGACGCAGATCGCCCGTCGGCGTGAACACAAACACATCGCCGGATTTCTGCACAATCGAACCTTTCACGCCTTTGTACGACCAGTGCGCCGCCACACCCTTCTCCGCCACCTCGTCCATGCGCTTCGTGCGGATCTGCACTTCTACCCATCGTTTCTCGGGTCCTAACACCGTCGTGTGCAACGACTCATAGCCGTTCTCCTTCGGCACAGACAACCAATCTCTTAATCGCTTCGGGTTCGGGGGGAAGATATCGGTGATGAGCGAATAGACTTGCCAGCAGTCTGATTTCTCCTTCTCGAGCGGCGAGTCGAGGATGATGCGTATCGCGAAAAGATCGTAGATCTTATCCACGCCGCAGTGCTGCGCCTGCATCTTATGGTAGATGGAGTGAATGGACTTCGGCCGACCCTTGATGGTGAACACAAAGCCTTCTTCCTTCAGCTTCTCTTCCAACGGTGCGATGAACGACGCGATATACGCTTCGCGCTCCGCTTTCTTGGCGTTCAACTCATGGGCGATATGCTTGTACATATCGTAGTCCAGGAACTTCAGCGCCAGGTCCTCCATCTCCGTCTTGATCTGATACAGACCCAAACGGTGAGCCATCGGCGCATGCAGCGTCTGCGTCTCTTTCGCGATATGACGACGACGCTCCGAATCACCTTCGGCGTCCAACTGACGCAGCAGTTCCAACCGCTCGTTGAGGATATCAAAAAGAACTTTATTGCTGTCTTCCATACGGGTCCAATCAAAAAACGGTGCAAATTTACAAAAAAACTTGCACATATCAAAATTTTTTAGTAATTTTGCGGCGAAATTGTGTAAACATACTAAATTTAATCATAATGAAAACGACAAGACCCCTTGTAATTTGTGTGCTCGCTATCTGTGCAGTACTGATGACTGTGTTCTGCGTACAGAGCGTCACGACCCCTATTAAGTTTGAGAACAAGCGCGCTGAGCGCGAGGTTGTAGTGATCAAACGCCTCGTTGATCTGCGTACCGCCGAGGTGGAGTTTCACCACCAGAACGGCCGCTTCACGGCTAACCTCGACAGTCTGCTGCTTTTCCTCCGCACAGCTCCGAAGAAAGAAGTGCTCAAGGAAGGTAGTCTGACCGATAAGCAACTCGAGGCTGGTTTGACCGAGCCGAAGGCTATCAAGATCCTCAACGAGGCCAAGAAGAAAGCGCTGAAGAAGAACAGTTTCGACACGCCGGAAGCGCTCTATGCCTTTATCTGGGCTAATGACGCAGACGTGATCAAGAACGGTCTGGCCGGTTTCCGCCGCGATACCATCGAGCTCAACATGCTGCAGTCGCTCTATAAGGGTGAGTACGACGAAGAGAGCATCGCTATCATCACGGAGATCCCGTTCAGCAACGGCAAGCAATTCGAGATGGAGGTCAACAACGACTATAAGACCGGTCAGGGTATCCGCGTTCCGCTCTTCGAGGCACGTGCGCCGTTCGAGAGTTATCTGGGCGACCTGAACAAGCAGGAGTTGGTTAACCTCATCGACCGCGAGCAGAAACTCGAGCACTTCCCCGGTCTGAAGGTAGGTGACGTCTTCTCGCCGAACAATAACGCAGGTAACTGGGAGTAGCGCTTACACTAACACTCGCGCGACTACGGGCACTGCCCTTGTATAGCGCTACGTGTTGTGCTACGCTTTCCCCATAGCAACAGTTCCTGTTACTCTGGGGACCCCGATTGAAATTATGCGAATCATTAGTGGTACATATGGGGGGCGGCGATTGTCGCCCCCTAAAAATATCACCGCGAGGCCCACAACGGACTTTGCCAAGGAGAGTCTGTTCAATCTGCTCAACAACCGCATGGACTTCGAGGGCATCGACATGCTTGACCTCTTTGCGGGAACGGGCGGTATCGGTATCGAATGCGTTAGTCGCGGCGCACGCGAAGTGACGGCGGTGGAGATTGCGCATGTGCAGCAGAACTGGATCATCGCTTGCTGCAAGCAACTCGGCATCCGCAACCTGAGTGTTATCCGCGGCGATGTGTTTAAGTTCCTCAGCGCGTGCCGTACGAAGTACGACCTTATCTTTGCCGACCCACCCTACGCCTTGGAGCGTATCGAAGAACTGCCAGATCTTATATTAAAGTCGTCAGCAGTCAGTGGTCAGTATTCAGATTCTATTCTCAAAGAAGACGGATGGCTCGTGATTGAGCACGGTAAGGATACCGATTTCACCGGTCACCCGCGGCATGTAGAGACGCGTACCTACGGTAGTGTGCATTTCAGTTTTTTCCAATAAAAAAAGAGGCAAGCGCCTCTTTTCTTTTATTCCTCTAAGTAGATCTCTATCAGTTGGCATGTGCCCTGCGGAGTGATGCGTATGTCGTTGAGCGTCGCGGGAACCAATACCGCTTCGCCTTTGCGCATCGTCACGGCTTTGTCTTCCGCTTCGCAGTCGAGTGCCTCGATCGTGCAGGCTCCGTCCACACACATATATGCCACAAAACTGTCTAAGGGCGCATAGTCGCGCTGAGCTATCGTACTGAGTGTCAGCAGGTTGGCGGTGAAATACGGGGTCTTGCGTAAGTTGACCGCGCCGTTCTCTTTACCCTCCGGATGCGTCAGTTCGGCTTCGTTCTTCGGACTGAAATCCATGACTTGCAGCGCCTTATCGAGTTTGAGCGGACGCATACGGCCGTCGTTGCCGACGCGGTTATAGTCATACAGACGGTAGGTGACATCGCTGTTCTCCTGGATCTCCGCGACGATGGTGTTACGGCGCATGGCATGAACCGTGCCCGAAGGGATATACGCTACATCGCCCGCGCATACCTTATATTCGCGCAGGTAACGCGCGAGGGAACCGTCCTGAATAGCCGAGTGGATGAGCGAGGGATTCATCTCTTTGTTCCAACCCAGGTATATCGCCGCTTCTTCAGCCGACGGCAGCACATACCACATCTCCGTCTTACCCAGACTCTGCTCGTTCTCCAGCGCATACTCATCATCCGGATGGACCTGGATAGACAAGTCATCCGTCGCGTCGATGAACTTCAGCAGGAGCGGGAAATGGTTTCCGAAGATCTCATACACACGCTCACCCACCAGTTCATCCATATATACCTCCAGCAAGTCCTGCAGACTGTCTCCGGCATGCGAACCGTTCACCACCTCCGTCGGATATTTCTCCACATCCGACATCACCCATGCCTCGCCGACGTTCTCATAGTCCGCCGGCACATGGTCATACCACTGCTCTATCGTATGTCCGCCCCAGATCTTATGGAACAGCTGCGCGCTAAACTTAAAAGGATACAACATAAATCTACGATTTATGATTGGTAATTGGTGATTGGTAATTGGTGATTATTTTATATTTCTTATATGTTTCTCCCATTTCCATGCGGAGGCGAGGACATCGCGAATAGGTGTGTCGGCTTTCCAACCCAACACTTCGTTCGCTTTCTTCGGCGCAGCCCATACTTGCTCGATATCGCCCTCGCGGCGACCAACGATGGTATAAGGGATCTTGACACCCGTAGCAGCTTCGAACTCATGGATGAGCGTCAGCACACTCAGACCCGTTCCTGTACCGAGGTTGAAGACCTCCACTTGCTCGCGGTCCTTGGCATGCAGCATACGCTCGATAGCTTTCACGTGCGCTTTCGCCAAGTCCACTACATAGATATAATCGCGGATGCACGAGCCGTCCGGCGTGTTATAGTCATTGCCGAAGACCTTCAGTTCCGGACGGAGTCCGGCAGCGGTCTGGGTGATAAACGGCAGCAGGTTTTGCGGCACGCCGTTGGGTAACTCTCCGATGAGTGCCGAGGGATGCGCGCCTATCGGGTTGAAATACCGCAGGATGGTTGCCTGCAGGTTCTTGTCCGCATGCGCCTCGTCGCAGATGATCTCTTCGTTGATCTGCTTGGTATTGCCATAGGGCGAGAGAGCCTTCTGAATCGGCGCCGTCTCATCCACAGGCAGGTGGTCTGCGTCAGGTTGACCATAGACCGTACAGGAAGACGAGAAGACGATGTTCGGCACTTGGTGTAACTTCATCACGTCGAGCAGCGTACAGAGACTGCCGAGGTTGTTCTTGTAGTACAACAGCGGTTTCTCCACCGACTCGCCGACAGCCTTGCTGGCCGCGAAATGAATCACACCTACGATATCGGGATACGCGCGGAACACATTATCCAAGTCCATGAAGTTACCGCAGTCGATGTTCGCAAACTCCGGTTTGCGTCCTACGATCGCCGCGATGCCGTCCAGCACATCGACGGACGAGTTGCTCAGGTTATCGACGATGGTCACATCGTATCCCTGCTGCATCAGTTCCACCGCCGTATGCGAGCCTATATATCCGGTACCACCGGTAACAAGTATTCTTGCCATGATTAAAATAATTTTGCGGGATATTCGCCTTTGGCGATGAGTTGATTGATTTTCAGCACTACCTGCGGACGGTCCTCGGCGTAGGTGACGCCAAACCATTTCGACGGGGTGTCGAGTACGCAGCAAGTAGCTTTGCCTTCACCGATGAGTTGGTTGACGAGCGTCGGGATATAGAACTCCGACTTCAGTTCCTGGCCATGCTCGGCGAGGAAAGTGCGGAACGCTTTCTCCGTATATTGGAAATACTCCGGCGTGAAGCCCCACATGTTCATCGAGACGGGCGTATGCGGGTCAAGCGGCGTATCCACTTCACCTTCCGTAAAGACGATCGTGCCGTTCTTATCCTCGATCTTCGTGCGCTCTACCACGTCCGTCAGCAGTCCGTCAGCATCGGTCGTACACACGCCACGGCTCACGGCGCCGTTCTCGCTCAAGGTGTTCGCTACGCGGTAACCTACCATGCAGTACTTGCCCTCCGTACCTTCGATGGAGCGCAGGTAATCCGCCAGCACTTGGAACGACTCCTTGCCGTAGAAATCATCGGCATTGATGACCGCAAAGGGTTCGTGGATGATGTCTTTCGCCATCAGCACGGCGTGGTTGGTTCCCCAAGGTTTTGCGCGCTCGGGGTTGAAAGTACAACCCTCCGGCACTTTGTCAATCGCCTGAAAGCATACTTCGCAAGCTACTTTGTCGGCATACTTGGACAGCACTTTCTCGCGGAAGTCCGCTTCGAAATCCTTGCGGATGACGAACACGATCTTGCCGAAGCCTGCGCGCAGCGCGTCGAACACGCTGTAATCCATGATGGTCTCGCCGTTGGGGCCGAGTCCGTCCAGTTGTTTGAGGCCGCCGTAACGGCTTCCCATGCCGGCAGCTAAGATGAATAATGTTGGTTTCATATCAGTTGATTTATAATTTCAAATTGATGATTGATGATTTTATTCCTCGGTCACAGCTTCCAACTTACCGTTGTGCTTGTAGTGCTTTGCCCAGAGGCCATATACCTCGGAGCAGTTGCCGGCAGTGATGAAAGCTTGCAGTTTGTTGTCGCGCACGAAGGCCATGAGGCTGGAGAACTCGTCCTGCGTGAGCAGCACTTGTATCTCCTTGTGCGCTTCGCCGCTATAACCGCCCTGTACATCGTACAGCGAGCAGCCGCGCAGCAGTTTCTTGATGATGAACTCGCGTATACGCTCGTACTCGTTCGAGATGATACATACGCGTTTGCGCTTGTTGAGCGAAGCCGTGAAATAGTCGATTGCCAGTCCGTTGATCATCGTACCGATGATACCGATGACGACCATGCGGAAGTCGTTGATCAGGAAGGACGTGCAGCAGATGATGATACCGCCGATAGCGACGGACGCGCCGATATCGAAATGCAGGTACTTGTTGACGATCTTGCCAAGGATGTCGAGGCCGCCCGTCGAAGCATTGATGCGGAACAGAAACGCCTGGCAGGCACTGAGCAACAGCACGAAGCAGATGAGGTCAAACCACACATCGCCCAGTCCCAAGCCGCCGCTCATCACCGACTCGCGCACTTGCTCCATCAGCTCCCCTGCATGGCTCAGGATATACGGATTACCGTTGGCGTCCAACACCGTCTGGCCCGCTTGCAGTTGCGCCAGGATATCAGGATTGTCAATCACTTGGTGGGTGAAATGATAGGACGGATAGATACGGTCCCACATCTGCGTCAACGGACCGAGGATCATCGCCGTATAGACGGTTTTTGCGCCGAACTCATTGCCGATCAGCACAAACGCCAGCAACAGCAGGAACGCGTTGATACCCATCACGATATATGAGAACGTATCCGCATTGCCGCCGATAAGGGTGTTCAGTACGATCGAGAGACCGGAGATAGAACCGACAATCAGGTGACTCGGCATCAGGAAATAATAGACAGCGGCTGCGCCGAGACTCATACCGGCTGTCATCATCAGCAGTTCTTTCCAGAACTTCCAGGTACACAGCGCGTGTCCGAAACTGCGGAATAATTCACGCCAGTGTGCAGCTGTAAAATAAACTTTAAGGTGTTCCATGGTATTACTCTTTGACAACCAGTCGTGCCGTGCGGCGGGTAGTCTGGCTGAGCATGATCGTTCGGCCGGCCTTCGCGCGCTCGAGGATCTCGGGCGTCGTACCGCGAATCGTCAGCAGCGACAGGTGGTCGTTATAGGTTACATTAAAATGTTGTTTCAGTTCTTCAATCGCTTCGGGCACAAAGCGCGTGTTATCCACGCATACGGAGATGGTCACCGCCGAAGACTGTATCAGCGCCACCTTCAGACGATGACGATGGATGATCTCGAAGATCTCACTCAGACTCTCCTCCAGCACGAACGCGAAGTCCTTCGCGCGCATGGTGATCAGAATCTGGTTCTTGCGCCATATATACACCGGAATGTCAATCGGTCCTATGCCGTCCGCCGCGATCTTCGATCCTGCCGCTTCGGGGTCGCCGAACGGTTTGACGAAGAGCGGTATCTGCTTGTTCTCCAACGGACGGATGGTCTTGGGGTGGATGATCTGCGCCCCCGAATAACTGAGTTCGACGGCATCTTGGTAGCGCAGCGAAGGGATGAGTATCGTATCGGGTTCGAGACGCGGGTCGGCATTCAGAATGCCCGGCACATCTTTCCATATCGTCACCGATTCGGCATCAAGATAGTTTCCGAGCAGCGCCGCCGTATAGTCCGATCCCTCACGACCGAGCGTCGTACGTTTGCCTTCGGCCGTGCCGCCGATGAAACCTTGCGCAATGACGATCTTCGGCCGGTTGGGTCTCTCCCACCCTGCGCGGATGGTTGCTGCACTCGTGGCGTTATCGACCTTCGCCTCGCGCCAGGTGTCGTCCGTGCGCAGCAGTTTCGGCATATTCCACCACTCGACGGACAGGCCTTGTTTCAACAAATAGACCGCCACAATCTGGGTGGACATGATCTCGCCGAGGGAAACGACTTGGTCGTAGTTCTCGTCCAGCGGTAACTGCGGGTCAAACGGTATCTCGCCTTGCAGACGGATGTCCGAACCGGGTTTGAGCCCCAGTTCTTTCATGATAGCCACATGGTAGTCGATGATATCCACCCATTGGTTGAGCGCCGCTTCTTCTTTGCCGGCATCGAGAAACTCCACCACACGTTCGAGGGCATTCGTAGTCTTACCCATAGCCGAAACGACGACCATGAGTTCATCGTCCGCCGCGCGAACGATTTTCTCGAGGTTGCGAACGCCTGCCGCGTCCTTCACCGATGCCCCACCGAACTTATAAACTTTCACTAAACCCTAAACACTAAACACTAAACTTTACAGATTGGCCATATGGATGGCTGTCACTGCGCCTTCAATGCCTTTGTTGCCGAGACGTCCGCCACAACGGTCGAGTGCCTGCTGTTTCTCTTTCACCGTCAGCACGGAGAAGATGACGGGCACTTTGCCTTGCGCATTGAGCGTCGCAACGCCTTGGGTCACAGACTGGCATACATAGTCGAAATGCGGGGTGTCGCCCTGAATCACACAACCGATGACGATGATCGCGTCGATGCGTTCTTCCTTCATGATACGCGCTGCGCCGTAGGTCAGTTCCACCGCTCCGGGCACGTGCAGCACGTCGATGTTCTCCACCGGCACACCGTGCTTGGTGAGCGTCTCGATCGCGCCGAACATCATCGGATAGGTGATGTCGCTGTTCCAGTCTGCTACCACAATAGCATAGCGCTGACGTCCGAGGACTTCAGCGCTAGGCAATCGGTTGGCATCATATTTCGAAAAATCCGTTGTCATTACTCAGCGATAGCGATGTATTTGTCGATATCCTGCGCCTCTGCAGACTGCGGGTAGTCGTTCTTAATCGCCTGGAACACACGCAGCGCCTTGGCGTTCTCGCCCTCGTGCAGATAAACCAAACCGGCTTTCTTCAGACTCATCGGAGCGAGGATCTCATTGCCGGACTCGGCAGCAGCCTCGAAAGCCTTAGCCGCCTTACCGAACTCCTCGAGCTCTACATACGCGTCACCGAGCAACTGATGTGCAGCGGGATCAATGTTCAGATCGTCCGCATCGAAACGCTTCAGATACTTGGCCGCATCCTCGTACTCGCCCTTCTCGAAATAGCAGATACCTGCGTAGAGCGCAGCGAGCTTACCCTGCTGATAGTGCTTGTAGTCATTGGCGATAGCCTCGAAACCGATGCACTCCGCCTCATCGCCGTTGAGGGCCTTGTCGAAATCACCGGCGAGGAAATATGCCTCAGCCTTTGCGTTCTCGTTAGCCGCCTCGGCAGCCTTCGGCTTGATGACATAATTGTTAATCGCGATAACACCCATCACTACGACGGCGATACCGCATACGATCCAACTGATGAGGTTAGCGTTGTCCTCAATCCATTTACCTGCGCCTGTCAGCGCTTCATTCACTTCTTGCAACTGTTCGTCTTGCTTCACGAACTCTTGTTTCTTTTTTGCCATTTTATTTGATTTTTTATTGTTTACAATAAGTTTTTTCGAAAGGCCCACACCTTTGCGGGTGCAAAGGTACAACTTTTTTGCGACATATGCAAATATTTTTGCATTTTGTGCCCATTTTTCATTTTTATTTGCGTATGTCATTTTTTTTGCGTACCTTTGCAGCCGCAAAGGTTAAGAATATATGCACTATTTATTTACATCGGAGTCGGTGTCCGAAGGACACCCGGATAAAGTGGCGGACCAGATATCGGACGCTATCTTGGATAATATGTTGGCGCAGGATACGCATGCGCACGTGGCATGTGAGACGATGTGTACGACCGGGCAGGTCGTCATCGCCGGTGAGGTGAGTTGTAAGGGATGGGTCGATCTGCTGAAGATTGCCCGTAAGACCATCGCCGAGATCGGTTACACCAAGTCGGAGTATAAATTCGAAGCGGAGAGTTGCGGTATCCTCACCGCGTTGCATGCGCAGAGCCAGGACATCAACATGGGTGTCAGTCGCGGCAAAGAGGAAGAGCAAGGCGCCGGAGACCAGGGAATGATGTTCGGTTATGCGACCGACGAGACGGATAACTTCATGCCACTCACCCTCGATCTCGCGCATACCTTAGTATTCACGCTCGCGCGCATCCGCAAAGAAGGCAAGCAGATGACCTATCTTCGTCCGGACAGCAAGTCGCAAGTGACGATCGAATATGATGAGCAGAATCGCCCCGTGCGTATCGATACCATCGTGCTCTCCACACAGCATGACGAGAAACTGCATATCGGCGACAAGTACCTGCTGGTGACGCCGGAGATGATCAAGCATGACATCATCGAGATTCTTCTGCCACGCGTAGCGACCCGCGACTCGCGTTACGGCCATCTGCTGGAGCAGTTCCTCGACGATCCGAAAGCGAAACTGTTGGTCAACCCGACGGGTAACTTCGTCATCGGTGGTCCTCACGGCGACACGGGTCTGACGGGACGAAAGATCATCGTCGATACCTACGGCGGACGCGGCGCTCACGGTGGCGGTGCGTTCAGCGGAAAGGACCCGTCGAAAGTGGATCGCTCGGCTGCCTATGCCGCACGTTGGATCGCGAAACATCTGGTAGCTGCCGGTGTGGCACATGAGGCGCTCGTGCAAGTGAGTTACGCTATCGGCGTAGCCGAGCCTGTCTCGCTGTATGTCAACACCAACGGCACGGCGCAAGTGAACATATCCGATGCAGAGATAGCGAATGTCGTACGTCTGCTTTTCGACCTGCGTCCCGCCGCTATCACGCGCGATCTCAAGCTCACGCAGCCAATGTACGAAGAGACGGCGCGCTACGGACATATGGGACGTAAGAACGAAGTTGTCACCAAGACTTTCCTCGATGCGGATGATCAGGAATATACACGCGAAGTAGAACTGTTCACATGGGAGAAACTCGACCGACTTGCAGCCGTCAAGGCCGCGTTTGGCTTGTAATAGGCATCGTTCTCGGTGCACTGGTCATCGATCAGGCCATCAAACTCTATATCGCCACGCATTTTGCGCTGGGCGAGAGTCATGCTGTGTTCTCCTGGTTCTGGATATGCTATATAGAGAACAACGGAATGGCCTTCGGCATCGAGTGGTTTAGCAAACTGGCACTGACGCTCTTCCGGCTGTTGGCAGTAGGTCTGCTCGGCTGGTACGCCCATATGCTGATTCACAAACCCGAGACGAAAACGGGTTTTCTCGCGACAATAGCGTTCATCATCGCCGGGGCGCTGGGTAACATCATCGACTGCGTGTTCTACGGCAAACTCTTCGGCTACGCCGGTTGGTTCTACGGCCGCGTGGTGGATATGTTCTACTTCCCGCTCATCCATAACAGCGCGGGGGAAGTGATCTTCTTCCGTCCGGTGTTTAACTTCGCCGACAGCTGCATCACCTGCGCCGTGATCGTGATCCTGCTCTTCTACATGAAAGAACTGAATGGCAAAGAGAATCCTACCGATATTGCTGCTTAGCCTAATATTCTTTTCAGGCTGCCGCCCCAAGGGCATCTTGCATTCGTGGGAGATGCGGGACATCATGGTCGATCTGCATAAGACCGACGCGTTGCTGCAGGTGGCGGGGATGCAGTACGGGCATAACGATGCAGCCGATATCTTCTATGCGGAAGTGCTTGAGAAACACGGCGTGACGCAAGCGCAGTTCGACTCGTCGCTGGTGTGGTACACCGCCCATCCGCAACTGTTCGACAAGATTTATCCGAAAGTGCTGGCGAAATTAGACGCGGAGCGCGAAGCGTTTGAGGCGGCGCATGAAGCTGAACTGAATTTCCGTCCGGGTTTATATATGCCCAGACTCAAGAAAAAACCGGCGCTCACAAAGCACCAGTTAGACAGTATGCTATGGGTGACACAGCACGGCTACCCTACTCTCTGGGAACCGATGCCCGAGCACTTAGTGCATGATGCGGTAGATCAACTCCTTCCATAGATCGGCATCTTTCGCCGAGGGGTTGTTGATACCTTTGTAACGCGCGTCCATCTCGCGCAAGTACCCGATGATCAGGAATGTTTTTCCGGCCGGATAACGCTTTGCGGCCGTAGCGTAGTCGCGCACAAAGAACGGGTTGATGCCCAACTCTTTTGCCACGTTCGCCTGACTCTTGTCCGGCAGATAATGGTACATCAGCAGGTTCGAGAAGAAGGTATGCAGCGGAGCCAGTTCTCGCACCATCAAATGGTCTTTGCTCGACGCGAAATACTGCGTGATACGATGCGCCTTCGCGATATCGCCGCGTATCAATGCCGACTGCAACTCGATGATGTTATAGTCCTTTGAGATACCGATATTGCGCTCCACGAGTGCCGCGTCAATGACATTCACGCCTTCGGGACGACCGTCTATCAGTTTCTGAACTGCTCCCACTATCGCCGAGAGATCCGTGCCTAAATAATCCGCCAACAGCGGCGCTACGCGCGGGTCGATCTGCACACCCGACTCTTTGTTGAAATCTGCGATATAACTGTTGATCCAACGCTCTACTTCATAATCCCGCAGTTTGTCGGACTGCAGCCACACCACATCCGGATGTTCCGCTGCCGTCTTCCACAGTCCCTGTCGTTTGTCGGGTTTGCCGTTGAAGCAAATCACCAGCACGGTCTGCGGCATGAGGTTATTGAGATAAGCCTCAAACGCCTCCCACTTCTTGATCGGTTGCGCTTCGCGCACAATTACCACTTTGCGTCCTCCCATCATCGCATAGCCGCGTGCGGCTCCGATGATCGGCGCGATATCCGCGCCCTGCAAGTCACGACCATACACGATTTGCTGGTCAAACTCCCGCGCCATCGCATCCAGCGCATGCTCCGCGATATAGTCGCACACCTGATCCGGATAATACGGTTCGTCACCGCACAGCACATACACCGGCGCGTACTTGTCTGCCTTCAGATCGGCAATAATATCATTGAATTTTTTGATCATACTCATTAGGGATGTAAATCGTATAGCGGAAAGCACTCCGTTCTATCTCCCGGTACCCCAACTGGCGCAGCATATTCTCCATCGCGCTCTGTCGGTCTTTGTACTCAGGTTTGGTTTTGAACTGCGGCGAGAAGGAGCAGAACACCATCGGCTGTTCGGCTTCGATAATGGGTCGGTATTTGGCGGTATAGACCGAATCGAAGATGTTCGACCAAAACTCATTATACCGCGCGGCCTCGCAACCCGTCACTGCCCGCATCAGATGATTCTCCTGCCCCAGCGCAAGCACTTTGCGATTCTCTAATTCACTCACTCCCTCATTCACTAATTCATTAAAATCCGTCTTATATTGCCTGATTCGTGCTTCTTGCGCCTCGGTGATGGCGATTCCGCGGTAGGGCGATATGGCGCTAATCGTTGTGGCCTCCGTCAGGTTGTTTTTTCCGATGCAGTTCGTGCTGTGTCTTACCATCACCATCAGCGTTACCGGCACTAATACCCACCATAGATACGTTCGCATCGGTTTGGCATACTGTGCCGCTGCTACCGGCAACAGACACAGCACTGCCGGAAAGAGTTTGAGCCAAGCGGTATCAGTTCCGAGCGTCGCGACTATTAGAATAGCGGCGCCTATTGGTAATTGATGATTGATGATTGATGATTGATGATTTGCCAGTGCGATAACAAGACACAAGGCCGAAATCAGATAGGTCAAATCGATGTTATACCACTGCGTGGGTTTGATTGTATAAGCAATAAACAGCACGAGAGCTGTGCCGGTGACAATACCGGCAATGTGTAATTTGTAATTTGTAATTTGTAATTTAAATTTCTCTCCAAGTGCGAGAACTCCGATGCCCATCAGGATAAATCCTATCAGCATGCCGGCATTCGTCCATAGTTTAGTGATCATCGGCCAGAGATCATGACTCGTCATCGCGGCATCCATCGGCGCAGGAATGACGAACAGATACCCTAACAGATATACGATGCCTGCCGTCGCAGCTACAATCGGCACGCACAACAAGCTGCGTTTTTTCCAAAGCGGAATCAAGGCCAACAACACCAGTATATTCGGAAAGCGCACGGCTATCGCTATTCCTGCAAGGATAGCAGTGAGGATTGGTAATTTGTCATTGGTCATTTGTGATTTAGTCGCCAACACCCAAATAGCCGATAATAGTAGTACCGTCAGAGTGCCGGGACTGAATTCCTGGAATGCGCCGTAGCCCATCAGCAGTAAGGCCAGTGCGAGCCAATGGAGGTTGTTCTTTCGTTGTTCTTTATCCAAGAGGCAGCAGTATGGCAAAGCGATAGCAGCAACCGTGCACAGCCATCCGAAGAGTCGCAGCGGCAGCAGTTCCGCGCCGCAGATTTGTACCACTGCGCCACCCGTAAGCAGTGTGCCTATCGCCATCCATCCGCCTTCCAAGTGTTGGTATTTATACAGCCAGTAGAGCGGGTCTTGATGGTTGCCAAAACCGGCAAAGACGAACCAAAGCGTCCATGCCAGCGCCACCACCAAGAGCGATATCGATATTATGCTGCGAACCCTTATCTTCATAAGAAAAATACAATCACTCCGATGATAATCACTCCGATAGCGAGGCCTTTGCGCCACGAGATGGGTTCTTTGAACAGTGCCCAACTGAGCGCCGGAACAAAGAGATAACTCGTTGATTCAATGATACTTAGCTCTTTCAGCATCAGTCCGTGATGCATACACCAGATGTTTACCACCATCGTAGCGAACATGATCCCATATCCGCTAATCACCCACCCGTTCATGTACTGCCGCCACCATGGACTGTAACCGCGCCGCGCGCCCTGCTTGAGCAACATCTGTGCGCAAGCAGCAGTAAAAACGGACCCTATGGCAATCAAAGCGTATATCATGAGCGAGCCAATAAAACGATACCTGCAATGATGATGACCGAACCCAGGATGTTCGGAATCGTGATCACTTCGCCGAACAGCAAGGCCGCAATGAGCATGGTGAAGATCAGTGTCGTGCCTTTGAACATATAAGCCGTTCCCAACTCTATCCGCCGCAGCACTTGTTGCCAAAGAATCGCGTAGATACCGATGATTGCTACCGCCCCGCCAAACCACAGCAGATACGGCCATGAACCCGTATCTTGCATCGAAGCCATCTTCGTGCAGATCCCCACGCAGGCATACAGCATGTTGACACCCACTAACGCTACTATGTGCTTACCGCTAATCATTCCGCCATCCGTAAGAAACGCGCCGGGTTTCCTGCCCAGATCTCTCCTTCGCCGATATTATGTTTGAGCACAGCCCCCATGCCAAGCGTGGCGTAGTCTCCGATAGTCATGTACTCATGAATGGTGGCATTGAGTCCGATATGTACGCCTTTGCCGATCCTCAGATAACTGCCTACTGCTGCTTGGGCGGCGATATGACAGAAATCACCCACTACGTTATCATGTCCCATCGTGGCTCCTACCATCATCATGCATCCTTTACCGAGTTTGCTGGCTGGCGACATCGCAACCTGCGGCATAATGATACAACCCGGTCCTAACTCCACACTCGGCGCCACGTACGCCATCGGATGCACGAAGGTCGCCAGACGATCATCGGGGATTCCCAAGTTTTCAAACATCGCTATTCGTTCGCGGTTTCCGTCGATGCGGAAAATCGTATTGATAAACCAATAGCCTTCGGCTAACAGACGCTGCGCGTCTTCTATCTTGCCAATCACAGGAAACAGGTCTATCTTCTCCCCCACCGGCGTACGGTCATTCAAAAAACCCGCCACTTCCAGATCCGTGGCGCCCATGCGCCGCGCATGTTCGATTGCAGCAGCTACCACTGCCGCATTGCCTTGACCGCCTAATATCGCTACTTTTCTATTCATATACCTTACACTTTACACCTTACACAACCTGCTCTATTATATAGTTCGGACGCTGCTTGGTTTCCAGGAAGATACGGCCGACATACTCGCCCAGCACGCCTAAGAAGGCGAAGTTCAGACCAAACAGGAACAGCAGCAATACCATCATACTGGTCCAACCGGTAACCACATTGCCTACCAGTTTGTAGATAATCAATCCTAAGGCCGCAATCATACTGCCGATGCATAGCATCGCACCCAGATACGTCACGATGCGGATGGGGAACATCGAGAACGAGAAGATACGGGCGAAGGTCAGCGAGAGCATCTTGCTCAGGTTATACCCGCTCTTGCCGGCAAAGCGCGCATCGCGTTTGAGCGGCACAGCCACGTATTTGTTGCCGATATAGTACAGCAGACTCACGGCCGTTGCGGTCTTCTCCGGGAAGCGACGAAGTTCTTCCACCACGCTCTTCTTCATCACGCGGAAGATACCGAGACGCGGCATCGTATGGATATCCGTGATGCGGTTGCTCACGTGCTGGAAAAGACCGGACAAGGCAAGTTTTATCCTACTGTCCTTACGTTTCTCCCACTGCGCAATCGCCATCGTTGCATCAGGCGCAGCGAGCAGTGCATCGATCAGCACGGGGATATCTTCCGGCCGATCCTGCAAATCACTGTCCATCAGCACAATCAGGTCCTTCGTCGTCAAACTCAAACCCGCGGCGATAGCGTTCTGTTGTCCAAAATTACGACTCAAGCGCGCGATGCGCAAGTGCTCTCGTTGGGCGCGTTCCGCTTGCATGATCTCCCACGACCGGTCACGACTGCCGTCATCCACTAAGATGATCTCGTATTCCTTCACGATCGTCTCCACCACGGCCGTCAACCGCCGTAGCAGTTCGTTGATCACCTCTTCGTCATTATAAATTGGTATCACTACCGACAAACTTTGCTTATACATGATTTTAATTGCTGATTGCTGATTACTGATTGCTGATTACCAATCTACCATTTTGGTAGATATAGTACCCCGTTCTTTCCCCGCTGCAACTTACGTTCTCCGGGGCATCGAAGATCACACTGCTGCTCCCTATCTGTTTGGGTTCGGGATGAATGATCTCACCCAGCGCCACACGTATCACGCCTTCTACGAAGTCATACCCTGTACTCAGTTTCACCAAGTCACTGCCGATGAAGTCGCCACCCATCCGTCCGCCTATCTCCATCACCGCGATGCGTCCTTCGCTCGTGATCTTGTATTCCGAATGACTCGCCCCGTTGGTGATACCCAAGGCATCCAAAGCCCTGCGCGTGATCTCAAAAATCTTCGTCTGCATATCGGCAGGCAGATCCGAAGGCTGATGGTGTTCCAGTTCCACGAAATGCGGCGCGCCGGTCGTTACTTTATCCGTGATCTGCAGCGCATAATGGATGCCCCTGCAACTGATCATCTCCACGCTTATCTCGCGTCCGTCAATATATTCCTCTATCAGCGCTTCACCGATGATCGACACATCCAGCGCCCTGCGTACAGCCGCTTCCAATTCCTCCCATTGCGTTATTCGCTGCACGCCCAGACTGCCACTCCGATCACTCGGTTTGACTATCAACGGCAGCGCTAATCCGTGCTCTGCCAATCCCTTCATCCAATCATCTCCCGATTGATGCACACGCATAAAATGCGGACACGGAATATCCGCTTTCATAAACGCTTCACGCATCAGATGTTTCTCATGCGCACGCACTGCCGCTTCGTAGTTGTTGCCGGTCAAACCCATCTGCTCCGCTACGTATGCCACCGTCGGCGCGGCAACATCACTGCCGATCGTGCAGATACCGTCGATATGCTCCTCGCGACAGATATGCAGAATCTGCTCCTTCTCTGTAATGGATATGGGATAAAACACATCGCATAGATCCTTGCACACAGCGCCTTCTGCCCACGCAAAACAGATCGTGCGCAATCCCATCTCTTTTGCCCGCTCCACCAATGGTCGCTGCAAATAACTCGCTCCTATAATCGCTATTGTCTTCATTCTCAAATCTACAATTATCAATCTGCAATCATCAATCTTATCAACGCAAACCTTCCGTTATGGCACACCGGTACGATCTTCGTCGGCACGCCGTAGTGCAGTTCAATCTGCTCGCATATACGCGGAACGGCCGTGCGTTCCTGTTTATACCCCTGTACGTCCGTGAAGATATACATATCGTCGCGAAGCAATGCCCGATAACCGTGTCCGACAGACTTATTGAGCGGATTCCAGGTCATCCAGCCCAAGGTATATTTATCGCATTCGTATGGCCATATATGCCAGGGGTTCATGGCTTCCATGATCATCGTCGTACCAATCGTCGTCACTTGTGCATCGTCCGGCACATAGTCAATCAGCGGTCGCTGCAGCCGTTCCCATACATAGCGGTGATAATTCGCTGTGACGCCTTCCGCATAGATCTGATACATATACCATCCGCTCAACACCACCATCGCAACCCCTATTCCCCACTGCCGTTTTTTGCCGGTCGTGTTTGGCAACAGCATAAAATCCGTCACTAATAGCGGCATCAGTATGCAGAGGAATACGCGGTTTTTGAGAAACCCGTCCAAACTGACATAAATAATCAGTGCCGCCACGAAGGCGGTGTAGGCAATCAGGAAGATATACTTCGTCCTGTTTCCGGTTGTCATGATCATCAGCACTAACAGCGCCATCAAGATCACCACTTCCACGGCATATTTATCCAATCGATGCAGATTCTGCCATTTGTCACGTATCGGCACATCGCCTACGATGGCGCTCAGTTGTCGCATCGCAGCCAGATCAATCTGCTCTGCATCAGGGATGAAACGCAGCAACAACTGATAGTCTATCCAGTTAATGTTTTCCGGCAACTGACTCGGACGCAGTTTGTACGCATTGGGGTTGTCCGTCAGATGGGCCCGCAGTTGGTTATACGTCCGGTAGTATTTCCATTCCGGATCGCTGTCGTACACTTTCTGGTTCGCTACCCGACATCCCACCACGGCAGTCAACATCACCACCACCGCAATATATTTTCTCCACTCGAACCGATAGGTATAGACGATGATCGGAGCCATCAGCAGTCCCACCAATCCTGCGGCTAAGAACCGCGTCAAAGCCGCGACGATGACGAATGCCACGCCATACCATTGGGACTTGGGTGTACCGCGTAGCAACAGTACGCAACCCGCCAAACAAACCAATCCCGCGGTCGTAGTGAACTGCAGCGCCACGATGATGCGCGCCCAGAGCACGTATAGGATGACCAACCATAGTATTTTTTCCCATCGTGCGCGGTTGGGCATCGTGATAAGGCAATAACCCAACACCGACATCGAGATCACATGCAGCACGGCAAACGACAGCGTGTACCATTCGATGGCTTTTGTCAAGCTATACAAACCGGCGAGCACAAATCCATACAGCACGTTGATATACACCAGATGATAATCCGGCGCTCCCGAATAACTGCCGTTCGCGATCATGGCCATCATCACGTCATCGTTCTCTTCGAACCCCAACGGCAACAACCACGCCATCACCGCAAAAAACAAGGTGTTTAATGCTACTACTATGTATTTCAGTCCTTTCAACTTTCAACTTTCATCTTTCAACTTTATCACTCCCAATGTCTGTCTTTGGCGAAGAGTCGCGCGAGGCCGCTGAGCCATATCGCTACTTTCATATGACGCGCGTACGCGGGACTGAACTGCGCCACCCACTCCGCACTATCCATCCTCACCTGCATCGTATGCCATTTACGAACAAACCGGTTGTGGTACTTCTTCGATTGCCTCGTCGCACTCATCTCGCTCGTTCCTTCAAAAGTCTCTCCATGCAGTATGGCTTCCATCAGTCGCTTACCCCTAACCTCTAACCCGCTAACCTCTAACCCTCTAACCTCTAACCCTAAATAGTGCGTCAGCACGAACATATACACTTGCCAAACCTCCCACAGTTTCAGTTCTTTCAACCATCGCTCCAGTCGTTTCCAATCAATCGTCTCCCGCTCGTGCTGCAGCAATAGCGCCAAGTCGCATAACTGCCGTATGTTCGCTCCTTCGGTGATCAGATGCTCCCATGCATGCAAGAACACAAACAATGCATTGAATGTCGGTTCGAAAATCTTCACCTCTAATCCACTAACCTCTAAGCTCTCAGCCTTCGCGACGCCGAAGGCCTCCATCTTCGCGTAGCGCCTCACGTCCCTCGGATGCGTCATGTTCACGCTCACGCGATGTGTCTCGATGGATACCCCGTCCGCGATGATATTATAGTGCTTGTAATGATCCAACTCTTCGTCGAACTTCAAGGCTTTCGGGAAAGTCTCGCGCATCACGGCGCAAGCCGGATGGTATTGCTCCTTGCCTACAAACAGATCTATATCGCCCCACTGCCGCATCGACGGCTCCGGATAGAGCGCCGCCAGACTCGCGCCTTTCATCAACACCGGCTGGATACCGGCTTTCTCCAGCGCTTTCCATGCTTGCTCTAACACCATCTGCATCTTCGCTTGCGTCTGCATATTCTGCACGCACACGGCCTTCATCCGTATGCTGTTAGCCGGGTCAATCCCCTTCTCCAAGCGTGCAGGAAAAACCAACGGTCCTACCCCTTGCATCACGCATTGCTCATATGTCAGTTTATCTAAGATCATGCGCTATGCGTCTTGCGCGTCAGGATGGACGCCATTGTCAGGAAGAAATACTTGATGTCCGTGCGTAGCGGATGTGCCAGGTATTCCGTCAGGTACTTGTCTTCGCTCGCGAACAGTTCCTCAAACGTATCCGGATGATCGATATAGAACGGCGGAATCAATCCCGGTTTGCATCGTGTGCGTTTCTCTTGCAACCATTCCGGATAGGTCTCGAACATCGTCTTACTCAGCGGCCGAACACCTACGAGTTTCACGTCGCCTTTCAGGAAATTGATCATCATCGGCAATTCGTCCAACCAGTATTTACGCATAAACTTACCCCAGGTCGTGATACGCCAGTCGTCGTTGCTCTTATCCGCGATATCCATACCTCCCCGTGCATCGAACACGTATTTCTGGATGTACTCCGCATACGGATGCATCGTGCGAGTCTTGTAGAAATACTTGATCTCTTTGTTCTTGCATACGCGCGGCAGCTTGATCAGCGGACCATATACTTTGATCTGCTCCTGCGGATAAGGTTGCGAGTGACGATGGGCGAACACATACTCGATATGCCCCATCGGCACGATCTCATCTAGCTCAAAACCGCAGTAGTACAACCGTCCCAGTACCTCCGTCTTACTCAGCATACGCTTGCGACCCTTCGTCACGTCGTAATACAACCGGCTGGTTAGCATCAGGCGCGGCACTACGCGTTTGTTAAAGAAATAGAGGCAGTACACAAGCCAGTTCAAACCCCACGGGTAACGGTTCAATATCTTCTGCTTGATATACTCCTGCGGCCGATAACAGCATACGTAGCGCCCTTCGTCCGGCAGTTTCTGGTTCACGATACAGAACCGGCGGTTGATACCCTTCGCGTCGTTCAGCAGCGTCAGATCGACGATCGTATTGTATTGATAATCCGGTATCTGGAGGAACGCAAAGCGGTTGCGGTCGCACACCACTTTCGTCTGTCGGTTGTCCAGTCGCGCTTTCTTGCGCAGCATGTAGTAGTCCGCTTCCGTCGTCACACTCAGCACCGACTGGTGAATCGATTCGATGGAGGACTTACTGCGTTTCTCGTCCGGACGTTGCACTTGCGCATCTTTGCGTTGCTCGATCTGCATCGCCGGGACATTCATGTTCGTCGCGTACTTCCAGTAATGCTCGATGATCACCACAATCGTCTCGAGGGCACCCACTATCAGAATCGTCCACATCGCTACGCGCGGCGACAGTTGATACGGCAACTGCGGCAGTATCCACTGGCATAACCCGATTAATATCCCGGCATCGGCAAGCAGCGAAATCACCGATTGCCATAACCACGTATCTTTGTACGAGCGGTACAACTGCACGGCAAAACCCACGACGATCCATAGCACAGCCAGCACACCGAACAATGCCCAGTAGTGTACGATCTCGCTCTTGTCGGACACCCATCGCCATAGCATGCATAGCAATGCCGCTATCGCCCACACCAGCAGGTCAACCGTTATTCTCCTATTCCATCCTTCGCGTATCATCGTTTCTCATCCCAACCGAATGGGTGTGGAGATAATGGGAGTTTCGCCAGCGGATGATAGTCGCCTACCAATCCGATCGGTTCGCTATGCCTAATCTGCGCCACCGTCTCGATGCACGGACGGGCTTCCGAGATGCGGAATCCGTTTCCGGCGAGAATATGTTTGTAACTCTCCGTATGCAACTCCGTGAATCCTGCGCTGAACTCAAACTCTTCGCCGTCAATACTCAGCGTGCGGTAAGTCCGCTTCTCGCCTTGCACCGCATTCTCCGGCAGGCACTCCGCGTTGATACTCAGGAAATAACGCACGCGCGCTTTCTCCAACTCCAGGTATCCCGCTACACGATCAAAACTCATCACGTGCACGATGTTTTTCTTCACCGGACCAAACACCCACTGAAGCATGTCGTAGAAATGCACACCGATGTTCGTCGCGATACCGCCGGATTTATGCACGTCGCCTTTCCAACTGCTGTAGTACCACTTGCCGCGGCTCGTGATATACGTCAGATCCACGTCGTAGATCTTATCCTTCGGACCCTTCTCCACTTTCTCTTTTAGCGCGCGGATCTTGTCGTGCAGACGCAACTGGAGAATCGTATACGCCTTATGACCCGTCTCGGCTTCCAACTCTACGAGGTTGTCGATGTTGTACGGATTGAGCACCAGCGGCTTCTCGCATATCACGTCGCATCCCAAACGCAGACCGTAACGTATAAACGCGTCATGCGTGTAGTTCGGCGTGCAGATAGACACCCAGTTTAGCGGGTTATCCGTCCGCATCTGTTTCGAGCAGAAACGGTCAAACTGCTCGTTCTCCGTATAGAACGAGCAATCCGGAAACGACGAGTCCAATCGACCTACGCTGTCGAATTTGTCGTAGGCTACCAACAGGTTGTTACCTGTGTCAGCAATAGCCTTGATATGACGCGGGGCTATATATCCCGCCGCGCCAATCAATGCAAAATTCAATGGTTTATTCATATCGCTTATTCTTTAATTATTTCAAATTCTCAATCGCACGTTTGATGCGCCGCATGGCTTCGATGATTTCCTCTGTGCTGATGGCATACGACAGACGGATACAATCCGGACAACCGAAAGCCGAACCGCTCACCACCGCCACATGCGCTTCTTCCAGCAGATATTCTGCCAGTGCATCGGCATTATCAATCACCAATTTACAATCTCCAATCTCAAATTTTCCAAATAAGGTTGAGATATTTGGAAACAGATAGAATGCCCCTTGCGGTTTCTCAAACTTCCATCCGGGTATTTCTGCCGCCAATCGACAGATTAATTCTCTGCGTTCGGCAAACACCTGCCGCATGGCTTCTACGCAATCCTGCGATCCCGTCAAAGCCGCTTCGGCTGCCTTCTGCGCCACCATCGTCGCGCAGGTCACTTGCTGTCCCTGCAATCGCGTACAGGCTTCGATGAACGCTTTGTTCTTACTCATCAGCCATCCGATTCGCCATCCCGTCATCGCATACGCCTTGCTAACTCCATTGACGATAATCAACCGCTCAGCCAATTCCTCAAACTCCGCCAACGAACAAGCAGTGCCCTCATAAATGAGCGCATCGTAAATCTCGTCAGACAGGACGGTTACCTGCGGAAACTCCCGCAATACTTCTACGAGCGCTTTCAATTCCTCGTAGCTGTATATACTTCCCGTGGGGTTATTCGGACTGCATAATATCAACATCCGTGTCTTCTCCGTCAGCGCCGCACGTAACTCGTCGGCCGTCAGGCAATAGCGGTTTTCGTACTTTGTCTGTATCGCCACCACCTTTCCTCCGGCGAGCTTCACCATCTCGGTATAACTCACCCAACTCGGCATCGGGATCACCACCTCGTCTCCGGGATTGATCACCGTCTGAATGGCATTGTATATCGCCATCTTCGCCCCCACACTCACGATGACGTCTGAGGCTTCAAATGTCAAATGTCCAATATCCAATCTCAAATGCGAGTTCTGCGAGCAAGCAATCGCTTCTCGCAAACTCGGCACTCCCGCTACCGGCCCATAATGCGTCCATCCGTTGTCGGTCGCTTCCTGCGCCGCACGGCGTATATGCTCCGGCGTATCCATATCCGGTTCACCCAGCGACATACTGATCACATCAACCCCTGCCGCCTTCATGGCTTTCGCCCTTGCCGCCATCGCCAAACTCTGCGACGCCGCTATCCCTTTTACTCGTTCTGATACTTGCATTTTTCTTCAAAAACCTTTGCGGCTGCAAAGGTACACAAAAAAACTGACATATACAAAGGTATATGCCATTATTTTGATTTTTTTAGATTTTTTTTTACGATTAGCGCCTTATTTCAGCAACCTGTATAGTATCTCTATCGGATGATATGCCGTAATTCCCGTTCCGTCATAAATCTGCGTTCGGCACGAGATTCCAGGTGCAGCAACAAACACCGGCCGCTCTACGCAATCCGCTTTCACCGCCTCACGCACAGCAGGGAAAAGAATCATCTCTCCAATAGCAATCGACGTCCGATAATGCATCTTCTCATAGCCGAACGAACCAGCCATTCCGCAGCAACCGGACGGAATCACATGCACCTTCGTGTTCATCGGCAAATCCAGCAACGCCGCTGTCTTCTCCACACCCACCAGCGCCTTCTGATGGCAATGTCCGTGCAACCAAATCTCTGCCGGCATATCGCTGAACTGCTCTTTCGTAATCCTTCCCGCCTCCACCTCACGCATCAAAAACTCATCAAACAGCAGACAGTTCTTTGCCAATTTTTCAGCAGCCTCTCGCCATTCACCATTCGCCACCAACTCCGGATATTCGTCGCGGAAAGTAAGGATGCACGACGGTTCAATGCCCACCAACGGAGTCTCGTCGCTCACCAGATCTTTCAGCAACCGGATATTCTTCTCCGCATAACGTCTCGCCATACGCAGACAACCCTTCGAGATGGCTGCACGACCACTCTCTGTATGCTTAGGCACAATCACTTCATACCCCAGCCTGTTCATCAGCCTTACAAACGTCTCTACCAACTCCGGCTCCTGATACCGCGTGAACTCATCCAGGAAGAAATACACCCGTCTCCTCAATCTACAATCTTCAATCTCCAATCTCCAATCACCAATCTTCGGAATCTTCCTCTCCTCCGCAAACCCAACTATCTTCTTCAGCATTGTCGATGTCCATCGGTTGGTCGCGAACCAGTTATAAATCCCTGGCATCATTGCGCCAAGCCGCTGAATAGCACCGTTCCTCGCCACCATCCACGTCCGCAACGGTGTCCCATGCGCATCATACAATTTCTGCAGTGCCTCTGCACGCAACCGCGTCATATCCACTCCCGACGGACACTCTCGCTTGCACGCCTTGCAGGCCAGACACGATGCCAACACCTCTTTCAACTCAGCCTCACCTATCGCCGCATTGCCGCTCAACCATTCCCGCAGCACATTCGCCCTGGCACGCGTCGTCTGCAACTCATCCCCGCTCACCTTATATGCCGGACACATCGTTCCACCTATCAGCTTCGACTTCCGGCAATCTCCGGCTCCGTTACAATGCTCCACACGGCAAAGCATCTCCGCGTCCTTAATCGTTTTCCCGTAACCGAGCACTCGCAACCACTCATCCATTTTCGGCGTATCCACGATCTTATGCGGATTGAAAATTTCCTCTTCGTCCCAGCAGTGTTTCACTTCACGCATCAGCTCATACGTCTTCTCCCCGTATTGCAGCGGAATGAACTCCCCTCGCAATCGTCCGTCGCCATGCTCTCCGCTGATTGTACCGCGATGTTTCCGAACCAGCAACGTCGTCTCATGCGCAATCTGCCGGAACAGACGCCTTCCTTCTTCCGTCTTCAGGTTCAGAATCGGCCTTAGATGCAACTCTCCCGTACTGATATGCCCATAGAACACACACGATGTGCCCAACCGCTCCAACATCGCACGAAAATCACGCATATAAGCCGGCAACCGTTTTGCCGCAACTGCCGTATCTTCAATCACTCCCGTAGGCTTCGCATCTCCAGGCATACCGTTCAGGATACCCAATCCGGCTTTGCGCAGGTTCCATACTTTCGCCACATCGCCTCCGTACACACGCGTACAAAGGTTCACCAATCCGCTCGCCATCAACGCTTTCTCTATCGCATCGGCCTGACGATCCATCTCCTCACGGCTCTCCGCACGCAGTTCCGAAATGAGCAATGCAGCCGGTGTCCCGTGAATAAAATCAATCTGCTGACTACTGAATGCCGAAGACTGACGACTGAGTTTGATTATCTCCCCGTCCATCAGTTCCACAGCTGTAGGATGATGCGCCAACGCAATCAGATTCGCCTCAAAAGCCGCATCCAGACTCGTGCAATGCGCACACACCACCATCACCTCTTTCGGTGGCAACGGATCTAACGACACCTTGATACGCGACAACAACGCCAACGTCCCTTCACTTCCCGCAATCAACCGGCATAGGTTGATCTTCCGTTCCCGCAAAGGCTTACTCTCGTCGCACAAATCTTCTATCGCCTCATCGATGGCATATCCGCAACTCCTTCGCGTCAATTCCTTATCCGGATACGTCTCGGCTATAAGCGTTCGTGTCTCTTCATCCAATGCCCACCGTATCAACTGCGCATATATCCTCTCTTCCAACCCACTCACTCTCTCATTCCCTAACTCTCTAACTCCTTCATCCCAGAACGCGCGTCCGAAACGCGCTTCCAACTCCCCGAGCGTATATTCCGCAAAATGCACCCTGCTCCCATCCGCAAGGATCCCATCAGCCTCTAACACATGCGGACGCGTACTGCCGTATATCAGCGAATGCGTCCCGCACGAGTTATTACCCACCATTCCGCCGATGCAACAGCGGTTCGATGTCGATGTCTCCGGGCTGAAAAAAAGCCCGTACGGTTTACAGGCTATATTCAACTCATCCCGCACTACACCGGGTTCTATCCATGCATATCGTTCCTCCGCATTAATCTCCAGAATACGGTTCATATACCGACTGACGTCTGCCACGATGCCTTTGCCTACCACCTGACCGGCAATAGACGTACCTCCTGCACGCGCGATGATACTTGTGCCGCGACGACGTGCCTCTCCGATCAGAGCCACCAAATCTGCCTCATCTTTCGGATATGCCACGCCATACGGTATCTCGCGATACACACTCGCATCCGTCGCGTACGCCACCTTATGCAAACTGTCCGTCAGTATCTCCATCAAAAATCTTAAATCTCCTATCTCCAATCTTAAATCTCCAATGCTGATAGGATTGCTATGATTCTCTCAGCTGTGTGTCCGTCCCACAACTCCGGAATAGCACCTTTCTTCCACTCTCCGGCAAACAGCTTGTCCAATGCCGGTTTGATAGCCGCCGGATTCGTGCCGATGAGTTCATTCGTCCCTACGGTACACGTCTCCGGACGTTCCGTATTATTGCGCAAGGTGATACACGGAACTCCCATCACTGTCGTCTCTTCGGTAATGCCTCCGGAATCGGTAACAACGGCTTTGGCTCTTTCCACCAAGTAGTTGAACTCCAGATACCCCATCGGCTCGACAATATGCAGATTTGGCAGCCGTTTTGCCAATTCAGCCTCATCGCCCCAGAGTCCGTAGAACAATTTTGCTGTACGCGGATGGATCGGGAAAATCACCGGCAATCCATGTACATTATCCACGATTTGCTCCATCATTGCACGCAGATGGTTCTCCTCATCCACATTAGCCGGACGGTGCATCGTCATTACCACAAACTGCTTTTCTTGGAGCTTTAGTTCGTCCCATATTTCGGGTTTGCGGAACCGCGCCCTATTCGCCAACAACGTATCTATCATCACATTCCCCACAAACCACACCTGCTGTTGAACTGTTTTTGTCGGTTTTTGTAAGCATTCAACCGGTTGTTCCTTGGACAACGGGTTGGGAGTGTTAGCAGTTACGAACGCTGCAAGCTCGCTTGTGAGTGTTTGTGGCTGGTTACACTCTAGGCCGTTTAGGCCGTTGGAATGCGTGTTTTCGTTGTTTTTGTTTTCCATTAAAATAGCACCTAAACGCTGCAAGTTTTCGTTCGCGACGTCTGATGTGGT
>JAEEGL015837760.1_pt1 | contig 28917 bp, 18 predicted proteins | sample 9134231 | NCBI WGS metagenome assembly JAEEGL01 (sample SAMN16246548, study PRJNA631951) | gut metagenome | biome: gut microbiome; feature: rumen; material: fiber-attached | host: Bos | place: Iran: Karaj | collected 2018-10 | reverse complement strand
CAAGGTATATGTAATCTATGAAAAACAACAGGCAAATATTAAAAAAGATAATAAGCATTATATAAGCATCGATATTGGTACAAAGAACCTGTTAACAGTCTATGACAATAAGGGAAGTTCTTTTATTGTCTCTGGTCAATCTTTGTTAAACACCAATTACTATTTTTCTAAAAAAATTGCTTATTATCAGTCTAAGTTTGATAAATGTTATCCAAATCACAAGAAAGGAGAAACCACTAAACGGATTAAACATTTATTTAGCTTGAAAAATAGAAGAATAAATTTAATTCTTCACCGCGCAACTAAAATAATTGTTGATTATTGTTTATCTAATGAAATTTCAAGAGTTATTGTTGGAGATCTTTCTGGATTACTTGATGTTAAAAAAGAATTTGTCAATAACGACGAGAAACGCCGATATAACCAAAATATTCGAGTTATTTGTTTCAATAAGATTTATAACTTACTCTCTTATAAGCTTCAATTAAATGGTATTGAGTTAATTAAGGTAAATGAAGCATATACTTCTTCTTGTCTTCCTAATAGTAAAGAAGTGTCAGAAAGATGCGCAAATAAGAAATATCGAGTTAAAAGAGGTTTAATGAAGTGTCATAATTATATTTTTAACTCAGATTCCGTTGGAGCTTATAACATTATGAGAGTTTATAGACAAATAAGTGGAAATAAGTTCGAAACCCCACTTAAAGGTCTCTCAAATCCAACTAGAGAATATATTCCTGTAACAGATCAGTTCTTAAATGAAGATTATATTAATTGGAATGGAAAAGCTGGGAACGTAGGGATATCGGGTAGGAACTACCCAACAGGATATGAATTGGTTGAATTAATCAATCAATCCATAACCAAGATGCTTGGTAATTCAATTGCCGAGTAAGTTCACATGCATTTATAAATAGAGAAAATGTTGATGTCATCATTTTTAAATAATGTATGTATAATTGATACGAAGAGGTTATATAGTTATGAAAAAAATGAGAATACCTTTAATTATCGCTTTAGCGGTAGCGGTTATAGGCATTATTTTTGGATCATTCTTTGATTTACAAATTAGCCAGGCAATCGCTGGTTCCCGCAACATGTTTGGTTTAGCGATTTCTGCAATTTGCCCAACGCTCGGATTTGCCGGTGTGGCGTTAATGGGTGGTGGCTTTGTTGCCATCATTGTTAAAGGCAAAAATCATATTGCTTTAAAAATCTTATTTGGTGTTTTAGCCGCTGCATGTTTAGGTGTAGCTATTTTCTATCCAGCGGGAGAGTATTTTGGAGAAAACGGATTCTATTGGGTTGCCCCTAAATGGGTTGGCTATTTAGTTGTTATTCTTCCAGAATGCGCAGCAATGGTAGGTGGCTATTTCTTATTTAAAGATTATGAAAACGATAAGTTATGGATTATCTTCTGTGTTATTGTTGCCTTACTCCTTATCGCTTTACTTGGAGTAATTCCTCTTATCAAAGATAATATGCATCGCCCAAGATTTAGATTAGTCACTTCTTCTCCTGATGTTGATTTCTATAACTGGTGGGAACCATGCAAAGACTATAAAGGTTTAATTGAAACATTCGGTTTAAGTAAGGAAGACTTCAAATCATTCCCAAGCGGTCACACTGCCGAAACAAGCATCTTACTTGTCGCGGCGACATTATTCCCAATGGCTAGCAAGAAACTTCAAAAGATTCAATTACCAGTCTTTATCGGCGCTAGCGCATTAATCTTACTTGTTGCAATTGCTCGTATCTTAGCAGCAGCTCACTATTTAAGCGATGTCTCTTGGGGTGCCACTATTGTCTTATTGTTAACATTCATCGCTAATGAAGTTTTAGCAAACATCAAAGCGGTCCAACTTAAAGAAGAAGAACCTGCTCCTCAAGAATAAAATTATTAAGCAAAAGAAAATAGACACTTTGTGTCTATTTTTTATATTCTTTTTTCTAATTCCATGCAGATGTAATGATATATCGGTAAGTGATATTCTTGCACTTTATATGTTTCGGTTTCAGGTGCTTTGATACAGACTGTAGATAGTTTAGATAACTCACTATCATTATTGCCGGTTAAGGATATTGTTCTTAGTCCGATTGATTTAGCAACCTTAACTGCGTTGACCACATTTTTAGAATTACCAGATGTTGATATCGCAATAAGAACATCATGAGGATTGTTTTTTGAATAACCTAATACTTGTTGAGCAAAGATAAAGTCAGGATCAACATCGTTAGAGAAAGCGGTTAATAACGCACTTTGAGAAGTTAAGTCGATACAAGGAATTGCAGTTTGTAATTTATCTGATACTTCTTTATCAAATTCTTTATCTATTTTTTCAGCAATTTCCTTATTTAGTGGTCGTTTTGCCATAAAACTCTTCATTAATTCCCCAACAATATGGGCGGAATCACTACTAGAACCACCATTACCGCACACTAATATCTTGCCGTTATTCTTGAAACAACTTTCTAAGATATCAATCGCATTCTCGATATTGTCTTTTTGAGATTCCATTTTTGGATAACGTTCATAAAATGTTTTCATATCTTCTCCTAACATTATTCCCACTAGTGAAGAATAATCATCGATCTCTTCTTTTAACTCTGAAGGAACAATCTTACACACTCTATAGTTAATTGAATTCTTCTTAACTGATTCTTTGACTTTATCTTCTAACAAATCTAAACATCTTGGATAGATGCCACCTATCACTATTAGTTCTAGATTTAAGACATCTAACAAGATTGATATAGTCTCACCTAATCTCTTAGCGACTTCATCAAAGATTTCTAAAGCGACATTGTCACCATTTCTTGCTTCATTTGCGATATCTTTTGTGGTTAACTTTTGATATCTTTTTAAGTTGGTCTTTTTATCTTTGATAAAATCTTTAGCCCAAACAGGAATATTACCACCTGCGACATAGCCTTCAACAGATCCTTGTCGATTATATCCAACTGGTCCATTATCGCTTAATCTCACATGACCAATTTCTCCTGCCATTCCGTTATTACCAGTAAATAGTTGTCCGTTTAAAATAAGACCACTACCAATGCCGGTACCAAATGTGAGATAGGCCATATTTTTATAACCTCTACCTGCTCCAAATTTGTATTCAGCAAGAGCGCAAGCGTCCGCATCGTTTAAGAAATAAACATCACAGTGATATCTATCTTTTAAAACATCAACAATTGGGTAGTTATCAAATCCTGGTAAATGAGGTGGTTTTAAAAGTAATCCTCTTTGAGTATCTTGAGGTCCACCTGTCGCTAAGGAGATAACATCGACTGAGTATCCAAACTCTTCAATTAAATTAAAGATACATTCCATCTCTTTACTTGGATTATTTGGGTAGCTTGGGAACGTTTTTTTCTCGATTTGCGTGAATTTTCCATCAAAAAACGCATGAGTGACCGCGGTTTTCGTGCCACCAATGGATATTCCAAATACACTATATTGATGCTTATCTATTTTCTTTGGTTCATCATGGACATTGATCCATTTAAGGAATTCACCACTATTACTGATCGATAGGATTAGGCATAACTTCTTAACACCTTCTTCATCAATAACATCGGATAAATATTTCTTTCCGTCTTCCGCGAATAGTTTTAGTTGTTGGCAATAGTTATTTAATTCAGGGTTTCTTCTTTTAATCGCGTTCCAATAAATCCTTGGATTCTTGGAATCGGTTAATGCATATAAAACATCTGTAGAAGAATACCACCACTTGAAAGTATCTCCATCCCAGATGATTCTTATCTTTTTATTTGAAAATAATTTTGTGAAATAGTTCATCATTCATATATTAGTTTAATACAGTTGTCTACAAATTGTATACAACTATAAAAAATCCATCACTTGGATGGCGTTTCTATTTCACTATTTCTAGTATGCTCCAAATAGGAGAGCAACAACACAAAGTTGTTGTTTCTTAGTTAATGAACCTGATACTTCGTATATCTCCTGTAAGTCATTTGTTTTGATATAATTTCCATTAAAGTTTGCGAAATATCCACCATAGACTTTAGAGATATTGCTTCCAGATATCTCATAGAGATAACTACCATAAGATAATTTGATTTTATCTCCATATATCTCATAGACATATCCATAGCCTTGTTGATTTAATCTATTGCCTTCAATGCGATAGTAAGTGTTACTACGCATATCTAATATTTGATCACCACACACTCTTATAATTGGTCCATAACCAACTTTCTTCACATAGATAGTTTCTGCGTCGTATATGCTTGAAGAACTGCTACTTCTAGAAACATACTCAGTATCTTTTTTATGAGTGTATTCGTGTTTCACTTCTGCTTTAGTGTTATATACATCAATAATTTCTTCTTTTTTAACTTCCTCGACTTCCGCTTCAATCACCTTTTCTTCGGGCTTTTGGTTTAATTTCTGCACTGTAAAGATGATTAACAGGACGATATACGTGATAAGCATCACTCCACCTAAACTAGAGAAGATAATGCCGATAACCGATAACTCTTTTCCGTGAGTATGGTTATAGATAATTGAAAAACTACCATAGCCAAGTAGGACTATCGCAAGCACCAAGAATGTCCAAAGAAAATGTTGTCTTCTCATAGTTTAATTTTATTGTGACATCCTCCCCCACTTATAGAAGATGGGGGCTTCCCACTCAAGAAATCTAGTGATTTCAGTATCAATGGGCTATCCCCAAGAGTCCCTCGGTTAAGTTTGTTTTATATCAAGACAAACAACTTGTTTATAGTAATTTAATTAGAAGGATTAAGAATCATTCTCATTCCTTCTTTTTTAATGTTAATCGCCGCATTATGGTCTCGATTATGTTTAACTCCACAATTTGGGCAAATCCAGGATTTAGTTTTAAGCAACAAATCAGTATTTTTATATCCACATTCAGAACATAATTGACTAGATGGGAAATATCTGTCGACCTTCACTAGTTTCTTGTTCAGCCACTCAAGTTTGCATTTGAGTTGATTAAGAAAAACACCATATCCTAAATCATTAACAAAGATGCCAAATTTCAGTTCATTGTTTCTTTTAGACATCTCTTGCAAATCAAGATCTTCCACAAAAACATAATCATATTTGTTAGCAATATATCGACTAGTTTTATGTAGATAATCCTTTCTTTGATTAGCAATTCGCTCATGAAGATTAGTAATTCTAAGGAGTTGCTCTTTATAGTTATTACTACCCTTTACCATATGAGACAGTTTTCTTTGCTCTTTTGCTAATTTAGTTAAAGACTCTTCATAATACTTAGGCATATTAGACTTAGTTTTATAGTCACTAACAAATAGATTTGCTAAAGAAAAATCTAATCCGATGGAATTAGCTAATTCTAGATTGTCTTTACTACATTCCTGATATTCTTGATATTCTTCTTCACCGAGAAGAGAAACATAATAATATTTCCCAATTCTAGAAACCGCTACCATCGAGTAGACAAATGATTCTGGTAACTGACGATGATAAACAAACTTTACTCTACCGATTTTAGGAATTTGGATCTCATTACCTATAATGCGGATAGAGTTATTGACATTCATCGTAATATAACCATAATCATTCTTTTTCTTTTTAAATACTGGGAAATCACTATTATGTCTAAAGAAGTTTATATAAGCTTCATATAGATGGATAACGCTTTGCTGTAAGGCAATAGAATCAACTTCTTTTAGATATGGATATTTGTTCTTATATTCTGGAAGAAGTTTTATAAGATCATATTTACTAACTTTATAATTATGATCTTTTTCATATTCCTTTTTACAAATAGAAAGAAACTCATTATATACCTGTCTAGAACAGCCTAAAGTCTTCTCAATTAAATCTTTTTGAGAATCGCTAGGATATAGACGAAAACGATAGGTTCTTTTTATAAGCTTCATATACATTAAATATCGAAGTTAGATATCAATTTATTGATATCTTTCTTACATATTTATTATATCAAAACTTCACCTATATTGATAGCAATATCTATAGTTTTTTTGTGTTATTTTTTGTCAAATTCATCCCCCGCCTATAGAGGTATCCATCAACAAAGTCGATGTGGGGGTCTTCTTTGACATTACGATAAAAGAAGTTTTCAAAGAAAGCATAAGAAAAAAAGAATAACGATAATAATCAATCTTTTAAGTCACTATTTAATTTATTAAATAATAGAAAAACAAGAAACATATTGTTATGAAAATAAAAACAATATATTTAGCTATAAATGATATAAAAAAGACTATTAAAGTTGAATAAAAATGATAATAAAAAAACCGCTAATATCTTAAGATATTAACGGATTATTATTAATCAATAATTTTGCCTTTATATTAATTTATTAATATAATCACAAATTAACTGTGCAATTTTTAAATGCCCTTGAGAGTTCGGATGTAGCCCATCAGCGATTAATGGATTGCCTTCTGCACGCCCAAATTCTTCTACAATATTTAAAATATGGACACCATAGGAATTTCCTAAATCTATAATTGCTTCTCTATATGAAGATAAAGGTTCGCCAGGTTCTTTTTTGCTTCCATCACCATAAGGATTATTTTCACCAATTCTATGAAGAGGAGGAATCACTATTATTTGTTCTTTTTTATAAAAATTAAGGAGCTTCTTAAATAAGGCGTTTAAACAACCGCAAAAAGTATCTTCACCATCATCATCTAAATTTCCAAATGGAGCGTCACCATGGCCATAATCATTCGTTCCACCAAAGACAACAACGAAATCGGCTTCTTTATCTAAATCATCTATTCTTCTAATAAAATCTAAATCGTATCTTGGATCTTGCGATGGAGTGAATTGGTGAGCAATTCTCGTGCCACTGATGCCGTAGTTCCTTGCTAAGCAAGGAAGCATCTTACCAACTCTATAAACAAAAGTATCTTCTTGCGTACTAGCAAGAGCACCTTCCGTAATGGAATCACCTAAAAAATTAATGGTAAGCATAATTATTTATCAGCTAATTTAAATCTAATAACACGAGCAAATTTACTAGTGCCATATAAGAAAGGAAGAATTGGGAATGAATTTTCTTTCTTATCAACTTCCACCTTTTGCAATTTGGTATCCATATAGATAGCGTTTTTAATCTTTCTATCAGTATGGATCTTAACATTTGGTCTAGATTCTCTTCTGGCAACATTCTCGTTAGCAGACATCGGGACATTCTTCACCACTGCATAATAGTATTTATCATCCTTAAAGATAATAGCGTTATCCGCTTCAATTTCAGCGGGCACACAATCAAAGATTACATGGGCGTTTTGTTTGACCCATAAACCCATTTCAATGAGTGAATATTTCTCGAAAGGATTTAAACTACCATCTGCTCTTGGACCTGTATTCAATAACAAATTGCAATTATACTTACGGCAATCGATTAATAAATCGATTAAATAAGGAATACTCTTAAAACAGATATCTCCTTCCGCGTAGCCCCAGTGATCTGTAAGACTGTTGCAGACTTCCCCTGCTCTTTCTTTCCCATCTGCGCTGGAAACTTTAAATGGAACACCTCTTTCGAATGTGACACTATCGATTTCAAAATGGGAAACTTCACCAGTCGCGGATAATCCAGTATTGTTGATAATCATTGCTTCTGGTTGATACTCTCTAATGGTTTTGTATAAACGATCAAATTGCCAATCTGCATTCGGTTTATCCCAATAGCCATCAAACCAAAAACCACCAATTTTACCGTAGTTTTTACAGAGAATTTCCACAGATTTGACAAGATAATCAATATATTTTGGGAAATCATTATAGTAATCTTTGTTATACCAATCTAGTAATGTGTGATAGAACATGGGGACGATATTGTTCTTATTACATTCATCAACAAATTCTTTAACTAAATCACGATGACAAGAACTATGAGGAGCATCAAAATCATTTAATCCACAGGTATCAAATAATGAGAATCCTTCATGATGTCTTGTGGTTAATGTAATGTATTTCGCGCCAGCTTTTTTCGCCGTAGAGACTAATTCTTTGGCCCAATTCTTTTTGATATTAAATTTATCCTTCAAATTGTTATATTTTAAATCATCAAATTCGGTGTTAGAGGCCGATGTCTTGTACCATTCACCTTTACCAATAATGCTATATAACCCAAAATGGACAAAAATGCCAAAACCAAGTTTCTTGAATCTTTCGATATAATCAAAACTCATATTAATAACTCCCTATCTCTATGTTTTCCATATTTAATAATAGTTTTACTATATGTAAAATTCAACCAAACACAAACTTCTTGTAAAAAAATGGCAATGTTTAATCAAAAAATACTATTTTTTGGTAATGATTTCTTCTTCTTTTCTATATAGAATTGATTATATGGATAGTAAAGAATATTTTAAAAACGCCAAATATGGCATGATGATTCACTTTGGTCTATATTCTCTTCTCGCTGGTGAATATAAAGGCCAAAGAATGGGAACCACCATCGGAGAATGGGCCCAATCATATTTCCGCATTCCGAAAAAAGAATACGAACAATTAGCGAGCGCTTTTAATCCCATCTATTTCAATGCTGACGAATGGGTTGATCTCGCCCTTAAAGCGGGAATGAAATATATGGTGGTCACCACCAAACACCATGAAGGTTTTTGTTTATTTCATTCCAAAGTAGATAAATTCAACGTAGTTGATGCCACTCCATTTAAAAGAGATATTATTAAAGAACTTGCGGATGCTTGCCATCGTAAAGGACTTAAATTCGGTATCTATTATTCTCAAGCTCTAGACTGGAGAGAAGAAAATGCTGGTGGTTGGGATGCTGCTTATCTCAATGTCGATAATATGCATTGGGGCAATGACTGGGATTTTAAAGATAATTCTAAAAAGAATTTTAATGAATATTTTGAAAGAAAAGTCAAACCTCAAGTATTGGAATTATTGCAAAACTATGGTGAATTGTTCACCATTTGGTTTGATACTCCTTGGACTATCACCGGAGAACAATCTTTAGAACTATATAATCTCGTTAAGAAATATCAACCACAAGCATTAGTGAATTCCCGTATTGGTATGTTCCCAGGTATTAAATTTGACTATACATCCTTCGGTGATAACGAAATTCCTGATGATTATAAAAACGGAGAACTATTATTCGAATCCGCATGCACGCTTAATGATACATGGGGTTATAAGGCTTATGATCAAAACTGGAAGAGCGCTGAACAAATCTTGGCCAATAAAAAACATCTCAATGAAAGAAATGTTAATTATTTACTTAATGTCGGTCCTGATTATTTAGGAAGAATACCAGAACCTTGTATTAATATTTTATTAAAAGTCAAAGAACTAGAAGACAAAGATAAATAATATTATTTAATCTTAATAGCAATCGCACTTAGTGGAGGAACGATAATATCTAAACCATTAAGTGTTTTTGTTTGTCCATCAGGAGTAAGAACCACTTCATAATCTTTATCTTCTAATGTTATAGCGTGGATCTTATTATCGTAATTCGCAAAGAATTGATAAGCTTCTTTTCCGTTTGTAAAAGCGCTAGATAAAACCGCAGGGAATTTAAAGATATGGTCTCCCCATTTAAATCCCATCTTCATGATATCGGTTTGGTAAGGTAAAGGTTTAACCATTCTTCCTAAATGGAGATATTCCATGAATTTACCAGTTCTCCATTTATTTAAATTATTAATAATAATTAAAGATAAAGTATCATCAATTGTAGGATCATAACACCAAGCATTATGGAGTTTACCGTTACCATCGATAACTAGAGTAAACATATCACCACATATAAATGAGTAGGCAATACGATAAGGTAAGGAGAAATATTCATCCGATAATGGATAACATATCTGGTTACCCATAAAGTTATTCACATATTCGTGATATAAATAGGCATACATCGGTATTGGTTCACCAATATAGTAATTGAGGATATAACGGTTATCGGAGAATAATAATTCTCCAATATATGGTTCACTCGCAGCGGATTCACATCCTAATAAACAATGAGGCCTATCAACTCTTCTCAACAATTTTAATGTTTCATCAACTTGCCAACTTCCCGGAGCAGGAACATGTCCATGTTTATCGCTATAGCAGAAATAAGGATTACCACCGTGATTCTGATCTAAGATTTGCACATAATCCAATCCGGAATCAATCATCTTCTTGGCTTCATCAATAAAGAGAAGTTTACCTTTTTCTTGAGATGGGCAAACATCATACCCAAAGCGAATATCGCTGACGACTGTCGATCTCATCGAACCATCGGAATTGGTGCACATAATTGTTTTGAGGTTCTCTTTTTCGAACTCTTCCGTTTTATCGTATTCGCGTCTAAATGACTTATTTGTCCAACCAAATCCGGAGGTATAAACACCTAAATAATGACCATTTTGATGGAGTTTTGCCATGTATTCGTTAAAATTATCCATATCTCCATATGGTGGCCAAACATATGGTGGCGCCCACGGAGCAGTGCTTTCCCACTGCATTAATAAGACCATCACTTTGGAGTCCATCTTCTTGGAATAATAATCGATGACCGGTAATCCGTTCGTATAAGGATATAAGCCACCCGGTTTCATTTCCGTATCCGAATCTCTAGTGCCGACAACTGGATAAGTAATTACGACAGGTGATTCATGATACCATTTTGGTAAATTATCAAATTGGTCTTTAATCTTTATAAAATTAGATGCGATGTTTTTGTCAAACCACTGTCTATAAATATCACAAGCATCAAAATAATCGCCTTTAAAGAAGATCATCACTGAATCAAATGGCATCGCATAATCTTCCCCATAATTCACATTTGTAAATACGGACATCACGGTTTTTAAAATACCTTCGTCAACATGGAAATCAATATGTTTTGGTGTGCCACTTTTATCGAGCATACCTAAGAAAACACCATGTCCTTTATGTATATATGACATAAATGGTGAAGATATCATATTGGGATACATAAAGAAGATACCTTGAGATGGGTAATCGACATCATAATACCGGAAAGCGCATTCTTCTCTTCTCTTCATCGATGTGACTCTTGCACCCTCATTATAAGGAATATCAATTTCACCCTTGCCTCCTTCATCCATCAAATCTTTGTGAAGACCTAATGACATGATTTCTACTTGTTCTAAAAGTAAGGAGGTATGGTTTATCACTTTAATACCCCATTTTAGACCATTAGAGATATTTTCAATTCTTAAAGCAACATCTAACTCTTCGTGGTGATAAAAAGCTTGATTATCTTTAAATTCCACGAAAGAAAAGTCTTTAGATTTTAAATAATGATAATTATTATCATGATCTCTTAATCGCAAGATAAAGAAAGAGGCTTCTCCTTCAATCATCTCTTCGCCTTGAAAAGCCAAGGAAGATATGACACCTCTTTGATAATCAATTTTTATATTAGCAAAAGGAAATGAATATTCTTTCTCCATTAATAAATTGATGAATCTTCGGATTCAAAGATTTCTTTGCCATCAAAGACAAAGGTCTTGAATTCAAATTTGCCAAAACGGATTTTGAGTTTCTTGTTAAGTATACGTAACTCAGTTTCTGCTTTAACAGGGGAACCGTTATATAAACGGATTAGATAAGCGCCGTTGTTTCTTCTCTTTAAAGCGGAAATAACGATATTGTTATTAGATAATGTGATGACATCTTTAGCGATGTTCTTGCCATCTCCATGAGGATAATAGCTAACCACATAAACCGGTTGATTGAACTCGTTAGCGATTCTCTCACATTCTTCAATCTTGTTGACGCCTAAACGCAAGGAGAAGTCATGAACACCTTGTTCTATAGAAGCATCGAAATATCCCTTCTTTACCAAAGGTTGTTTTTCCCATGTTGGATGCGCGCAATAAGAAGCACCATTAAGTAAGGTGAGATATAAGTTTCTCCCTTTCTTAGAAGAGGAATGGAGACCGCTCTTGTTATAAATAACAAATGCTTCTTCACCATTCTTGACACCGATATATCTATTATTGGGGTTCTCAATGCCATTAGGTTTATATTTTTCAATACCAAACGCCATCTGAGCGAAGTATTGTTTATCACCATTAAGAGGGAATTTAAGTTTTAAGCCTTTGCTCTTTTCATTCCATAAGACATGATAATTGACATCGATATAAGGAACATCTTTATAAATCTTATAATTCACTACTAAATGAGTTTCACCTTTATAGAATAAAGCTTGGACTTCGGTAACAAATTGACCATTTTCAATAATGCTGACTCCTGGTAAGCCTTCGACGATACCGGTGCCTCTATTATCGACTTTCATCGGCTTCAAACTATTCTTCAATTCTTTTTGTGGCCAACCACATTCGTTAAATGTTGAGGCGGTTAAATCATATAATCTCCAACCCCACGGATCGGCGTTGTCATTGAAGATCATCGGAACAGATGCTTCGCTAGATAAATATTCCTTACCATTGACCTTAAATGAAGAAATAAAGCCGGTTTTGCCGCTGATAATGACTTCTTTTACTTTATCTTTAACAACGATATCGTCTTTGAAACTCAAGTCAGGATGCTTCAATGGTTCATAACCAGTTTTCACGTGATAACTAGTAACAGTCATCGCAGGAATTTTAACTTTTAAGATTAATCTCACTCTATGGATAGAGTTGATATTACTCTCTTCATTGATGATTTGGAATGGCACTAAGTTACCATTTAAATCAAAGACTTCAATCTTATATTGATCTTCTGGTTTTTGAATGAAGATATTGGGATAGGTTTCAAATTCAATGAAGCCATTATATTCATAGGGATATGGGTTCATCGCCACAAAGTTTTCTTCATAAGGAGGAACCTTTGGCAAATCTCTACATAAAGCGGTAAAAGCACTATACATTTCCGCTTTTAAATCCACGATTGCGCGATAGGCTTTCTTAATAGAAGAATCCATACCGGTCTTAATCGCTGTACCTGCTAAAACATCATGGAATTCAATTTGGCATAATACTCTTTCCGCGTCTTTTAAAATTTGTTTGTTATAAGAATATTTACCAGCGATATCAGCCATTGTGCATACTTTTTCAGTGAAATATAATGCGTTTTCTAATTGGTCATGCGCTAACTTGATCGCATTGATGGAAGAATAAGCTTTTGAGAAGACAAAGATTTGTCTCTTCTCCACTTGTTCTGGATGCACAGCAGCGAAGTAATCTTCTAACGAAGAGTGGATAATTTCCCATTCGCCTTTCTTCTCATCTTGTAACATCATGATGTCTTCTAAGTCTTTTTCAGAAGAAAGACCACCATGGTTACCGACACCCCATAAAATAGGAATGATATCTAGATAATCATAGTCGTGTTCTTTCTCAATAATTTGTTGTTTTGCATAACCTAAAGCGGTTGTGTAATTATGTTTCGCATCTTCATAACGGAGAGCTTTAATTCGAGAACCATCATATCCTTCCCAAAGGAATGGTCCATGAGGATAATCAACAAAATTAGGAATAGAAACATACGACATCATCGGACGACAGAAGATATAAGAATCAAATCCGGTTTTCTTTAAGATTTGTGGCAAACCTCTAGTGTGACCAAAACTATCGAAGTTTAACGCGGTAGTTGGTCTTTGACCGAATTTCTCCCAGAAATATTCTCTTCCTAAAGTAATTTGTCTCATGAATGATTCGCCAGAAGGAACAAAGCAATCAGGTTGGCAATACCATCCACCCATGATTTTCCATTTACCTTCGACGACAAGTTTTTTAATTCTTTCAAATAATTCGGGGTCATATTTTTCGATGTATTCATAGAGAATTACTTCGTTATGGCAAAAAATAAAGTCGTATTTGTCTAATAAATTGCAAGCAGCATAGAAAGTCGCTAATGCGGCGCCAGCGCCTTCATCCCAATCCCATTGCCAAACAGGATCAATGTGAGAATTACAAATAAGGTGCAAAATTTTCTTCATAATTATTCTCCGGTCTTCTATTTCTATTTTTTATTTTAATGAATAAAATTATTCATTCAATTAAATATCATATTATGACAATATTCTTTAAAAATTCGATATTTTAAAGCAAATTTTTGACAAATGAATAGCGATCAACATAATGTGGACATTTACCATCTTTCCATTGGCCAAATCTTTCAAATGTCTCTGGTCCCACGCTTAAATCTTCTTCCGCGTAAACATTATGGAATGGGCCTAATAAATTTCTATTAGAAACAATAACTCCTAGTTTAATCTTATTGCTGCCTTCTTTAACAAATTTAGAGATATCAACCTTATGGGTGAACATCATCGTTTCCACAAATTTATCATTAACGAATAAATCAATAGTTTGATATCTTTCAGGAATGTTTAACATTACTGATTTATCGTGAACGATAAAATCTTGCTCCACTTCAATCTTTCCTCTAAAGAATGGGAAACCATCCGTGATGAGATTATCAATCTCTTTCTTTTGTTCACCAACAACGAATTTATTAGCAATAAAAACGTTGTCTTCTTTGCCTTCTTTAAAGTCACCGTAAACACCGAAATTACCTTTTAAGAAAATGGCTTCGATCGTTGTTGTATAGGCTAAACAGTTTTTAAGAGATTCGCTTGCGCCTTCTGTGAATAAAACGTAATACACTTCAGGCAATTGATAATAATTAATTTTCACAACAATTTCGTTATGGCCTTTTTTCAATTCTTTAGCGATGTTATATTCCCATAAATCTTTTTCTAAAACAGTGCCAATTTTAGATACAACCTTATTATTAACTCTTACTTCTAATGTATGGGTGTCTTCAATTAAAGCAGTGCAGATAGAAGGAACGACATCAACATCAAATTCATATTTTAAATAGAGGTCTCCTTCATATCTTTCATGTAATAATTGATCCAAGATTCCCATATAAGGAATGGGTTTACTATAAGAGTTTCCATCTTTAGAGAATTTAACAAAATCTAAAGTTAAATAATTATCGACAGGATGAGAAAGTTTAAAGTGTTTATTTAATCTAATTTCTTCACCTTCGAATTGCTTATCGTCTTTTAATTCATCTTCGTTGATAAGTCTAGATTCATATCCCGCAAAATGCATCTTCTTATTATTGATGACTACAACAGTATCTTCCTTCGCTAAATTAACGATATAGAAAAATCTTCTTTTAGTCTCGTCATCAAAGCGATAGGCAACGCGAATATTCTCATTTTCGTTTGTAGAGAATTCTTGAGCGGCCTTAATTTCTTCTAAAGAAACATTGCTTTCTAAATAATCATAATTAAATGGGAAACCTTCTAAATATTCTGGTTTTCCTTGCATAAGTAGGATTTTTCCACCATTTTTAACAAATTCTCTTAATAATTTCTCAGTGCTTTTATCCATTGTAAACATCAATGGCAACACGAGATATTGATATTCGCATAAACCTAAAGCAAGTTTATTTCCTTTCACAGAACCATATTTTTCTAATAATGTCTCATCAATGAGATGATAAGGAATTTGCATCTGTCCTAATTTCTGTGTGGTCTTTGCGTAAGAATCTTGAATGTCTTCTACAGTTTCAAAAGATCTATCTCTTTTAAAATTAAAATAGCAACTTCTAATCGGTTGAATGACACCGACATTTACTATTTCTGTAGATGTGGCGATTTTATGACCAATTTCTGTCATCGTATCATTGAATAATTTAAAATGTTCATTAACCCAGGGATTATGTCTTGAATAATGTTCGGGATAATCTCTTTTTCTTTGTCCATGTTCACTATAAGGCAATAGGTGATGACATAAAAGGTTAACGCCATTAACGAATTCCCATTCCGCAAGATGTTTTAATTCTTCAGGAGTGCAATCCCAACCCACTAAAGCAAAAGATTCAGTAAGTATTTGTTTTTTACCGAGTTGCGCACACACACTTGTTAATTGTTTAGCGCAGTAATCGTTATTAATGCCTCTAGATAATAAATCCATACCTGGGATATGTTCATATTCATATAAAGGCATGATGCCAGCACAGCATTGCATTTGCATAGCGAGCCAGTTTTCTTCCACATAATGACCAGTTAATTTATAGCCATTTTCATCGCACCAATCATAAATCTGTTTAGCGAAATTATTGACCATTAAATATTGCATCGCTTTCCAATAACGATAACGGAAATCGCGATAGCCTTCTTTTTCGATAAACATCAAGCCGATTTTATCTCTAATATCTTCACCATAAGTATCTAAGAAATATTGCTCTAAAACATGAGTGTAGGCATGATGCCATCTTTGATATTGCGGTTCATCTGTAAAGAAACCACGGAGGTTATTATATTTATCATGGGCTTTATATTGTTCGTGAGTAAGATTAATAAATTTTCTCACTACCTCTTTATTTAATATATCGGCAGTACTCACAGCGATATTGACATAAATATTTAAACAATCATTGCCTTCATTGACTCTAATTAAGGAATCACCACTATAATCAAAAGAAGCAAAAGCTTTAGGGTCAAATGGACCATAAGAATATGTCAAATAACAATCGCGATTATTTTCATCTTTTAATAATTCGCCACCAGCAAAACCGCTAGGCCAACCATTTTCATCATAGGCATAGCATTCCATACCTAATTCTTTTGATCTCTTTAAACAAGCTTCGACACAAGAGAACCATTTCTCACCTAAATATGGTGTGGTCAATCCCCCTCTCGCGTGCATAAAGAAACCACCAATACCATTTTCGTGCATCCAATCGATTTGTCGCACTAATTCTTGCTCATCGAGTTCATCGTTCCAACTCCAGAAAGGAATTGGTTTATAAATATTATCCATATAAGTATCCTCTAACAATATATTTTACTAAAAAATATATATAATGAAATAGAAAACAATAACGAAAATAAGTATTATTTTGATATCATCGTTATAACTTTTCAAAAATTATTTTAAATAAAAAACTTGTTCTAGATGTGGCTGTGCTTTAGTAATAGGATCCATCACCATTTCCATCACATCTTTCATATATTCATTCCATTTATCAACAACAGGGGATTCTGCTTGCACTTTTGCAGCGAATTCTACACCTTTTTCGCATTCATAATATCCAAATATAGTGTCACCATTAATCCAAATAGAATAATTAGAGATACCAGCTTCTTTTAATACTTCTTTCATCTCAGGCCAAATATGGTCATGACGATAAATATATTCTTCTTTTTTACCTGGTTTTAATTTAGCGACCCATGCATATTTTTCCATGACAAATCAATCCTTTGTTTCAAAATTTATAAAAACTAAAAATATTTTAAGACAAAGTTGTCGTTTTTTCACTATTACATAGTAGAGGGTTTACATAAACTCTCACAATGTTACGCATGGGCGCCTCTTACCTATGACCGATCGGGCCTTCGGGTTAAACAGCTGGGCTAAAGGAAGGGGTGATAAGTATGGAACTAATTTTAGTTTTCACCATACTATTGCTTCTTGTAATAGTAGCGATTAAAAAATAGGTAGTTAATCCCCAAGATTAATAAAACCTACCCATGCGTAACTATTGTTACTCTTTAAATATATCACGAATAATTAAGTTTATAAATCAGCAAAATTTTACAATAAATATAAAGCATAAAACCATATGGATTTTTAAATTGTGCTTTTTAAAAATAGTATTACAATAATAGATGTTAAAAGTAAATTATGAAATCTCTAGTTGTTAAGAATGAAAACGGGCTTCGTTTCGCACATGAATGCACGACTGTGGATGAATTAAAAACACGTCCTATTTCTTTGATGCACGCTCATAAGGCGTATGAGATATATTATCTAGAAAAAGGTAATGTGAAATATACTGTCTCCGGTAAAGTATATAAAGTTGCTCCTGGTAGTATTGTTGTCATCAATGCTTATGTTTTACATAAAGTTGATGTCACACCCACGGAAGATTATCAGAGATATGTATTAGAATGTCCGATTAGCAATGTCCCTGTCATCAATGGTGTCAGCCCATTAAATAGATTTTTTAATACCAATAAATTCTTAAATATTATCCCCAAAGAATTCGTCGAAAAATCTAACGCTTTAAATATATTAAAGAGGATGGAAAACGAATATAGTTTAGATGATGTATATAGTAACCATATTCTTTCATCTAACATCATTCTTTATATTGTAGAGATTGCTAAATTAATCGATAAAGAACAAAAACTAAATTATAACTTTGTTAAAACTCTTAGTAAGAATAGCTTAGTTATCAACCAAGTTATTCAACATATCAACGACAATATCAATAACAAAATATCAATTGAATCAATCGCTAGAGAGATGAATTATTCCAAAAGTTATCTACAGCACGTCTTTAAAGAAACAATCGGTGTTCCTATCTCTCAATATATATTGATTCAAAAAATGCAGACCGCTAATTTCTTATTAGAAGAAGGTAAATCATTAAAAGTTATCGCTTATGAATTAGGTTTTAAATATTACCCCACCTTCTTTTCTGCCTATAAAAAATTCTTCGGTTATTGTCCAAAAGAAAGAAAAAATAATTATGAGAGAGTTTCTATTACCAACGAAAATAATTAACTCTAATAAAGTTGTTAATGAAAATTATTTATTTCAGCCAAAAGGATTATATCCTATCCATTTTGGTAATCCAAAAAAACAAGAAGACTTTACTAAATTATTAGGATTAGGTTCTTATTTAATTCTCGATTTTGGTCAAGAGATGTGCGGTGGCATAAGAATGTTAACTGGCTTAGTAGAACACGCAAATGCAAAAGCGAGAATAAGATTCGGTGAAAGCTTAGGAGAAGTTAATTCTAATATCGGAGAAAAGAATGCCCAAAACGCTCATTCACCTAGAGACTTTGAGACCATTATTACTGGATCAGGTGATTTATATATCGGTAACACCGGTTTCCGTTATGTACGAATTGATTTATTAGAAGATAGATTTGCTTATATCCGTAACATCTATTGTTTTAACGATATGTTCTCTGCAAAACAAATATATGACTATAAGGGAAACGATCAAAGAATAAGAGATATATTTTTAGTCGCTAAAAGGACAATTGATTTATGCTCGGCAACCGGTTATATCTGGGACGGAATAAAAAGAGATCGTACAGTGTGGATTGGTGATGCTGCTCCAGAAGTTATGGCGTTAATGACCCTTTATGGTGATGTAGAACCAATTCAAAATACTCTAGATGCTGGACAAGAATCATTCCCCATCCCCACCTATATCAACAATATTTCTACCTACTCCATGTGGTGGGTCATTATCTTATGCGATTATTATGAAGCATTCGATAAATTAGATTATCTAAAAAGTAAGAAAGATTATCTATTAGGCCTCCAAGATATGTTTGATAAATTAATAGATGAACAAGGTAATCTTGATACCAATATTAGACATATGGTTGATTGGCCAACAGTTAAAACAATCGATGAAGATGTAGGAATAAGATGTATCTTCTTATTAGCGTTAAATAAGATGGAATTATTATTTGATGTTTTGAATATATCTAAAGAAAAAATATCAAAAATCCGCGCAAAAATTGAATTAAAACCATTAATTGTAAGAGAAAAGAAACAAGTTATCGCTTTAAAATATTTCGCAACCGGAAGTATGAGTGATGAAGAATATGAGATATTAATCAAAGATGGAGAAAAAGGCTTCTCGACATTCATGAGTTATTACATATTATCAGCAATTGCTTCTAGGGATGAGAAATTAGCAATTGATTTAATGAAGAAATATTATGGGGCAATGCTCGATAAAGGAGCAACCTCATTCTGGGAAGATTTTAATATCGACTGGTGTAAAGATTCTGGAAGAATCGATGAAATGGATCCTCATAAAAAAGACATCCATGGAGACTATGGGGCCTATTGCTATTTAGGCTTTAGACATAGCTTATGTCATGGATGGTCAACAGGTGTAATTAAATTTATTAAAGAACACTGTAAAGATTAAAAAACCATAATATATGCTGCGTGACCCGCTGAGAGTTGTAACTCTAATTTTTTCGCATTCATCGTCACAACACGTGGTAATCCCGCTTCATATATAACTGCATATTCATAATTTTGATTAAATGTTAATGTTACTTTTTGCAAAGCTTCATTATCAAAATTATTGTAAATATTTTGCACCATATACATATATTTACCATCACTGGGATTTTTTAATCCTGTCGCGAGAGTCCAATCTTTATTAGTAGAGACACCACTTAATTCTCCATAAGAACTACTGCTTGAATAATAGGAAGAACTGGTTGCTTGTGAATATAAACCCGCACTACTAGAGCCTATTATATATTTATATAAGTGTGCCCATTCATATGTAAAACAGGAAATGATTGGTGCAAAAGCATTCATTTCATGAATTTGCGCTTGGTAATAATAATATAAATCATTTCTTACCCCATCTTTTGTTAAGAAAGCACTATTATCTAGCCATACTTCTGAACCCGTATTAGCGCGTACACAATAGACGAAGAAAGAAAGATGTTTAACACCCATACCGACAATCATATTATTGATCCAAGAGATATCCGCTCTATTTAAAATACGCGATCCATAATAAGTGACGGATTGGGTCACCATATATAAATCCAAATCATTAGTTTTACAGAATTCAGCGACTATTATAATGTTTCTTAAATAATACTTATTTAAACCTTTGCCTTCGTAGATACCGCCTTTACTACTATCCGCAAAAGGATAAGCATCAAATTGAATGAAATCTAAACCACTACAATTCATAAAAGCCGTTAAATAAGTAACATAACTTTGCTCACGTTTAGCGTCGGTAAAAGTGCCTGATGAAGTCTGACCAGTCATCGTTTCTTCTGACGCTGTAAGAGGTTGTAAATTAGCGTTAACGTAGAAATCATTTCTATTTAATTTAGCGAGCACTCGTTTAATAGAAGCAAATATATCTTTGAACCCACCATTAAGCATATTATAGGTATGTTCGTCACCGACATTAACGCCAAAGCAACCCGGTTCGTTAATATATAGTTTTAATCTATATTCCACAAAATCATCTAATTCAGAAGTGGAAGAGAAACGATAATTATCGTTAACTTTGGGAATTCTCGTATTGGTATATTTATTACCTGTGGGATTACCGACACTATCAATGGATTCATATAAATCAGTGCCGATTAGAGAAACATTATATTTACTTAAAATAGTAAATGAAGAATCGACAATCATTACACTTTGATTAAGTTTATAAGCGTTAGCGAATTCATATTTAAGCGCATCAGGTAATGTATAGTCATATAAGCCAACATGTAAAGCTTGTTCATACATCATCTTTAATCCCGTATTTTGATATTCTGAGATTTGTTCCATTCCAAAATATTGTTCATAATCAGTTCTTGAGACATGAGAATTGGTAGATGAATAAGCGTGAGTAGCAATACCTTCACCATTATAAGAAGGTAACGTTTTAACATTCACACTATTAGTGAGAGTGATATTAATCGGAACAATATATTTAGCGTCCAATGTAAAAATTTTTAGATTGATTGTTCCGTTAACTTTTTGATTGTTTTGCTCTGGTAATAATTGCACTAAAGCAGCTTTAGGTAAAAGATAATTTGAACCGCTGACTTCATATGGGAATTCTTTATCATCCACCATCATACGATAAACGCCAGAATAACCTGATAATGTGTAATAACTATTATCCCCATAATCAGCGCTCACATTTAATGCCGTATTACTAGAAGCAAATGATACGCATTCAAAATAAATATAGTCACAAATATAATGCCCATCATGATAATAAGTGACGATAGCTTTATGAACACCAACACTTAAATTCTCATGGGCAAAATCAACTTTGTTACTAGACTTATCAATAATAGGTGCAGTGTTATTATCAATGATTAAGGAACGGATATTATTTGTCGATAAAACAGTTAAAAGAGCGGCAGTTTGCCCATTAATTCCATGAATTACACCATTATTCACATAATTAGTTGTATGGGTAATACGAATGTTATCGATATAAATAGTTCCCGCGCCAAAAGCATTCGTGGTAAATCTACCACTACTATTAATATCATCTTTTGTTAATGTTAAAGTCACCCATTGACCTTTAGATAAAGTTAATGTTTTATTGCCTAAAGTTGTCGCAGTCAATCTATTTAAATCATCGGTATAGGCATCAAATGTTAAGACACCATCATCACCCATTATTTTTAAATATTGGGGATTAATTTCCATCGTGCCATTACTGGTTTTGGTAAGTTTTAAACTATATAATCCATCGCTTGCTTTTTCATCGCTAATCTCGGCAGCGGTACAAACTTTCCAACGAGAGACAAAGATGAAATTATTATTGTTTAAACAAGATTTAATGTCAGTCTCATTATTTTCTAAATAATTTTTAGAAGCTCCGCCATAACCATCATTAGTATCAAAACTTGGCGCGGTGATTTGAAAAGCAGTCGCGCTTTCAAAAGAATCGATTTCTCTAGTGGCCAAACGAATATTATCGATATACATTGTACCGACAGGACTCTTATGCATTAAAAAGCGACCACTACTATTAAACATCGCTTTAGTGAAATGGAATGTGTACCACGAATTGGCTCTAATAGTTTCGTCTACTGCGCCAACAAATGGTTTATTATTTCCATCGGCAATCGCGCCTGTATCTTGCCCACTCCACCAACCATTAAAAGCGACAGTAGAATAGAAATCAAAATAGATACCTTCATCAGGGAGATTGTTATAAGAGTAATCGCCTCTAAGATAATAATGCACTTCACTAGAAGTGGTTTTATTAATCTTCAAAGATCTTCTTCCGTCTGTATAATTCTGATAATCAGGACTAACAGTATTACTAGCGTTATTAGTGATAATAATTAAATTCGCACCACCACTAGAAGCGTCTCTTAGATTATATGTAAAGGTACTCTCTTTTTCGAAATTACCATATTCTAAACTATTTTTTGAATAATCATAATAATCGTCATAGCATATTGAGAAATTATCTAAATAGAGATCGAATGAACCGCTCGCACCATATTGGATGAACCAATCATTATCACCCATTTGTGAATAAACACCTCTAGTTAAATAGAATTGTTTATAAGTGGTATCAATACCATATCCAGTATTATTCATTTCATAACAAGAAATGATATTGTTGTTGTTATTTACATATTGTTTATCAACTGTTTTATGCCGGAAGTTATTGGTCTTAATCGTTCCTTTTGCGTAAAAAGATAAAGATTTCACATTATTATCGGAAAATATATAATCCAAATAACCTTTATCTATAGATAAATGCGCATCCCCTAAAGAGCTTGAACGAGTTGCTTTTAAAGCTTTAGAGCCACCGATACCTTCGTTATTAACAATTTCTAAAGAATCGAAATTATCATGGATAGTAATATAGGAATTAAAATTATCATCAAAATTAAATGTTCTTGTATATGGTTTAATCAAACGATCATCAGAACTATCTAATGAATTAATAAAATCTCTTGTCGGTGTTCCTCCTTCTTTTATATTGACGTCACCACTAGGGATATGAAAACGATGTTCATGAGTATTACAGCTCACCCAATATTCTTTAATACCGACACTATCAGTGGTCGCAGATACTTTGTTATAATGCACCCATTCATTAGAAGCAGAAGCAAATTTCATCGATAACGAATTAGATGATAATGGCAAAATAATGCCGCACACAATCGTTATAGCGCCAAAAATAGTTAAGGGGATAAATTGTTTAATTCTTTTCATTATTCTTTAACGCCACCTAACGAGAGGTTCGCCATTAATTTATCTTTTAAGAAGATGAATAATAATACCACCGGTGCAGCGGTAGATATAACACCAGCAAATTTCATCGTTGTCGTGATTGTAACGCCTAAAGAACCACTACTACGAGATGATAATAAATAGATACCATACGCTAAAGTTGGATAACTAGGCATATAGAGAAGTGGAGATTGATAATCATTCCATAAATTGACAAAAGAGATTAAAAATACTGTAGAAATTAATTTAATTGACATGGGGATCACCACTCTTGTCATCGTTTGAAGTTGGTTTGCGCCATCTATTTCTGCAGCTTCTAAATAAGCATCGGAATAATTTTCAAAATAAGCATAGAAGACAAAGAAATACATGCCAAAGAAATTAAATTTTTGAATTAAGGAACCATATAAAGTGTTATAGATACCCAAATCTCTCATCAAAGTAATCATCGCTGGATAATTACCGACAATTGGAATGATATAAACGATTAAGGCGATACCATATAAAATTTTGGAGAATCTAAATTTATATTTACATAAAACATAAGCGACCACCGCAGGAACGATTGTTTGTAATAAACCACCGATACCAGCGTAGACAAGTGTATATAAAAGCATTTGTAAGAAAGTCACTTCTCTATCTGGTTGAATGATCTCTCCAAATATACGGGAATAATATGTTTGATTACCGGTTTTAATTTTAAATTTAGTTAACATCGCAATGAAGTTATCAAATGGTTTAAAATCGGGATCGGATTTGCCGTTCGGCCAATAGAAGAAATTACCATCATCAAATTCATAACCGGATTTAAAGGAATTTAAAATTGCCCACAATATGATGACGGTTAATATGATGGTGAATACGATTAATAAAGAAGCGATTAAGGAATAGAAAATCGTTCCAGCGACGGATCTATTTTTAATTCTATTTTTTCTATTTAATTTTAGCCTTGCCATAACACACCACCTAATTAGCCGAAGGCCCAAATCTTAATAACAATTTCCTCACTCCAAGAGTGACGGGGAATAAGACGATAGTAATTAATAAAGAGAAGGCACTTAAAGTGCTATAGCTCGCGACTGTTTCTGAAGAAGGAACCAAGCCACCATTAATGTTCTGCGCTTGACTATAGATGAAATAACCAATCGTCGCTAATTTATCGTCTTGGAAACCGAAGGTGAATAGATACATCTGATTAGTAAATATCGTTCCGATAGTCATGATGATAAATGATACGATTGTGGGGAAAATACAAGGTAATGTCACAAAGACAAATTCTTGGATAGGATTACAACCATCTAATTCACTCGCTTCTACTAAACTAGGAGGAATGTTGGTCATCGCTCCTGTAAAGAGTAAGACATTTGTACCAAATGACATAAATAAAACGAATATCAATAATGTCGCTCGCCTAATATCTATTTTTGCGTTCACTAATAAATCCGGTAAATTACTACCTGGGAAAGCTTCTGTTAATAAAATCTTCACGATAATAACAAAAACCGTTCCAGATATAATTTGCGGTAAGAATAATAAAACTCTAAATAAACCACCGAACAATTTTCTTTTATAAATGTAATAAGAGAATAATAAGGCAACAGGAATACCAATAAAGAATTCGACAACGAATAAAATCATCGAGTTCTCAATTAACTGCGGTTTATCTTTAAAGATTTGGAAGACATTTTTAAAGTTATCAAATCCTGCGAATGTGACATTATAACCAAGCGCACCTTCTTTAAGTTCGTAATGTTGGAACGCTAAAATGATGCTATCAACGTTAACGTAGATATAGAAAATAGCAAATTGTAATAAAGGTAGCGCTAAAATGAATATGTAAAAGAATAATCGCTTAGTGTAACGCGAATTAGCAAATAACGATGTCTTTCTTTTTCTTGCTCTTTCCATATTCTTTTAAATAAAATTTTCTAATAATTCTTCTAAATCTAAGTAGATGGTTTTAAAAGTTTTTTTCACTCCCGTAAATTTCTTTTCTGAATAAACAGATATTTGGATATAGCTACTACTCATATAATTAGCTACTAATATAGAGATTTCCTGTAATCCTTTAGTGGCGAAGACGTCATAATAATCAACGTTAGCTTTAATATTCTCATACCCATTTTTATTTAAATAATTTACAACCGTATTAAAGGCTTCATAATTTGACATATTGACCTTTATCGGTGGGTATTTATTCTTCTTCGCGCTAGGATCGCCGGTAGCGATATATCGAGAGAACATCATATTAAGCAATAACTCCTGTAGTCTCTTCATCAAAGAAGAGGACATGGTCTAAATCTAAACAATATTCTCTTTCATCACCGATTCTAATCTGGTGTTTCGCCGATTCTTTAATCGTCAGTTTTTGTTTATCGATATCACTATAAACAATTTTTTCATGTCCTAATAATTCCACGATTTCACATTTCACCTTAATAGGATTACTGGGATTTTCATTATTGTTATCGCCTTTTTCATAAATGTCTTCTGGTCTCACACCTAAAAACACATTTTTGTCTTGATAATTCTTTAATAAATTTTGTTGTTCTTTATTTAATTTGATTTGGAGTTTTTCTTCTCCATTAACAATAAAATTATGACCATCAAATCTACCTTTAATAAAATTCATCGCTGGAGAACCGATAAAGCCACCCACAAACATATTCGCGGGATGAGAATAGACTTCTTCTGGCGTTCCGATTTGTTGGATATAACCATCTTTCATAATGACGATACGACTCGCCATAGTCATCGCTTCGGTTTGATCATGGGTAACATAGATTGTTGTCGCCCCTACTTTTTCGTGAATTTTAATAATTTCGCTGCGGGTTTGCACTCTTAATTTCGCATCTAAATTACTTAAAGGCTCATCCATGAGGAAGACTTTTGGCTGACGAACAATCGCTCTTCCTAAGGCCACTCTTTGTCTTTGGCCACCACTTAAAGCTGCGGGTTTTCTTTTTAAATAAGGAATAAGACCTAATATTTCTGCCGCGGACATAACGCGGTCAGATATTTCCTTATCAGTGTAATGTCTAAAAGCATATAAAGGGGTATCGTCAGTGTGTTGTACGCGGTAAATTTCTTCTTTAATGGCTTTGATGCGTTCTTCATCCTTAACTTCCGCTTTATAAAGTTCTTTTAATTCCATATCTAATTCTTTAACTTTTTTGCGGTCATAAGATAAGACTTGCGTGGAATATTTTAAATCTAATTCTAATAAGGCTTGTTTGGCTTCATTGCTCTTTTCAAATTTAAATTGGCTAATATTTGCTTTACTAGCTTTTTCTTGTTTTAAAGCTTTAACACCTTCATTTAATTCCTGTTGTTTTTTAGCGATAATCTCTTCGCGTTCCACTTTATAATCAGGATTAGAAGAATCTAAATCCATCACTGGCATCCACGTCTTTCTTAAACGTAAAGCAAACGCCATATTTTCATAAACGGTCATATGAGGATATAAAGCGTAGTTTTGGAAGACCATCGCGATATCTCTATCTTTAGGAGCGATCGTATTAACGCATTTATCATCGATCCAAATCTCTCCATCAGTGATTTCTTCAAATCCCGCGATCATTCTTAAAGTTGTGGATTTACCACATCCTGAAGGACCGACAAAAACGATAAATTCTTTATCTTTAACTTCTAAATTGAAATCAAAAACCGCTTGTACACCATTAGGATAGATTTTATTAACATCTTTTAATAACAAAGTCGCCATAATAAACTCCTTTAATTCTTCCAAGATAAGACACTATCATCGATAGTCCAGTAATTAGGATTAAATGAACTGAAATCATTTTTCGCGTCTTTCATATCATTATAATTCAAATAATGTTTTATAGATGTGTTAGGGACATAGTTAAACGTCTCTTCAATTTCCGGATATCTTAATGAATCACAATAATATTTTCTATTAACAGTTATAGGGGTAGTCGACACTACATAAACTTCATTATAAGTGGAGTCATTAGAAGTACTGCTTTGTAATAAGACAGACATAGAACCATAATTAACATTCGCAGTTACATTACCAGTATATTCAAATAAACAGTTTGCTACTTTCGCATTATTAGTAAAACAGCCAACCACTAAAGCATTATCTTGAGTCGCTATATTACTACTAGAATTTATATAGACATTTTGAATAGTAGCAGCGTAAACATAAGTCGCTAAAGCGAATTTGTTCTCTTTAGATTCCGTATTTAAAATAACATTTTTAAAGGCGACATTTTTAACGATAGCGTTATTTCCTAATACGAGGAATAAGCCACCTTTAATCGCGTTTAAATTGCTAATAACATGTCCTTGTCCATCAAATGTTCCCACAAATCCACAATCAGCAGATATCTCATTAGGTCCCTTACCAATAACACGAGTCTGATCTTGATAAGTAACACCACTACAATCAATATCGTTAGCGAGGATATAATAACCATCATTTTGGAATCTATTAACTTTATCGATATCAGTGCCGAAATTAATGATGAACTCATCTAAGTCACGAGCTTCTCTAATAACTTTCGCATAAGCTTTAAAAGTCACGACACAAGCAGCTTTAGAATTATATAAAACAATTTGTTGACTGGCTAAATTATGAGATTTAATGCCTTTAACTTTGCCGTCGATAACTTCGTATTCTTCCCCTTCTAATGACGTCGCTTTCACAATATTTTTATCATCAGGGAAATAATTAAATATATCGCTTGGAAATTCACCGATAGAAGCATCAATAATTACATCTTCTACTAAATATTCATCGATATATACAAAATTAACTTTGATAGGAATATTTTTGCTATATTCCATATAAGATAGTTTTAATGTAGCCTGTCCAGTTTTATTAGAAGTAATAATTCTATTTGTGGCGTCGTAATTAACGACGTGATCTTCATCGATTAATTCGAAAACAACATCATTAGTTTTATCTTCCCCATTAACTAATAATTTCACTACTGGGGCAAATTCAGTCATATAAGTTTGTTCTTTATATTGATCTAAAGTAAATAAATCAATGGAAGAATATGCTCTTTGCCCACTATTACGTTCCATAAGAACAAATTCCACAGATTCTTTAATTTCCACATAGATTTGATATGTCAATAAATCATTACCTCTAAATGAGGCGTTAATCTCAAGATTTAAATCACCAATTTTAGTGGGAACAAAAGT
>JAEEGL017225049.1_pt1 | contig 28918 bp, 24 predicted proteins | sample 9134231 | NCBI WGS metagenome assembly JAEEGL01 (sample SAMN16246548, study PRJNA631951) | gut metagenome | biome: gut microbiome; feature: rumen; material: fiber-attached | host: Bos | place: Iran: Karaj | collected 2018-10 | reverse complement strand
TGGATCCTCTTTCGTATACAGGTTATCTTCCTTACCCACTACCTCCGACAGACCGCCCACATCGGTGGACAGAACGGCACAGCCCCGGCTCATCGCCTCCACAGCAGCCTTTCCGAAGGACTCAAAAACGGAAGTCATGATAAAAATGTCCACCCCGTAATAATACTCCTGCATCTGCTGCTGGGTAAAGTCCATATTGAGGGTAAATCTCTCACTTCCAAGTGCCTTTAACAGTCTGCTCTTTATCATTTCCACCATCTTCCCGTCCTTTTCCTCAAAGACGGAAAGAACCATATCCACTCTGAAGGATAAACCCGCCGCCGCCATCTGCTCTATCAGCGATACCGCAAAAGGCCAGTCCTTCTCTTCACAGATACGTCCGGCAAATCCCAACGTCAGGACTCCGTTTTTTTCTTCATCTTTTCTTTTCCTGATGCTCTCATCGTAGGATGTGAAGGCACTGCTGATGGTATTTGCTATCTTTTCAACAGGTTTTATGTCCGTTCCCTCCTCCCACAGTCTTTTATTATAGTCTGTGGTAGTAAGCAGGATATCGGCCTTCCTGAGAACCCTCTTCATCAAAAACATGGAATGGGGTCTGTATCCGTAGAACAGCCCTCTGTCCGTAAATATGAGACCGGGACACTTCCCTGCCCGGTTTACCTGGCAGAACCCATAGGTAATAAGGGATTCGGGCATCTGAATATGCACTATATCGGGATCTTCATCCCTGACTATCCTCTGAAAGGCCCTTATCCTCTTCAACAGGTTCATAATCCTGTTTTTCCCCATGGGGTAAGTAATGACCCTGTAGGGAAATACCGAATCCTCCTTAAGCAGGGAAGGACATACCACCACAGGTTCATATGCCACTCCTTTATCACGGGAAGCACTCAAAAGCTCCGTACACAGACTCTGGGTGGACATCTGGGCACCTCCCGGAAGATCCAGAGGATATTCGAGAAGATATAGGATTTTTCCGGATCTTTCAGTCATTGTACCAATTATTCTTAACTATCCCGGCCCGGCTTAAGGGACCGTCCTCATAAATATAAAGCTCTTCCCCCGCCTTAAAACGCCGGGTAAATTCCACAACACGCTCAGCAGCCACCTTCGGATTCCAGAGCTTTTTCATCTGTTCCTGCGCCCTGTCCTGACAATGGGTCCTGAGGGCTTCATCCCCCAAAAAGAGTTCCAGTTTATGGGCAAGACTTTTATGATCCCCGCTTTTGAACACCAGTCCGGTCTCTCCCGGCTTTACCAGCCAGTTGGTACAGCCGCAGGCGTGCGAAGCGATCATGGCACAACCCTCAGACAGGGCTTCATAGATGACCGAACCCCAGCCCTCCAGCTGATTGCTGGTCATCACATATATATCCGCCCTTCTCATCAGCGCTCTCACTTCATCCGGCTTCACAAAATCCGAAAAAGAAACTCTGTCATCAAGGCCGAGTCCTGACGACAGGGCCAGCATCCTCTCCTTTTCGGGGCCTTCACCCACCAGATGTGCCGAAAAATCAAAGCCCTTATCCCTGAGCTGTCCCAGGGCCCTTATCAAAAGATCGGCTCTCTTAAGCTTTAAAAACCTGCCGGTCCACAATATGACGAGAGGGCCTTCCTTTTTCTTCATCCCGGCCAGTTCCTCTCCCGAAAGCTCTTCCCCTTCGGGAAAATAACCGAATTTAAGGCATTTTCCGGGATAAGAGCGGAGAATGGCATAATCTGCCGCCGCAAAGGCACTGGCTCCCAGTAAAAACAGATTTTTGTCCCTGTTTTTATAGTGTATCCGGTAAAACTTGAGCCCGAGCCTGGGGATGAACATTTTGATCCACCCCTCTTTCATGGGCCTTTCCGTATATCTGAAGGTCAGCTCATTGTCCAGGATACGCCTGCTCACATACCACTCGGGCGCCGAACCTACGATCACCGCATCCGAAACCTGAGACAGATGAAGCGCCAGATCCTTCTTTTCCTCGCTCTCATAAGCGCTTATCACATAATCGGGCTTTTCTATGCTGTCCCAGCCCATATCCTTCCTGAAGGCCTCCATTGGTTCGGTCTCCACAAAGTAAAATGATACGTCCGGTATCTCATACAGGCTTTTACACAAGGCCGCCTGATGATGGTTATAATAATTGGAAAAAAAGGTGATGATCATGACAGGCGCTCCATATAGTATTCCAGCTCAGAAAGCAAAGCCTCCGGATCAAACATTTCCTTTGATAACCTCAGCGCTCTCTGACTCATGAGACGACGCTCAGAGCATGTCATATCCATTATCCCTGAAACCGCAGCTGCCAGCTTCCCGGCCGCCTCCCGTGAACCTGCAAAAGGTCCCGATACGCATATGCCTGCTTTATTATCCTCCAGAAGGCGCTTAACCTCTCCCTGTGCACAGGCCACCACAACACAGCCGCAGGCCAGATATGTCTGAAGCTTGGCCGGAATGGTCCTTTTAAATATATCATCATCCTTAAGTATCAGAAGAGCCGCATCCGCCGTATTTAATATCCCGGGGATCTCCTCCTCCGGAAAGCTTCCGTGGAAGATAACCATGTCATCGAGAACCGAAAGCTCCCTTGCCAGCGACATCAGAGCCTCTTTCTGCCTGCCGTCACCCACAATATCAAAACACAGCCTTCCCTCATATTCTTTTTTAAGCAATCCCGCAGCCCTGATGGCAGTATCAAGCCCCTGGCCCTGTCCCAGGTTCCCGGTAAAGACCACATGAAAAACACCCTCTTTTAACAGATCGTGTCGTTTTTTTACGGATCGCTCCACCACGGAATACTGGGGCCAGAATACCACCTTCCGCTTTTCCTTAAGTCCCCGCCTGGATCTTATGGCCCTGACAAAGCTTTTGGAAGTCCCCAGGATAAGATCGCACCTGTTATATATAAAGTCCACCAGCTCATTCAGCCAGAACAGGCAAAAGGGATCCTTAAGTCCCGTAATTGCAGTCACATTGTCGGGCCACAGATCCTGAACATTCAGGATCACCCTGCATCGGGTCTTTTTTCTGACCACCAGGGCAGGAAGGGCCTGTGTGACCGGAGATGTACCGAAGGCATAGATGATATCAAAATCCTCCGCCTTCATAAATAAAGCCCTGAGGCACCCGCATATGACAAAGCTCAGATAATTCATCGTCAGAAAGACAAAACCCTTTTTTCTGGGGATAACGGGAACTCTGATTATCCTGACTGAATCTATAAGCTCGTATCTTTTCGAAAATAGACCGTAGCCCTCATAAAAATCACCGCCGGGATAATTGGGGATCCCGGTAAGCACCGTCACCGAATGTCCTCTTTGTATAAGCCGGCGGGCCAGATCGTTTATTCTGAAGTTTTCCGGATAAAAAAACTGGGTTACGAATAATATGTTCATTTTTTAAATCCTTCGGTTGAGTCCTCCGCCTTTAACAGCACCAGCACCGTCTGAAACAGAAGGGAGATATCCTTGAGTATCCCGAAATTCTCTATATAATAAAGATCCAGTACCAGCTTATCCGCCGGCGTGGTATTGTACTTGCCGACTATCTGGGCATATCCCGTAAGCCCCGCCTTCATCCTCAGCCTGTAACTGAATTCCGGCATTTCACTGGTATATTTTTCAACATTTTCAAGCATCTCCGGACGGGGACCCACCAGGGACATCTCTCCCTTCAGTATGTTGATGAACTGAGGCAGTTCATCCAGCCTGTACTTTCTCAGGACCTTTCCCACAGGCGTGATGCGGTCATCGTCTTTGGTTACCGACCGATTACCTGAGTTTGTCTTCATGGTCCGGAATTTATATATGGTAAAGGTACAGCCGTTGATCGTAGCCCTTTTCTGCCTGAAAAACACGGGTCCGCCGTCGTAAGCCTTTATCATGATCCCGGCCACCAGAAAAACCGGTGACGTGATGATGAGCGCAAGCAGCGAGACACCTATGTCCATCAGCCGTTTCACTATCCTCTGTTCAAAGGTCATGGTACCCTGCCTGGACTCCAGGAAAGTGACATCGTCAAAAAGAGACTGTCTGGAGGTCTGGATCAGAATATCATATATCTGGGGATTAAAGTATACATTCTTCTTTTTCCTGAAGCACAGGTCGATAAGCTCCATCCTGCGCACCATGGGCAGATTATACAAAAAAACGGTGGCGCTGCCGCTTATCTCCTTCTCCATATCCTCGCAGGAGCTTTCTATCACCCGGGTGATCCTGTATCTTTTATGGAAAACTCCCACTATCCTGCGCATGAAGGCCTCCTGGGACATATCCTCCAGCACCACCAGGGTGTCCTCAGGCTCATTGACCATAAAATAGAAACCATTGCCAAGTCTGGTGAGAAAGACGATCCAGATCATGTGAATGATGATGATACAGACAAAGATCCCCACAAACTCTATCTTAAAGGTCTTGTTGTTATCATCATTGCGGTTCATGATGTTTAACAGAAGATAGGCGATCACATCATTTATCAAAGTGGTAAGGGTGACCGAGATGATTATGGGCCTGGATTTCCTAACGCCTACGTCATAGCTGCCATAGATGGATGTCAGCAGGCAGGTCACTATTATCCATGAAAAGGTGATGACCACGGAGGTCCTGGAAAGGACCAGAAGCTGCCTGTTCTTTATGCCCAGAAGGGCAAAGAACACCACATAGTTGCCTATATAAAGCAGCATCATCATGAAAAACAATATGGATTTTTGAAATCTATAACAGAATTTTTTCATAGACCTCGTCGTAATACTGGCCAAAACGCTCGTAGCTGCCATACATGGCAGCCCTTTCAAGACAGGATCTTTTCATATCCCGGCCTGTGGTTATCACATCTATCGCCGCAGCAACAGCGGAAATATTGCTCCTTGATACGGCAATGCCGCATTTATCGGTTATACTCTCCGGGCTGCCGCCTGATTTGTAGGTGACCACCGGCGTACCGCAGGCCAGCGCCTCTATATTCGTAGTCGGAAAGGTATCCTCCAGGGTGAGATTCACATACACATCCGCAGCGCTGTACCACTGTGCCATCTCCTGTACACTGTCAGTCCTGGGCAGCGAAACGATCTGCGCAGGAAGTCCTGCCGCCTGCTTCGGCTTTAAGCCCACCATTACTATCCTGTATTTATCGGATATGATCCTGGAAAGACGTTTAAACTCCTCCAGGCCCTTCCTGTCCCTCCAGGGATTGGCCACTCCCAGGAGCAGATACTTGTCATCTCCTATCCCGTATCTTTTGCGCAGATCCGACGGCGAGGGCTTAAAAACATCCAGATCGATACCCGTAGGAATGACCGTGACCGGATACATGGACATAAAAGAAGTCTTCACCTTTTCCTTAAGCCATTCTGACGGCGTGACCAGCACCATGTCCGGAACATTCGAAAACAGATCCCGCTTCTCCTTAAGATTCCTCGACGAGGAATCCGCCAGCCAGGACTTGGGATATTCCCTGAGCTGTTCACAGTTTCCGCACCCGTTGCGCCACTTCATACAGCCCAGATATTCAAAATGGGTACAGTGCCCCGTGAATGACCAGCAGTCATGGAGAGTCCAGATGATCTTTTTCCCGCAGGTCTTGAGATATTCGAACAATATCTTTACATTCAGATAGTATCCGTGAAGGTTATGAAGATGGATCACATCGGGATCGAACCTTCTGATCACCTTTATGAGTTCACGGGTGGCATGACCGGAATAAAAGCCCTGTCTGTCGGTAAAACGGCTGGCTATCCCGTGCAGATACACTCCGGTATCGTCACCTATACGGTAAGTGCGATAGCCCGCCAGGGCCTTGCCCCTGCCGTAAGCAGCCATACATTCCCAGTCCATATCCTCCAGGGTCTCATATATCCCTTTGACTATCCTGCCTGTAGAGCCAAAGCCAAAGGTTACATTTATGAAAAATGCTCTTTTTTGATCCGTCACCATAATCTATTCGGCTCCGAGGATGAGTCCTATGACCCTGTCCTGTCCCTTTGCAAATTCACGCGACAGCTGGAGCTGCCTCATTTCACGTCGTACATTGGGAGTATCCATGATCCATACCATGGTCTTCATGATAGTACCCGCATCCGCCCTTTCGCCCAGACCCAGATTGATGAAACCGTTCTGGATACCGGCAAAAACATGTTCGGCCTCCCTTTCATTCTGGGCCATGACAATAGCCGGCACTCCCATGCTCGCCAGCTCGTAAATGGTACGTCCCTGGGATGTGATGGCCAGATCGGCCCTTCCCATATACTCCGATACCCTTTTTACGTCATGATGGACAAAGATGTTTTTCTCCGGAAGGGACACCACCTCATCCTTTTTTCCGTAGGCAAAGCCTGTGATAAAATGAAATTCCACCTCTTCCCTGGCCTCATGCAGCATCATGCAGATCCGATAAAGCTTTCCCGTCAGATCGGCAGGGTCCGCGCCTCCGAAGATTATCATCACGTTTTTGACCTCATCGGAGAATTCCTTGGGCGGTTCCTCAAGGAACTCATCCCTTATACAGAAATATTTAAAACCCTCATAGACATTTGACTTCTGACGTCCGCCATGCTCATAGAGGGCATTGATCACCGCATCGGCATAGGGTGCCCCCGAACCTTCATCCTCAAAATTGACCACCCTGTCGGCATATCGCCTCACCATCTGCATATAAGAGGCGTCCGTATCAAGTATGTCGTTCACCACGATATCCGGACTGTATTCGGCGAGGACCTGCTCGTATTCGGCATCATCTTTTATCACCTTCATGGGGAAAAAGCTTTCCTTAAGCTTCTGGATCCCCAGACTGCTGTCCTCATCTGTCACAAACAGAAGCTCATGCCCGATAAGCTTATAAGCCAGAGTCAGACATCTGTATATATGCCCCATACCCAGCTTTTGCTGTCCGACCGTTCTGAACAATATCCTCTTCCGCCTCAGGATGGCCTCGGCCACGATCCAGTCCTCTTCGGTATCGATATCCACAGCCTCAAAGGAATCTATCTCATATACTCCGACTTTTTCTCCTATTCTGGAGTCTCGGTTAACGACCGTTCTCCTTGACAGGAGAAAGCCTCCCGTCTCCTGAAAATTCTTGGGAAGCTCCTGGGAATTAAGCCGTTTCTCGTAATTCTTGACTATCCTGCCTCCTTCTTCCTTCCAGGACAGGTGAGTCCTGTTTACCACGGAGATCATGGTATCCAGATCACCGCTGATAAAGTCCTCCACCGCCGAAAGCAGCGTGCCGGCCTTCAATGTGGGAGATGTGGCCTGCATGGTGAGTACCAGATCATATTTAAAACCCCTCTCTTCCTCCATCCTCTGCAGCGCATCAAAGATGACGGGATCCAGGGTAATACTGTCCCTGGCCAGTTCCTCGGGCCTCTTCAGCACCCTGATACCCTGCCTCTTCCCGGCTATGTTCTCCACTTCTTCATCATCAGTGGAAACCACGATATCCGTCTCATATTTCCCGGCCAGAGCAAGAGCATTATCCAGCGAATACTGGATCAGCGGTCTGCCGCACATGATCCTTACGTTTTTTCTCGGTATTCTTTTTGACCCTCCCCTGGCGGGGATCACTATTAATATTTTCATGACACATTCCTTTGAGGATAAAACTACGTTGTTCTCTTTTTTATCTTATTCAATAACATGCCGCCATATAATCTGATCTGGCTGCGGAACAGCAAACAGACCAGTCCGAGGGCGACTATCATCACTCCGTACCGGAGAAGAGGCCTGTCATACAGCGGCAGCAGACCGATACCTGCAGCCCCCGTAATAAAGAGCAGTACAAAATATAACAGGTCGGCATATAATCTTTCTTTCAATAACACCCTGGTGCAGAAGCAGTGAAGCCCCATGAGCAAAAGATATCCTGCAACAGTGGTATAGGCAGCAGCCAGATATCCGTAACGCCGGATAAAAATATAATTGAGTACCACATTGGCCACTGCTGCGATTATGGAATTCACCGCTATAAGCGCCGTCTTTTTATGAAACAGTTCCAGATTTACATAATTCGTATAAAAATACTGGCACAAGGTTCCGACAGCCACCGGAGGCAGCACATACATACATGCATGATAACGGGGCGCGGTCAGAAGCTTTATGGCCTCCGGACCCACGGTAATAAACGCCAGGGTCATCACACAGCCTGCCACCATCAGAAGGATATTATTATCCCTGATGGTCTTTCTCTCCTTTGCATGGAGTTTTTCGTTAAACCAGGGCAGATACGCCTGTCCTATGGCATTGGTTACGACCGATAGCAGCACCGCAATGGAATAGCCGGTGGTATAAATGCCTCCGTCGTGTCTCCCGCAATAGTTCATTATCATGAGCGAGTCTATCTTGTTCAGAATAACAAGCGCCAACCCATGGGGTATCATGGGCAGACCTATCTTCAGGGCATAAAACCAATACTCTTTATTATACAATACCCTGCCCCTTTTAATCAATGTAATATAGCACCAAAGTCCGACTGTCAGGGAAGGGAGCACCGTTCCCAGGATCTTGGCCAGGGATTTGTCAAGAGGCATGGCCAGGATCAGCACCACCGACAGGATGACCGTAGTCACACAGATGATCACGGATATGGCTATATTTTCCCAGTACTTATATTCAAACCGGTATTTATACTGCATATAATCAATGGAAGGAAAGATCACCAGATAAAAGAACATGAGAAAGATCTCAAACCTGGTGTACTGCATCAGAGTCGAAAGACGGTCCACATTCAGCATGGCCACAGCCAGGACTATGACTCCGAAGGCAGATGAAAGAGTCTGTATGGCAGACATGTATGAATCAAAAGAGTCAGGAAAATCAAGCTTTGCCCTGCCCACGGAATAAATGAGGCAAAGGCAGGTAACGGTAGTAAATATGCTGATATAAGCGTTAAAATTATCTGCCAGGGCCTTTTCCTCAGGCAGAAGAAGCCGGGTATACAAAGGGGATGTGATTATTCCCACAGCCCTTATCATTATATTCGAAACAATATACCATATTCCGCTTTTTATGACTTTATTATCCGACATGATCCAAGCTGCTTATATTTGTTTAAGCATATCCTCTCTGAGTATGGTATCTTCACTAAGATCCGTGGCAGCCGCCATGGTGCAGACCTCGTCGATCCGATCAGGCGCTATGCCCGTACCGGGACGTTTAAAGGTAAGCATCTGCGGCGTCAGTACCGTTCCCGCAGCTATATCCACCGCCGTCACGATGGACCTGCGGGCATTTTTTCTGGCTTCCTGCTCGCACTCAAGACACACCAGCTCACCGCTGCCCCTGATGGCGGACAAATGCTCGATCCGCTTAAGTATCTGCACCGCATCCCCGGGATCCATGGCATGATAGTGATCGTTTCCCTTAAGTGTCTTATCCAGCGTAAAGTGCTTTTCCACGCACAGGGCTCCCAGATTATACGCCGTGGTCACCACCTCATATTCGGGAGTGGGCTTCGTATGATCGGAATAGCCTATGATAAGATCGGGGAACTGCTCTTTGAGTGTGATGATCTTGTTAAGGTTTGCATGTTCTATGGCAGTGGGATATTCCAGAACGCAATGCAAAAGGACAAGGGGCCTGTCATTATATCTGCGTATGGAATCAACCGCCCTTTCTATCTCCGGCAGATCAGAAGCCCCTGTTGATAACAGAATGGGCTTATCCTTTTTTGCCTGGTATTCTATAAAAGGAAGATTGGAAAGATCGGAGGATGAGATCTTATAGACCTCCATCATCTCGTCCAGATAATCGGCGCTCTCAAAATCAAAGGCAGTGGAAAGAAATTCTATACCGGTCTTTTTTGCATGCTGTGAAAGCTCCAGATACTCCGGATATCTGAAGGAATCGAACTTTTTAAAAAGCTCTCGCTGGGACCTGGTACTCTCCTCAGTGATATCCCAGTAATATGGGGAATCTGCGGCAGCCAGGCTCTCGGCCCTGTAGGTCTGAAATTTCACGGCATGTATCCCCGCGGCCGCTGCCTCATCTATCATCAGCTTTGCGGCTTCCATGGGCGTAATGCCGCGGCAGGCGGCTATATCGTAATAATTTACCCCTATCTCCGCTATCAGGGTAAATTTCCCTTCCAGCAACCTGTTGATAATAAAACTATTCTCCTGCATACAGATCATCTCCTCTAATAATTCTCCCAGACATCGCTGTAATCCGGCAAAGTCCAGCCGGAGGCTTCCTTAAGTTCATAATGGTATAGCGTGTGATTGGCGCTCTCTCCCACCTTTCTCAGTGCACACCTGTCCTCCAGATACCCGCACAGGTCACTGTTTGCGGTGCTGGCGCACACATATTCGGTCCCTGTTTTTTCAAGCCCCAGCTTGAACTCCTCAGGATCTATATACCAGTTCAGGACCATGACCGCCAGGACCCTGGGATAAAACTCTTCACTGCTCTCCACATCCTCTGTGCCCAGCTGTCCCGTAACGGCTCTCAGATATTCCTCCCTGGTGCAGGTCAGCATAATGGAAGCATCATACTGCCTCAGACACATCTCATAGTCAAATTCGCAGACTGCCCGGGGAAAGTATTCCCCTTCATACCTTCCCTTTGCATCAGCATGGATCATATTTGCGATATGGGGGATCTCCGTGGGCATTTTATATATATTCGGTGACTTTATATATCCATCACTGTACAAAAACCTGCCCCCCAGGATCAGGATCAGGGAAAAAAGCACCCCGCAGGTTCCGAAAAGCAGGGGACTTTTGACATGAACACTGCATATCTTTGCCGCGGCATAAGAAAGCAGGATCACCACCGGCGTTATCCAGAAAAACCTGTAGTATTCGTTGTTTACGTCGAATACCCTGTTCAAAAGCATGGGAAACAGAGGATTATACACCGTCAAAGCCAACAGGACGCTCTGGGGGATAAATACTCTCTTTTCAGTCTCATTTCCCTTCATGAGAATATAGCATAGAGCCAGCAGGTATAAGACAAAATATCCGTATCCTCCGCTGTATTCGCGAAGACACAGCCACAGATATCCGATTCCTTCCTGTGCCACACTGATGGTCTGCAAACTATTCTTCCTTTCCGGCCAGTTCAAAAAGCCGCTTTACCGTATTCTCCCAGGAATGCTTTTTTATATCGATCCCCGAAAGCAGTCTTTTTCCGTTATGATTCTTAAGGACATTCAGCATCCTGTCGGCGATATGGCGCCCGTCCTCGGTGTCCTCGATCAGGTCGGTACTTATCACCACACCCTTGTCAAAAAGACACAGCGCGCCTGTCTGAGCCGACATGAGCAGATCACAGCCGGCCATAAGGGCTTCTATGGGAGCCAGCCCAAAGGTCTCGAAACAGCTGTTCTGGACAAAAAGATCCGACTGTTCCATAAGTTTTGTCGTTTCTTCCTTTGAAAGCAGTCCCCTGTAATCGGCATAGGGGCAGTTTTCAATAAGCTCCTGATCCGCGCCCTTTGCCCCGGCTATCACCAGGCGGCACTCCACTCCGTCTTTGTTCAAAAGAGTGACAGCCTCGCAGACCCTCGCTATACGCTTTCTTTTCATTCCGCCGCCCACACACATGATCTGAAAGGACATATCCTCATGCACGCGCATCTTTCTGGATGAACGTACATTTTCAAACAGTTCCCGGTCCAGACCGTTGGGCAGGCAATCGATCTTACCCCTGTATGCGGGATATCTGTCCTTAAGCCACTCCTCGAAAGCCGGTGAGACAGCCAGTATCCTGTCGCATTTCTCCAGGACCTGTCTCTCCACTGCCGTCATGGACTCATCCACATCACAGTTTATCTCATTCTCATATTCCACGCAGCCATGCATCCAGAAAAGCACCTGCTTTTTAAAGATCCCGGCCAGCCTTATGGCCCAAAGATTCTGTTTTGAATGACCTGACAAAAGAACAACATCACAAAACGGAAGCAAAAAAGCGATCTCAAAAAATCTGCCCGCTTTACCGGTACGTTCCAGATACATAGTCCCTTCCGGCATGGCATTCAGAAGTCCGGCCGTGGCGTTGGCCGGTCCCGTGCCGGTTTTATGATCACCGATCACGAATATCTTCATATTCCCTCGCACCCGCATTCATCATCCTTACGGCATTAAAAAAACCGTTGTCCCCCTTATACAGGGAATGCTTTCTTACTGCAAACTGCCATATCAGCAAAAAGGAAAGCCTGCCGGCCATAGCCCGGTATCCCGCTCCCCTGGATCTGAAATAATCATCCGTATAACCCTTAAACCAGGTGGACTCATTGTCCTTAAGATGAGCTATCTGGACCGGAACATACATTACCTTCATCCCCCTTTTCTTTGCCTCGAAAAGAAAAATGTTTTCCTCGCCCATCATATACCTGGCACCGGCACCGAAATTCTCATCCATAGACAGTCCGTTTTTCAAAAGAGAACTCCTCCTGAAAGCTATCTCCGGAGAAAAGATCTTCATGGCCCCGACATAAGACAGGGGGCCTTCTTTTTTCTGAACCGGCGCCTGCCTTTCCGGACGCCTGATAAAAAAAACCAGGATATCGGCCAGTGGATTTCTTTCAAAAGCCTCTTCTATCAAAGTCGCGGCTGAGTCCTCATACACACAGTCATTATCACAGAATATGCAGATATCGTCAAAAGACCCCGACCGGGCCTGTCTCAGTGCCTCATTCCTGCTCCTGGAAAGTCCCCTTTCCTTTGTGGAAAAAAGCAGCAGCCTGCGGCCGTTTTCATCGGTCTTCAGTATGTCATCCCTGTCGCACTGGTTTATGATCACCGCATCGGATCTTATATTCAGTTCATCCACAATGGACAGATCCGTTAGGTGCATGGCGGATAAAAGTACACAGACCCCCATCAAAGCCTCCTCATAACCGTCTGAAAACCGCGTTCAAAGCATAGAAGCAAAAGCAGTATGCGCTGTAAAAAACATTAAAATGCTCCACATTGCGGTAAAGATTCCAGACCCTTTTTATGGCCGTCAGCTTGTTCGACGACAGGGTTCCGTCACTTCGTCTGTACAAAGTCTTGGGGTCCGTCAGGCCATAGCCTGTGATGCCGCTCCTTAAAACCTGCCACCAGGTAGCGGAATCCTCCGAAGGAACATCGGGCATACGCATCAGTTTCTCATCCAGTTTTGTCCTGTCAAAGATCACCGTGCTCGTAAAAATGGTGGTATTCTTGACCGCCTCCCTGTAGGTTATCTTTGCGGGAACCCTGACTATCTTTGCCACCCCCACTCCATCGGGAGTAGCGTATTCATATGAGGTAAAAGAAAAGGGACAATCCCTCTCTTCCATGAATTCAAGCTGAGAAGAAAGCTTATCCGGAAACCATATATCATCCGCATCAAGAAAAGCTATGAAACGCCCCTGTGCGGCGTCAAGCCCCGCGTTCCTTGCGTTGGCAGGCCCGCTTCGTTCTTTTAAGGAGATCAGCCTGAATCTTTTATCCTCCAGATACTTTTCAATAACCTCCACGCTCTTATCCTCAGATGCATCGTCCACCAGGATGATCTCCCAGTTTTCATAGCTCTGGCTTTTGACGGAAGCTATGGTATCCTCTATGAACCGTTCCGCATTGTGAACGGGTATTATAACACTGACCATCTCATCATACATTTAAAGCGACCCTCCATTATCGGAAGCATCATCACCTTCCACACCCTCAGTGCTTTCCGGAGTGAAAAGTATCTTAACCGTAAGTATCATCAGCTTAAAATCGAGCCACAGAGAATAATTCTCAATATAATGAAGATCAAGCTTCAGCTTATCATAAGGTCTGGTATTATATTTTCCGTAAAGCTGCGCATAACCCGTGATCCCCGCCTGAACCTTGGTGCGGTAGGCAAACTCAGGCATATCCTTGATATACTTTTGTATGAATTCAGGACGCTCGGGTCTGGGTCCCACGAAAGACATATCGCCCCTGAGTACGTTGATAAGCTGCGGCAGTTCATCTATCCTCACAGTCCTTATGAACCTGCCCACGGGAGTTATCCTGTCATCCTTCTGTTTTGCCAGCTGGACGCCCTTTTTCTCGGCATCCACCACCATGCTCCTGAATTTAAGGATGTAAAATTCTCTGTTGTTTTTCGTGCAGCGGATCTGTTTATACAAAACCGGCCCCCCGTCCTGAAGCTTGATGGCTATGGCCGTCAGAAGCATGACAGGTGAGGTAAAAACGAGCAGTACTATGGACAGCACAATATCCGTAAACCGTTTGATGACCCTCTGTTCATACCCGATGGGAGAACCCTGGGTCAGCAAAAGAGGAGTATCAAACATATGGACCGAAGAAGACCCTGTAAAAATGATATCGGAAAGCTTCGGTGCGGTAAAAATACGCTTTGAATTCTCATAACAGTATTTAAAGATAGTATTCCTTCTGGTGACCTCCAGATCCCAGATTATCACGGTCTGAACGGAATCTATACGCTTATATATCTCCTCTATGGGAGCCGTGGCACAGATGGAGTCCGTAACGGTGAGCTGGTCTTTTCTCTGCTCCAGTTTTTTTACAAAACCCTCCGTTGCGTCACCGTCATATATGAGCAAGACCTGATACGGCGTAAAAAAATGCTTGTAAAGACTTCCCCACAGTTTTATCCAGAATGCCGAAAACAGAAGCTGAAGCATGGTAGCTCCCATAAGCGGGACAACCGTAGGAAAACTGAAGGAATACATCATGACGATGAGATAAAAGACACCGTTTGAAAAGCAGGCCGTAAACACCTCGGAAAACATGACCTCGCCGTTCCTGCGGCTGCCCACCAGCAGTCCGCCGAAGAGCTGGCCAAAGCCCACATAGATCACGGTATAGATACCCAGCACAAGGATATGGCCTCTGGCATACAGCTGGGTCCTGAAATCATTATTATATACATAGTGCAGTATGATATAGATCAAAAGCACATGAAAAGCCACCAGCACAGCCTCGCCCACCAGCATATAGAGTCTGCGCCAGGCTTCGGTATTCTTACTCATCCTGTTGTTCATCAGGAGCATCCTCATTTCTGACGATCAGCTGTGCTCTCACAGCACCTGCATTCACGCCTTCGGGGAGATTAAACGTCACATCCGTTTCATATATGCCCGGAGCCAGAACTCATTCCTCCGGATTATATACATTGAGGGCATCCACATAACCGGTTATCACGGTGGAATTAAGACTGTCGAAGACCTGTCCGAGACCGGTAAGCTCTACGGCCGTTACATCTCCCAGTCCTCCTACCTTTCCGATCATTCCCTCAGGCACATTCATAACCTGGATATTTGATACGGGAACCTCCACAACCTTTGACTGAAGAGCGGAAACCCCCACTGTCACTGTTGCGGTCTTTGAATTGTCCGTCAATATGATACCGTTTTCAAGATAATCCTCCAGATTGACGATCACTTTTTTATCGGAGGTGGAACCTGTGATATCCACTGCCGACGAAGGGATCACCAGACTGGTGGTGGAATCTATGACTGAAGACACGCCTGCCACCTCAACCGATTCGGGCTCGCAGAAAAGCTCTCCGGTCAGGCCGTAACCCGACGCAGGCTCTCCCTGATAACCATAGGTAAGGGGCAGCATCTTCACCTTCCATATCTGGACATTGATACCTACGGAAGTACGGCTCAATGTTATGTCGTCAAGAAACAGTTCCTGACCGTTCTCATCCCGGAGGATTATATCCTCGGTGGTGGATATATCCTGGGTCATGCCGCCCACATCCACAGTCACGCTGGCAGTCGACACCTGATCCACCTTTGTCATGGGACCAGATACCTTTACCACATTTTTATCCAGGGAAATATTTCCCACCATATAGCCCTCGGATATATCCCCGGTGGCAGAAACCTGGATATTGAGCTGACGTTCCTTGAAATTGTCTATAAGAAGAGGTATGACTTCCCTTCCCTTTATGGTAACGGCGTCTATCCTGTCGGAATATCTGGTAGCTTTTACCTCCACGGGAACGGTATCATCCGGGAAAAGCTTGCCCAGATCTGCCGTTGCCTTAAAATCATCACGGCTAAGGAGATTCTGTACCGAACGCTTTGCCTTAACCTGCACCGATACGGTACCTGAATCATCGGGAAGTTCATATACTTTGCCATTGTCTGTCAGCACGTTGGCGTTAAGTATCTCCACGGGTATGGAAGAATATGTCTTTGTAACCGTAGGATCGTCATAATTCACCACTATAAGCCAGAGAATAAATGCCACGCCAAGAGACAGTATCTTAAGCAGCGTATTATGGGTCCAGAAAGCGATAAATTTATCCTTCATTGTCCCTCCTTGGCTTCTTCCAGAAGAATTTCTTTTCATCCTTCTGAGGCTTTACGATGGCTGCCTGAAGCTTCTCCTTCAGATCATCTGGATTTACATTACCATACAGTTTACCCTTCATGGCCACCGATACCCTGCCTGTTTCCTCAGACACGATGACAGTGATGGAATCAGTGGTCTCGGATATGCCCACTCCGGCTCTGTGCCTGGTACCCAGGGCTTTAGAGAGCGCCATATTATCCGAAAGAGGCAGATAACAGGTGGCTGAAACGATCCTGTTTCCCTTTATTATGACGGCGCCGTCGTGAAGAGGCGTATTGTGCTCAAAGATATTGATCAAAAGCTGGCTGGTGACCAGCGCATCCACATCTATACCGGTCCTGGTATAATCGGTAAGAGAGTCCGCTCTCGCAATTACTATGAGGGCCCCCGTCTTTACCCTGCCCATTTCAAAACAGGCCTTGCTTATCTCATTTACGGTTTTTTCCGTGAAATCCATGTCCAGATGACGGGAATCATCCTGGGGCAGAAAACTGGCCAGTACATTTCCGCGTCCGATACTTTCCAGAGCATGCCTGAGTTCAGGCTGAAAGACGATGACCAAAGCCATGATCGCCACCATGGATGCATTTTTGACTATCCACAAAATGGTATTCATCTGAAGCAGCACAGCCATCAAAAGAAAGGCAAAGATAACCACCAGACCCTTAACTAAGGACCAGGCCCTGGTTTCCTTTGCCCATATCAATATCCTGTATACCAGAAAAGCTATTATGAGTATCTCGATTATATCCGTCCAGCCCATCTTGGGAAGAGCCGAAGTACTCAAATAGGTTTCAACAAATGAGATAATTCGTTCCAAAACAATCACCTGTGGTTATCAGTTATCACTATCCGGTCTTTTTCGGATCACTCTGGTATTATCGGTGACCCTGCCGGAAGGTCTTCCATAATTGATCCTTCCCTCCGCACTCCCGGGTCTGCCCTGGGTCTGGGGACTCCTGCCGTAAGCGGTCCCACCTCCGGAAGCAGGCCGTGACGGGGGCTGGCCGCCGTTTCCCTGGGAAGCTGCAGGTCTGCCGTAGTTTATGCTTCCGTCAGCCGGCTTTTGCTGAACGATCCGTCTGTCTCTGGGAAGAGAAGACTCGCTGCGTGAACGGGAAGAAGGAATATACGGAGCTTTTGAACCCTGAGCCGGTCTTGATGAAGACGAAGGCCTTGCGCTCTGGACAGGTCTTGGACTCTGGGAAGGCCGTGAACTCTGGACAGGTCTCACACCCGAAACCTCAGACTGCTCGTTCTGGTTCCTTTCCCTTAAAGGCCGGCGCCTGGATGAGGCGGAAGGATAACCGGAGTCATCCAGCCTGGCCTGATTAAATATGGGATAATCCTTAACGTCCCTGGAGGGCTGACTGATCTTTTTAACCGTTTTTTCCGGCGCAGCCAGCGTAACCTTGGGAACTGCCTTTACGTAATAATAATATTCATCATCCTCAAACTGCAATCGTTCGGTCCGGGTATAATCCACCGAGAACACAAAGAATTTCAGCACCATGGCAATGGCCATGGATGCCAGTCCCCCAAGGATGACACCGCCTATGGATACAGTCACCTTAACCGCCATACTGCCGGCAAGCACTGCTATCATCGATGTGAAGAAGCCGGTCATGATGGCAATGGTCCATGCATGATCCACCGGAAGCCTTCGAATTATGTAAACCACTATCACGGTGAGGGCAAAAGCAGCCGCCATCACCAGCATCTCCTTGTTGGACAAAAGCCCGTCCACCACGAACCTGAGCCTGGTCACGGTGGTCTGTGCATCCAGCGCCACGATATCCGCTTCGTTTACCTTGATGAAATCAAAAATATAATAAACCACCACACCGCAGGCACAGGATATGGCCGAAGCCGGAGAGCCGGCCAGTCCGCAGCACAGGGGTATGGCATAGGGAATATGCATCAGAAAACCCAGAGGCGTCAGTATAAGCACCAGGGCATCCGAAGGTGCAAACCTGAAATAGATCAGGAACATGATGAGAAAAACGGCTCCCATCACGATGGCGCATTCAAGAGAAAGGGCATAGACATTTGCCACGGTGTAAAGCGCTGCCAGAACGACCAGGACATTTACCGGAAGAAAGGAACACAAAAGAGCCAGCACCAGGATCAGTGCCGGATTCGAAAGACGGCTCATATAGCCGGCGTTTGCTCCTATGACGGCAAAAATGATTATCGCCAGTATAAGCTTCAATACGGGAAGTATGTAGATATCATACTTTCCGTAAATATCCTTGATATATTCCCTGATTTCCAGTATTCCAGTCATTCTTCCTCTTCGTACATAGTCGACAGCTTTTTCAATGCCAGACTATATCCCTGCAGGCTCTTTTTAGCCCTGTTGTATTTTATTGTATAAAAGAAAAAGGCAAAGACCGTAAACACTGCTATGTAAACAATGTATACGGATACTATCCTCCTGCCCATACCTACCAGATCAAATTTGTAGATATCGGCCACAAAATTTTCAAGATTGTAATATATGTATACTGCCAGCACCAGAACGAAAGCGATGGTGGCGCTTATGGCCGTCTTGACCACGTTCACGCTCACATAATCGCCACGAAAATACTCACCGATGGGAATAGTCTTTTTCCCTTCGGTGTCCTCGTAGGAAGCCATTCTGGTCATGAGTTTTATCCTGCTCTCATCCAGCATTATCCCTGTGATCTCCTCTTACCTGTCAAGGAATCTCATCCTGGCGGCCTCTCTTGCCTGGGCCTTCTTTTCCTCTACGGGCTTTTTATTAAGACCGGCGGCATCGATAAGACCCCTGGTCATGTCGTTCTTGCATTTTTCACAGAAACGTCCGCTCTTTATCATGGCGCCGCAGGATTCGCACTCTATACCCATGGCCGAATCATCGCCGAAGGTGAGGCGTTCCTCCCTGACCCACTGCTTTATCTGATTGACTTCCACTTCACAGGCCTCTGCCACCGACACGATATTGGAGGCATCCTTATGCTCGCGGATATACTCCTTAACCTCCTGGAACTTGGCCTCCAGCGCCTCCTGACACGCGGGGCAGATCTGGGGTCCCACTATATAATTGAATATCTTTCCGCACTTCTTACAATTCTTTACGTTCATTGAAAATTCCTCCCATTATCTTTTTAACAGCCTGCTGCAGCCGTAAGAAAATACACCCTGCCGGCACCCGCCTGTTTCAGAGTCCTACACACTTCATCTATGGTACTGCCTGTGGTATATATATCATCCACGAGCAACACTGTCTTTAATTTTACATCAAATTGCCCTATTTTGAAAGCATTTTTTATATTGGACTGTCTTGATGATGCATCGAGGAGCTTTTGAGGACGGGTTTTTCTGACCCTGATGACCGCATTTTCCTCCACCTTTATCCCCAGACACCTTCCCAGGTGCGCTGCCATAAGGGCCGCCTGATTGTATCCCCGCTCCCTGAGCCGGCTTTTGTGAAGGGGAACGGGTATGATTACCTCCACACCCCAGCCGTTTATGACTTCCCTGAATCTTTCGGCCAGTTTTCTGCCGTAAAATTCGGCGTATTCCCTGCGGCCCGAATATTTTAACCTGTATAAACTCTTTATCACATCTTCACTGTATGGAAAAAGTGACCTGCCGGCTTCATATTCATGATCCTTCTTTTCACAGTCCCCGCAGTATTCCGTTTCTTCATCCAAAAGAAGCTTACCGCATTTAAGACAAAACGGTCCTCTCCCAAAAGACAGCTTTTTATTGCATCCGGGACAGATCATTTTGTCATACACCTCGACTGTGCCGTCACAGATGACGCAACGCCTGGGATAAACCAGATCCAGAATGCCCTCAAGGCCTTTTTTAAATATCGATACCGCTTTTTGCTTCAATAATACGCTCCTTTAATCCCGTATATCTGACACTCTCGTTTTTGTTTGCTATCATCCTCGATACCACCTCACTGCTGCCTATGAGCAATACGCATTTCTGCGCCCTGGTGACTGCAGTATACAAAAGATTCCTGTTCAAGAGCACATCCGGGCCTCCCACCAGGGGAATGATGACTGCAGGGTACTCGCTTCCCTGTGACTTGTGAATGGTGATGGCATAGGCCAGTTCCAGTTCATCCATGTCCTGGCTCTGATATATCACGGTCCTGTTATCGTCAAACTCTACTTCCATCAGGGCGTTTACATTATCCACCCGTCTGACAGTACCTATATCACCGTTAAACACACCGGTACCGCTTTCCAGCAAAAGACCGTTCCTGCTTCTTATCTCCCATGTGGTCTGGTAATTGTTTTTTACCTGCATCACCTTATCTCCCTCACGGAATATGGTGTCGCCATACATGCGCTCGTTCTTTTCGAAAGATGCGGGATTCAGACGTTCCTGAAGTTTCCTGTTGAGATTCTCAACTCCCAGGGCGCCTTTCTTCATGGGAGCCATCACCTGAATATCCACAGGATCCACCTTGAGATGATTGGAAAGCTTTTTCGTCACCAGATACTCAATTGAAGAGATGATCACATTTTCACCGCTCCTCTCCAGGAAGAAAAAATCCTCACTTTTATTGTCCATTTTAATGCTTTCGCCGGCATTTATCCTGTGGGCATTTACGATTATATCGCTTGCCTGGGCCTGCCTGAATATCCGCGAAAGGAACGCTGCGGGATAAATTCCCGAGGCAATGATATCCTTGAGCACGCTCCCCGGTCCCACGGAAGGAAGCTGGTCGGCATCCCCCACCAGCAAAAGCTTCATACCCGGTGTGACTGCCTTGAGCAGGGCGTGGAACAGAAAAACATCCACCATGGAAACCTCATCCACGATAACCACGTCCGTTTCCAGAGGATTATCCTCATTTCTGGCAAAGGAAAGATGTGCCTCGCCCCCTACTTCCAGCATACGATGGATGGTCCTGGCCTCATACCCCGTGGCCTCACTCATACGCTTTGCCGCTCTTCCCGTAGGCGCCGCAAGCATCACATCCATACCGTTTTCATCAAAATAATCAAGAAGGATCCTGATTATGGTGGTCTTTCCCGTACCGGGGCCGCCGGTGATTATACTCACCCCGTTGCATATTGCCATGACCACGGCTTCCCTCTGCCCCTCATCCAGCTCCATGCCATGCTTTTTTTCTATATGTGCTATCTTTTCATACACCTTCGGATCGGCCTGAGACTCATAATGTATCCTTGAAAGAGCTCCGGCACAGCCCAGTTCGGTATAGTAATTCAGGGAAGTATATATACATCTTTCCCCGTCCCTGATACTCTCCACCAGCCGGGATTCCATGATGAGCTCATCCAGCATATCCGTGACCGCCTCTTCTCCCACATCCAGAAGTCTGGACGCTCTGGAAAGCAGGATATCGCAGGGCAGGAACATATGCCCCTCCGCCTGGGCGCTCATAAGGGTAAAGATAAGCCCGCTCTGTATCCTGAAAGGCGAATCCGGATTCACTCCGATCTTTACCGCGATCTCATCAGCCCGCTTAAAACCTATCCCGTCTATATCCTCCACCAGCTTATACGGATTACGGGCCATCACCTCAAAAAGAGAGGTGCCATACTTTGCATATATCTTTGCCGAGAAAAGGGGGCTTATCCCAAGGGACTGCAGATACATCATGGCTCTTCGCATATCCCGTTTCTCGCTTACCTGCTCTGCCATGATCCTTGCGGTGCGCTCGCTTATGCCCTTTATCTGAACCAGTCTCTCAGGCTCTTCCTCCAGCACTCTGAAGGTATCCTCGCCAAAAGCTGATACAATGCGTTTTGCAAGAGCCGGTCCTATCCCCTTTATGGTACCCGAACCAAGGTATCGCTCAATGGCTGCGACACCTTCAGGCTCCTTTATCTCATAGGTTTTTACATTGAATTGGTCTCCGTATTCCGGATGACGGGTGTGTTCCCCTTCGACCTGAATATACTGACCTGATTCCACAGAGCTGAAAATACCGGTGAGAGTAATAGTCTCACCGTCATCAGTCTCCAGATCCAGGACGGTATACCCGTTAGTTTCATTTCTGAATCTGATATGATCTATATAACCTTCAAGCTGCGACATATTATCTTATCACTACGCCTCTTCTCCACCCGAAACCGGGGGGATCTGTGCAGCGGGTGAATAATTTCTCTTCATCTGCTCATACATCTGCTGGGCAAGCCCCAGTCCCGCCTGGGACTGAATATTCTCGGATACTTTTTGCAATGTCTCATCCATAAAGTAATCCACCAGGTTCTGGGTGGAGGAATCCTGTGAAAACGACGTATCCGGAACGGTCTTTTTCACTTCCTTGAGAACCTGTTCGATAAAATACGATTCAAACTGTTTGCAGACATCCATAAGCTCCTTGTCATCCGCGCCGGAGTAATCCTTTGAGGCTGCATCCTTCGCCGCGCGGGCCGTCTGGTCTGCCTTTTTATTCAGGGCGTCTGTCATATATTTGGAATTGAGATTATTTATCGATCCGAAATCCATCTAATTACCTCTTAAGCTGGTTGGCCTGCTGCATCATCTCATCCGTGGTGGTTATGGCCTTTGAATTGAGTTCATAAGCTCTCTGTGCCACAATAAGATTCACCATCTCATCTGCGACCTGGACATTGGAGCCCTCCAGATAGCCCTGCCTCATGATACTGGGAGTAAGATTGTCGTTATCGGCCTCATTCATGGGCTCTCCGGACGCAGCCGTAGGTCTGTAAAGCGTGTCACCTTCCTTGTTCAGGCCGGCGGGGTTCTGGAACTGCCACAAGCCTATCTGAATATCCATGGGCTGCATATTGTTGTCATCATCCGGATACATGAGCATACCGGAAGCGTCCACCTGGACCTTGCTTGCCACAATGTCCTCGATGTCACCGATGACTACCGGCTCACCGTCCACATCCAGCACGGGATGCCCGTCCATATCGGTAAGTGTCAGTCCGTCAACGCCCAGAGACACATTAAAATTACCGTTTCTGGTATAATAAGGATTCCCATCCTCGCCCATCACGGCAAAGAACCCGTCTCCGCCTATGGCAAAGGCATAGTTGTTTTCCGCCGCAAGAAAAGCGCCCTGGGAAAACTGGGAAGTGATCGCCGCATTCCTGACACCCAGACCCACCTGTGCACCTACCGGCTTCTGCTCACCGTTGGCCGTGGTAGTCTTTGTCTGGATGGTCTGATACAAAAGAGACTTGAATTCGTTGGTCTCCGTCTTATATGCAGTGGTGTTTACATTAGCCAGGTTATTGGCTATGGTATCTACGTTATTCTGTTGTGCTATCATGCCTGTTGCGGCTGTCCACAATGATCTGACCATAATTCATCCCCCTAAAACACAAAGCAGTTCAAATTACTGCAGCCTGCCCACCTGTCCTGTGGCGATCTCCAGCGACTCATCCATAGTCTGGATCACCTTCTGGTTTGCTTCATACTGCCTGGAAACGGCGATCATATTTACCATTTCCTGAACTATCTCCACGTTTGACTGTTCCAGATATCCCGAATAAACCTGGGCTTCCCCCGCCTGTACAGGCTGTTCGGGATCTATCTGGTACATATTTTCACCATATTTTTCCAGGTAATCATAGTTCTCGAAATCGGCCACCTGGATCTGGGCCACAAATTCGTCATTGGCCGTTATGGTACCGTTCCTGCCTATGGCAACGGTAGCAAAAGGATCCATGGTGATATGGTTGCCGTTTACATCCAGCACATAATCACCGTCCTTCGTCACCAGAGTACCCTCCTTGGTAAGGGTAAAGGTACCGTCTCTGGTATACTTCACCGACTGGTTACCCTCTTTGTCGGTATAATCCAGTGCGAAGAAACCCTTGCCGGAAAGTGCCAGATCAAAGGTGTTCCCCGTCTCTTTAAAGGCGCCCTGATTCCAGTCCGTATAATTCTCGCCTATCTTAACGCCCATATTGAGTATGCCCATCCTCTTGGGAATGTTCCACTCGGAGGTATCCTTTATCTTTACACCCATCACATCCTTAAAGGACTGGGATGTGGCACCCTCTTTTTTAAAGCCCGTGGCATCAAAATTAGCCAGGTTATTGGTAAGGGTATCCATCCTGTGCTGTTCGTTTATCATGCCTGTATAGGCGGTATAAAGACCTTTTACCATGAATATACCTCCTTAAGGTACTTCCTAATCCCTGTCGTTAGCCAGGAATTCCACATACTTTCCCGTGCCTATGGCTACCGCCGTCATGGGATCCTCGGTGGTCATGGTGTTGATGCCGGTACGGTCACATATCAGATCCTCAAGACCTCTGAGCAGGGAACCGCCGCCCGTAAGGACTATGCCCCTGTCAGCTATATCCGCTGCCAGCTCGGGAGGAGTGCGCTCCAGTACGGAATGTATCGCATCCACTATCTGGGAAGTAGCCTCCCTTAAAGCCTCCTCAGTCTCCTCCGAAGAAACCTTTACCGTCCTGGGAAGACCCGTCACCAGATGACGGCCCCTGACGTCCATATAATCCACCTCAGTCCTTCTGAAGGCTGAGCCTATCTTTATCTTTATATCCTCGGCAGTTCTCTCGCCGATCAGCAGGTTATGCTTTTTACGCATATACCTGACTATAGCTTCGTCAAAATCGTCTCCCGCCACCTTTACGGAGGTGGAGACCACAGTACCGCCCAGTGAGATGACAGCTATATCCGAGGTACCGCCGCCTATGTCCACGATCATATTGCCGCAGGGCTTCGTGATATCTATACCGGCGCCTATGGCTGCCGCAATGGGTTCCTCGATTATCTTTACATCCCTGGCGCCCGCCTGGTAGGTCGCATCCTCGACTGCCTTCTTCTCCACTTCAGTAACCTGTGAAGGCACGCACACCGCTATGATGGGCTTACGGAAAGTCCTCTTACCTATAGCCTTCTGGATGAAATACTTCATCATCTTTTCCGTAACCGTATAATCAGAGATAACTCCCTGTCTCAGGGGTCTGACTGCCACTATGTTTCCGGGAGTACGTCCCAGCATGAGTCTGGCGTCTTCACCTATGGCTTTTATCTTATTGGTGTCTCTGTCAAAAGCAACCACCGAGGGTTCCTTGAGCACGACACCCTTTCCTCTGATATATACAAGGATACTCGCTGTTCCGAGGTCAATTCCTATGTCTGTATAAGGCATCTTTTATCCCCTTTCAAATGCATTAACAAAATAGTGCACTATTCATCATAAAACACTTTATTCAACTTTTCAAGACAGATAGAGCATCTACAGGGGTAAAAAAATTCGCCGTCCGTGGCAGATATGTTATGCAAAATGAATAACTCTCCGGTATCCTTACCGTCAAAATATTTATCGGACGATGCCCTTCTTTTCTTAACCCCGACATATTTTACCCAAGAATCTTTTTCAAAAATTTTCCCGTATGAGATCTTCTGCTCTTTGCGACCTCCTCCGGAGTACCTGTGGCAACCACTTCTCCGCCGCCGTCGCCGCCTTCGGGTCCCATGTCTATGATATAGTCGGCCGTTTTTATCACATCCAGATTGTGTTCTATGACAACTACCGTATTTCCATCCTGCGAAAATCTTCTCAGTATCTCCACCAGACGTCTCACATCCTCAAAATGAAGACCCGTGGTAGGCTCATCCAGAATATACACCGTACGTCCGGTAGCCCTTTTGCTGAATTCCGTTGCCAGTTTTATCCTCTGTGCCTCGCCGCCTGAAAGCTGGGTGGAAGGCTGTCCCAGCTTTATGTACGACAGTCCCACATCCTTGAGACACTCTATCTTTCTGCGGATGGAAGGCAGGTTCTCAAAAAACTTCACGGCATCCTCAACTGTCATATCCAGGACATCATATATGTTCTTATCCTTGTATCTGATCTCCAGGGTCTCCCTGTTATAACGCATGCCTCTGCACACCTCACAGGGGACATATACGTCCGGCAGGAAATGCATCTCTATCTTTTTTATCCCGTCGCCTCCGCAGGCTTCACATCTGCCGCCCTTTACATTAAAGGAAAATCTCCCCTTCTTGTAACCTCTGGCCTTTGCATCGGGCGTGGACGCGAACAGATCCCTTATGGCATCAAAAACTCCCGTATAGGTGGCAGGATTTGACCTGGGGGTCCTGCCTATGGGAGATTGGTCTATGGCGATCACCTTGTCCAGCTGCTCCAGTCCCAGAATGGCCTCATGCTTACCGGGAACGATCCTGGCCCGGTTCAGATCCCTGGCCAGACGCTTATGCAGTATTTCATTTATAAGAGACGACTTCCCCGATCCGGAAACTCCCGTGACCACCGTCATGATCCCCAGAGGTATATCCACATCCACGTTCTTAAGATTACTCTGACCCGCGCCCTTTATGGGGATATATCCGGCAGGCTTCCTTCTTTCTTCGGGGATGGGTATAGTCTTCTTCCCCGCCAGATACTGGCCCGTGATGGATTCCTTTACACCCATCAGCTGCTTTGCGGTGCCCGCTGCGACCACCTCTCCGCCATGAACTCCGGCACCCGGACCAATGTCCACGATATAATCGGCAGCCAGCATGGTCTCCTCATCGTGCTCGACCACGATAAGGGTATTCCCCAGATCCTTGAGATCCTTAAGCGCTGCCAGAAGCTTTGTGTTATCCCGCTGATGCAGGCCGATGGAGGGCTCATCAAGAATATAAACTACCCCCACCAGACCGGATCCTATCTGTGTGGCCAGCCTTATACGCTGTGATTCACCACCGGAAAGAGAAGCCGTGCTCCTGCTTAAGGTCAGATATCCCAATCCCACCTGATTTAAAAAACCCACCCTGGCTTTTATCTCCTTAAGAATCTGTCCGGATATCAGCTGCTGTCTTTCGGACAGGTCTATTTTTTCCAGATAATCCGTCAGGGCTACAACAGACATGGATGTCATCTCATATATGTTCTTATCGGCCACCGTAACGGCAAGGGAAGTCTTTTTAAGCCTCATGCCTTTGCATGCGTTACAGGGAGTGATCTGCATATATTCCTCATACTCGGCCTTCATACTGTCGGAACCCGTCTCCCTGTATCTGCGTTCCATATTTCTGATAAGGCCCTCAAATTCCACATCATACACGCCCTCTCCCCTCTGGCCTTTGTAATGTACCTTAACGATGGCGGAAGGCCCGTTTATAAGCATGTCGCGGACCTTGGGGCTCAGGGTCTCATATGGCGCATCCATGGAAAACTTATAATACTTTGAAAGAGCCAGGAGCAGAGCGTAAGTAAAGCTCTTGGGGTCATTGGAACTCTGCCAGCCCATACAGGATATGGCACCCTCCTTCAATGAAAGCTTTTTATCAGGGATCATCAGATCTTCGTCAAATTCCATCTTGTAGCCTATTCCCGCACACACGGGACAGGCTCCGAAGGGATTGTTAAAGGAAAAGGAACGGGGTTCCAGCTCCGGTATTGATATACCGCAGTCCGGACAGGCAAAACTCTCCGAAAAATACAATTCCCTTTCGCCCGAAACATCAACCTGCAAAAGCCCCTCCGACAACTTTAACACAGTTTCCACCGAATCCACCAGACGGGTCTGTATCTCCGGCTTTACCACCAGACGGTCAACCACTATCTCTATGCTGTGCTTCAGATTTTTGTCAAGACTGATATCCTCAGAAAGATCATATATGCTGCCATCCACTCTCGCCCTTACAAAACCGCTTTTCTTCGCCTGTTCCAGGACCTTTTCATGGCGTCCTTTTTTACCCCTGACAACAGGAGCCAGAAGCTGTATCTTGCTCCCCTGGGGCAGGGACAGTATGGCATCGGCCATCTGATCCGCGGTCTGACGCTCTATCACCTTGCCGCACTCAGGGCAGTGCGGGATCCCCACCCTTGCATATAAGAGACGGATATAATCATATATCTCCGTCACCGTTCCCACAGTGGATCTGGGGTTCTTATTCGTGGATTTCTGATCTATGGATATGGCGGGAGAAAGCCCTTCTATCTTTTCCACATCGGGCTTTTCCATCTGTCCCAGGAACTGCCTGGCATATGACGACAAAGACTCCATATAACGGCGCTGTCCCTCCGCATATATAGTATCAAAGGCCAGGGAAGATTTCCCTGACCCCGAAAGTCCCGTGAGCACCACAAAAGCATCCCTTGGCAGATCCACGTCTATATGCTTCAGATTATTTTCCGCCGCCCCCCTGACACGAATGAATTTCGTGTATTTTTCAGGTGCAAATATATTCTTATTCTTTTTCATGATATTAAAATCCCCGTCTGGTCAAAAAGCGTCCACGCCATTATATCAAAGAAAACCTGCTTTGTTAACATGAAATTTTATGGCGTTTTTCACCGACGGACAGGAAAACATCGTCCCGCAGGAGCTGCGATCAAAACCGGCTTGTAAACAGCCCGTAAATATGTTACAGTTACAGGGTCAGAGACCGCAGTCTTTGACTCTGTTTTTCTTTGCATGACGAACTATGATCATTGATCACAAGCGCTCATGCGGCGCCATACAGGCGTACTTAACTCAATTCTGATTTTCAAAAGTGGATCCACGCTTTAGAAACCCCGGATTAACAAAAAAAGCGCAGGATCATTTGGAGATCAGCCATACTGATCCTGCCGTACATGACAGTCGAAAAAGGAGGATTGTGTATGGGGAAAACTATGACAAAGAAGAAAAATGTAGGATTTAAAAATATATCCGGTAACATTGACC